>Ga0105357_10000206_pt1 | contig 29417 bp, 25 predicted proteins | sample GOMGulsemesocosm_4_FD_83660 | JGI IMG/M metagenome (GOLD analysis project Ga0105357, IMG submission 83660) | Methane-oxidizing microbial communities from mesocosms in the Gulf of Mexico - GOM15B Gulf of Mexico | ecosystem: Environmental > Aquatic > Marine > Cold seeps | place: USA: Gulf of...
CGATACATCATTCCAAACTTCAAGCAGTCAGCAATCGTTGGAGGACGGATACTTCGGCGTTACTCTCGCACAGCTGCAATGTCCAACCAGCGCTGACAACACCGGCTGCATTGCAGAAAAAACGCTCTACAACACCTGGGATAGCAATACTTGGGACTTCGGCAACAACAACCAACTCCCAGGCTTAATTATTAACGGAAATGTTTACCGTGATGGGGATGGCGATGGCCGTCTTGATGCCGATGATGCCTTTCCCGAAGATGAAGCTGCGTACGAGGACTCAGACGGCGATGGCCATCCAGATTCGTGGAGCCTTGGATGCAATGCGGAGTGTATTGCCAATACCGACTTACGTCTCGATCAATTCCCGCAGCTTGACTATGTTTGGCAAGATGAAGACTTAGATGGCTATCCTGATTCGTGGGCCGATACCTGTGATATCAGCTGTCAGCAAAGCTCCGGTTTACGGCTAGATAATCTACCCAATGATACTGATAACGATAGTATTCCGAACTCGGAAGATAGCGACGATAACAACGATGGTTACCCAGATGCAGACAATGATTCAGACGGCTTAATTGAGATCTCTAGCCTCGAACAATTGAACGCTATGCGATACAACCTTTCTGGTTCTGGAAGAGTCCTAAGCGAAGGAGGAATATCCGATAACTCAGGCTGCCCTCTCGTTTTTATAGAAGGTCGTCTGCAACAGCACTGTTCAGGTTATGAATTAACCACTGATCTAGACTTTGACACTAATGATGATGGTGTTATGGATAACCTAGATATTTATTGGAATTCTGGGGAGGGGTGGGAGCCCATAGGTTCTGCAATTACTCCATTTACAGGAATTTTTAATGGTAATGGACACACCATTAATAACCTCTTTATTAATCGAGAATCAGAAGAATTCGTTGGCTTATTCGGTGCAGCTGACCAATACACCGCACATATTTACAGCGTAATTTTAGCGGGTAACTTAATGAATATTACCGGCGACTGGTATACCGGCAGCCTAGTGGGACTCATAAGTAATTCAGCCACCGTCAGTGACAACTTCGTCACAGGAACTGTCACTGCAAATAGCTACGCCGGTGGGCTAATTGGCGCTGCTACAAATTCGATTATTAACAATAACTATACTTCAGTCACCGTCAGTAGCCAGGAAGGAACCGGTGGCTTAGTCGGCGGGGCTATATTGTCTGAGTTCACCAACAATGTGGTGATAGGTAGCGTCAACGGTGAAAAATTCGTCGGTGGGCTTATTGGATATGCCGAATACTTAACCATCACCAATAACTACGCTATGGGTGCTGTTTATGGTACCGAATATGTAGGTGGGCTTATGGGAGATTCCGTAGGGGCCACCGTCACCAACAGCTACTGGATAACCGATACCACCGGCCAAGATACCAGTGCCGAACAATCGGAAGAAAGTGGTTATTTCGGTATTTCACTCAGCGATCTCCAGTGTCCAACGAGTGGTACAGATAGCAACTGCACGGCGTACCCATCATTATTTGAGAATTGGGATGATGCCGTTTGGGACTTTATTACCCCTAATCAATTACCCGGTTTAACAATAAATGGTGTCATATATCGGGATACCGACTTCGATGGCGTTCTTGACCATGAAGATGATGACGATGATAACGACAATATTTTAGACGCAAATGACGCCTTCCCGTTCGATAAAAATGAAGATACCGATACCGATGGCGATGGTATTGGTGATAATCAAGATCAAGATGATGACAATGATGGTGTAGACGACAGTATCGATCCAAGTAACGATATTGATAACGGCTTGCCAGAAATGCTGACCGTTGGCGACGATATAAAAATATCCGCCAATGAAGAAGACGGTACTGCCGTATATCTAAATTTCGATGAATTGACGTCCGCTTTGTCAGCATTAGACGCCGTCGATGCAAGCAGTGGACTAACCTATAGAGGAAGCATCAAGGAGGTTGAACTCGTCGCAGATGAAAATGGCTTCGTAAAGCTTCCAACTGGGCGACTGGTAATTAATTGGATTGCTATCGACACTACTGGTAATCAAAGCTTGCCAATGGAGCAAGTTATCAGTGTCTATCCGCAATTACGTTTCGCCGAGACAACGTCCATTATTGGTGAAGCATCAACGGCTGTTATTGTCGTCGAGCTATCAGGAGAGTCACCAGAATATCCCGTCAATGTGAAGCTCAGCTTTAATGCCGACGACTCAACGGTCACAGTGCCCGATCTTTTCAATATCGATTTGAATGAATCACAACGCACCATTGTGGCCCAAGGAAGTAATGCCTCAATTAATCGACAAAGTTTATTCGCAGTAACGACGATAGATGACTATCTTGCGGAAGATGATGAGCAATTAATTATCAATATTGAAGGTGCAATACTACCCGAAGGCGAGACTAATTATTTTCTTATCGACAGTACTCAAGGACGACATGAGTTAACGATCACCGACACCAACTTGCGTCCTGATGTTAGTATTCTCGTACGACAAAATGGTGAAGAAACGTCCACTGTCGTGTTAGATGGTGGCGATATTACCCTGGAAGCTTTAATCACTGACGGTAATGGTAAAGACAATCACACCATAAAATGGGGACTTGGTTATGTTGCTGGTGTTGATACCAGCGAGCGACTAATTACAATCAGCACCGATGATTTAGTTGAGGGTAATTATAAGCTATCGGTCACAGTGACCGACGATGCCACGATTCCATTGTCAAATAAAATGACCATGACTCTCCCCGTCATCAAGGCTAATAGCAGTCCAGAAAATCCTAGTAATACGGATTCAAAAAATTCATCTGGCAGTGGTGGTGGCGCACTGAACATGTACTGGCTATTGCTTATTACCGGTCTATTTTATTCTGTGCGCCGACGAAAAGTCGACTAATTAGCCAGTGCCAATGTAACAACATAGTTAACCGAAGTGCACTTTAAACTAGCCTCGGTTAACTCCCCTGACCCAAGCGACAATTAACACTTAAACTCCACCCTATCCCGCCCTAGCTCTTTCGCACGATACAACTGCTCATCCGCTTCTTGCAGTAACTCGGCAACATCAAGGTCCCTTTCTTTACCTTCACTGCTAGCGATACCAATACTAATAGTGAGCGGTACTCGTTCACCTTGTACCACTATGGCTTCGCTACGAAAATTAGTCAGTATTTTCTCAGCGATATACTTAGCAGCTTTGATGGAGGTGTCGGGTAGCACGACCACAAACTCTTCGCCGCCATAACGGAATACGCGATCTTGCGGGCGCTTTACACACGCCTGAATACGCTCGCTGGCTTGTCGTAAGCATTCATCACCAAAAATATGGCCGTACTTATCATTGAGCTGCTTAAAATGATCTAGATCTAAAATTAATAACGACAAAGTAATCGCTTTACGATCCGCTAACCTTTGCTGCTCATTCAAACACTCATCCAAATAACGACGGTTATGTAGTCCGGTTAAGGCATCAGTAGTGCTAACTTTTCTAAGTAACGAGTTAGCATTTTCTAACTCTTGGGTACGCATTTTTACAAGTTGATCGAGACGAATATTTTGCGCCAATTGCGCATCTAATAACTGGTCTTTCGCATTAGCCGACTCTGCTTGCGCTTGCGCCAACAAGTCACGATCCATGGCGATACGCATCGATAGCGCAAACGCAAACAACAACACCTCCACTAAGGTCGCAATCATCATGGCATTATCGACGAGTGTACTGGCTGGAATAATATTGAGACGGGATAAAATAACCGCTGAAGACGCTAACACTAAGCTAAATGAGGCATAAAAAATGGCTTTGGCCGGAGGGTAGCGATCTTTTAAACGTACTAATACGATGATGCCATTAATAACAAAAGTAACTAGCGACATGACTAAGGTAATCACAGTTACGATAGCAAATGGAAAGAAAAATGAGGCGGCGGCGACAACAATACATAACATCACGAATATGGCTTGCATTAAACCTAAGCGCGGATACGTGTCAGAAATATTCAGTAAACGGGTAACGAACATAGCACCGATCATATTGGTGATATTCAGCGTCACGGGCAAGCTGACGCTGTTCCAGTAAATGGCATTCGGCCATAGCCACTGAAATGCTTGGCCGTTAATACTGGCGTGCACTATGGTCAATATTAAAGTAAATAAACCGAAATATAAGAAACCATAATCGCGAACGGATGCAAAAATGAGAACGTGATAAAGCCCTATTAAAACTAACGCGCCAAAATAGAAACCGGTCAGTGTCGAATCTTTGTCAATATGCTCAACCAATGCTTGGCGCTTCCATACCAGCAGCGGAATCTGTAATGAGGTTTCCGACTGAATACGCATAACAACATCTAGATGCCCAGAAGAAATATCGTTTAATGGTATTAAAAACGTTCGATGCAGCATTGGACGTTGCGAGAATGGTAAAGCATCGCCTAAGCGCCATTCACGTAAAACCTGACCATCACGCAGTAGATATACGTCAATATGATTCAATAGTGGATTACTGATTTCAATCACGCTGTCAGCAAAGTCATCGCGGTAGCCTTCTAATCCCATATGAATCCAGTAGGCTTGCTCTCCATAACCAAACTGCAGGGGATTCGCTTGCGCGGCTTGCCAATCGGCCAATGGCGGCAATTGATCTAAGGTCAATACAGCACTGGGATCGGCTAGGTAACTCAACGCCGATATTGGGAAGTCTTTATTCAGGTCGGCCGACAGGCGCAAAGCATCCGCCCGAGTGAACGATGTCATTGCAATAGTGTGAACAATAGAAATACAGCACCGAGTGCTGATGCCCGACAACGGAAAAGCTTCACGCTTCCGATAACCCCCAATTGGCCCAAACAGTGGCACAAACTAACATTAGCGGATTGTTTGGCGCTATCCGACCATTTGATCGCAGAAGTTAGACCCACACCACATTAATATTGTTACATTTGGTCAGCACTAATAGAGAGATACGATGCTCGATGCTGCGTAGGCAACATTCCTGTCCAACGTTTAAACGCGGCACGGAAGCTGGCTATATCTTGATAGCCACAACGCATCGCTATGTCGTTAACGGTCAAGTCACCTTGCTGTAGTAAACGCAACGCGAGCTGAAGACTGTGTTCTTCTTGCAGACATTTAAAACTGTGATTAGCCAGTTCAAGCTTGCGCCGCAAAGTACGCGCCGATACCTTCAGTGCCTGCGCGGCTTGCTCTAGGGTTACCCGCGTATCGTCATGACGAGCAAATAACTCCCTCACCTGCCATACGATATCGCCCTGCAGCACCCGCGCTAAGCGCTCTGCCTCAATACGACACACATGAAGGACTTGTTTGCGTGCCACCGGATTAGCGAGCGGCAATGGCCGTTTTAACGTGTCGAGTTTTATCGTTAATCGCGTTTTAGGCGCTGAAAAGTGCACTGGACACTGAAGTAATAAACGATACTGATCAGCATAAGTTGGCGCTGGAAACGCGAAATCGACCGCCTCGAAATGAATGTCTTCGCTTAATAAGTCACGAATCTGCGTCTGTAGACTTGCCGCCAATACCTCATAAGCAAAACGCAAACTCAGGGGAAACTCTTGAGCATCGTGCGTAGAGACTTCGATATGACACAGCTCACCCACCACATTGGTTGCTAAGTTGAAGCGACTGCGTACCAATGACCGCATTTCATTCGCAGTTGCCAGCGCTTGGCCTAGAGTGCGACTCGTCAGCAAGGCCCCCGATAACATACCCCAGCGCGATAAATTGAGCGCGGCACCAAAGGTAAGACCCAAATCCTGCTGCGGAGCTAAGCGATAGATGTTGCGATAGATAATATCGAACTGGCGCAACGACACTCGGGTGTCCGGATCAAACACTTGGGCTTCTGTTAAGCCGACCCCCAACAACCACTGCCGAGCGCTAATATCTTGTGTTTGCATGAATTCATGAATCAAAAACAACTCGGCGCCAGGGTAGATTGCGTGGTCTTGATATTCCGCCATTCATCATGCCTCTTTAGCGTCAATCTCTTCGGGAATAAGCCCTTAAGGGGCCATTAATGATAGGTTTTACGGCCAAATTATAACTAGGTGCTAGCCACTTTTACCATTAATCGTTCTAATATTGCCTATATTGCACCTAGCGGAACACGATTTATGACATCTACGACTAGCACCGATGCCGAGCGCATCGAAACCATCAAAGCGGTGATTCGCGAAAGTGGTGATAACTGGCGTCGGCGCCATAGCATCCTCGCCAATCAAAACTTCATGGGCATGACGATTTTCTTAGGGTCTATCGCGGGGATTTTGTTGTGTGGCTGGGCCTATCTTGACGGGTATTTATCCGCTTGGCTGTGCATTCCATTGGTCGCAATTTTAACCTCGTTTTTGCATGAGCTAGAGCACGACTTAATTCACTGGATGTATTTTAAAAACAATAAAAAAATTCATAATTTAATGTTGCTGGGAGTATGGATCTTCCGACCAGGGACGATTAACCCGTGGATTCGGCGTAAGCTGCATTTTTTGCATCACAAAACTTCCGGTACTTCCCAAGACTTAGAAGAGCGCGGCATAGGCAATGGCCATCCTTATGGCTTTGTGCGCTTCTGGGTCATGATGGATACCTTTACCGGTAATCTGTTGCGCGTATGGATGTTCGTACCAGCGGGTCGTCGTTGGCATTCAGCGAAACGTATCATTGCTTCGAATCTGCCATTCGGCGTCATCACTGCAATCGTGTGGTATAGCTTTTTAGCCATTCATCTCATTAATGGCCTGCTAAGCCTTGCAAGCTGGTCGGTTCCGTCAGCTTTACTCAATTACGTTAACGCAGTAACACCGTTAATCGTAATTTTAATTGCGCCATTTTATCTGCGTTCTTTTTGCTTAAATTTCATTAGCTCCAATATGCATTATTACGGCAATGTGGAGTCAGTACTGACGCAAACTCAGGTACTTAATGCCAAGCGTTTTTTACCTTTCCAATTATTTTGTTTTAACTTCGGTAGCACTCACGGTATTCATCATTTTGTCGTTGGCGAGCCGTTTTATATTCGCCAATTAACGGCAGCCGATGCCCACAAAGTGATGCGCGAAAACGGCGTGCTATTTAATGACCTAGGTACATTTGCGCGGGCGAATCGCTACGAAAACGTCACGCCAAACCGAGCAAGCGCGACCGCAGCGTAGTTTCTGTCTCCAATCACGCTAATTCTGGCGTGTATCTACCTGTTATTATCAGCAGCTAGGGGCGAGAGTATCGCCCCTGCTGCTTTTTTTATTGATGAGGTTTTCATGTCATTACCCGCTGCATTACAACGAGGTTTAACTTTGCCTCTTGTCGTTTCACCTATGTTTTTAGCATCTGGCCCTGCGCTAGTCAGTGCCTGCTGTAAAGCTGGAGCTATTGGTACATTCCCTGCCCTAAACCAACGCACGAGTGCAGGCCTTGATCAATGGCTGAGCGAAATCCGCTCAGAGCTCGATGCATACGAGGCCGATACCGGTAAGCTTGCAGCGCCTTTCGGGGTCAATCTAGTCGTGCACAAAAGCAATACCCGCCTGCAAGAAGATTTAGCTATTTTAGTGAAGCACAAAGTGCCTTTGGTTATTACGTCGCTGGGTGCCGTTCAAGAGGTGATCGATGCCGTACACAGCTATGGTGGCGTGGTATTTCATGATGTGGTTAATGTGCGCTTTGCGCGCAAGGCGGCGTCAGTTGGTGTTGATGGCTTAATTGCAGTTGCTGCTGGAGCAGGCGGTCATGCCGGCGATTGGAATCCGTTTGCACTGGTCAATGAATTACGTCAATTCTTTGATAAAACATTATTACTGGCAGGTAGTTTGTCCACCGGTCGAGATATTGCTGCGGCACGCATGATGGGCGCCGATTTAGCCTATATGGGAACCCGTTTTATCGGCACCCAAGAATGTCTTGTGCAGCCTGAATATAAGCAAATGCTAGTCGATAGCTCCGCTGCCGACATTGTGTATACCCCACAAATTTCTGGTGTTAATGCGAGTTTTTTGCGCCCAAGCATCGAAGCCAATGGGATTGATCTCGGCGTCCATAAAAAGCCCGACCATGTCGATTTTGGGGCTGAACTAGACGATGCGGCCAATGATGAATCAACGACCAAAGCAAAGCCTTGGAAAGACTTATGGTCAGCAGGCCACGGGGTTGGCAGCATCCGTGATTTACCCGATGCAGGTACGCTAGTCGCGCGTTTAAAAGAAGAATATCGAGCAGCGATCAATCATTTTTGTGGGGAAGAATTATGAGCTACAACACTCTGTCATACGACATCACCGATAGTATCTTAACGATTACTCTGAACCGTCCCGAGCAGTTAAACGCCTTTACGGTAGAAATGTGTGAAGAGCTGATTCGTGCCTTCGATAGCGCCAGTGCTGATGACGAGGTTAGAGCCATTATTGTCACCGGAGCAGGTCGTGCATTTTGCGCCGGAATGGATTTAAGCCGTGAAGGTAATGTCTTCGGTTTAGATGAAAGCATCCAACCGACATTAGAAGACATGACGAGCCGCTACAACGACCCTGATATCGTCGCAGGTGTACGCGATACCGGTGGTCGCGTGGCGTTATCTATTTTCCGCTGCACTAAACCTGTCATTGCTGCCATTAACGGCGCGGCGGTAGGAATTGGCGCAACCATGACCTGTGCCATGGATATTCGTATAGCCACTGAGCATACTCGCATTGGATTTATCTTTAGCAAGGTCGGCGTTGTGCCTGAAGCCTGCTCTAGCTGGTTTTTACCACGCATCGTTGGTATTTCACGAGCGCTAGAGTGGACCATGACTGGCGACATATTTGATGGTGCAGAAGCACTGGAAGCGGGTTTCGTGCGCGCGGTCGTGCCCGCAGATGAGTTGCTCGACGAAGCACGCAAAATTGCTAAGCGCATTAGCACGCGTTCTGCTGTGTCGGTCGCTATGATTCGTCAAATGATGTACCGCAACAGTGCACTCGATAATCCTGAAGATGCCCATCGTATTGAATCTTTGGGTATGTATTACACCAGTCTCGTTGATGGTAAAGAGGGGGTTGCCTCCTTCCTTGAAAAACGCCCGTCTAACTTCACGGCTAAGGTCAGTGATGGAATGCCGCCGTTTTATCCTTGGTGGGAAAAAAAGTCCAACTGATCAAATTGTAAACAGCGGTCGGTAACACAAACGGACTACCTCCTACGCAATTCACTGTGCTAGGGTCTTCAATGGCTCTAGTAATAGACACCAAAGGAGAAGTGTATGGGGATTGGTATCGTCATCCTAGCGGCGGGGCGTAGTGAGCGCTTCGGTCAGGATAAACGCTGTTTACCCTTGAACAATAAGGACTCTGTCTTACTCGCGACTATTCGAGCAGCCAAAGCCAGCGGACTGTCATGCTATGTGGTTTTACATCCGGGCGACCATGAATTAATGCACCAATGCCAACAAGATGGTGTTGAAGCAGGCATCTGCCCAGATGCTCGCCGTGGCATTGGTCACAGCATTGCGTTTGGTGTACGCGCAAACCAGCATTGGCAAGGTTGGATTATAGCGCGCGGCAATATGCCTTGGGTGCAGCCTGTGACCTATCAGCAGTTAGCCGCATCCTTATTTGATCATCCTTGCATACGTCCTGTGGACGGTGATGGACACCCAGGATTCCCAACCGCTTTTCGCCGTGAGTTTGGCTGGAATTTAATGCAGTTGCATGGCCATCGTACAGAAGTGCGGCTGATGCCATCCTGCTCCGATATTGACCTTGTAGTGAATGATCCAGCGATTTCTCGCGTCATTCGCACTCCTAAAGATCTTTGTCCTTTGCATCAAATCACTAATGACACCCAACCACCTGTTTTTTCGCAAGCTGCTATTTGATAAGCAAAAAAACCCACGTATTAACGTGGGTTTTAATAGCACTTAATTTAGAAAAAATAATTACGCGTTTTCTTTTTCTATTAAGTAATTTTCATACTCTTTGCGTAAATCTATTTTTAAGAGTTTACCTGTTGCAGTATGCGGTAAAGACTCAACGAAAATAACCGCATCAGGCATCCACCATTTTGCAATTTTATCCTGTAAATAGGCCAGCACACTCGCTTCATCAACGTCGACACCGGGATGGCGAATCGCCAACAAAATAGGTCGTTCATCCCACTTAGGATGACGAGCGCCAATCACGCAGCATTCTGCTAAATCAGGATGACCAACCGCAGCGTTTTCCAAGTCAATGGAGCTGATCCACTCACCACCAGACTTAATAACGTCTTTAGAGCGATCAACAATCTGCATGTAATTATTTTCATCGATAGTCGCTACATCGCCGGTATCAAACCAACCATTTTCAAAGCTACTCACATCGTCATTTTTATAATAACTACTCACAATCCAAGGACCGCTAACCATCAAACGTCCGAAGGTTTTACCGTCGCGCGGCAATTCATTTCCAGCATCATCGATGATTTTAATTTGTACACCATAAACAGGACGACCCTGCTTTTGTTGTAGCAAATACCGCTCTTCGCGCGGCAGTTTTTCCATAATGTGGTTATGAGCATTAATCGTTCCGATTGGGCTCATCTCCGTCATGCCCCATGCATGAATCAAGAACGCATCGTGTTTTTGATCAAAATCTTTGATCATCTGCAGCGGTGCCGCAGCTCCCCCCACAATAACGTTTTCTACCGACTCAAGCTTCTTACCGATTTTATCCATATGATTCAGGAGCATTAACCATACCGTCGGAACACCTAACAATAAGTCTGGCTGCTCAGCTTCAATCAATTCCCATAAAGACGCGCCATCCATACCAGGGCCAGGGAAAACCTGCTTAGCTCCGGTAATGCACGCTGAATAAGGTGTGCCCCAAGCATTAACATGGAACATAGGCACCACAGGTAAGAAACATGATGACGATGACAAGCCCATCACTTCATCACCCACTGACGCCAAGGCGTGCAATACGGTTGAACGGTGGCTGTACAGTACGCCTTTTGGATTACCCGTAGTACCCGAGGTGTAACACATACTTGCGCCGTGAGTTTCTGGGAACTCAGGCCAAGCAAAGTCAGACGACTCAGCAGCCAGTAGAGTTTCGTAACACATAGCGTTAGGCAAGCTAGTGTCCGGCATCTTGTTTTCGTCACACAGAATGACAAAGCCTTCAACGCCGGTAATGTGATCTTTAATGGCTTCTAATAATGGTACGAAAGTTAAATCAACGAAGATAAACCTATCTTCTGCGTGATTAACAATATAGATAAGCTGTTCGGCGAACAGGCGCGGATTAATCGTGTGTAAAACAGCACCAAAGCCCGAAACACCAAAGTACATCTCAAAGTGGCGGTAGTTGTTCCAAGCCAGCGTCGCCACGCGATCACCTTGCTGAATGCCAAATCGAGTTAATACGTTAGCGACTTTACGCGCACGTTCCGCAGCATCTTTCATGGTGTAGCGATGTATATCGCCTTCACAGCGGCGGCTTACAATTTCAGAATGGGGGTGGGTAGTCTCTGCGTGTTCCAGCAAGCCTGAAATCAGCAGCTGACGATCCATCATCTGGCCTAACATACGTATCTCCTCGGGTATTCTGCATTATTTTTTTATGACGAATACCATAGGTGGATTAGACCTGAAACTCAAGGTGGCTATGTTGCCAAAATGTAAGTAAAAAACACGAAAAAATGGCCGCTAAAGGCGCTAGTGCAACCACCATTGAAGATAGCTGGCCGAAGCCAGCCATAGTGACGACCAAAAGTATGATCTAAGCGCTCTTTGTTTTCTCAGCAGCCCGTTGCGCACCAACATCCTGCTCTTCGCGATAGAACTCTGTCTTCCAACGCTCAATCAAATCACGATTCTCATGATCCCAAGGATGGAAGCCTTTTTTGTAGAAGTCTAAATAGTTCTTAGTAATACCTGTGAGCATACCCTTTTTACCGAACATAAAACCGGCAAAGCCTTTGATATCCGACCAAGAGGGTAACTTCTTTTGCTGCCACAACAGCTTGCCCATATACCAGCTGATACGATGAATAAAAAATAGCGTCGCCCACACCATCATGCGGCGCAAATATTTTTGGTCGTTTTCAATCGACATAAAGGTGTCGAAGGCCACAGCCTTATGTTCAATCTCTTCGACCGCATGCCAGTACAATAAATCTTTTACTGGCTCAGAAAGCGCTTCTACCGTTTCTGGATACGTTAAAATATGTTCCGCTAAAATCGCCGTTAAATGCTCCATGCCGACCGTTGTCGCCAAGCGGAATTTCGGCGAATGTTTATGTACACGACGGGCTATGTAGCTTTCTAAATGCTTATCTAAAGCAACAGCATCCAAACCAAGATCACGCAACACTTCATTTGCGCGCTGATGTTGACGACTGTGATGCCCTTCTTGACCGATAAAACCGCGAATTTGTTCTTGCAATAACGGGTCTTTTACTTTGTCTCGATATAAACGTACAGACGCAATAAACTCACCTTCACCCGCAGGAAATGTTGACGATAATGCTGCGAAAAAAGTCGACAACAAAGCATTACCAGCAAAAAAATACGGCGTATCAATTTGCTCAAAAGGCATCGACATATGGCGAGGCTTAATTTCTGGTTTGATATCCAGATTGGTTACTGTAGCGTTCATAGCGTTCTCCCAAAAGAGCATCGTTAGATTTATTCTTGCGTTAGCATGAGAATAAGTATCGACGATGACCGAAGAATGAGACAGGTGGAATACAAACAAAATACTGTGTTTTCAAAGCATTCGGAGCGATACAAGAAAGGGGCATGACGTTATAAGTCGTAGTTTCAACAGAACACTACGACTTATAACGAGATATAACTAGGCCGTTTTTTCTCGCCCTTGATCGTGTTCTTCGCGATAGAACTCTTTCTTCCAGCGTTCTATTAAATCGGTATTCTCGTGATCCCAAGGATGAAAGCCCGCTTTAAAAAAGTCTTTATAATTACTACGAACGCCACTAATCATTCCTTTTTTACCAAAAAGAAATTTATAGAATTCTTTTATATCGCGCCACGTTGGTCGTTTTTTCGACCACCACAATAGCGCAACCATATATAGGCTGATACGAACAGAAAACATAAGGGTTGCAAAACGTAAAACGCGACGTAAATACGCCTGATCTCCTTCGGTACTCATGAATACATCGAAAGCTACGGCCTTGTGCTCAATCTCTTCGACAGCATGCCAATAAAGTAACTCTTTTACCGAATCATCTAAGCCGTCGAAGATCTCGGGATTGGTCAACACATGCTCGGCTAAAATTGCCGTTAAGTGCTCCATGCCAACCGTTAACGCTAAACGAAACTTAGGTTTAGCTTTCCCCTCATGTAAGCGCCGTTTAATTTCGCGCTCTAAACTCTTTTCTAAACGCACAGCGTCAATGCCTAAGTCACGAAGTACTTCATTCGCGCGCTTATGCTGATGACTATGATGTCCTTCTTGGCCAATAAAACCACGAATTTGTTCCTGTAATTCTGGTGATGTCACTTTGTCACGATACAAACGAACCGAAGCAATAAACTCCGCTTCACCAGGTGGAAACGTTGACGATAATGCACCCACAAAGACGCTCAATAATGGATTATCAAGGAAGAAAAAACGTTGCGTCAGTGAATCAAACGGAATCGCCATGCGACGTGGTTGTATCTCTGGTGTAATGACTGACATGCTGCACTCCTAAAGGCGCGGAACCTGTTCCAACTTCATAACTATGGATCTGGATGACCAACCAGGACAGGTGCAAGTATGCCATTCACTTTATATGGCTGCGAAAGTCGGGTTGTATTCTGCCATAATGCACTATCGTTAACCTTCAGTTTAGTTGAGAGATGACTTGTATGCCGACCATCTGGGTGGATGCAGATGCGACACCAAAACCGATACGTGAAGTTATTTGCAAAGCGGCTATCCGCACTGCGATTACCACCTACTTTGTCGCCAACCACCGTGTACCTGTTACACCCTGCCCACATATCCATACAGTTCAAGTCGAAGCAGGCTTTGATGTTGCTGACAACGTCATAGTGCAGCGTGCAGAAGACGGCGATCTAGTGATTACGCAAGATATTCCACTGGCAGCAGAATTAATGGAACGTGCTATTACTGTGATTAACAATCGCGGAGAAACCTATACAGCAGAAACCATTCGTCAGCGTCTCAATATGCGTGATTTTATGGAAACCTTGCGCTCAAGTGGTGTACAAAGTGGGGGGCCTGCGGCCTTCTCTGACCGCGACAAGCAACAATTCGCCAATTCTCTAGATCGTTGGTTAACCCGCCAACGTAAGGCTTAGCTATGAAGATTGTGATTCTTGGTGCAGGTGCTATCGGATGTTATTTAGGAGCAGCCCTCAAGGCTGGCGGACTAGCACCAACCCTAATCGCGAGGCCGCGAGTAATAACGGATATCCACCAAGCCGGTGGTTTGACGATTAGCGACTATCAAGAGGAACAATGGCAAGTTGGCACTCCTGACATGACGGACAGCAATGAAGCTCTCGCCGATGCTGACATAGTACTCCTTACCGTTAAGTGCCTCGCCGTTGAAGAGTCGGCCCAATTACTCCACCAGTACTGTAAAGCTGGAACCCTTGTGTTGTGTCTACAAAACGGCTTAGGCAGTGATGCCATCATTAAACGTATATGCCCCACACTTAACATCGTTAGGGGAATCGTTGGCTTTAACGTTGCCCCTCTGGGTGAGGGTCGCTTTCATCGCGGAACGGAAGGCGCTATTTACTGCGAGCCTAACGATACCATTCGCGCTGCATTAACCTCAGCGTTTGCAAAAACCAATATTCAATTACTATCCAACTCAGATTACGAAGCTATCGTTTGGGCTAAGTTACAGTTAAATTTAAACAATGCGATTAACGCACTCTCTGGCTTGCCGCTTAAAACTGAATTAGAACACGCTGGATATCGTCGCATTTTAAGTGCTGCAATGACGGAATTACTGGTTGTCGCTAAAGCAAAAAATATAAACCTACCAAAACTAACGCGACTACCCGCGCGCTGGTTACCTCCGCTAATGAATTTTCCTGATTGGTTATTTAAAAAACTAGCAGCGAGCATGCTGGCTATAGACCCTCAAGCGCGTTCTTCTATGTGGGAAGATCTACACTTAGGGCGCTTAACCGAGGTTGAATACTTAAACGGTGCTGTGGTTAAAGCTGCAAGTAAGCTTGGTATAGATACGCCCGTGAATGCCGCATTGTGCACTCTCATACACCAAGTAGAACACCATCAACGGCATGAGGGTTTGTCGTCCTCTGAGATTGAAAAAGCCATCAAGAAAGAAAAGAAAAAAATTGAACAAAAAAAAGGGCGTTAATAATAACGCCCAAAGAGGTCTATCAGGACTCAAACATTCAACTCAAAAAGTTATGACGGGCTTTTTGAGTTGATCTTGCATCACGCGCTGACTTCCTTCGCTGCAGCCGTCTTACTTTTAGCTTTAGCAACAACGCGCTCCTTCGAACCAAGCTGCACAGTGGCTTGCGGCTTGGCTTCAACTTTCACCCACTCGTAGTGGCGAGCAATAACATTACGGTTACGACGGTAGAACTCCATAGTTGACGAAGGCCATAAAGCGAAGTTTTTACCATCCGCTTGCTGATACCAGCTCTTACAGCCTGAAGTCCAAACGGAACCTTTAATGCGAGATTGCATCTCTTCGTTAAATTCCACTTGCGCTTCTTTCTTCACATTTAAGTAACCCACATCGCGCTTCTGAACTTCTTTCATACACTGAAGAATGTAGTGCACTTGAGATTCAATCATAAACAAGATCGAATTATGTCCTAAGCCAGCGTTCGGCCCCACTAATTGGAACATATTTGGATACCCGGTGACGGTGTTACCTAAATAGGCTTCAGCACCGTCTTTCCAGTCTTCTAAAATATCGTGACCCGGCAAGCCTTTCAGGTTGAATTTATTCATATAACCACGAGGATCAACAATAAAACCTGTGCCTAAAATAATGGTATCCACTTCGCGCTCAACACCATTACTGTCAACGATACTATGTTCACGAATCTCTTTAATGCCATCGGTAATTAAATCAACATTGTCCCGATTAAAGGCTGGATACCATTTATTCGAAATCAAAATACGCTTACAACCGAGCATATAATCGGGTGTTAGTTTTTTACGCACCACCGGATCTTTCACTTGCGCACGAATAAACTGTTTAGCAAAGAACTCCGCAACAACAGCAATACTAGGGTGAAAAATTGGCCAAACGCGCATTTCATTCGTCATGTATAAACGGGCGCGGTATAAGCGACGCAGTGACGGGAATTTTTCAAATACCCACTTGCTCGCTTTGCTGTACTTGCGCTCATCGCGTGGAATAACCCAAGCGGCACTGCGCTGATACACATCTAAACGCTCAACATCCGGCGCAATTTCAGGTACATACTGAATCGCGCTACCGCCTGTACCTATGGAGGCAACCTTTTTACCTTTCAAATCGTAACCATGATCCCAACGTGCGGAATGCATTACCTTACCTTTGAATGTATCAAGACCCGGAATATTTGGAATTTGTGGATGGTGTAACGGGCCCGTCGCTAAAATGAAGTACTTACATTTAACCGTTTGGCCGTGAGCTGTGCCTACTGTCCACGTCGCGGTTTTTTCGTCGAAAACTGAACTATTCACTTCAAGACCAAAGCGAATATTAGGGCGTACGTTATACTCACTCACAGTTGCTAGAATATAATCTTGGATTTCATCCCATGGAGCATAGCGTTTCGTCCAATCTGATTTATTCGTGAACGAAAATGAATAAAGATGTGACTGAACATCACACGCGCAACCTGGGTAAGAATTGTCGCGCCATGAACCGCCAACTTCGACATCTTTCTCAACGATAATGTAGTCATTAATGCCATGTTTTTGTAGTTGGATACCCATTGCTAGGCCACCCAAACCGCCACCGACAATAACGACTTCTGTGTATTTTGGTAGAGTACGTTTAATATCCGTCATTGTGATAAACCTTTCGTTCGTTGTTATGATTTATCCAATGTACTGCCGAGCGACCACGGCAAACTATGTCCAGAATTTCTAAAAATTAACATATTCGGCCACTATGACTCTTAGATCTATCCTTGCACTCAGTTTTACCATCGACCAAATTCAGCGTAATTATGGTCTAGATCCCGCACCAGCACTGGCTCGACACGGGATGAGTAAAGATCAATTCGACGGTAATGCGGTGATTAGTCAAGCCGATGAGCTGGCGATACTTTCCGACCTGTTTATTGATCTAAGTCATGATCCATTGGCCGCCGTAAAAATCGGTTCGACCTTCGGACTGTCTGGCTATGGTGCATACGCCATGATGTTGATGAGCTGCAGCACGGTTTACGAGTCAATCCAACTCGGTATTCGCTACCAAGAAATGAGCTATTTGTTCAGTAAAATAAGTTTCGAGCTGGATGGTGAGAATGCGAGCATCATTCTAACGCCCTATCGTGTCCCTGAGCATTTGCATCGTTTTGTGATTGATCGCGACGTTGCAGGCACCTTTCAATTTTTAAATTTAATGCAAACAATGATCGGGCAACACACCCACCCATTAGAAATTTGCATCCCTTATCCAAAACCATTAGAAGCCGAATTTTACGAAAAACAATTTCAATGCCCTGTTAAATTTGGCACTGATGTTATTCGTTTTTTAATTCCTGGCGATATTTTGAAAAAAACACTACCCAACGCGAATACAACGGCATTAACACTGTATCGCCAACAATGCGATGAATTATTAAGTAAACGTAATCAGGTCAATAACGGTACACTAGCGGAGCGAGTAAAGCACCATTTAGAAATGTTTAAGGAGGAGTTGCCGGCGATAAAAGATTGTGCGGAATCGTTTAGTAGTAGCGAACGACAATTTCGTCGTGATTTAAAAGAAGAAGGAACCACATATCAGCAATTATTGGACAAAGTACGCTCTGAAAAAGCCTGTAAATTACTCGACAACAGTAAAACTAGTGTCGAACAAATCGCTTTATTACTCGGATATACCGAGTCTGCAGCATTTATTCGTGCGTTTAAGAAATGGCATGGCATTACACCGGCACAATATCGCAAACGTTAATCGCCACCGAATAAACCACGTATAGCATCTTTTTCGTCTTGGCTTACGCCTTGGTCGCGCTGAACGGGAGTATTGAAACAAACGCGATTACGGCCCTGCCGTTTCGCTTCATACAGCCATTTATCAGCTTCTTGCACCAACTGAGCTGCGCCAAGATATTCATCGACCCGACAGATAGCCAAACCAATACTGGCCGTCACGGTAATTGAGTTTTCGCTAATATCAACCGGCGTAGACGCCAGAGCTGATCGTACGCGCTCGGCAACTCGCTTGGCTACGGCCAACTCCGTCGATGGCAAAATAACGACAAATTCCTCACCACCATATCGACAACGTACGTCCAATCGACGTGTCATCGCTTCAATTAGACGGGCGGTATGACGTAAGACAGTATTACCTTCTTCGTGACCATAGCTGTCATTAATGCGTTTGAAATGATCCAAATCGATCATCATCACTGCGGTCGACATACGAGTTCGCTGAGTACGCTCTAACTCTTGTTCGAGCATTTCACGAAAATGGCGGACGTTGAATAAGCCCGTTAGCGGATCGGTAATCACTTGCTGACGCAAGTGCACCACTTCATCAACCAGAGGACAACTTAACTCTCCTACCGGACAGGTAGCGGTTTGATTGGGCATAACTGCAAAATCACCTTTGAAACGGCCGACTAAAGATCAAAATTCAGTGTAGACCAATAATCCCAACCGGTGAGGCTGCTTATAAGAAACATTGTTATTCGTCTTCGGGAGGAACCCCCAAAGGAACGAAGCTGGTATCCACCACATAAAGAGAGCGTCGATGCTGATTTTCGCGCGCTTCGCGCCGAGCATGCAATGACCAAATAGAAGTACGTTTCTCACCGTCATAACCATCAACGGTTAACGCCCAGCGAATGGCACTTAACGCCGCCTTGGCTTGGTTCTTATCATGGTAAGGGCCTTGGCTATTAATCGAAGTAGGCATGCTATCGTCACGCCCCACCAACATGACGAGTACAAACAATTCTTCGTCTAGCTCACACACATGCAGCTCAATGCGCTTTCCAGAGCGGATAAGGACTGATTCTGCTACCGCTCCGTCATAGACCAGTTTCATTCATACCATCCATATTCTGGCGCTGTTACTCAGACACCCTTAAGACACTATCCGACATCCTGAAACCGATTACTAGCCATCAATTTGTTAGATTGAGCCGCCGTTCACATTGGTATTTGGGAGATTACTCTAGCTCGCGTACTATTCTTGCAATTGTTTACTCTACTTAGCCAAAGCGCATCATAATGACCCACGATTCCGCCGACCATTCCAGCCTAGAGGCTGCCCATAAACACCTAACGGTCGATCGCAATTTCGACGATCTGGCCGCACGTTTTAGTCGCACTATTTACGCCACACCGCGAGGGCAATTACGATTATTGGCATTGGCACAAGACTTTAGCGATTTAGCGATACCACTTGAAGGCGCAACGGTATTGGATATCGGCGGAGGCCAAGGACAATTCAGCTTACAACTGGCCAAACAAGGCGCAAATATTTCATTGTGTGATGTCTCACAAGAAATGCTGACGCTCGCGCAGGATCTCTTCGCAGCGGAAAACATCCCCGTTAACAGCCAATGCTGCAGCCTACAAGCAACCGATAGTGTCTTTCCACATGAGTATGACATTGTGCTTAATCATGCCGTTTTAGAGTGGTTAGAACATCCATTTGATGCACTTCCCCAGCTGGCGGCTCGTGTACGGCCCGGCGGTTGGTTATCACTTATGTTTTATAACTTACATGGACATGAATGGCGTCAACTGATGAATGGCCGTACACATGCCCCCAAGGGCGCAAACCCAAGATTACGCCGCGAAGGGAATGCGCCGCAACATCCGCTAGACCCTGATGCCATTGAGCAAGCACTAACTCAGCTCGGCTTTAGCGTTCGGCGCTGGCGCGGTATTCGTTGTATTCACGATCATATGCATCAAAAAATTCGTGAACGCATCGGGCAAGAGGCCGTGAACAAATCCGATCTTGAAGTAGGACTGCAAGAACCCTATCGACGTTTAGGGCGCTACGTCCATTTCCTCGCACAGCGCAATCCATGAAACGCTTATTAGTGAGCGCCTGCTTACTCGGTCAGCCAGTCAGATACGATGGTGAAAGCAACGAGAACAAAGTGAACCAACTCGCTGAGCAGCTGCGCCAGTGGCAACAGGAAGGCCGGATTATTACAGTGTGCCCTGAAGTTGCTGGCGGTTTAATAACACCGCGCCCAGCAGCAGAAATTAAGGGCGGAGACGGACATGACGTTTTGGACGGTAAAGCCAAAGTGGTCACCAACCAAGGGAATGACGTCAGCGCCGAATTCATCGCTGGCGCACAACAAGCACTGCTCTTAGCGCAAAAACATCACGCAAACGCAGCCCTACTCGCTGCTCGCTCACCTTCATGTGGCACAGGCCAAATTTATAACGGCGAATTCAAAAGAGAAGTGGTTAACGGCGATGGGGTTACCGTAGCCTTATTACAACGCCACGGTATTCAGTGTTTCTCTCCTGATAGTCATGCGCAGCTAATCAATTGGATGAAGCAGCCCGATTAACTCGAATAAGGCGCACGGTGAAACCTGTTCGTAACATCGTCAATATAGGCGTTGGCTTGCTCTATCCCCCAAGCCGTGTGGATATAACACCAAATACCCTCTAGATCACTTTCAGCTTACGATCATTTTGTCCTTGAAGCGCTGCTTGTCAAACGGCTTAGGAGTACCACTGTTCAACCCCTCATCAATCGCTTGCTGAAGCCGTTGAATTTTTTGATTGCGTAACTGATCTTTTCTGATGAGATCTCGTACATAATCACTGTTATTGGAGTACAAACCACTATTCGTTTGTGCTTCAACCCAGTCCCGCATTTGATCGGGAAGAGAAATATTCATCGTTGCCATAGAGACCGCCTTTCTTTTAAATCTATATTTAAAATGGCATATTTTGGCAAAGTTTATCAATATCCATCCCGTAGATAGCACCGCGATGCATAAGGCAACACCCTGATCAGCGCGTTCCGTTTTGATCCAGATACTTGAGTATGCCAATCGCCTGATCAGTAAAACGGTCAATAACAGATTCTGGCTGAGCGCCATCTAATGTCTCTGGCGTTGCCGAGACCACAGCCGTCAAAGCTTCTTTCAGGTCACTACGGAGAATATCTCCGCCCAACTCTGAATAAATATTATCGACAACGTTATTGAATCTTTCCAGATCTAAAGAATGAGAGGTATGCCAAGTCGATATTCCTGCCCATGGCTTTAGCAATCTTATCAGTATTTCTTTTTGACTCTTTTCCATTTCGATCTCTTCCCTGTATGTTTATTCTGACGGTATTACTAAGCCCCAAGCTACCACCGAGCACAAGTTTGCACAAAGTAGATTGTTAACCGCCTCCGACTATTCAAAACTCACTTAGAATCACAGCATCCCTATATAGCAAAGGATTAAAGATCATTGCTCCGCTGTGTAGAGTTCACCTATAGGATTAGAAATGTCTGGATTAAACGTTATGCCGCTCAGGTGTGCTGTTTCACAGGCCTTTTTTACTTCTTCACTGCAAAAAATACCTTTGTATGTATCGAGTTGCGTTTTAAAGATGGCAATGTCTTTTAATTTTTCTTCTTGGAAACTGAAATGTTCCAAATTGCCATTCTGATCATGGGTCGTTAGCTCTGTATCAAGAGCGTCCAGCTGCTCTACGGTCAACAAAGGGTTAAAGATAAATCCTCGCTCACCGTCGCTATACATTACAGGTAAAAATTCACCACACTCTGCTAATAAGTCTTTTAGCACTGCATGGGCTTTGATGGACAAAAACAGTCGACCGAAATTCTCTGATATGTCGGGGACGGCTTTGGTTTTACTTCCAGTGCTGGGACTAAAATTAATATGAAGCGCTTTCCACACATCCGTATAAGATTTGGGTTCGGCATTAAACGCAAAAACACCATGCTGCTCACCAAGTTTGATCATTGCCTCTAGGGGAGGCACCGAGTGCATCAAATAGGCTTCATTGTGGTGAATGCGATATATCATGGTAATTGATCTGCCCTTAACATCACAAAGCTTGGAAAAGTACAGGTTTCGAGCTTAAACCGTATTTCCCTGAGTGCCAACGCCAGTGATTTATCATCTTTAATGCGCGATTGGTCAATAAGTGTACTGAGCCACTGGTAATAACCTTTCCTATGAATGCGGCTGTGAGGAACAGCATTACTCAGATGACGGGGAATTAGAGGCTTAGCTGCCGTGTTGTGGGGCAGCCAAGCGCCATTCGTGGGGAAATCGATCCGCATCTTTACCCATGCCATGATGCCCCGCATTGGTATTGCTCGCGGATCTTTGCCTGCAATAATTGCGTGGCAATCACAATGCTGACTAGGACGCGGATCACCAGTAGCCGCCATATGGCGGGCAAGCCGACTGGAATCATGCGCCTCATTGATTAGCGGTTCAAACGTCATCCCTCTACCCTGAGCTTAATACGTGACTAAGCCTTGCTGTACCTGAGAAATGTTCTTGAGGTGATTAAAATCTAGTAAGGTCGGATTTTCTTTGTCTGCAAACCGTGTAATGGCGTAGTTAACGACATTTTCGTAAGGTAAACGCATACAATGATCCTTATTGCATTATCCAGAAGAATTGCGCCGATTATAACGGAAAGGACTAATGCGGTTCTGCGGTAATCAGCGCCAATGCCCTGATCAGGGTATGACGTGAACAAACATAGGATTGAGCAAAGACTGCAATGGTCGTACTGGGTTCATGCTCCAAAAGGAGAACACACCTCTTTTGGGGTTGAAAACCCCAGAAAAAGGAGGAAGCGAACGTGAAATCGCACATTTTGACGCAATCCAGACAGGGGGAACCTCCCCATCTGCACAAACGCTGAGCGGAAGATTGGGTATGTCTTGATGGGGGTAAGTTATGTGATATTTTTAGGTCTACTCAAATGGGGGATAAACAATAGATGGGTGAACATGAATATGTTCACTATTATTTAAGGGATGTTGCGGGGTGTCCCCGCTAGAAGGGGTGATAGAAAATGCTGTTAATCAGTTTCAGTCAGGGGAAGGCTTTCCCTTAAAGACATATAACAGCCACTAGCTGACAGAATCAATGAATCAAGAGCTTTTTGATCTAGGGTCTTTGCTCCTCTATTATGGGCATACACATAACTATAAGGGCTAGCCTAGACAATGAGTGTTGCAGGAGCTCGTTCAAATCGAGGCGACGCCTACCAGAATCTAATTGCTTTTGATTGGGTTATTCGGCTAATCAATGATTCCAATTATTCATGGCTGGAGGTAGATTCAGTAAATCATGATGTGGACGATATTGTTATTGGCCAAAGCGACGGAAGCCAGATATGTTGTCAATGTAAGAAGAACCAAACGGATTTCAGAGCTTGGTCAATCAGTGATCTGAAAGATGAACTGATAAAGGCTTATACCGAATTACAACGTAACCCCAATAACAAAATCCACTTCTTTTCTCGAGACTCTTTTGGTGATGTCGCTAAAATTCGTGAATTCAGCCAAGTATTTAGCAGCGACGAGGAATTTCAAAATAATCTGACTCAAGAACATAAAAAGACGTTTCAAAAGCTTAACGATTGTTTTAAAGATCAAACTCAAACCATCTCAATATATCAATTATTAAATTCCATTGTGTTTGAAGTGACAGCAGATTACTCAACATTAGAGGATAACCTTCACGACAAACTGAGAAATGCTGTCACCAACTCGGAAGCCGCATTTAATGCTCTATGGCTGAAAATTGATAAGTTAGGAAGTCGTATTCCATCAAAACAGCTTTCTGCTTCTACGCAACACCGACTGACTAAGGCCGATATTCTAGAGGTATTGAGCAATACAGGAGCCATTCCTGCTCAAACATTTGCAATAGATAAAACACTAAAAATATTTAAAAACCTATCTGTGATAGGGCGGCAATGGAAACGCAATATTGCAGAACATCGGCTACCAACACCCGCAACAGCCAACATACTAGAAGCCATCAAAAACAAAAAAAGATCCATATTAGTAACAGGGCTACCTGGCTCAGGAAAAACCTGCACATTATTAAATTTACTTGATGAGCTAGAAAGTCATAATGAATCCTGTGTGTTATTTATTCAATCAAGAGAGTTTGCTGATAGTAAAACAACAGCAGAACGAGAAGCACTTGGCCTAGAAGAAAACTGGGTAACACAAGCAGCACGCTTGGCCGATCATAAATACCTGATTGTGGTTATCGACTCATTAGATGTACTTGCTATTGCTCGCGAACATCAGGCTCTCAGCTATTTTCTTGCTCAAATTGATCAGTTATTACAAATACCCAACCTGACTCTGGTGACAGCATGTCGTGAATTTGATCGAAAATACGACCAACGCCTTGCAGTAAGAGAATGGGATATGGAAATTCAATGCCCTGTCCTCAAGTGGGAAGAGGATATTCAACCTCTACTAAAAAAGATAAATATTGATACAGAGAACATTGATCAAAAAACTCAGCAGCTTATCAGCAACCCACGTGAGCTATCCTTGTTTGTTGATTTAGCCACACATAACGGCAGTGCCAACTTCATAAGCAGCCAGGCGTTAGCACAGAAATACCTTCGTGTGCTGGTTCAATCAGACCCACTACTGGGTAGTTCTGCAATGAAGGCCATTGAAGGCATGGCCGAAGATATGCTGAAGTCACGCAGTTTATCAGTAGCCGAGCAACGCTGTAGTGCAAATGAAGAAATCAAAAGGAAATTGCTTAGCCTGAACATACTTCAATACACACATGAGCACCAATTAACCTTTGGGCATCAAACCCTGTTAGATGTATTAGTCATCAGCGGTGCAATACGACAGGGAGTAACACTCTATCAATTTATTCAAAACCTGCCCCCTGTTCCTTTTGTGCGTCCCAGTATTCGTGGTTTTGTCGATCAATTAGTAACACAAGACCGTGTTACTTTTAGAAAACAAATACGTACTCTTCTCACAAGTAACACCGCCTTTCACTTTAGACGTTTAGTCGCTGAATCCTATGCAACAAAAGACGTACAAGCAGATGACTGGCCATTAATACTAGATCTAAAAAATCATCACCGCGAAGTGTTTCAAGTTATCTATTGGAGTGCTAACTCAATCTCTTGGCACCACTTCTGGTTAACGTACCTAGTACCTGAATTAAAAGAAACGCAAGACAGCGATGGCATACTAGCCCACACCAATCGCATACAGCTTTGGAAGAATGATGACCCGCAGGGTGTGTTAACTTTCTGGGAAGAAGCACTAAACCTAAACTTTGCAGATATTCAGGAAATATCTGCTCGACTTTTTTACTCCACATCGGACTTTAAAGATGAAACTCTGTCAATTGTTGGAAATTTCCTAAAGAAACTGATCAAGTATAAAAAACCCGATCATTGCTTTCTAGGGAAAACCATTGCCCGGTGCGTTAAGCAGGGAGTACTTGATGACCAGTTTCTATGGCAGTACATAACTGGCGACCTAAAACAAGAAGACCTGCTTGAGTACAAATGGGATGAAAAACTACATTGCAAGCCTCATGAATTTGGAGATGAGAATGAATGCTTCCTAAAAAATCGTATGATTGAATCAGAACCCCTACTTGAATTGGCTATTACAAGCATTGAAGATTGGCATCACAAAAGAGTTGGTGATGAAAAGAATCGTATTTTTTATAACTCTTTTATACATGACACACCCTATAAACATATCCATAATGAAGGTCTTAATCATGTCGATAATTCCTTTATACTCTTTAATGCCATTGAAAAAGCCATTATTCACCATGCCAATAATGACTCTAGCTGGTGGGAAAACAATAAGAATCGTTTAGCCTCCAGTACAGAAGGGTCATTAGGCTATTTTGCCATACTCGCACTCACTCAGAATCCTACAAATAATGTTGAATTAATAGGTCAAGTAATCAACAGTAAAGACAGATTAAGCTCTTCTTTATCCTATGAATTAAGCCTACTGATAAAATCAGCCTTTATCTATCTTGATAAACCAACTCAACTATCTATCCTGAGTATCATTGAAGGTTTAAGAAATGGAGATGATAGCGAAGAAGATGATTGGGTAATAAAAAAGTGTTGTGAATATATTATTTCTGTTCCACCACACTTGCGTTCTGAATGTACTCAAAACATACTTACAAAATACGAAAAGAAATTTGGAGTATTCGAACTAGAACCCTATATGTATTTACGCTCGGGTTTTGTTTCAGCACCTTTCTCATATCAGGTATTTATAGATATTAGTAATCAATCGGTTATCCAGCTGCTTCAACATTATGAAAATTATCAAAGAGATGAGCTTGATTGGCGGGAACACACAGGTGGCTCTGAAGAAGTAGGACGACAATTAAGAGAAGCCTCCTCCAGAGCGCCATTAAAGTTTCTAGATCTACTCATAACTCACTTCCAGATTATTCATAAGATCTTCAAAAGTGAAATTATGGATGGGGTGACAGACTATATCTTGTGTACGTGGGGCAACCGGCAACCTGATAAGGAATGGCAAGCAATTCAAGAACCTAAGCAAGATATATTAGTAGGAAAAATATTAATCGAACTGGAAAAAAATTGCTCTTACTGGCATTTATCTCGTTCCGAAGCTAAAGCGATAGAGGCCTGCGCTTATATTATAGAAGATACTCATCACATTAATTGCCTATCAAGCCTGGCACAAGATTACGCAAATTTAGATGAAGAGGGGGTAACCTTTGGAGGCTCATTTGGATTAATCGGCGAAGGCATCAATATGAATTCAGGTAATGTCGCCGACGCACTTATGTTATTAGCCTGCCGCCTTGAAGATAAGGATATTATTCTTCCTGCTGTGCTAACCAGTGCTCTACATGCAATATGTTATCATAATCATCCAGCTGTTCGAGCCTTAGTATTAAGACGCTTACCTCATCTTCAATATAAAAATCCAGAGTTTGGTTGGGAGTTGTTCAACCTTGTGATGAAAAATGATTCAGGCTTATGGCAAGCTGCTGAGTCCTGTTTATATTATGCCTATCAGGATGATTTTGACATTGTTTCACCCCTACTTGACAAAGCGTATCAGGAAGGTAGTGATGAAACGATGGAAACCTGGGGAAGAATATCCTGCTTATCTGTTATGACAGGTCATATAGACTTCAATGAGTTTATTAGCCAATTGCAGCAATCGAATTCTCAAGATGCATGGTCAGGCGCATCCGGTGTATGGACAAATATAGGGAACTATCAGCAACATCAAAGCCAATGTATTAGTGGGTTAGAAGCCTTATTGAATATGGGAACTCAGTATAATGATGTGTATGCAAAGAACTTTTCCCACCTTTTTAGCGACAAAACTCCAGCTATACAAATTCCAGTGAAGTTAATCGAAGCATTTTTGAATTGCTAAACGTGATAGTGGGTCAAAGAGATAACATGCCTCACTTTTTTAATGAATGGTTAAACAACATTGCTCAACGCTTTCCCTGTGATGCATTATCAATTGCAGAAATTTATCTCAGGTTTGTGAAAAGTAAAAAGCCTTATTTTTACGACCATAAAGACCAATTAGTGCAAATGATGACAAAACTCTTTGCTAGAGCAGAAGAGCAGGAAGAATCAGACAATGGTGCAATGCTAATGAGAGTAGTTGAGCTTCAAGATATTCTGTTATCACTATCAGGAAGCTCTATGGAGGCTTGGTTAGTGGCAGCAGAAGAGAGATCAGGCTAGACCGAATCAACTCTAGGTTTAACTATACATCGCATCCAAGGCCGGGGCTTGGTCGTCATCCATTGGCAAAAACAATAGTTCAGGTTCCCAAAAGGTAGGAATACGCTCTTTGGTCTCTATGAAATGTTCATGGAATTGTTATAGGGCAGCAGAAATGCTCCCTTAACTGGCGGTTGAACGAACATTTGTTTATGCATGGCTGGAGATCAAACGAAAACGCTGCGTCCCCTTTGCAAACGGCTTTGTACGGAAATTAGCGGTAAGCGCTCAAACAACCCCACCTATCAATTTAAATAGCCGCCAGTTCTATATTTTCTGGTAGCAGTTTTTCAATCTCCTCCACCGTTTCGCAGTGCGGTAATCGCGTCAGTACTGTACGTAAATACGCGTAGGGTTCGAGCCCGTTCGCTTTGGCGGTTTCTATTATGCTGTACAGCATGGCACTGGCTTTTGCGCCACGCTGACTATCGCTAAATAACCAATTTTTGCGTCCAATCGCAAACGGTCTGATGGCATTTTCGACTGGGTTGTTGTCTATATTCAGTCGGCCATCGCTGATGTATACCGTGAGCTTATCCCAGTTTTTATCAAGGTATGCTAAGGCTTCGCCCGTTTTTCCTTTAGGCAGGGTTTGTTGCACCGCTTTATCCAGCCAAGCTCTGAGTTTATTGAGCTGGGGAAGGCTTTTTTCTTGTCGAATTTGATATTTTTGTTCGGCTGATTGATCTTTGATGCTGGCTTCGATGGCGTATAGCCCTTTGATCATGGTGATCGCCATATCGGCTTTGCTGACTTTTCCTTTTAGGCTTGGGCTGACTTTTTGCGCCTCGATAAATTTACGACGAGCATGAGCCATGCAGCCTAATTCTGTAACGCCGTCTTGCCGTCCAATGCGGTGATAACCCGCATAATCATCAGTTTGCAGATAGCCTTGATAGTCGCCTAATAGCGAGGCTGCAACGTCGGTACGTCGACTACTGACGTAATCAAATAGGATGATGGGATGTTCTCGATCACCGGTTTTTCGTACCCACATATAACTGAGGCTTTCGGCTGTTTTATCCGGTTCTTTTAAGACCTGAACTCGGGTTTCATCCATGTGGATGTAGCCGCTATTCAGAAGTTGATCATTGAGCAGGTTGTAGAGCGGTTGCAGACATTCACTGCTTTTGATCATCCAGTTGGCTAAGGTGTTACGCGGTAAATGAATGTCCATTCGTTTGAAAATGGTTTCCATCCGGTAGAGCGGTAAGCCGTCTTGATATTTGGCAACGGCAATGTGAGCGAGTAAGCCTGGGCTGGCATTGCTCTTAGGAAGCGGTTGTTTCGGAAGTTCAGCAATGTGTACGCCGATTCCGCCGACCATTCCAGCCTAGAGGCTGCCATAAACACCTAACGGTCGATCGCAATTTCGACGATCTGGCCGCACGTTTTAGTCGCACTATTTACGCCACACCGCGAGGGCAATTACGATTATTGGCATTGGCACA
>Ga0105357_10000211_pt1 | contig 29285 bp, 27 predicted proteins | sample GOMGulsemesocosm_4_FD_83660 | JGI IMG/M metagenome (GOLD analysis project Ga0105357, IMG submission 83660) | Methane-oxidizing microbial communities from mesocosms in the Gulf of Mexico - GOM15B Gulf of Mexico | ecosystem: Environmental > Aquatic > Marine > Cold seeps | place: USA: Gulf of...
ACAAAGATAAAAAGGCGTGATATCGCATTAGCGATGTGCGAAAATGCACGTCATGGAATGGAGTGATATTAAATACTACTTAGCGGTAATGCGAGAAGGTTCAGTTACCCAAGCTGGGCAGTCGCTTGGCGTCAATCATACAACTGTATCTAGGCGTATCACTGCGTTTGAAAAAAAGTTAAATGTACGTCTGTTTGACCGATTACCCACTGGTTACAAAGCTACCGAAGCAGCAGACAAGATTTTTAATCACGCCTTGCAGATGGAAGAATCGGCACTGTCTATTGATAGAGAAATATTGGGCGGAGATAATGAATTAAGAGGTTCACTGCTATTGACGATAGAGACTTATGTAGCGAGTCGTATTTTATTCCCCTATTTAGCTCAGTTCCGTCTACGTTATCCCTTTATAGAAATACAAATTAAGTCCTCATCTGATTTATCTAACCTAAATTTTCGTGAAGCCGATATTGCTATACGACTAACTCCATCTCCTCCTGAGAATCTTGTGGGTAAAAAAATTTGTATGATGGGTCATGGTATTTATGCCTCGAAAAACTATTTAGATAATTTTATAGAGATCAAACATAGTATAGTTGATCTAGTGCTTTGGGGGAGTGAAGAAGAGAAGCCAGTTTGGAGTAAAACACCTTTTTCTGGTAGCAAGGTTGCTGTGCGAGTTGATACTGCTGGTAATATGTTGGCAGCAATAAAAGGTGGACTAGGCTTGGCGCGATTGCCTTGTTATTTAGCCGAGGGTGAAGAAACAATAAGGCAGTTGCCTATTGCTTTAACACCTTCAAACTGGGGGCTCTGGGTGTTAAGCCATCCTGATCTTCGTGATACTGCTCGAGTGCGAGTTTGTCGTGAATTTTTGTATGATATCTTTGAGCGACAACGAGATATTATTGAAGGTACTCATGATTTCAATGATAAATAAAACCTTGAATGAAGCCCCTGCACCATTATGATATTAGTTGATAACATGTTTATATTTTATCCTCACCTAGTGACTCAAAAAAATGGTGACGTTTTAACTATCATGTAGCTTTGACTAACTTAATATCAGCTAAAAGTATTTTAGTATTTAACTTGGGTATGCAAGAAGTATAACAACCTAACATTAATACACCAGTAGATGACAGCCTAGCTTCAACACCACCTGATTTCCAGACTAATGAATCGACTAAAAAATTTATCTCAAAGTTTAAGTCTCGCCCAGAAATTGATGTTCACAAAATGCTAGATTTGTTTTATCGTGCACACTGGTTTGCACGAAATAATGGGCTAAATGGGAAAGAGTCAGGTCTAGTGAACCATTCCATTATCATGGAGAGGAGAACTGCTCTTGAATGGGTGTGTAATAGGAAAGTGGCCTGGGATGAGGTTGATCTTAGCACTTAATAATCACTGAACAAGTGATACCTCCCCGGTTTCCTAGACGCATATTTGGTTCTCAAAATGCCTTTTTTCAGGTCCATTAAAACGGCAGCTATGTGTCAATAACGGCAATTAGGTTGGTTGTTCTTTAGTGCTTATCTCTTTCAATCGCACCCTTATTTTTTTGCTGATCGGGATAGCTAGGGAGCATTAAGTCTATACAGCTAAAAGCCTAAACGGACACTGCCACCTAGAAACATTTTTATATGGGCAGAGAATAAAAATAAAACTTGGTAATTACACCTGTAATATACTGTTAACTCCTCAGATCTGTGGAGTTAACTATGCAAATAAGTACGGTTTCAATTGAAGCTGAATGTTAGTGACTAGTCTTCTCTTCCTTTGAATGCTATCGGGGCCACAGGCTATATAGCTGCAACCACGGGGATCTCAGACTCGCGGTTTCCCAGACTTTTTTGGGTTTTATGAGTAGTCGCCACCAGTAAGGTTAAGTCTTTGTATTATTGGAATATAGTACTGGCTACGCTGGCTATTCAGTTGACGAAAAACCCAAAGTAGTGATCAGTATTTTTGATTAAATGTAACCAAGTATTACAGAATTTAGCTTGCCTTCTTGTCATTTCTTCTAAGAGTAATGCATGAATTCTTGGCTAGTTATCTGTAAATGACCGCTGATGATAATCACTGATAATTAAGCTACTTTTATCATCATACCACCTTACTAAGTATTCCAAATAGCTGGCAGAGCCTCTTTGTTTTTCTAAAATTGTATCTATGTCTTCAATTATTTTTCGACCCCATTCATTTCTTGTACAAAAGATATAAGCAATCAATACTTGAGTTTTGTTTTCATTAATGGCATAGCTTTCAAGGCCTTGATCTAGTTCAAACTGCTTAGAAATGTAATTGGCGAAAGAGGGAATTTCGATAGCGTAATCCATCCGGCCTCTGGCAATCATTTTCAGAAGACCTTCTGTTGTTGTGTGGGATAATAATTTACCTTTTCTCTCTTGCTCATCAATCATCGGAGTAATCCCCCCATAAGAGCGTTTTTTTGTCACGCCTCCTTTTAAGTCCGAATTTTGAAATAACTGCGCTAGGGATAAACTCTTAACATCGCCGTAAATTTTCTTTAAGCGGCCTTTTTTTACAATGACTGAATAAGGCAAAGCGATAATAGCAGGCTTAGAAAAATAGCCTAGCTCTTCTCGCTCAGGTTTTTTAAAGCCACAGGCGCAAATTTTTTTGTTGTTTTTCATCTCTCTTAGAACTCTTGAAAAGTTCATCTTTATATTTTCATGCTGATATTGGCTCAGATTCGTCTGCAGCAACTTATAGACTTCATCGACGACACCTTTTCCTTTGTCCTTGCCATATAATATGTAAGAGGTCGGCCTATCTGCAACACTCCATATCACCGTTTGTTGGGCATAACTGAAAGATGCAAAAGCAAATACAGAAGTGACAGCTGTAACAAAATAGAACATTTCTGGTAACCATTTCAGTTTGGTCTTATTCATACTTCAACCCTTTTAATTTTTACTGCCGGGAAAGCTTATATATCTTTATTTTAGCGACTAAATGAAATATTCCATTGTTTATTCATTGGCTCCAAAGGAACTTGCGAATAAGTCTTTCTCTTTTCCCTACAGATAGCATGAAGTGGAGGTTAAGTCTGCAAATTATGGATTTATTCGCACCATCCTTAGTGTTCCAAACAAGCATTATCTGATTCCAAAAAACTTAGAGTACAACACTGCTATATTTCTCACGTATAGAGTTTAACTTGCCATTTTCTTGTAACTGTTTAAATGCTTGCTGTATCTGTAAAAAAAATTTTTCAGTTATCGATTTTTTACTAAAACCAAAGTAAACAGGGTCTTGATTAATCACAAAGGAATGAAAACTTAGTGGCACACTTACCCTTCCTTTGCGGATTAAATCAGCTATGAAAAAAGGGTCATTAAAGAAACCCAATATACGTCTTGCTACTAATTTTTTTATATTATCTTGGGTATTATTTGAAACTTCAAATTGGTCTTTAAATTGTATATCTTCCTCATACTTTCTAGTAAAAGATTGGCCATAATAAGCGCCGTTAATAATACCAATTTTCTTATCTAAGGTTGCCAGATCTGCTAATGTTGTTACCTTTATAGATGTGTCTGTATTGATAACTAAAGCAACTATCTCTTGGCGCATAGGCCCTACAAAGTAAGTGAAATCCTGTCTTTCAGGTGTCTTGGATAAACTTACTAGCATATCAATTCTACCTTCTTTCAGTAAATTAAGGCTACGTTTCCATGGTGATTGCTTTATTATAAGCTCGCATTTTATTTGTTCTGCCAATACTGTCGCTAGTTCAATGTCTAGACCTTTCCATTGCCCTTCAACTTGAGTTTGATAAGGCGGGTAACTATCGACAGCCAAACTAATTTTACAAGATGAATAAACAGAACTAGAAACAAAGGGCATGAAAAAAAGCGTGATTTTAAAAATACTATTCACGATATTACGTTGAGAAAACAGCATAACAACCCTCCTTTATTATTCCATTCATTATAACTGGTAATTTATTACTTGGAATCAATTCTGAAGTGAATCATTTAATCCGTTAGAAAAAAAGGCTAGCTGAAGCCTAGAGAGGTCCGTTGCAAATAGCTGGTTAGGGCGAGGTAATCTTGTCGTTACCACTTTTTAGCTAAAAATCTAGCAGACAATTTGCAATTAGATGGATCTCTCTTACGAGGTCTTGCCTTGGCCATGACCAGCCATGGTAAAAGGTTGACCCGCCTCAAGAACTACCGCCGACATTGGAAGCAAGTAACTGTCGATGATTAATTTACAAGGAGATTGATAAAACAAATAGATGAGTGTTACTTATGTTTGGTCTGGTACTAAGTGGCTCTATTTGGAAGTTGTTTTAGATTTATGTGGCCGTCGGGTTGTAGGTTGGACAACGTCGAAAAGGCGCTGATAGCGAACTCACTAAAAAAGCACTAAGAATGGCTTTTGAAAGCCGAGATAAGCCAAAGAAGTTGTTATTTCATAGTGACAAGGTTGTTATTATACAAGCAAATCTTTTAGAAAATTATTGTAGCGTAGCGGCATTCGACAGAGCTTAAGTCGCCGTGGAAATTGCTGCGATAATGCACCAATGGAGAGGTTTTATAGAAGCTATAAAACCGAATGGATGCCTAAATCGGGTTACACAAACTTCAATGAAGCAGCGCAATCGATCACTCGCTACATCGTTAATTATTACAACAAATATAGACCACATCAGTTCAATAAGGGCTTGTCACCGCATGCTGCAGAGCTGGAATATCAGAAAACTTATAAGAAGGTGGCCAGTATTAGTTGACCACTACAAGGTCTTTAGATTCTAATTTTCTGGGAAAAAATGGAGGCACTGATATGCCTAAAAAGTCTGGGGAACGCAAAGAGGCCGAATACAAACCCCAACCTCTTTGCCATCACTATGGTTTTTTTTACTATACAGAATATTCCAAACCAAATTCATTAATACCTAGTGTTTCTATCGCAGTATTAGCCAAATCGGATTGACTTGCAGAGGCTAACAATGAAGCTTGAGTCATAACTTGATCATCGAGTTGTTGAGTAAAATAGTTCAGATTATCTGAATCAATGGTTGAGCCGATAAGGTTAAACCAAACTTCTGAAACGAAATCACTATTATTTGGTCCACTAATGAGACCTGTCTCAATCGCTAGCTGGGCTACCTGCTCCATACTCTGTCCACTATCAAAAAGACCGATCCCAACCCCTGCATAGTCTTTATTAAAGACGGCGTCATTGCCAAATGCTGCGCACAATAACTGTGCAGTCATACCTGCGCTATCATTAGAGTCAAGGTCAAATGCCACATTAACATCGCTAAACTGCAATCGTTCAATACCTTCCTGAGCATCTACATTTTCAACTCTTTCAACCCCAAACTGATCTGTTATAACGACACTGTCGCCTATTCTTTGTATGACAAAATCAGCAATTGTTCCTGCAAAGAAGAAAAAATCATTGCTTTCGCTGTCATTTAAGTTGTCATCGTTAAGTATCAGCTCCTCTCCATGCTCAGGGCTATCACCAAGCTCTAAGCTATCGTCATGTTCTGGGGCATCGTCATACTCAGGGCTATCACCAAGCTCTAAGTTTTCGTCATGTACTGGGGCATCGCCAAGCTCAATCTCTTCATTATGTTCTGGAGCATCGTCAAGCTCGGTGTCTTCATCATGATCCAGATCATCTGGCTGTTCATCTCCATGACCTTTATCATGTCCGTAGCCATGCCCTTGACCATGATCATAGTGACCATAGCCATGTCCTTGACCGTGACCGTGACCGTGACCGTGACCGTGATCATCATCATCATCTTGATGGTCACTATCGGCTGGGTCATCTGCATCTCCACTTTCATACTCACCAGGATCTCCAACAGACTCGTTATGTTCTTCCTCGTCATTCCCTGAATCACTAGTTTCCCCATCGACATGTTCTCCCGAAATGTCGTCCATGTAGTGATCTGAGTATTCGCCGTCATATTCCAAAGGCTCAGGGAAAGCTATTAATTCGTCGATAGGCAATGTAGTGGTTCCAGTATTAGAGTCGATAGACTCGTTATCATCGCTCTGAGTATCGGTTTCAAGCATAGTTTCTGCATGTGCAGCAAGGTCAACGTCGGTATTATTTGTTTGTGTATTCTGATAATTTTTCATAATTTCGTACCGCTTTAAATAAAATAAGTTCCAGCTGCTCGGCTAAGTATTTTCAGCGCAGGCGTGAACATTGAATGGCTCGTTAAAGATTAAAATTCAGTAATATTGTGCGACTGGATTTTATGGCTTCGGACGAAATCTGAAATTTGTAGAAGGGGAGTCAAGCAGAAATTGACTTAAAATTCTAAGCTCAGGGAGTAATTCAATACAGGTGATAAAAGGGGAATTTGAGATATATTGAGTGTTCATATGCACCGTCCAATGTTAGTCATTGATAAGTTTAAGCACTCAAAATTGAGTTTACTTAAGCTTACGCACAGCAGTAATTATGAGTTACTGCTATAAGATGCTCAGAAGCAAATATAATATCTGCTCCAAAGGTTCAGGAACAATAATACAGCTTAAAAACCTAAAAACAAGTACAAATAACGAACAGTAACTGACGTTTATCAATAATTATCGAAAAATGTGTTGCAAAAGAAGGACGTTTTTACTTGAAAAATATTCGCAATAAATGATCTTTCAGTGAAAACTAGTATTCAAAGTACCTCAATTATTATTGTTATATGTGTTTACCAATTCTGCAATCTGGGTCTGGACCCAGACAGTCACTGCATCAAGGTGAATCTCAATAAAACAGCCAATGTGAACACGGTGTGCCTGCTCTGGATTTCTGTTATTGACCGCATTATTTTATCGCTACAGTATAGGATTATTGGATTTTATTGAAAAAAACGCCCGCTGTACTTGTGATACTCAATCAACAGCACAGCTTGTCCACAAGGGTTGATATGTGTTTAGAACGGGCGCAAAATAGAGGCACGCGTTATACTTGTTGAGTGTCGGCTTATTGACCCGCAACTTGATATTCAGGAGGAAACCCATGCCAGAATCCAGCGATCAAGAATTGATATGGAAGCGACTTGCCGAAAAGGTTGGTAAATGGCAGGGCGATGCCTGTACGCTCAACAATATTCAGCGCGTTAAAATGTTAGCGCTGCGTTGGACAAAAAGCGCACAAGACGCCGCCGTCACGAATGACTGCATGCAAACTATCGAAGATCTGGATAAAACCACTCGCTTTGTCATATTTAATACGATTATGTTAATAGCAACCCTTGGTGTCGGATTTGGTGCGCAGCTTGCAATCTTTGCCCGTGCTGGTCAGGCTGGACGTTTGTTGACTGGTGGGGTGCAGGTGTGGCGTGCACCAATCGCAGTATACGCTCCGCTCGTATCAGAAGGCGCCGCGGCAGTCCCTGCGCTTACAGCAGAAGTGGTGGCAGTTGGCAGCACAGCGCGGATCGCAGCCCACCCATTGATGGTAGCACCTCATTTATTTAGGCAAGACGTGGTACGCGCCGGTGCCCAGTTTCTATTTTTCACCGCTTTCAAATCGGACTTCAAAAGCCAGACCGGAATGAAGCCAACCTACAATCCCACGATACTCCGTCAGCGCTACGAAGAATGGAATGCGATGTCGGATTATGAGCGTGCGTTCGCGAAGGCTGTTAATGAAGGACTGCAAGCAAACATGCCTGCGAACAAGCCTTACATGAAAACCATTTGCCGAGCGTCGGCAAAAGGCAAACTCAACAAATTGCGCAATGATATCTCTAGCATGATTGACAAATCCATCAAGAACAATCCGAAAATGGCGGAATTAAGCGCAACCCAACGAAGCGCGATCAAGCTAAGTACACTGATCAGCCTTTGGTTGGAAGTCTTCCGCTGGGCCGAACAGCGCGAGCGAGCGCTCATCCTCGATATGGCGAAAACAAAAGTTGCGGTAGACAAACTGACTGAGCAGGCAAAACTGCTTCCTGAGCCCGTAACGACCAGCGGCGCAAAACCACGGTAGAGCTCAGCCCAGAAAAACGACATTCACTTAAACGCCAATCCTCCACGGTATCAATGCTGGCGTGTTTGCATAGATGCGGCCAGTTTATCAGGCTAGCCCGTTAAAAACGGTTCTTGAGATTCGATCAACCAGTTACAACACAAAAGTGATAAGTAAAGTGTCGTCGCTAAACAAAGAAGAAAAATTAGCTGCATTTAATCCAGCCTCACTATTAATGTAGTCAATTCCCCCACCTGCAGATATCTCATCACTCTCTTATAGCCCCAAAAAGTTTCATTTTCGGAAGCACCAAGGAAAGTATCATTACTTGAAAGTACCGTTTCAGCGAGTGCATCTCCCTCGTAAAACAAGTGAAATAAAGAAAAGAGTTTAGAAAGCGTAATTACAGTTTAACTATTAAACCAATACGAGAGAGCAAAAATTACGTCATTGTAAGCCGAGTATGACATTGAAAAGCAATAAGTGTCAGCTTAATAAACCACTGTGCAGGGATACACACTGCCAGTGTTTATAATGGTGCCTTCACTAAAAAAATCTCATCTGGGAACCTCAATGTCAGTAGATTCTAGGAAAGAGGTACAGCCAATATCCGGCGAGGGTTTTGAATACACATTGGATGTGCAAAAAACAAACAGTTATTATTGTCCTAACTGTTTGTTATTTATTGATATTTTCTGTCAGAAATAAATCAAGAATTAGGACGTTTGTCGACCAAGTAAATAGCTTCTCCCGAGACGGCTAACTTTCCTTCGACATGCACATCTGTGCGCATTGTAACTCTGCCCCGGCGCTCATTAATATCCGTCACCGTCAATGTCGCGACAGCGGTGTTGCCGATGAAGATAGGTTTGCGAAACTTTAACGATTGAGATAAGTATACGCCACCTGATCCTGGTAGCTTGGTACCGGCAACTGCTGATATTAGCGCTGCACTGAACATACCATGGACAATACGTTGGCCAAAGCTAGTGGATTTTGCATATTCGTCATCTAGGTGGATAGGGTTGTTGTCACCAGATAGCGAGGCAAACAGATCGACATCTTGTGCTGAAATGGTTTTTTCCATACTTGCCGACATATCGATGGATAAATCTTCTAAATAGTAGCCGTGTTTATGTGTCAATTTATTCTCCTGTAAATGTGTGCTCAGCGTTGTTATACAACGGATATTTATTGATAGAGTGCAGTTGGCATGCCAACAACCGAGGGTGAGCTAATTTGCTATTGTAACAGCTGCATTAAAAGAGCCAATCGGCTGGCGGAATATTTCACTAAAAAGACGCTTTTAAAGTAATATTAAGCACGAGCCTGAGCTTAAGCCTTCTCAGGTGGGATTAGCAATTTTCAATTGTTGGAAAATAAGGTATCTTAGCCCCAGTTGAATTAATTAAGAGAAGCACATAAGTATGATTATTAAACCAAAAATTCGCGGCTTTATTTGTACGACTACCCACCCTGAAGGTTGTTTAGCGAATGTCCGTGAGCAAATAGCCTATGTTAAAAATAATGGCGAGATAAAAGATGGGCCTAAGCGTGTATTAATTGTCGGCGCTTCCAGTGGTTACGGTATGTCATCAAGAATTACCGCTGCTTTTGGCAGTGGTGCTGCGACAATTGGTGTGTTTTTTGAAAAGCCAGCTACTGAGAAAAAGCCAGGTACTGCTGGGTGGCATAACAGTGCTGCATTCACCGCTGAAGCTGAAAAAGCAGGCTTGTATGCAAAAAGCTTAAATGGTGATGCTTTTAGTCATGCAGCCAAAGAAAAAACGATTGCGCTTATTAAAGAAGATTTGGGCCAGGTCGATTTGGTGATCTACTCACTGGCTTCTCCCGTGCGTAAGCTACCTGATACCGGTGAATTGGTGCGCTCTACACTCAAACCTATCGATCAGCCCTATCAGTCAACCGCACTTAACACCAACAAAGATACTTTGTTTGATGCGCAGGTAGAGCCTGCCACAGAGCAAGAAATTGCCGATACTGTAACGGTGATGGGTGGCGCTGATTGGCAGTTGTGGATGGATGCTCTGGCCGATGCGGGTGTCTTGGCAGAAGGCTGTAAAACTACTGCTTATAGTTATATGGGCTCTGATATCACTTGGCCTATCTACTGGCACGGTACAATTGGTCGCGCCAAGCAACACGTAGATGAAACAGCCGCTGTATTAAACCAGCAAATGAAAGCTATTGGCGGTCAAGCTAATGTTGCTGTGCTTAAATCAGTGGTGACTCAAGCGAGCTCAGCCATCCCAGTGATGCCTTTATACCTATCTATGGTGTTCAAAGTGATGAAAGAGAGCAATGTTCACGAGGGTTGTATAGAGCAAATCGATAGATTGTTCCGTACCGCTTTGTGCAGCGATGATGTCGTTTACGATGAAGGCAACAGATACCGCATGGATGATCTGGAATTACGCGCTGACATACAAGCACGCTGTAAAGACATTTGGGCTAAGGTCAGTGATGAAAACGTTTTTGACACCACTGATTACGCCTATTATAAAGCTGAATTTTTGAAACTATTTGGTTTTGGTATCGAAGGCATTGACTATGATCAAGATGTTGAGACTTTAGTCCCATTTGATGTGATTGATATCTAATATTTATAGCTAATTGATCGATAACGATAAAAGCGGGCCACTTTAGTGGTGCGCTTTTTTTCGTTTAGCCATCGCTTGATTAGGAAATTAAACGAGCTGTTAAAAGGGCACGTCATCTCCGTAATCGGTGGGCATGTTATCGTATTGCGGTGTCTGATCGTACGGGTCCGATGCGGAAGCACTTTGTATCTTCCAGCCTACCAAGTTATTGAAATAGCGGCCGTTATATTCGCGCCCGCGAATATCGAACATCACTGTGACCTGCTGTCCCGGCTGAACGCTGTCGAGTAAGCTGGCTTTATCTTGCACAAACTCAATGTTTATATCCTGCGGATACTTTCCTTCCTCGACCGTGACAACCATTTCACGCTTAGTAAAACCGCTGTTAAAGGTTTGTGGATCTTGAATTAATTTAACCTTTCCGGTTAGTTCGTAAGCCATTGTCTCTACCTTGTATCACTTAATTTAAAAGGGGCTATTAAAGCAGAATCAACAGCAGATTACTGCAGTTATATGGACGATTTATAGGGTTGTATTATCAGCGCCATGTGCTGAGCCTATTTTTTGAGGTTTTTGTCGAAAAGGCCGAGTGCATTGATCAATGCTCCACCCAAAATAAAGACGCCACCGATTAACGTCCAGAAAGAAGGGATTTCATTAAATAAAAGTATGCCTAACACCATCGCAAAGATGACTTGCACGTAGGAAAAAGCGGTTATTTTACTGGCCTCATCATAGTGCAATGCTTTTGTTAAACCTAACTGACCGACTTGGGTAAATACCCCCACAAAAATCATCAAGAGAAGGGCTTCGCCACTGGGGATGACAAACTGATTGCCCAACAGTATCAGCGAAAACGGCAAGGCCACCAATGGGAAGTACAAAATAATCACAGAGCTGTCTTCTTGGGTGCTAAGCTGTTTAACAATGATATAAGCGACAGCGCTACCCAAAGCGCCCAATAATGCTATAGAGACGCTAAACAGGGGGAGTTTGGCGGTTGTTTCAAAGGCGGTTGTGGGGTCTACAATGAAGACTAAGCCTACAATACATAGAGCAATGCAAATAAGAGTAGAGTTATGGATGCGCTCTTTTAGAAAAAAAATGGCTAGAAGGGCGGTAAAAATGGGGTGGCTATACTGCAAAATAGTGGCCTCTGCCAATGGCAAAGTCGTGACACTATAATAGACGCAGATCAGTGCGAGCGTCCCGATTGCGCCACGTGCAAAAAGTAACAGTCGATGGTGGCCTAAGGCGGCGATATTTTTTCGTTTGATATCAACAAAGCACAGCAACAGTGAAACAAGCGAGCGCACAGCAACAATTTCGAGTATTGGGATATGATAACTGCTGAGCAATTTTACAAAGCTGGACATTAGTGCAAAACCTAACGCTGAGAGTAAAATATAGCGAATACCTAAAGGTATTTTAGTGAAATAAAGCACTAGTATATAGCCTGATATATAGTGACATGCCCGCTGCAGGGCAGTTGGTTATTTGACCGCTGATTGAAGTATGCCATTGTTAAGTTAATGATGATTAAAGCATGTACATCGTGTTGCTCTACAACTGTTTATTGATCTTAAGTGTTAAGGCAATTAATGCCGCACGCATTTTTTTAACGGCGTGTTCATAGCCATTTTCGTCTAGATCGACTTTGATAAAGAAGTCTTGGCTATAGCTTGTTTTATCTCGCTTTTCTATCTGATAGAAGCCTGACAAAATTACCTCTCCCTGTGTGGTTGGGTAAAAATGGTCAAGTGTGACAGTGATTGAATCGCAGTATGTACAGCGCGCTTTAAAGCGCGCAGTGTTTTTGGCGTTATTCAATTCGCTGATGATCACTCTGCGAATAGTACTGGCTAAATCATCCGCCCAGCTATGATAATAAGCGATATGCAAGCGTTGGCTTTGATCACGTAAAACAATGTTTGGCTGGTTGAGATAATCGGGTAGGGCAATAGGGTTCACTTTATAAAGGCTGCGGATGCGTTTTTTGATTAATGCACTGGGCTTTGCATCCAATACATAATAGCTAACCGGTTTCTCAGTTTCTAGTGTTGAGCATCCCAGCAATACCAAACTTGTTATCAATAACAGAGAGGATTTAATCATTTTTTCTTGGGCTCCAAATCTGCGTTCCGTGGGGAGCTGAAAATTAAGGTGCTTGGATTGTTATTAATTCGCTTGAGCATAGGTTGTAAATCATCCAGTGTTTTTTGTAATTTAAACATGGTTTTCTCGATCTTTCGGTAAGCCCCTGATTGTGGCTGCAAGCCCTTTAAGGTTTTTTGTAACTCAAGCATGCTGAGATTGAGGTTTTGCGAAAGCTGCTGGGTATCTTTATTTTTCAGCAAACGGTTCAAATTATAAATTGACGAGCGTAGAGATTTTAAAGTTTTGTCGGCTGAACCTAATAACAGGGTGGTTTCAGACGCTATTTGGTCGTAGGGAAGATTATTGACACTGTCTAAGAACTGCTCAATGCTGTCTTGTATTTTTGCGATTCCCTGACGCGTACTAGGAATTTGAATGTAAGGCCCGAACTTCTCTAAAGAGGGTTGTTGGTCACCGTTAAAGTCTAAATTTATCAATAAGCTACCTGTTAGTAAATTAGCGCTCTCAATACTGGCAGTGAGCCCCGCTTTAACGTTTTCAATAAAGTCACTATTAAAATTTTCGACCTCTTCAGTATCACTTTGCCCTATTAGCCTTTCAGGTTCAATTTTAATCAAAATAGGTATTTGTTGAACGTCTTGGGCATTTTCAATTTTTAATTCATGGCTTTGTTGAACGCTTAAATAAGGGGATATCACCGAGCCAACTCTGATCCCTCTGTATTCAACGGGTGCCCCTTTTACTAAGCCTCTGACGGAATCAGAGACCAATACGACATATTCAAACGATTGATACAGGCGGTTCTCTAACACCTCATCTTTGGATGCATACAGCGGGTAGTTTTTATACTGCTTAGCAGGTTCGCCCAGCGCCAAATCATCCGGGACATCAAATTCCACCCCCCCAGAGATAAAAGCTTCAACGGTGGCAACATTTAACTTAATACCCTTGGTGCTGCTCTCTAACGAAAAACCGCCAGTATTCCAAAAATGGCTGTTGTTAGTGACCAATGAGTCATAAGGTGCAGCGATAAAAATATTATATTTTGCCTGTCTTTCACTGGTATCAAACGCGTAAGTTAAGATTTTACCGACCGTGAATCCTCTGAAAATAACGGGGTCACCTACAGATAAGCTACTGCCATGACTTGCGTTGAGCGTTAAATGTAGCCCGGCAGCACCAAGCTCTGTAATGGGAGGACTCTCAAGGCCGATGAAATTTTGCGAAGCACTTTTAAAAGTCCCAGGGTACACTTCAATGTATGCACCGGAAAATATGGTACTTATACCGCTGATGCCATTTGTACCTATTCTAGGTTTTACTATCCAGAACTGACTGTCAGTGCGCAAAAAATCAGCCATTGATTTTTCAATTTCAATACGAGCGATAATACGTTTACGGTCATCGTTAAAACGCACATCAATTAAAGTACCTATGTCAACATTGCGGCTTTTAATTTTTGTTTTACCTACTTCTAAACCTTCGGCGCTCTCAAAGGATACTTCAACAATGACGCCTTTATTTTGCCATTGCTGAAAGATCATCCAGCCGCCTATGCATATCGCTAGCAGTGGTACTATCCAAATCATCGAGACGGAATTTTTTGTCTGCTGCTTCGCGGGGCTAAATTCAATTGTGTCTGTCATTAACGCTCTGCCTTATCCCATAACAACCTTGAATCAAAACTCTGCGCTGACAACATGGTTAATATAACCACAATAGAAAACGAAATAGCTGCAAGTCCCGGTGATATTACCATTAAATTACCTACTTGAATCAGTGCTACTAAGATGGCAACCACAAAAACATCCACCATCGACCACTTGCCAATAAACTCCGTTACCGCATAAAGCTTAGTCAGTTCTTGATGTTTGATGGATTTGCTGGAGCTAACACAAATGCACAGCCATATTATCGCTAGCATCTTAGAGAGCGGTATAACAATGCTGGCAATAAAAATAACAGCCGCTACAAAATAAGCCCCCTCGTCGAGAAACAATAAGATGCCCGATAAAATAGTACTTTCAACTTGAGCACCTAACACAGTGGTATTCATGATCGGGTATAAGTTAGCCGGGACATAGAAAACCATTGAGGCAAGCAAAAGTGCCAATGTCTTTTGAATGCTGAAAGGGGTGCGCAAAGAGATGTTTTCGCCACAATACTGGCATTTTACTAGTGCGGCATCGTTTAATTGTGCACAAATCTTGCAGCAGCTTAAATCGCTTGCAGCAGCAGAGCCTTGTGAATACTTAATGGTCATTGCGCACCCAGTGGAAAAGTTTTTGTTGATCAGCGCAATACAACACATAGCTGAACATCAATACAAAAATAACATAAGACCAAAAGGAAATACCAAAGCTTAACGTCGCCAAAGACCACATTTTTATCAACGCTACCAAAACGCCGATCAGGAAGACATCGACCATTAACCAAGGTGCAAGTCTATTGAGCATACGCATAATATAAATAGGATGTTTAGCTGCGGTTGTTTGCGAACGGCTAAAGAGTGTTTGAAATTTAACAGGGACTAAGATAGTTAGCAGTAATAACAAATAGCTGGCAGGAAAAACAATGGTCAATAAACAGACTAATAATGCCAAAAAATAAAACTTTTTTTGATACAGTTCCAGAGTCGTTTCAAATAACATGATTTCTCGAAACTGACCGTTAGATTCAAACGATAAGAAATTAAAACTTAGAGAAAAAACGAGTAAAAACAGGCAGCTAATTGAAATTGCCAAAGTGTAATCAAGTGCGTTTTTATGACCTCGGGTTAAAGTGTGATGGCAGCGTGGGCAGCAAAGCTTGGTGCTAAAAGGTACCTTGTTGGGTAGTTCGATTAGCAAGTCGCAGCCACTACAGGCTGTCTTTTTTTCCATGTTATTCCTGAAACTATCAATGCCAATATGGATCATAAAATGGTCAATGTTTTTAGATAAGCAACCGCATTGCGGATTATTACATGATGCGTCATTGGTATAAAGGAATGACTGCCTTAGAAAGCCTACAAAACAGTTGAATTGAAATATTTAATCTATCGTGACAATTGTTTAGCCTATTTAGAGCTTTATTCTCTATGCTGATAAATTGGTTATGCAGTAAGATTATGGGATGTTATTTTCCTGAGAAATTGAGATAAAAAATGAAAAAATACCTGTTCACTATCCTTATATCCCTTTCACTATTTGGCTGTAATAACAATGTCATCAGTGATAGTTTCGTCAAAAACCTGATCCAACCGCCAGAAGTGAGAGGTGTTTCGTTACAGGCATTTTCGGTCAAAGACAAAAGCGTGGTTTTTGATGTATCGCTTTACAATCCAAACATATTTCCCCTGCCGATATCAGGCATCAGCGGCGATTTTAAGCTCAACAACATAGCCATTGGCTCGTTGTCGGCAACATCGGATAAAATGCTAGCTGCGCAAACCACACAAATAGTAACGCTGCCCATCCGACTCAATAGCAGTGGCTTTGTGACAGCCGCGAAACGTGCATTTAGCACACAAAAAGCCGATTATAGTGTTAATGGCGCTATAAAAACATCAGTGGCAACCATCCCTTTTTCAAAACAAGGCGTGCTAGCAGTCAGTGATTTAATTTCAGCGTTACTACCTTAATCGGTGGTCAATCAAGACCTTTTTCAAAACAAGGCGAGCTAGCAGTCAATGCTTTAATTTCAGCTTTATTACCTTAATCGGTGGTCAGCCAAGAAAATTAACGTTAGCTTGAAATAGAAAGTCTTGGCAGAATATGATCGTTAATCACTACTGATCTTTTGAATGACAAGTGAGAGTTTTTCAAGTTCTTTGAAAGACTCTTCTACTGATAAGTATGGTTGATTACTGCTCGCACTGGATACCTTGTACCATTGATATAATGGCACACCCGGATGATCATCATTTTCAAGTAATTGATAGAAGCTATAGTGAATTGGGTGTTTATCGTAAGCACTAATAACGCTTTTATCAGCGGTAGTGAAATAGACTACAGTGCCATTGCGCACTAGCGACAAGCCACTGATCATCACATTGCTACCAGATAAAGAGAGACTAAAGTAACTGAATTCACCCTCTACAATGCTGGGCACTATACTAAAGCCACCCTCTGGTTTTTGCACATAAAATGTGATGGTGTCACTAGGGTGTGATTTGTTGTTATCGTATTGCGCTACCAATACATAATCAGTGAGTCCATCATTATTCAGATCGATATTATTAACACCTTGCTGTAGCGAGATGATACTTAGAGCGAATGTATCAAAAGATATAAACAAGGTAGCTGTTGTCAGTAGTACTCTCATTAATGTGATCAATTTAACCTCTTGTGGTCCAATTGGTTGCTTGTTTTTAAGTCATTAACTAACACAATGGTAAGTTCTGCCAATAATGATTGATTAATAACCACCAACGCATAGCGACGCTTATAAATAGTTGTAATCCAACCGACAATATATAAAGTATGGTGCTATATATACAAGCTTAATATTAACGGGATATGACAGAGGTAGAGATATGGGCGGTGCCCCATTACCAACTCAGCAAATAGTCGACAATTTTATCGCGCCTATTTGTCATGAATTTATCGAAATACTGTACCAAGACGCAGATATATTACTCATTAATAAACCTAGTGGTCTTTTCAGCTTGTCGGGAAAAAACCCTCTAAACTGGGATTCGGTACACTACCGTTTAGTGCATGGTCAGGAAGGCGTGACTGCCGCATTCCCTCAGGCAAAGCTCGTGCATAGATTGGATTTTGGCACATCGGGAATTATGCTGGTAGGGCTGAATGCTGCTTCAGTGAAAAGCCTCAATAAACAGTTCCAAGTACGCACCATTGAAAAACACTATAAAGCGATGCTGGCAGGTAGGGTAGCTAAAGACCAAGGACAGATTACAGCTGCGATCGCTAAAGATAAAATACTTTTCCCCCGCGTCAAAATATGTGAGTTCAGTGGCAAACATGCTCAGAGTGATTACCAAGTTTTGACTCGCTATCAACAACCTGCGAGAACGCTAGTGCAATACACCCCAATGACAGGGCGAACTCATCAGTTGCGCATTCACAGTCTGGAAATTGGACACCCAATTATGGGTTGTGATCTGTATAAGCACGCCGGTAGCGAACAGATGGCCGAGCGACTGCTGTTACATGCCAGTGAAATTATATTTAAACATCCTAGCAGTGGCCAAGAAATACATGCCCAATGCCTCTGTCCTTTTTAGCTACCTCTAGCTTGAATTACACTTCATTGTTAGCAGGCCAATACAGAATAGGTGACTCAAATTGCATAGAGCGGAGTATTAAGCGGCTATGAAACGACTAGTTACCCTAATTTTTGCCTATATTGCCTTGGGGCTAGCGATCATTGGTGTTTTTTTACCTTTGCTGCCTACAGTGCCGTTTCTCTTGCTAGCGGCTTGGCTGGCAGCGAGAAGCTCTCAGCGATTGCATCAGTGGCTATACTCCCATCGCTATTTCGGCAAACAGTTAACCAACTGGGAGAAGCACGGGGCAATCTCGCGGCAGTCCAAAATAACAGCGGTCATTATGCTGACATTGAGCTGGGCTCTGATCTTTATACTTTATGCTAATATGATGGTTGTATTAGGACTATTGTTATTATTTATTCTTGTCGCAAGCTTTATTGTAAGCAGGCCTGAAGTTTAATCAGTAGCATAACTTTATTTCACTATATTGCTAAACCCGATAAAGCGCTAATTAACTATTCTTTATTTGTTTTAAATTGCTAGCTGATATGCATCAGCCACTTTTAAGCAGTGAACTCAAGCTATCGTGTTCAGCCACAAAATGTCCCGGCGTTAGTTCTAATAATTTAGGCATATAAGCTGTGGCTTGCTGCTGTAGCTTAGATGGCAAAAACTTTAGTTGCGCGTTTGGATCCAAAGGCGAGGGTAGTTCACCGGGGATTTTTATCGGTTTTCTAAGACGCTCTACTTTAGGATCAGGCAAAGGAACTGCGGATATCAGCTGCTGCGTATAAGGGTGTAATGGCTGGGTATAAATTTTGCTACTGTCTGCAAACTCGACCACGCGGCCCATATACAACACCATTATCCGGTGTGAGACTTCTCGTACTACCGCTAAATCGTGAGAAATGAATAAGATAGACAATTGATATTCTTGCTGTAAATCTATTAATAAGGCGATGATTTGCGCCTGTACTGATACATCTAAAGCAGATACCGCCTCATCGCAGATCACTAACTTGGGCTGTGAGATCATCGCTCTGGCTATTCCCACCCGTTGATTTTGCCCACCGGAGAGTTCATGAGGATAGCGGTTTATCATGTTGGCCTCTAGACCGACACGTATCATCATTTTGATAACGGCTTGTTTCATTTGCTGACGAGTCATATGCGGGGAAAAATTGCGCAGCGGTTCCATAATAGACTCGCTGATACTCATACGGGGGTCTAAGCTAGCAAGAGGGTCTTGAAAGACTATTTGTAAGTCTTTGCGCTTTTCCTTTAATGCCGCTCTATTGAGACCATTCAGAGGTTTTCCCAGCCAAGTAACGCTACCTTCGGTAGCAGGAACTAACTGTAATACGGCCCGCGCTAAGGTGGATTTACCACAACCACTTTCACCGACGATGCCTAAGGTTTCTCCTGGGCGCAGTTCAAAGCTGACACCGTCAACGGCTTTCAAAGGAATAGATTGAGGCCAAAGCCCGCCACTAATTGCTATATCATAATGTACTTTAACATCTTCTACTTTTAAAAAATCAGCGCCAGCTAGCTGCTGCGAGACAGCTTTTAATTTTTGCTGCGTGCCGCGATCTGGGCTATCGATACGTGGCATGGAGTCCAATAACATCTTAGTGTAACTGTGTTGCGGGTTATAGAATATTTTCTCGGCACTGCCTTCTTCAACATATTCACCATAACGCATAACGTGGACTCTATCGCACATTCTCGCCACGACCCCCATATCATGGGTAATAAGTGCAATGGCTGTGCCATTTTCCCGTTTAAGCTCATCCATTAAATCAAGAATCTCAGCTTGTACTGTCACGTCTAATGCAGTGGTTGGTTCATCCGCAATCAATAGCGATGGGTTGCACAACATCGACATGGCGATCATTACTCGTTGGCGCATGCCACCGGATAGTTGGTGGGGATACTGTAGTAACCGGTGTTTAGCTTCAGCGATGCGTACTCTATCAAGCCATTCAAGGCATAAGTTATCTGTTGCACTGCGACTTAAAGACATGTGCAGCGAAACTACTTCACGCATTTGCTGCACAATAGTCATATGGGGGGTCAAAGAGGTCAAAGGGTCTTGGAAAATCATTGACATGTTCTTGCCGCGAACATGGTTGAGTTGTTCTACAGTGAGATCCAACAAACTGTGATTTTCAAATTTAATGTGACCTTGCGCGTGCCCGTTATGGGCTAAAAGCCCCATCGCCGCCATAAAAGTCTGTGATTTCCCGGAACCACTTTCACCGACAATAGCCAGGCACTCGCCGGCGTGTATTTTGAAGCTAACGCCTTTGACTGCTTGAACTTGACCATCCGGGGTGTCGAAACTTATCTTGAGATTGTCTACTTCAAGAATGGGATTGTTATGATGTGTCATAAATGTTTCCTAACGGTCCTTTGGATCGAATGCGTCTCGCAACCCATCCCCGATAAAAAAGAAGCAAAATAAGCCTGCCACAAAGAAGCCAAGTGGGAAGAGTAACTGCCAGAGTGTTCCGTATTGAAGAGTTTTTGCGCCATCGTTAATGAGCGCTCCCCATGACGTTAATGGCTCTTGTATACCTAAACCTAAGAAAGAGATAAAGCTTTCGGTGAGTATCAGCTGAGGAATAAGCAGCGAGGTATATACCACGACTATTCCCAGTAAATTAGGCAGTATGTGTCTGATAATAATCTGCAAATCTGAGGCGCCACTGGCAACAGCTGCTTCAATGAACTCTTTGTGCTTTAAAGAGAGTGTTTGGCCGCGCACAATGCGGGCCATATCCATCCAGGCAAATAAGCCTAATCCGACAAAAAGTAGATAGATAGAGCGCCCGAACATGACAAACAAAATAATCAGTATAAACATATAGGGGATAGACATAAGAATATCGACAAAGCGCATCATGACATTATCAATACGCCCGCCAAAATACCCGGAGACAGCGCCGTAGAGCACCCCGACAAAAACAGCGACTAAGGTGCCTATGATACCAACCATCAAAGAAATTCTAGTGCCAATCATCACCCTAGAGAATTGATCTCTACCCAAATCATCAGTGCCAAAATAGTGACCGTTTTCGATGGAGGGAGCGCCCATCAGTGTCGCATTCCCCAGTAGCGCCCAATCGACGGTTTCATAATCCCAAGGGGTTAAATAAGGGCCGATGAATGAGATAGCGACCATTAACACTAACACAAATAAACTGGCTAGTGCCGCGGTATTTCTACTGAAACGAAGCATGGCATCTTGCCACATAGAGCGACCTTTGACAGTGGTGAAATCTGTCATATTGTCAGCCATGTCTTGCATTTTCTGTCTATTTACTAGCATAAAGCGACTCACTCACAAACGGATTTTTGGGTCTAACCAGGCATAGGCAATATCAACAACAGTGTTAAATAATATGGTCATAACACCAAACAAAATGGTGATACCCATTAATAACGAATAATCGCGATTTAAAGCAGCATCAACAAAAAATTGCCCCATACCGCCGGTACTGAAATAGATGTCAATGACCACAGAACCTGTGATCATGCCAACAAAAGCAGGTCCTAAATAGCTAATGACAGGTTGGAGGGCAGGCTTAAGCGCATGGCGCAATATTATACTGCGCATGGGGACGCCTTTAGCTTTTGCTGTACGGATAAAGTTAGCGTGCAACACTTCCAACATGGAGGAGCGTGCAATGCGCGCGATGCTAGCCATAAAACTGGTAGAAAGCGCAATAATGGGCAAAATGACATACTGCCATTGACCACCATTCCAACCGCCGCCAGGAAGTAATTCCAGCCAAAGGGTGAAAATGATAACGAGAATAGGTGCCATCACAAAGTTAGGTAGGACTTGCGCCCCAATAGAGATACCTATAGCGGCGTAATCAAGCACCGTGTTTTGTCTAATAGCAGCGATAATACCTAGAGGAACACCGATTGAAACAGCGACAATGAATGACCAAATACCGTACGTGAGGGTCACAGGAAAGCCTTGTGCAATAATATCGTTGACTGAGCGGTCGGTATACTTAAAGGAAGGGCCAAAATCAAAGCTAAAAATAATGCCTTTTAAGTAATAATATAATTGTTCAAACCAAGGTAAATCTAAGCCGTATTTAGCCTCTAAGTTGGCTAAAATATCGGCAGGTATTCCTCGTTCAGAAGAAAAAGGGCTGCCAGGGGCCAAACGCATTAATGCAAAGGAAATTAGTATGAGGATAAGCAAGGTGGGGATTGAAGATAAAATACGCCGTACAATAAAAATAAACATTAAATTACCTGATAGCTATTGATAGATAAGCATTAAATACAATAGGTAAAGTTATCAGCAAAGGTGGAATACCAATTACCTGTAGCTGCTGGGAGTGAGGGACATCGCACCTTAATAGATGACCGGTATATTTGATCGATATGGTCTATATCGTCAGGTGCGATGTTTGATACTGCTACGGTGCTGTCTTGTAGAAAGTACGGCTATAAGTCGTCATTTGCACATTTTTTAAAGGCCAGCCTTTAAAGTTAGGTTTGTGCATCATTGCCTCTGAATAGTGATAAATAGGAATTATCGGCATGTCATCGGCGATATGTTGCTCTACTTGCGTGTAATTAACATTGGCATCGCTGCTGGTTTTAGCCGCTGCCATTAACTCGTCCACTGCGATTTTTTGCCACTTCCCATGGTTGTACGAACTTTCGGTCGTCAACAGGTCAAGAAAGGTCGATGCTTCATTATAATCACCGCACCAAGCCCCACGCGCTAATTCAAAGGCAGTATTCACCCGGGTTTTTAGAAAGACTTTCCATTCTTGGTTGGCTAAGACGGCTTGCACACCTAGCTTCTGCTTCCACATTTGAGAGAGCACTGTCGCTACTTTTTTGTGTTTTTCAGATGAGTTGTAAAGCATGTCAAACTTTAATGTTTTTAAACCTTTGCCGTATCCGGCTTGAGCTAGCAGTTCAACGGCCTTAGCATCACGCTGTTGCTGGTTCCATTTAGCATAGTCAATAACGGGCATTTTAAAGCCAGCTGTGGCGGCGGGTGTGAAGTTGTAGGCAGGGAACTGGCCACCCTTTAAAACATTTTTAACGATAACATCTCTGTCTACCGCATAAGCAAGGGCTTTGCGCACTCGAACATCTTTAAATGCTTCGGGACCCGAATCAGCTAAGTTAAAGGTATAGTAATAATTACACAAACGCGGAACTGAAACAGCTTCACCTGGGTGAGATTTTGTCAGGGCAGGGTATTGGCCCGCGGGGATTTCAATTTTATCTAAATCACCGGCTTTGTAGCGTATTAGTGATTGGTTTTCATCATTAATGACCAGCCCAACCACTTTATTAATAATGGTCGCGCTGTTATTCCAATACTGAGTATTTCGCTCTCTTACGTTGCGCTCTTTCAGCACCCATTCTGTGAGTTTGTAGGCGCCATTTGACACCATGTTCTCTGGACGTGTCCATTTTGTATTGTGTTTATCAATAGTAGCGCGATGTAATGGGAAGGTGATAGGGTGGCTGGTCATGCTCACAAAATAGGGCAATGGGGCGTCAAGTGTAACTTCAAACTGATAATCATCTATGGCTCTGACGCCGAGCTTCTCAAGAGGCATTTTGCCGCTGGCGACATCCCTGACATTTTTAACATTCATTATTTTCATATACCAAGCATATTCAGAGGCGGTGTTGGGGTCTACCGCGCGTCGCCAAGCATAGACAAAATCATTTGCAGTCACAGGATCACCGTTAGACCACTTGGACTGACGCAAGTTGAAAGTATAAGTTCTTTTATCGTTGGAAAGGTCGACACTCAGCGCAACCCCTGGCACATCATTGCCCAGTGGGTCTTGGTTCATCAGTCCTTCAAACAAATCTCGCAAAATGGTGGAGCCAATCGTATCGGTACTGATACTGGGGTCGAGTGTTGGAATACCATCGAGCAGTCGATAGGTATAGGTTTGATCTTCTGCTAAGGTTTCACCGGTATCAGGGTGAGTGGCCGCATAAACAGATAAGGATGGTAGTAGAGTGGCAGCGGAGACAAGAGCGAGTTGTTTGATATTGTTTTTATAATTTAGCAACATATTAACCTCTTTAGCGATGAATTTAATCCTGCCTATAATAAGTAGCAGAATAACCAACTAATTGCACAATAAAAGTACAGATTGGTAACTGTTGTTACAATAAGTTTTGTCTAAAGAGCGTCCTTTATCGGAGATAAAACAAATATCATGACAATAATTTTGCTTTGTTACAAAGCTTGAACAAGCTAATACTCGAAAAAATAGCCAGATTGTTTAGAAGCTAATAGTCATTAATTGACTTACATCGTTAACAAAATTTGATAGAGACGACTAAAGCCGCTTTTAAATGCTCAAAGACAGAGTCCCGTACTTAGAATTAACGGGGGTCTTCATGGTTCGAAACTCGTCTTAGGCGCTAATAAGAACTGCAATGAAAAACACAGCCCTAATGACGGGGCTGTGTGGTGAAGGGGTATTTAATCGTTTCGCGCTGGTGGTTAGCCATCAGAATTGAAAAACCCGCATTGATAAGCGGGTTTTAGTTCATTAGCGAGTATTTAATTGTTTAACTTTTATAGTTAAAACTGTTTTATTGATTTTTGTCCATAAATTTAAATATTTTATTTGCAATTACCTCACCATCCTCTTCTAGGGCAAAGTGACCAGTATCTAAAATATTGAAGTCTAAATTGTTTAAATCACGCTTGTAGGGATGCGCCCCTGCCTCGGGAAAAATATAGTCGCCTTTACCCCACACTAATAATGTAGGCGGCTGGTGCTCGCGAAAGTATGCTTGCCAAGCCGGGTAGAGTGGTACATTGGTGCTGTATGAGTGAAACAGCTCCAATTGAATCTCTTTATTACCTGGTCTGTCCAATTTTGCTTGATCAACAATCCAATTATCAGGGCTAATGGTGGCTGGGTTTCGCGTACCATTGGTATATTGCCATTGGGTGGCGCCAATGGTTAATAAATTATCTTTTAACACTTTGGCGTTCTCTGGGCTCTTGTCTTGCCAATAAGCCTTAATAGGTTTCCAGAAGTCTCCTAGCCCTTCGTCGTAGGCATTACCGTTTTGAATCACTAATCCCTCTACACGTTCAGGGTGTGCCGAGGCAATCCTAAAACCGATTGGCGCACCGTAATCCATGACATACAAGGTATATTGATCGACACCTACTTTTTCTAAAAACGTATTAGTCACTTTTGCTAGATTTTCAAAACTGTATTCAAACTCGCTTAATGCAGGCATCGAGCTGTTGCCAAAGCCCGGATAATCAGGCGCTATAACATGATATTGTTCTGAAAGTTTGGGGATCAATTCGCGATACATATGTGATGAGGTTGGAAAACCGTGTAACAGCACGATAGTTTTTTTGTTATCAGCGCCGGATTCGCGGTAAAAAATGTCTTGATTACCGACTTTGATGGTTTTATGCAACGTTTGTTCTGCATGGGCTAAACTGATTCCTTGAAAACTCATGACTAAAGCGCTGGTTGCAGCGATGAGATAATTTTTTAATTTCGGCATTTTGTTGTTTGTTACTAGATTAGTTTTCATTTTAATCCCTCTTTTTTTAATTTATATGTTAGTTAGTGATCCATCTTTATCTTGGTTGAGTAGCTCGCTGAAACCCCCGATGGATATTCCTTTTATGAATATTTGCGGATAGGTCCGCCCTGTCGTTCTGCTGTGCATTTGCGCCACTTTTTCAGGGTTGAGATAAACATCGTATTCAATGAATTCGAGCTGTTTATTGTTAAGTAACCGTTTGGCGTGGGTGCAATAACCGCAGCCCGGTCGAGTGTAAATTTCAATGTTTGCCATTTGTTATATCCTGCTCTAATCGCTGTTGTCGGTTTCGATGAGGTTATTATCCACATCGAGGTAGCGTTGATAAACAGCGTTGACGTTGAAAGATTGTCAATGTAGTGTTGACAAATAACAGACTGAAATGGGTTTAATATGGATACACTGGATGGTTTGAGAGCAGTGATTGCAGTGGTTGAATGTCAATCGTTCACTCAGGCAAGTGAAAGGTTGGGCATATCTAAAGCACTAGTGAGTAAATATGTAGGGGAAGTTGAAAGACAATTGGGAATAAGGCTTTTTAATCGCACGACAAGGCAATTGTCGCTCACTGAGGCAGGACGGCGCTATTACGAGGAAGCGGTTATTTTATTAGAGCAGTTCTCGAGCATGGTTGATAATGTCACTGATGAGCAGACCAGACCAAAAGGGATCTTGAGGGTGAGTGCACCAGTCAATTTTGGTGAATCCAAGCTCTCGGCCTTGTTGCCAAAGTTTTCACAACGTTATCCGGAACTTAAATTGGAGATTATCTTAACCAATAGTGCGATTGATATGGTGGAAGAGGGGATTGATGTGCGCCTGCGCATTGGTGGGGTTGATGATTCTAGTATGATTGCACGCCACATAAATACTTTTCCACTGGTATTAACGGCATCTCCAACTTATCTAGAGCGCAGCGGGATACCGACGGATCCTGAACAACTGTCGCAGCACCTGTGTATCATCGATAGTAACTTTAGAATAGGCAAGCGTTGGCCATTTATTGCACCACATGGCACTAGCTCAAGCGTAAATGTAGAGGCTAGTATCACTGTCAATAGTCCGCTAGCAGTAGCAAAAATTGCCATTGCTGGTGGCGGTATTGCTATGACACCTGATTTTATTGTTGAGCAGGCAATTGCAGAGGGAAGCTTAAGACGGTTATTGTCAGAATACACTTGTATGGAATTTGGTTTATTTGCCATTTACCCCCACCGCAAATACGTGGCCAAGAAAACCCGTTGTTTTATTGATTTCATGCTTAAGGAATTTAGTGATTGATAATGAATCACCTTGTTACACAGATTTGAATAGGGATGTATCTAAAATATAACGCCGCAATAAATGGTCGTACTATTTCTTTAGGTCGACATATTATCTCTTGCTATTAATGTTAGTTAATATATCGTATACAGATTCTTTATATGACATCGCTTAGATGTTTTCTATTTTGCTACTTCGGCCGGCACATAGCGCTCTAACAATGCCAATGTATCAGCCTTTTATTCTATTTATCAACTGTTGAGAGAGAACATGACAAAAGCAAATATTGGATTTATTGGACTGGGTCTAATGGGCGCAGCAATGGTGGGCCGTTTACAATCGCTTGGCTATGCCCTGACGGTATTAGGTAATAAATCTAGAGTGCGTATTGAAGCTGCAGTCTCTGCAGGCGCTGTAGAGGCAACAGATGCCGCTACCTTGGCGAAAAGTACAGATATCATTATGTTGTGCATGGATACATCAGCATCTGTAGAATCACGTATGCGCGGTGAAAATGGTGTGATTGCCGGGCTCAAACCTGGCTCAGTAGTAATTGATTTTGGGACCTCCCTTCCAGGGTCAACCAAACAGTTAGGGCAAGAAGTGGCAGCAGCTGGTGGCATATACTTGGATGCACCGCTAGGAAGAACTCCCACGCATGCCGTTGATGGGTTGCTCAATATTATGTGCTCTGGAGATAAAGCGGGCTTTGAAAAAGTTGAGTCTGTATTGCAGGACCTAGGGGAAAATGTTTTTCATTTAGGCGAGTTAGGATCAGGTCACACCATTAAGTTGATCAATAATTTCTTTGCGATGACCACTGCCAATGCGATGTCTGAAGCATTTGCCATGGCCGAGAAAGCCGGCGTTTCTCGACAAGGTTTGTACGATGTCATGTCAGCAGGACCGCTGCGTTCGGGAATGATGGATTTTATTAAAGCTTATGGCATCGATGGCGATGCTAGTCAGTTGGCATTTTCAATCCGTAATGGCGCTAAAGATATTGGCTACTATCGTCAAATGGCAGATGATTTAGGGGCAAAAACGATTATGTCAGCAGCGGCCAATGAAGCGCTAACTTGTGCGGTTGAGCAAGGTCTAGGGGATGAACTGGTACCGCAAATGGTCGATTTCTATGCACAGCGTTTTGATGGATAACGTTATTGATGCCTTAATATAAATCATTTTGTGTATTCTCTTCATGTGTAACTTGCATACTGATGAATTAGCTACAGCCTAATTCATCAGTCGCTCTGCACAAGCTACGGCCATAATTCTAACTTTTACGACCCAATATATCCCGATCAAACACAGTGATGGGGTGGCTAGTGGCATCAGTGACTAGCCGAATTTGCAGCAGTTTTCAAAACTTACGCGCTCACCAGCTCGGTACAGTAAAAGTGTTATATAATCGCGATGAAAGTTAAATGAGTCAGCAGGAGAGTAGTTTTGAATTGGGATGACTATCGCTTTTTCTTAGCGTTGGCGCGTGCGGGAACAGTCAGTGGCGCAGGTCGACAACTGGACGTTAAACACACCACCGTGGCCAGACGGATTAATGCCCTGGAAAAAAGAATTGGTGCTAGATTGTTTGACCACTTAAGTGCCGGTTATGTGATGACTAGTGCTGGTAAGAGTCTCCATCAGCATGCGTTACTGATGGAAGAACAAGCGCAAGCGATTGATCGTAATTTGTTTGGTATTGATAACCAGCTCACAGGACCTTTGGCGTTAACCGCTGCTCATGATGTGCTGACGGCGTTGGTGGTTCCCTTCTTGGAAGACTTTAAACACGCCTATCCAAAAATCGATTTACAGTTATTAGACTCGGCCAGTTTAAAAGACCTGTCCGCCCGTCAAGCTGATATTGCCTTGCGGGTAACACCTAATCCGCCCGATTATTTAATTGGCAGAAAAATCGTCCCTTTAACCTTGGGGGTCTACGCCAGTCGGCGGTATTTAGAGACACACGATAAGCTTGAACAGGTGATTTTGTGGAGTTCTGAAGATACTTCGACACAGTGGGTAAAAACATATTTCCCCAGTGCAGAGGTCGTGATAAGAGGAGATAGTATGCCCTCTATTATCTCCTGCGTGACAAATCATTTGGGGCTGGCCAGAATACCCTGTTTCTTAGCAGATACTAAGCCTGATTTACTGCGTATTGATGTAGAACTGACGCCATCAGAATGGGGCATTTGGGTATTAAGTCATGTCGATTTGAGGTCTACTGCAAAGGTGCGTGCCTGCAGAGAGTTTTTGGGATCGATAATCGAGCAACAGCGCGAACTTATCTCTGGAGCACACTCTCAATACTGGCGTGTATAATTTAGTTTGAATAGAGCATTAGACAGAAAGCCCCGGACAAGTCCACTCGTTGTTGCTAGTCATCATGATGGATGCGGGGCCTTTCACACTACTGTTGTTCTACATATACATGGTTTATAGAGAAGGGGAGTTCTTGGATGATTTAGGCTTTGCTTTATGGCATTTATTAA
>Ga0105357_10000212_pt1 | contig 29085 bp, 26 predicted proteins | sample GOMGulsemesocosm_4_FD_83660 | JGI IMG/M metagenome (GOLD analysis project Ga0105357, IMG submission 83660) | Methane-oxidizing microbial communities from mesocosms in the Gulf of Mexico - GOM15B Gulf of Mexico | ecosystem: Environmental > Aquatic > Marine > Cold seeps | place: USA: Gulf of...
ATCAGTGATCATTTCCAGTTCCTTGAAAAGATATGGGCAATCTAACGCAAGCGAAAATACATGATGTTTGCGGTCGGCTCCGGAGCGGCCAGCTCCTCGACCATCTGCTCGGAAGGCTCCGTAACGGGCGCGGGCAGGGTGTCAGCGTCATTCGCGGCCGCTCCATCAATACCGGGGCCAGCGGGCTCATCGACCGCTCCGGTGTCCGAGTCTGGGCCGCTCTGCGAAAATGACGCAAGCTCTGGCTCTGGCTGCGGGGTCGGGGCCGGCATGCGGCGCATCCGCTGGTCCAGGGCGAGCAACCGCTCCAGTTGCTCCTCGCTACCCGGGAAGTCCAGCGCCAACCTGACCTCACCACCCCTGACACTCAGCACCCGCGGGGCCCGTTTGCTGCCCAACTGCTGCAAGGTTCGCTGTAAACCGGCAAACTCGCCGACGCTGTCGACGCCATCGACAACAATCTGCCATTGCGACGACTCAACCGAAGTGGACGGCGTTACACCGTATTGCTCAACGACCAGATCGGCGATCTCGAGCATCAGTTGGTCGGCCGCAGCAGCCCTCGATTCAGCCGTGATACGTCCGCTTTCACTCTGCTCGTTGAGCCACCAGGCCCATTCAAGTACCGATTCGTCTGTGGTTTCGCTGATGGTCAGCGCCAGCACAGCGCTGGCGTCGTAGCGCTGGCTCGCTTGTTTGAGCGTCTGCTCATCCGCTTGCTCGATGGCTTTGACATCCACCAGGGTTCGATCCTCAAGGTCCGCCAATGGCAGACTCAGCGCAACTGCGCGCGCCCGGGCGGCTTCGCTCAGCACTTCTGCCCACTCACCGCCCTGACTGAGCAGCTCCGGGCCCAGCACTTTATTCTCCACTGCCCAGAGCATGACCGCGGGTCGGTTCGGTCCCAGTACCGAAAGCCCCGCCTCAGTCAGCAGATCGCGCAGCGCCGCGGGTTCGAACTCGACCTGCACACCGCCAGCTTCCGTGCCCGCAATGCGACTCATCAACGGGCGGGGATCCTGCATCGCCGCTTGAACCGCATGATTGCCCAGGGCATCGCTACCGGCCTGGCGAGTAACCATCAATTGCGCTGCCTCGCGCAACGCCTGGCTGCGGTCCTGGCCCTCCGTCGCCGGAACGGCCACCTGATAAAACCCCTCGAGCACCGCCGCATGTAACGTCAGTGGCACCAGTAAAACTGCCAGAAACAGCCAATGAATGGTTCTACGCGCCTGATACATGGGGGATCCCTGCGGAGCTGACAAGATGAATAATGCGCATACATTAAACGCGCGTCGCCACGGCGGCAACCAAGGGAGCAAACTGGCAGCCTCTATCGCTCGGTGAGCATGGTTCTCCGCCCCTCATGTTGATAAACTAGCGCGTTACAGTGCAGCCACCCAGCGCAACGTGGTTGTTATTCCCCATTCCGTCGCCGAGATACCAGCATGAGCAGCCAGACCCCTCCCAAGCCCTCCATCAGCTACAAGGACGCTGGCGTCGATATCGATGCCGGCAACGCGTTGATCGACCGGATCAAACACGTTGCCAAGCGCACCAGCCGCCCGGAGGTGATGGGGGGCCTTGGTGGCTTTGGCGCCCTTTGCGAAATACCAGCTGGTTACCGCCAGCCGGTACTGGTATCCGGCACCGATGGCGTGGGCACCAAACTGCGCCTGGCGATGGACTTGGCCAAGCACGACACCATCGGCATTGATCTGGTCGCCATGTGCGTGAACGATCTGGTGGTATGTGGTGCAGAGCCGCTGTTCTTTCTCGACTACTACGCCACCGGCAAGCTGAACATCGATGTCGCCGCGCAGGTAGTCACCGGTATCGGCGCAGGCTGTGAACTGGCCGGTTGTGCGCTGGTTGGTGGCGAAACAGCCGAGATGCCGGGCATGTACGAGGGCGAGGATTACGATCTCGCCGGTTTCTGCGTCGGCGTCGTGGAAAAGTCCGAGATCATTGATGGCAGTCGTGTGCAGGCGGGTGACGTACTGCTTGCCCTGCCCTCGTCGGGCCCTCACTCCAATGGCTATTCGCTGGTGCGCAAGATCATCGAGGTAGCGGGGGTCGATATCAATCAGACTCAGCTTGACGGTCAGCCCCTGACAGACCTGCTGATGGCTCCCACCCGGATCTATGTCAAAGCGCTTCTGCAACTGATCAAGCAGACCGGCACGGTGAAGGCCATGGCCCACATCACCGGCGGCGGCCTGCTGGAGAACATTCCACGGGTACTCCCTGCCAATACCGGCGCCCGGATCGATCTGGACAGCTGGCAACGTCCGGCTGTGTTCAACTGGCTGCAGGAACAGGGCAACGTTGACGAAACTGAGATGCACCGGGTGTTGAACTGCGGTGTGGGTATGGTCATCTGTGTCGCGCGGGAAGACGCTCCCCAGGCGCTCAAGGTACTGGACGATGCCGGCGAGAAGCCGTGGATCATTGGCAGCATCGAGGATCTGGCCGAAGGCGCCGAAGCGGTTAACCTGTTCCGCGGGGGTCGCTGAAACGGTGACCTGTCGCATTCTGGTACTTATTTCCGGCTCGGGAACCAACTTGCAGGCGCTGATTGATGATCTGGGATCCAACCCGGTCGACGGCGAGATAGTCGCGGTGCTGTCCAATCGGGCAGATGCCCAAGGCCTGGAGCGAGCTCGCAGGGCAGGCATTCCTGCCCTGGCAGTGGATAACCGCGACTATGCTGATCGCGAGACCTATGATCAGGCGCTGATCGCGGAGATAGACCGCTTCGAGCCTGACCTGGTCCTTCTCGCCGGTTTCATGCGAATCCTGACGGAAAAATTTGTTACCCACTACCGCGGTTTTTTATTGAACATTCATCCTTCCCTGTTGCCCAAGTACAAAGGTCTGCACACTCACCAGCGCGCCATAGACGCCGGCGATACAGAACACGGCAGCACCGTGCATTTTGTCACCCAGGAGCTGGATGGCGGGCCATTGGTACTGCAGGCTGTTGTTCCGGTGCTCAATGGAGACACTCCGGTAACGCTAGCGTCCCGGGTGCAGCAGCAAGAGCACGATCTCTACCCTGTGGTGATGCGATGGTTTATCCAGGGTCGTCTGCGTCTGGTTGAAGGTCGCGCCTGCCTGGATGGACACCCCATTCCGCCTGCAGGATTGGTAATGAACGAACTTAATAACGACATGCGAGAACATCCCTATGCCTCATAGCACGTCGCAATACCCTTCGCTCCGCAGAACGTTTCGCTGGCTGGCAGTCGCCAGCCTGAGTCTCGGCGCCAGCGCGTTGTCCGCCGCACAACTCACTCCATTCACCGCCAGCTATGCTGCTGACATGAAAAAGATTCCGGTCAATGGCGAGGCCATCCATAGTCTGACCATGAATACCGACGAGACCTGGAATCTGAGCTTCACCGCCGGCATGTTCGTAGCGCGCCTCTCCGAAGACAGCACCTTGCGTCTGGAAGACGATCGTGTGGTCCCGCTTAGCTACACCTACGAACGCCGCGGTCTTGGCCGCAGCCGCAAGACCACCCAGGTATTTGACTGGACCAATGGAGTGGTCAAGGGCGTTCACAAGGGCGACACCTTCACCTTGCCGACCGAGCCCGGCCTGCTCGACAAGACCACTTATCCGCTAGCCTTGCAACGGGACCTGATGGCCGGTCGTACCGAGATGACCTATCGAGTGCTCGATGGCGACGATATCGATGAGTACGAATTCAAGGTGGTAGGTGAGGATCGGGTCACCACCCGAGCCGGCCAGTTCGACGCCGTGGAAGTGGAGCGGGTGAGGGATCCTGATTCCAAGCGCCAGACTACGCTGTGGTTCGCCAAGGACTGGAATTATCTACTGGTGCGTCTGAGCCAGGTGGAAACCGACGGGCAGCACTATCGGATCATGCTCAAGGAAGCCACCGTCAATGGCGAACCTGTAGTCGGCACCCCTGTCGCCGAGTAGCGCCAGTGCAGCCCGCTACACCGGCGGGCGGGCACAAAAAAACCGCGAAGCCGGACTGGCCTCGCGGTTTTTTTTTCGTACCTGATCAGCCCTGGGTAAAGCGCTCACCCGCCTCGGCGCGGCGCACCAGGCCTTCAGCCGGCTTCCAGAATTCGCCCTTGCTGGCTTCCAGCTCACGAATCTGCTTGAGCACTTCATCCAGGCCCAGGCTGTCGGCGTAGCTCATCGGACCGCCGCGCTCGGCGGGGAAGCCGTAGCCATACAGGTAGACGCGGTCGATATCTTCAGCGGATTCGGCAAATCCTTCGTCAAGGATCCGCGCGCCTTCGTTGACCAGCGCCAGAATGCAACGCTGTACGATTTCGTCGGCGCCCACATCGCGCTGGGTGTAGCCGGCTTCCTCTGCCACTTCACGGGCGAGCATGTCTGTTTCCGGATCATGGATGGCCTGACGGCTGCCCGGCTCGTACTTGTAGAAACCATGGCCACTCTTCTGACCGAAGCGCTCCATTTCGCATAGCTTGTTATCAAGCCAAACAATCGGCTCGCCACGGCCTACACCGGCCAGCTGACGCGAGCGCCAGCCCAGATCAACGCCTACTACGTCATACATGCGATAGGGGCCCATGGCCATACCGAAGCCCTGCAGCGCTTGGTCAACTTCCCACGGAGTGGAGCCTTCCAGGACGACTTCACGGGACTGGCGTGAATACTTCTCCAGCATACGGTTACCGATAAAGCCGTGGCAGTTGCCAGCCAGTACCGCTTGCTTGCCGATCTTCTTGCCGATCTGCAGGCAGGCGTCCATCACGTCCTGAGCAGTCGCCTTGCCGCGCACGACCTCAAGCAGCTTCATGATATGCGCAGGGCTGAAGAAATGCAGACCGAGCACCTGCGCAGGACGCTTGGTGGCGGAAGCGATTTCATCGATATCGAGGTAGGAGGTATTGGTCGCCAGAATCGCCGACGCTTTCACCGCACCGTCGAGCTCGGTAAAGATCTTTTTCTTCAGATCCATATTTTCGTAGACAGCTTCAACCACCAGATCCATATCCTGCAGATCGCTGTACTGCTGGGTAGTGGTGATACGTCCAAGACGCGCCTGCGCTTCGGCGTCATCAAAACGTTCCTGGGCTACAGAACGCTTGTACACACTGGCGATGTCGACCAGACCCTTTTCCAGCATCTCGCCGTTGACGTCGAGCCAGGTAACGGGGTAACCGGCGTTCACGAAGTTCATCACGATACCCCGGCCCATGGTGCCGGCCCCGATCACACCTACATTCTTGATTTCTTCAAAAGAAGCCATCGCAGCATACCTCCTGATCGATTTGAAATAGCCCAGACCCGGTCACCAGCCTGTGACCGCAGAGTCCATAAACAAGGAGCGATACATTACGCAAAAGTACGCCAGATTTGAAACGATTACGGGTGATCGAGCCCATTCACGGCGTGAATAAATTGGAAAGCTGGCGTGGGAGGAGGTAGTGAAATCGCCGCCGGCCCGGCTGGCCGGCGGCGTGGAAATACTATCAACTGTCTCCGTACCTGTTCTTCCTCGACTGGCGACCCACTTCGGAATTTTCCTCGTTGATGCCCGGTTCAGGCTTCAGTGATTCATCCGGATTGCCATCCCAGGGCTTGCCGTCAAGCGGATCCAGGCGCGCTTCTTCAGCTTCATCGAGCCCTTCTCCGGCTCCGATCTCCTCGGCACTGACGGTTTCCAGGTCGCGATCCGCCGGAGCACTGTCACCGGGTTCGAACTGATGCCGGGCTCCGTCTTCGCGGATCAGCGTCTCTGGTGCCAGATCATCATTCGTCGGCCCCTGTCCCGGTTCCGCTCCACCCGTGAGGCCTATATCTTCGGCGCGACGGGCAACCTCGTTTTCGTCCAGGGGTCGCCCCAGATCCGCACCGATCGGCCCCATGGGTCCGCGTTCCTTTTCTTTCAGGTTATCCGACCGCACAGGGTCCGGGACGGTGTCCCATATACCGCTGTCTGCGTCCGTTTCATTACCGTGTTTAGAGTCGGTGTTGTCGTCTCTGGCCATGTTGCTATCCTCCGGGTTGGCTAGAATGAATGCTATGCCATACCCTGTTGACGGCTGCCGAGCGCGAAAATTCCCTCTTATCCTGAATCCCGCAACGCCATGACCTTGATTGAACACACCTCGCTGCTGGCTCAGGTCAGAGCATGCACTCTGTGTCAGAACCACCTGCCCCTGGGGCCGAGACCGGTGGTCCAACTGGATCCTCGAGCGCGCATACTGATTGTTGGTCAAGCGCCGGGGCGCAAGGTGCACGAGAGCGGTATACCTTTTGACGATGCCAGCGGGGATCGCCTACGCGCATGGCTGGGAATGGCACGTGAAGTGTTTTACGACGAACAACAGGTTGCGATCGTACCCATGGGGTTGTGTTACCCGGGTTCAGGCAAATCGGGGGACCAGCCGCCGCGGCCCGAGTGTGCTCCGGCATGGCGACCCCAGTTACTTAGCCACCTGCCCCTGGTGGAGATGACGCTGGTTATTGGTGCCTACGCCCAGGCCTACCACTTTACCGATGCCCATACGCTCACCGAGCGGGTAGCCCACTGGCGCGACTATTGGCCGCGAAGGGTGCCCATGCCGCATCCCAGCCCGCGCAACAATATCTGGCTGCGGCGCCATCCGTGGTTCGAGACAGAGGTAGTGCCGGCCTTGCGTCAACGCGTGGTCGAGCTACTCCCAAACACCTCGTAATGACCGTGTCGCAGTCCCGGCGCGGATCAGACCACATCCGGCGGCAAGACCTCCCACTCAGGCTCTTCGAACTCGCCAATCACGGTAATCTCGCAATTGCGCGCGTGCTTTTCCAGAATCGAGCGGACCAGTTCGTCGCGGCTGTCGTCCTTGGCGTCCCGCGCTGCCTTGTTCTCCCAACTAGCGATCGCCAGTAGTACGTCGGGCTCACCAATCTTGCGGTGCAGTCGTGTACCAAGAGCGCCTGGCGTCTGCTGAATGACTTCGCTAGCCTGTACCCAGGCTTCGGCATATTCATCCACAGTGTAGCCAGGCTTCATGCGTACCTCGAAAATAAACTTCATCTCAGCTTCTCCAGTCCTGGTGGCCCGAAACAGTTGGCGCCTGAATCAGGGAAGGTCAGTCACCGCACCCCGCGAAGCGCAACTGACCGTTTGCGCGTATTTGGCTAACAGCCCCCGGCGATAGCGCGGCGCAGGTGGCTGCCAACGGGACCTGCGGTCCGCCATTTCCGCCTCACTGACCTGCAGGTCGATCGAGTTGGTCTCGGCATCGATCATAATATGGTCTCCGTCTTCGACTAGCGCGATCGGGCCGCCCTCTGCAGCCTCGGGCGCTACGTGACCGACAACGAAACCATGGCTACCGCCGGAGAAACGGCCATCGGTAATCAGCGCCACATCACTGCCCAGGCCCCGGCCCATGATCGCCGAGGTGGGAGACAGCATCTCGCGCATGCCCGGCCCGCCCTTTGGGCCTTCATAGCGGATGACCACCACATCGCCGGCCACCACCAAGCCATCCATAATGCTCGCCTGGGCGTCTTCTTCGGAATGGAACACCCGCGCCCGACCGCTGAAACGAACGCCCTCCTTGCCGGTGATCTTGGCGACTGCGCCATCCGGCGCCAGGTTGCCATACAGAATACGCAGATGGCTGTCGCGTTTGATCGGGTTGTCCAACGCACGGATGATGTCCTGACCCTGCGGATAGGGCGTGACCGACGCCAGATTCTCCGCCAGCGTGGCGCCCGTCACTGTCATGCAGTGACCATGCAGCAAACCGGCATCAAGCAGCAGCTTCATAAGCGGCTGAATACCGCCAATAGCGACCAGTTCAGACATCATGTATTGCCCGCTGGGCCTGAGATCCGCAAGTACCGGGACGCGCTCGCCAATGCGGGAAAAATCCTGCAGTGACAACTCGACGTCCACAGTGCTGGCCATGGCCAGCAAATGGAGCACGGCATTGGTTGAACCGCCCAGAGCAATAACCACCGTGATGGCGTTCTCGAACGCCTCCCGGGTCATGATGTCGCGCGGTTTGATATCGGCTTCCAACAGTTTCAGCACCGCCGTTCCGGCTGCCCGACAATCCTCCAGCTTGCTGTCGGAAGTGGCATTCTGCGCGGAACTGCCAGGCAGACTCATGCCCATCGCTTCGATGGCCGACGCCATCGTGTTGGCGGTATACATTCCTCCACAGGATCCAGGCCCGGGGATCGCTGTTTCTTCGATCTGCTTGAGTTCAATCAGGTCCATGTCGCCCTTGGCACAGGCGCCGACCGCTTCAAAAACCGAAATAATGTCCGTATGCCCCGCGCCGGGCAGGATGGTGCCGCCGTAGACGAACACAGCGGGCCGGTTCAGGCGTGCCATGCCGATCAGGCAACCAGGCATGTTCTTGTCGCAGCCACCGATGGCAACAACGCCATCAAAGCCCTGACAGCCGACCACGGCTTCAATGGAATCAGCAATCACTTCGCGGGAGACCAACGAGTACTTCATGCCCTCGGTTCCGTTGGCTATCCCGTCGGAGATGGTGATCGTATTGAAGATGACGCTCTTGCCTCCGGCTGCATCAACGCCCTGCCCTGCTTCGTCGGCCAACTTGTTAATATGCATGTTGCAGGGCGTAACCATGCTCCAGGTGGATGCGATACCTACCTGGGGCTTGGTAAAGTCTTCACTCTGAAAGCCGACCGCGCGCAGCATCGCTCGGCCGGGCGCCTTGCCGGTACCGTCAACAACCTGCGACGAATGCTGACGCCTCTTGTCCTCGCTCATGTTGTACTCCTCCTGCCAGGCCGAATCGATTAGTCGTCTTGCAGACTAGCATCCCTGGATTCCAGACGATATCCGGGCACTGCGTACCTGCTCGACCAGCAGGTAAGGAAATGAATCAAATAAGCTTTGCCCCATGAGCGAAGTGAACAATATGATGCGTAGCTAAACCGCTCGGCGTGAACACCCTTGCAGTTCCGAGCCTGAATTTAACGAGGGATATCGATGAATACTCGCAGTCTGCTTGATCAGCTACTCCATGCCGGCAAGGATATGCTGCAGAACCAGGGCGCTGGCAACAATGCTGCGCGCGGGCAATCCAGCGGCAGTTCGCCGCTGGGAGGGCTACTGGGCAGCGTCGGCGGTGGTGCCCTGGGCGGTGGAGCAATGAGCTTGCTGATGGGCAGCAAGAAGGCCCGAAAGATGGGCGGCAAGGTAGCCGTCTACGGTGGCCTGGCCGCACTGGGTGTGGTTGCCTACAAGGCCTACAGCAACTGGCAAAGTCAGAATCCGCAACAGGCTTCAGCGACACCCGGCCCACCGCAGACAATTGATCGCGTGCCCCCCGCGCAGATCGAACAGCACAGCCAGGCGATCTTGCGCGCGGTAATCGGTGCCGCCAAGGCCGACGGCCATATCGATCAGCGCGAACGCCAGTTGATTGATGGTGAGGTTGAACGCCTCACCGATGACTCGGAACTCAGACGCTGGTTCGACCAGGAGCTAGCCAAACCGCTGGATCCCTCCGACATAGCGCGCTCCGCGGCAACGCCGGAAATCGCCGCCGAGATGTATCTCGCCAGTCTGGTCATGGTCGACGACCAGAATTTTATGGAGCGCGCCTACCTGGATGAGCTCGCGCGGCAGCTAAAGCTTGAACCCTCGCTGAAGACGGAGCTGGAGACACAGGCGACCCAGCGGATTGGGTAAACCGTAAGCAAGAGATCCGTCACTAATTGCCAGGCATATCCCGCAAACACCACGCTTTTAATGCCCAACCGTTTGGGGGGCCTCGCACTTCCTTGACTCCGACTCCACATCCAGAGTGATGTGGTGTATCGCAAATGCGTCAACCAACATCTTCTTGACGTCATTCTTTATGTTCTCGCTATGCGCCATACTGTCGTCCACCACCACGATGTGAGCCTCTAGCGAAACACGGTGCTCGTCTATTGGCCAAATATGCAGGTGATGAATGCCACACACGCCAGGAATTGCTAGCGATCGATCAACAACGGCTTGGGGATCAATATCTTCAGGCGTAGCGGACATGAGTATCCGTATCGCCCCACCGATCTCGGAAAACGCTTGCCACAGTATGTAACCCGCAATCATCAAAGTTATTAACGGGTCTACGAAATACCAGTCATATAAGATGATCAATGTTCCCGCAATGATAACCCCGATTGACCCTAGTGCGTCCGAAACATTGTGCAAAAATGCCGCACGAATATTCATGCTCGACTTGGAAAGCGTGAAAGTGAGCAACGCTGTTATGACATCTACTATCAGCGCTACGACCGCAATGATCACTACCGTCCACCCCTCAATCGGCTGCGGCTCTATGAATCGGAATATGGCCTCATAAACAAGGTATAACCCAATTACAATCAAGGTCGTATAGTTGATGAGCGCTGCAATCAACTCGGCTCGTACGTAGCCGAACGTCCACTGATCATTGGCTGGCCGCCGAGCAATCCGCCTTGCGATATAAGCAATAGCCATTGATATGGCATCGCTCAAATTGTGAATGGCATCCGCCACCAGAGACAGACTCCCCGAGAGAATTCCACCGATGATCTGTACGACAGTCAAAATGACGTTGACCACAATAGCCCACCAGACTCGCTTGTCCCCGGCATGCTGGTCATGTGCGTGCTTATGTCCCATGATGTCTCCTATCAGCGGCAAAGCCGCTTTCTTCGTCTCTTTTGTATCCAATATACATCGGTGTTTTATGACCAAGCACAGAGAGGAAACCAGGCAAAGTCCGAGATCGCGACCGTGGTGAATCACTAGCTCCCGAACGCCGACCTTCTATCAGACGACAGTACTGTCCTCGACCCCGTCCTCAATCCGAATTGCTCGGCCCACCTCGCTGATAAAAATTCTGCCATCCCCGCGCAAACCTGTATGAGCAACTGACTTTAATACCTGGATCACGTCGTCTACGTACTGGTCATGGCACACTATTTCAATTTTGACGTGACTAACAAAGTCCGCTGTCCCGTCAATAGGATTAGTAGCGCTCGTGTGGGCCTTACTTCGCCCATAGCCACGCACGTCGGAAACACTCATACCGCTGACACCATTCACCCTGTGCATCGCAAGGGTAACCGCTTCAAGCTTGTGGTTCTTGATATAAGCTTTAATTTCTTGCATGGGATAGTCTCCGCTCAGTGGGCCGCGCCGATATCATCTGGTTTATCTGCGAACCATTGATAAAGGGCAGGAATCACTAACAGGGTCAGAATCGTAGCAGTCACCAGCCCGCCGACCACCACCGTTGCCAAAGGGCGTTGTACTTCACTTCCAGTGCCACTTGCGAACAAAAGCGGAAATAGCCCTAGTGCCGTCGTTACAGCCGTCATCATCACTGCCCGCAGTCTGGAGCATGCCGCTCGCACACTCGCTTGGGCGACAGGCACACCATCTCGGACCAACTCATTGAGATAGCTGACTAACACAAGCCCGTTTTCCAATGCGATGCCAAACAGCGCAATGAAGCCGATCGATGCCGGTACCGACAAACTTTGTCCCGTCACCCATAAGCCCACTATTCCTCCGACAAGAGCTAGTGGAATATTAAGCATGATCAGCGAGGCATTGCGCAGTGAGCCAAAGTTTGCATAAAGCATGATGAACACCAGCGCCAGAGTAATCGGCACCACGATCATCAGTCGCTTGTTAGCCTGTTGCTGGAGTTCGAACTGACCGCCCCATTTGAGAAAGTACCCCGGCGGAAGGTCGACCTGGTCAGCAATAGCGGTATCGGCTTCGGCAACGAAAGAACCGATATCTCGATCACGCACGTTAGTTTGGATGGTAATAAAGCGCTGGTTATTTTCACGTGTAATCTGTCGCGGCCCCACCACTTCTTCGATACTGGCCAGCTCCTCCAGTGGGATCCGCTGGCCAGCAGCATTTTCAAGGATCAGGTCTTGGATCACCTGCGCGTTGTCCCGGGCCTCTTTTTTAAGTCGGACGTAAATGTCAAAACGGCGAATACCTTCAAAAACCTGACCCGCTCCACTTCCGCCGATAGCTACACTCAGAGTGTCATGGACATCGCTCACGTTCAGCCCGTAGCGAGCAATTGCGGCCCTGTCCAATGTAATGCGTAGCTGCGGAGTACCGCCAATCTGATCGCGTTGAACGTCCTGAGCCCCTCGAACCGTGCGCATGACTTGCTCGATCTCCTGCGCTTTCTCCACGAGCACATCGAGATCGTCGCCAAAGAGTTTTGCGGCCAACTCGGCTTTAGTTCCGGTAAGTAGCTCATCTACGGCCGCGGCGATCGGTTGCGTAAAGTTGAACTTGGCACCTGGGAAACTTTCGAATCGGTCGCCCATTGCAGCATAGAGACCATCCAATGTATCAGCGCTTACCCATTCCTCTTGTGGTTTGAGGGACACGAAGATCTCAGCATTATTTACCGGATCGGCATGGGCTCCAACTTCCCCCCGGCCGATGCGAGAAACGACCTGAGTGACCTCCGGAAACTCTTCTAATAACTGCCGTTCAAAAACCGTGATGGTAGTTTGAGCCTTCTCCAGCGAGATTGAAGGCGCCATCGTGGCTCGGATCAGCAGATCACCCTCGTTGAGACGCGGTACAAATTCGGAGCCCAAGCGTGGTGCAACCGCTGCGCCTACAGCAAGAACGACCACTGCTAAGAGTACTGCTATCCATCGACGAGCGACCATAGCCCCAACCAGTGGCTCATAGCCTTTGAGTAAAAAGCTTACGATGTCCTTCCGCGGCTTGTCCTCTCGCACCTTAGGCGCTTTCATCAGCAGCGACGCCGTAACCGGCGCGATCACTACAGCGAAAATCAGCGACCCTAGCATCGCAACCGCCACGGTGTAAGCCAACGGTTTGAAGGTTGCACCTTCCACGCCCTGCAGGGTGAAAAGTGGCAGAAATACAACGATGATGATGGTTATGGCAAAAAGGATCGGTCTGGCCACTGACTGGCACGCACGCATAACAATATGCAAACGTGATTCATCGCGCTGAGCCTCACGCAACATGCGATCCACGTTCTCCACGACCACAACCGCACCGTCTACCATCATCCCGATAGCAATGGCAAGACCTCCGAGAGACATCAGATTTGCGGAGATGCCGAAAATTTTCATCGCAATGAAAGTGAACGCAACCGAGAACGGGATAGAAAGCGCGACCACAAGACTAGGTCTGAAACCGCCCATAAAAACAAGCAAAACCAGGGCTACCAGAATTATTCCCTGCAACAACGCATTGATGACCGTGCTCACTGCTGCCTTCACCAAGGTTGCTTGGTCGTAGTACGGCTGAACTTCGACACCTTCAGGGAGATTGGCATTGATTGCTTCTAGTTCCTGGTTGACTGCGCCGATGACCTGGGAAGTATTGCTACCGATCAGTTTCAGCACCATTCCAACGACAACCTCGCCACTGCCATCTTTGGTGGTGACCCCCCGGCGGATTTCTCCACCGATCTCAAGCTCGCCGAGTTGATGAAGATAAACCGGAGTTCCATCGATGGTTTTCACCACGATATTGCGCAAAGAATCAAGATCGTTAGCAAGACCCACCGAGCGAACAATATATTCCTCATCGTTCTTGACAATGAACTGGGCGCCCGCGTTTGCGTTATTAGCTTCGATTCGCTCCTTTATTTCCGGGAGACTGACGTCGTAACGCAAGAGAGCATTCGGATCGACATTAACCTGAAATTGCTTTACTTCGCCGCCGATGGATAAAACCTCGGTTACACCCTTGACGGTCTGAAGATTGAATTTAACGATCCAGTCCTGTATCTCGCGTAACTCAGTCGTACTGTATTGACCGCTTGTGTCCTCCAGCACGTAAAAGAGAATCTGCCCTAATCCTGTCGTGATCGGGCCCATGACCGGCTCGCCAAATCCGCCTGGAATAGACTCGCGCGCATTCTGCAATCTCTCGCCGACAAGCTGCCGGGCGAAATATATGTCCGTGCCTTCCTCGAAATAGATATTGACGACTGCGAGACCAAAATTGGAAATTGACCGCACATGATCAAGCTGCGGAAGACCATTCATCGCGCTTTCTATAGGGTAAGTAACGTATTTCTCTACTTCTTCAGGCGCCAGCCCCTCGGTTTCCACAAACACCTGAACCAAAGCCGGCGATATGTCTGGATATGCGTCGACTGGTAGAGTGCGATAGGCAAAGTAGCCCCCGACAAGTGTTGCCAGAGCCAATGCGACGACCAGTAGCCGATTGTTCAGCGCAAAACGGATAATGCCTTGCATAACGCTCTCCTGGGCTAGTGATTGTGGCCGGATTCAAATTCATTTTTTTGCAATTGCGCCTTAAGCACGAAACCGCCATTGGCTACATATGTTTCTCCGCGCTCTAACCCAGTGAGAATCTCCACCTGTTTGCCATCGCTCCGACCAAGCTTGACCGGTCGTGGCTCCCAGCGCTCACCTTCTTTAACAAACACTGTTGGTTGTCCTTCCATATCGATGATCGCGCTTTTCGGTACCGCAACTTCTACCGGGTATTCGCCGATCGTGATATCACTTTGGATGAACATGCCCGGTTTCCAGGCGAGACTATCATTCTTCAGAAATACCCGAGCAAGGCCTGTACGCGTCCGCTCGTCCACAGAGGGTGCTACGTAGCCGATCTGCGCATCAACCGCCTCGGGGCCGTAACCAGTGCTCAGACGCACCGCCTGGCCAGCCTCCACCACTGCCACCTGTTTTGGGTAAAGCGCAATATCGGCCCACAAGGTTGACATATCGGCCACCACGAACGCTGTATCACTTGGAGAGAGATGCTCTCCCAGTGTTATTTCCCGATTGATCACCACGCCATCGATCAACGACTGGAGATTGAATCGCGCAAGTGTTTCCGAGCTTTCAGCCACAGCGAGCGTCTGGCCGGCCCGGACTCTGTCGCCAATTTTTGCCCGAACATCAACGATTTTTGCAGCAAAGCGCGGACTAATATGGGCAACGGCTTCCTTATTCAACTGGATCTCGCCCGGTAACGATACTTGCTGATGTATAAGCCCAGTATCCGCGACGGCGATTTCCCCACCGAACTCACTCAACAAAGCAAGACTAAGGGTCAGAGGCGCTTCTTCCTCTCCCTCATGGCCTTCGTGGCCGTCTCCGGCACCCTCTTCCGTCGCCTCGCTATGTCCCGCTTCTTCAACCCCATGCTCCTCATTCGCGGGTTGAGTTTCGCTATGCTCCTCCTGCGCTGAGTGCCGATGCGAGCCGTTCTCTTGCGAATGATCGGATTGTGTTTGGCCTATCGCAGGGATCGCCACCAAGCTCGCAGAAGTGAGCAGACTACAAACTAAAAAATTCAGTGCTTTATTCATCTCGCTTTTTCCTTTCATCGCGTTTGCTCAACCGCTTTGGATCCATTCAGGTAGGGCAGACGGTACTCCGTGGACGCGTCTATCGCATTTCCCACCCCGGTAAACGCTTGTCTCCGCCCAGTTAGCGGCTGACCAGTCAAGGCTTCAAGCGTGATCAGGGTTTGGTGAAAATCTGTGGCGGCTAGTACCGCATCGTTTTCCACTGCCAGCACCTGCTGGCGCGCTTGTACAAGCTCAAGATACGAAAACCGTCCGAGTGCGTACCCTTTTTGAATCAATTCGAGGGTCTCCCGTGCTTCAGGTAATATTTCGTTCCGTAATATCGCTACTTGATCCCGGCTCTGTTTCATTTGGGCGAAGACGTTTTGCAACTCCGCAAAAATCCTGATCCGGGTTGCTTCCTGTTCGAGATCAAGCTTTGCGAGTTCCTCACGCGCAGCTTGAATGTTTCCCTTGTTCTGGTCGTTGATACCCAACGGCATTGAAAACTGCAGCACCATACCCACGTCGTTGGTGTCTCTCATATGAGTGAAGCCAGCACCAAGCTCAATGTCCTGACGGCCGTTTGCGATGGCCAGTTCTAACTGGGCTTGCTGCAATCGCGACTGAGTAATGAAACGCTGTAGCTGCGGCGCCTTATCCAATTGCTCTTCAATGCGGGCAAAGTCGGGAATCTCAGCCAGCGAAAAGAGTTCCGCTGACACCACCTCATAATCAGCCTCAGCCTGGCCCCACAGACTCGCCAAGCGTCGTTTGGCATTCGCCAATCGTACCTCCATGTTACTCACCGCAAGAGCGGCCTGCATGGCGTCGGTCCGAGCCCGGCCCAGCTCGGCCCTGCTGGCGCTACCGACATCAAATCGCCGTTTTGCCGCAGCCTGGGCCGAGACAGTCCACTCAACCGCCTGTTTTGCAAAGTCAAGCAATCGCTGTGCCTGAGCCACTTCCAAGTATCGACTCGCCGCATCAGCAAGAACATCAAGCCGGGCAAGCTCGTAATCGCGCTCGGCAACCTGGCGCTGCCAGCCGCCGACATCCTGCCGCAGATTCCGTTTGTCGCCCATTTCTATGACTTGGCTCAGTGCCAGCGTCGTTTCCATCGCGCCAATGCCCGACGCTTCACCACTGCCGAGCACATTTTCGACTTCCGCCGAAACAGTCGGATTGGGTCGCACCCCTGCCTGTAAGATTCTTGCTTCGGCGGCGCGGATATCGTAAGGGAAAACCGCTAGTTCAGGGCTCGATTGCAGTACCCTTGCGAGCGCTTCTGAGAGCGCCAGAACAGATCCATCGTCATCAGCAGCCAGGCTAGAAACAGACCAACTCAACAAAACGCCGCAGGCCACTACAAGACCAGCGCGCGTCGGCAAAACAGCTGATCGCAAACGACGGCGAATAGCAACGAACATAGGCACCTCACACTAATTTGAACCACAAGTTAAATGTCGTAGGGCCGGCTTCGCTCGAAATGACCGTTACGTTGCCCTGGTGGGTTTTCATGATAAGACTAACTATCGACAGACCAAGACCTGTACCGCCTTCCTCCCGGGACCGTCCTTGATCGACCCGATAGAATCGCTTGAACACCGCCGCAGCTTGTTCCTCTGGAATACCGGGCCCGATGTTGGTCACCGACAGCACCGCAGACTGCCCTTCTTTGGAAATTACGAGCGGTATGTTGGTTCCTTGAGACGCATGCCTAATGGCGTTCGACAGCAGGTTTGATATCGCGCGTTGCACCATTAATCGGTTACCCAGAGTCATTCCGGTGCCTTCTACGGTCAGCGTGACATCCTTGTCCTCAGCCATGAAGCTGAAAAGGTTAACAACATGAAGCGCTTCATCACCCAGAGAAATCCGCTCCGAGAACTCACCTGTTTCCGCCTGCACCGCCTGGGCGAGGTATAGCATGTCTGAGACGATGCGGGATATTCGGCCAAGTTCTTCAACGCACGACTCCAGTGTATCTTTGTACTGCAGCGACGTCCTATCACGCGAGAGCGCAACCTGCGCCTTGCCTAATAGGTTGGTAATGGGCGAGCGCAACTCATGCGCGAGATCATCAGAGAAATCTGACAGCTGCTGGACTTCGTTCTCAAGTCTTCCGAGCATGACGTTGATGCTGACGGCCAACGCGTTAAGCTCCATAGGCAGTCCGGATGCTTCGATTCTTCCTCTCAGATCTTGTGTTGAAACAATTGAAGCCAGTTTTTCGAATCTATCCAGCGGAGCCAGCCCCCGGCGCACAATCCACCAGGCGCCAACACCTATGATCATCAGAAAAACCGGTAGAATCAACAGTGTCGAATCACGGTATGCCGCAAGTAACGTTGAATCATCAAACCGATTACTAAACAAAATCAAAAACACTTCATCCTTGCTATCACCAATCTTAAGTGCACTCGACCGAGCCTGCAGATTGAGGCCTACGTGGCGAAGTTTTTCTCTACCATTTTTAAAATCAAGGCAGGAGCCTTTGATCAATTCAGCTGGGACATTTCCAATAGCGAAAAGAGTTTGACGAGGGGCATTGACATCACATACCAACAACCCGAGGTCTGGATGACCAGCAACCAAATCTGTTAAAGCGTGCGACTCAAAACTTGAAGGATAAGTTGACGTAGATTCGTTTAATGTATGAATCAACTGCTCCAGCTTCTGCTCGAGTCTAATGTCCGCTAGTTTTTCCAGCTGGCTCTTCAGAGTCCACCAAGATTGGCTGAAAATCAGAACAACCAAAATCGAGCCTAGCACGCTAATCGAAAGACCGATTCGTAGCGAAAGACTCAGCGGCTTGCTCATTGCCTATCCTCAAGGACATAACCTACGCCACGCAACGTGTGAATCAGCTTGTTCTGGAAAGGCTCGTCTATTTTCGCCCGCAAACGTTTGATCGATACATCGACCACATTCGTATCACAATCGAAGTTAATATCCCATACCAACGATACGATCTGAGTACGGGTCATCACTACACCAGCATTACGCATCAAAAGTAGTAACAATGAAAATTCTTTCGCGGTCAGTTCTATGCGTTGTCCGGATCGATACACAACGCGTCTGGCCGAATCGATTTCCAAATCACCAACCTGCAACGCATCTGCTTCGCTTATTTTTTCGCTTCGCCTTAATACGGACCTGACTCTCGCCACAAGCTCAGGAAACTCAAATGGTTTAACCAAGTAGTCGTCCGCTCCCAGCTCCAGACCTTTCACTTTATTGGAAAGACGCCCGCTCGCCGTCAGCATAATGATTCGCGTGTCACTACCTAGCCGGATCTCCTGCAGGATGGACCAGCCATCTTTTTCGGGGAGGTTTACATCTAGCAAAACCAGCTCATATTCTTGTGCCCGAAATAAGTGCATCCCATCTGTCCCGGTTAAAGCGTAGTCAACTATGTATCCACATTCGCTCAGCCCTTGCTGTAAATACTCAGCAGTCTTGATCTCGTCTTCAATAATTAAAACTCGCATCGTAATACCCGCGTGGCGTTCCGTATTGACTAATGTATGCCTATTGATGAGTAAATGTGCGGTCAATACATTCTCTTGTCGCCATCGCTTACTCTTAACGAGGTCACCGATCGTCAGTCGAACCGGCCCGTCCTGAGCTACGTATTTCCACCTTATTATCCTGCCACAGACTGACAAGACGGTTATCGAAAAATGACAATCTTGTCATATTGCCTTCAACTTACTGGATTTGATCCTCACCTGAGCTGCCGAATCCCGCCTCCACGGCAGTTGCGCCCGCACAACGATCATCTCCTCAATCCTGTCGAAATGGAAACGAACAGAGCATACTCAACCGTGAAATCGATACGACCCCCCTGGTATTGACGGTGGCTGCGTGGCCCTCCCTCAATAGGTCTTCATCGACAGCAATCTGTAGCAGTCAATTGAGACCGGCAAATCTTTCAGCACGGAACGCAGCTGCTCCAGTTGCTGTCCCACTTTTGCATGAACGCCAGCATAGAACTCGGGCGACCGATCAACCAGCGAGAACAGTTTGCGGATATTGTCAAGGCTGAAAACGAATCCTCGACTTCGCCGGATAAACAACAACCGAGTCTGATCCGCTTCGGAGTATTAACGGTCGGCCGACTCCGAACGGGTAGCCTTCTGCTACAGCTCGATTTTCTCGTAATACCGAGTGGTAATGGGCTTAACGTCCGTATGATCCCCACATGCCAGTTGGTGTGGCGTCTGTTCTTCATCGCTATTTCTCAATAGCATCTATAACCCTTAGTATACCTACATCGCACGTTTGGAGGGGACGGTCATGGACAGCTGCTGTGAAAACAAGGCCGGGGAACTGGCGCAACTGAGGGCCAGCCAGAGCCGCGTGCTGTATGTGGTGCTGGCCATCAATGCGGTGATGTTTTGTGTCGAGTTCACTGCAGGCTGGATCGCAAGCTCAACCGCATTGCTGGGCGATTCGCTGGATATGTTCGGCGATGCCGCGGTCTATGCGCTGACGCTCTTCGTACTGGACAAAAGCCGCCGCGCCCGTGCTGGCGCTGCGCTGTTCAAGGGCGGCTTCATGCTGTTGTTCGGTGTGGTGGTGATTGCCGATGCAATACGCAAACTGGTACTTCAGGAAGTGCCCGCCGCGGACTTGATGGGCATAGTGGGTACTCTTGCCCTGCTGGCAAACGGCGTCTGTTTCGCGATGCTCTACAGTCATCGTGCTGACGACCTGAATATGCGCTCGACCTGGCTCTGTTCCAGAAATGATCTGATCGCCAACAGCAGTGTGATTGTTGCCGCCGGAATGGTCGCCGTTACCGGTACTCTCTGGCCAGACGTTATCGTCGGTGTCGCCATCGCCCTGCTCTTTCTGCAATCCGCCTGGCAGGTCATCCGCGAAGGGCTTGTGGAGTGGCGCGCGGGTGATTCCGAAGCTGCCGTTACCACAGCCAGCGACGATTCCGATAGACCTGTCGATAGCTGTTGCTCTTCGGCGCAGAGCAGCTGCTCCAGTGAACGCGGAGCAGATTCTCGATGATGGCCAACCGAGTTGCTCCCTGGTTGTTATTGTTCGCAGCCTGGCTGCTGGCAGCGGTGTCTTCGCTTTCAGCTATATACATCGGCGAGGTTCTTGGTCAGGCGCCTTGCGTGCTGTGCTGGTTTCAGCGCGCCTTCATGTTTCCGTTGGCGGTGATTCTGGCAATAGCCTGCTTCCACTCGGACTTCACAGTCTGGCGCTATGCCTTGCCGCTTGCGGCGCTCGGTGCGCTATTCGCTTTGGCGCACTCGCTGCTTTATGTAGGGCTGATTCCCGAGCCCATTCAGCCCTGCACGGCCACGGGACCATCCTGCTCGGGCGCCGGAATGACCATTTTCGGCGGGTTGCCGCTTCCATTCCTCGCGTTGGGCATCTTCGCTGCCATCATCGTTATGCTTTTGCTTATTCGTCGGAGAACTCGCTAATGAATCGTCGTTCCATCGTCGTCGCCGTATGTGTCCTTCTTATCGCAGGGTTCGGGGCCGCGGTCTTATTCAAGCCACAGCCTCAGCCGCCGCAACAAACTGCCCCCGCTGTCGAAACGTCTGATGCCTCAACCGGGGCCGTGGAGAACCAGCAGGCATTGGTTCGCTTCCACTCGCCCACCTTCGGACCTGCCGATGCGCCCGTGACCATCGTGGAGTTTTTCGACCCTTCCTGCGAGGCTTGCCGCGCCTTCTACCCCATCGTCAAACAGATTATGGCCAAGTACCCGGACCAGGTGCGCCTGGTCTTGCGATACACGTTGTTTCACCAGGGCTCCGAGGAAGTTTCCAGACTCCTGGAGGCTGCTCGGCTGCAGGATATTTACGAGCCGGTACTTGAAGCAGTGTTGGAAGCACAGCCCGCTTGGCATGACGACCCGCAGGTGACCAAAGCCTGGGAGGCCGCCGAAGCAGCCGGTCTTGATATAGCTAGAGCTCGCGAGGACATGCACTCGGCGAGGATAGACGGCATCCTTGAGAAAGACATGCAGGACGTAGAAGCCGTAGGAATTCGTGGTACGCCCACTTTCTTCGTGAATGGCCGCCAACTGACCCAGTTCGGGCCCGAACCCCTACTGCAGCTTGTTGAGGAATCGTTGCCGGAGGCGCAAAACTAGATCGTCAAAAGTCGGAGAGCCTGCGTGATGGCTTTGCAGCCAGACGGGAATGCCGGGGGTTAAACACCAGGAGAGCGGGGCGATGAACAACGAACTCAAGATGTCCTATCAAGCAGAGCTGGCGGCAGCTACGGACGCCGCGCATCAGTCCGACTTCGCCACGGCGTTCAGCCACCTCGAACGTGCACATATCCTGAGCCAGAAGTTCGCGTTCGCGCACGCCGCAACGCATATACGTATGCTGCGGCTTGGCTGGCGCACACGTGATGCCCGCGAGATATTCGGACAACTGACTCGTGCTGCCGCTGCGCTGGTGTTTTCGCGAATCTGGGTGCCCCTCGGCAATACAGGCCGAGCCAGCGTAAGCCCGTTTGAGCCGATGCATGTTCCAGAAGACCTGGCCAATATATTGAGGAGCGGAAGGAAAGACAATCCAACTTCCTGAGGGGATCCATTCTGTCTAGGCCAACATCAAGCACATTTTTTTACGTGAAAAACCCGTCGGGGGCAGCTTGGTTCAAGTGAATGATTTCAGCCGGTGCTACTCATGCTCCCCAGCCCTGCCGAAACGAAAGTGAAAACCACAAAGCCAGCCGTGAACGCAACGATCGAACCTTTGGTATCGCCGGTGGCGTCGTGACCTTCACTCAACATGTCTTCGACGGCCGCTACGGTTAACAAACCCGCGGTGACAGTTAACGCGATCATCTTGAGCGTTTCACTCTGACCTCGCAGACCATAATAAGCGAGTATGGCAGCGCCCAGCACTGGGACGAAAAAGAACATGGAAAGCGCCACCCGCTGTAGCCCAGGGATACCCTTGTCTTTCATGTTCGCCATTGTCGCGTAACCTTCAGGAAAGTCCGCCAGCACTTGCCCTAGCGCGAGGACTACCGCCATCGACATCGCCACTGCAGAACCGGCCCCTATCAAAAGCCCGTCACTGAAGAGATCAATAAACACGGCGATATAGATCATCCACATGCCGCGGTTTTTCGCGCGCTCCGCCCTGCGATTGCTGGATCTTGTCGACCAAACTCTCGATCACAATGTACGCAATACCACCGACTCCAAACGCGACTCCGACCGTCCAGCCCGACAGCACCGCCAATACCTCTGGCATCAATTCGACAGAAACGACTGCCAGGACGATGCCGGATGCCGCATGCAGTGCTTTGTTCAGCCGTTTGTCTGGCGTGCGCGTGAATTCGGCTACCAGGCCACCAGTCAGATTTCCAACAGCAGGTAATAGTGCGAGACCTATCACTGACCATATGTCATTAATATCAACCTCGAAAGAGGATAGGTGTTAGTTACGAGCGGTGCTCTAGGATCTTTCTTGACCCTCTGTCCGGTAGAGAGTTCCTACTACTGCTTTTTGCTTTGATGGTCGGAGGTGTGAATGGGTAAAGCTTGTGGGGACGCGGGCGGCTGCGGTAACGGGTAAGTGACTCCTCATCCGAATAGCTCTTCATCGGCCGGCAGGTCGATCAGTATCTATGACGTGCTTAAGCTCGATTGCCCCTCGGTGGAGCGATTGATACGTCTTGCTCTGAGCAGCTTCGACGAAATCTGCAGCTTGGCTTTTAATCTGGTGGATGGTCATTCAACGACTTTGCACAACGGCTCGGACGACGCTATCACGAACGAACCTTTGCCCTCAGACTAAGAACATCTCTGAGAAAAATCGAGATGCGGCTTGTGAAGATAGTCGGGCCACCGAGGACTCAGCTTATTCAAGCGCCGAAAAACATGTGCGCTCGGCGTGTTGCTAGGATTAATGCATCTATGTTTGTCGCCGAGCTGGCTGCCGGTTTGATAGCCCATTCCGTTGGATTGATTGCTGATTGAGCTCCTAGACGGCCATGCCGTTGGTCGGTAGCGCCGCATGGACGGGTTGTTCGCTTCGGTTGCAGGCAGACCTGTCGTCGGACTGTGTTTTAACAGATCTGAAGAGGTTCGGGTTGTATCTACGCTTGAACCGATGGTGGCTGTGCATCGCGTTTTCGACTTGCTAGATGCCTAACCTTCGCGGACGCAAACTGCCTGTCACCAGACCAGATTGCTGAGTGCTGGAAGGCAAACGTTCGGCTATTGCTTGCAGAATTGTAATTGTTTGGAAGTGATACAAATGTCATAAAGGCGGTCCAATCACTTGAATGTTGCGGTCTGACGACCCCGCTAACGTCCGGTGCGCTTGAGAAGCCGGAAGCTTGGTTTCGCTAATGACTCGTCCGTACCGACTCGAAACGCAAATGGAGGAATGAACATGCCGCCATCCTCAGACTATCCGTCGCACTCGAAAGCTGACGAACCACACCGGGAGCTGAACGACCCTGTTTGCGGGATGGTGGTTACGCCAGATAGCCCGTTCCAGACAGAACATCAAGGCAAAAGCTACTATTTCTGCAGCCAAGGGTGCCAGACTCGCTTTAATAAAGAGCCAGCGAAATATCTGTTGTCCCAGCCCTCGGCCTCGCCTTCGGGTAAGGTAGGCAACACCAACTCAGAGTACATCTGCCCCATGCATCCGGAGGTTCGACAGATGGGGCCAGGAAGTTGCCCTATCTGTGGGATGGCCCTGGAACCGGTGTTGCCTGATTTGGACAATGAAACAGATCCGGAGTATGAGGACTTTCGGCGACGATTTTGGCGGACCCTTCCATTCACGGTCCTAGTGACCGGCCTGGCCATGTTTGGTCATGGATTCGGCCTGTTCCATGGGCAATCTCAGAATTGGGTTGAGCTTGCTTTGGCCTCCCCCGTCGTACTGTGGGGCGGTTTACCTTTCTTCGTCCGCGGTCTAGCTTCGGTACGCCAGCGCAGCCCCAATATGTGGACGCTTATCGGTTTGGGGACCGGCGCGGCGTACCTCTACAGTATGGTCGCTACGGTGCTACCCGAGCTGTTCCCCGCATCTTTCAGCGTTGGCGGACGTATCGGTGTGTATTACGAAGCGGCTGCAGTGATCATCTCGCTGACTCTCTTGGGTCAGATGATGGAGCTCAGGGCGCGGTCGAAGACTTCTTCGGCCATCAAAGCCCTGCTGGGCCTTTCGCCAAAAACGGCGAGACGCATCAACGAAAACGGAAGCGAAGAAGATGTTCCGCTGGAGCAGGTGCAAGAGGGGGATCGGCTAAGGGTTCGCCCCGGTGAGAAAGTCCCTGTGGATGGCCTCGTCGCAGAAGGGGAAAGCGCCGTCGACGAGTCGATGCTCACAGGAGAACCGGTACCTGTCACCAAAAGGCCGGGGGACAACGCTATTGGAGCCACGCTGAACACGCATGGCGCCCTGGTCATCGAGGCAACCCGTGTTGGCTCAGATACGATGCTGTCGCAGATCGTGCAGATGGTTGCCAATGCGCAGCGCTCCAAAGCCCCTATGCAGCGGATGGCCGACGTGGTCGCTGGTTACTTCGTAATGGTCGTGGTGGGAATCGCTATTACGACATTTTTCGTCTGGGGCTTTCTCGGTCCTGAGCCTGGATGGGTATATGGCTTGATCAATGCCGTAGCGGTGCTGATTATCGCTTGCCCTTGCGCTCTGGGATTGGCCACACCCATGTCTATCATGGTTGCTACCGGCAAAGCTGCTGGCAGCGGAGTGTTGTTCCGGGATGCGGCCGCGATCGAGAACTTCAAAAAGGTGACAACCTTGATCGTAGACAAGACCGGGACTCTGACTGAAGGTCGTCCAGTCTTCGAATCCTCTGAAGGCTTCGGGTCGTTCAATTCGGAGGAGGTGCTTCGGTTGGCAGCGAGCCTGGATCAGGGAAGCGAACACCCGCTGGCTCACGCAATCGTTGACCATGCCCGGTCTGAAGGTATTGTACTAACCAAGCCGGATACCTTCGAATCAAGTTCAGGCATCGGCGTTCGCGGTCAGGTCGAGGGTCGCCAGCTACAGCTGGGTAATACCGCTTTGATGGAAGAGGCGGGTATCGACGTCGCTTCGCTGAAGGGCAAAGTAGAAGCGCTCCGCCAACGCGGCAGCAGCGTCATGTTCCTGGCAGTCGATGACCGGCTCGCCGGGGTGTTGGCGGTCTCTGACCCAATCAAGCCGACCTCCAAGGAAGCAGTGTCTCGGCTACATGAAGAGGGCATCAGAGTAATCATGGCGACCGGGGATGGACTGACTACAGCGAAAGCAGTCGCGCAGGATCTGAACATCGACGAGGTATATGGCGAAGTCAAGCCTCAGGACAAGGAGCAGCTTGCGTCGCGTTTGCAGAACGAAGGCCAATTTGTGGCCATGGCCGGGGACGGCATCAACGATGCGCCTGCCCTAGCCAGAGCGGACGTAGGCATAGCCATGGGGACAGGGACGGACGTGGCAATGAGTAGCGCGCAGGTAACGCTAGTGAAAGGAGACCTGATGGGGATTTTGCGAGCGCGCGCCTTGTCGGTCAAGACGGTAGGAAACATGCGCCAGAATCTACTACTAGCGTTTTTGTACAACGGACTAAGCATCCCAATCGCGGCAGGCGTGCTTTATCCTTTCACCGGTTGGCTATTGTCGCCAATGATTGCGGCTTTGGCGATGAGCTTAAGTTCCGCATCGGTTGTCTTCAATGCGCTGCGCTTGCAGCGTTCCCATATCGAATGACTGTGAAATTTGAAACTGACAAAAATGTAATCTACGGCTCAGTTTTGCGTCAGCGAGCTCTGATACCATCAGTCTCAGTTTCTAGGGGAGAAAAGGGGGAGTAGAACCGGGTGCACCCCGCTTCGCTTCCGAATGGCCAGAGCCTATGATGACGTGCAGAAAAGTATTGATCGCTTTGCTTATGTTTCTCGCGCTTCCCATCAATGGGACGGCGCAGGCCATGGCGTTCGATACCCATCACGACATGGGCCCCTCGAGCATAATTTCCGATGTCGCGGCTTCCGAACTGGCAACTCCTTCGCACGAGTGTTGTGATCCAGACAAGCTCACCTCGGTCTGTGAAAATGGGCAAGAATGTAAAACCAATAGTTTGCTCCAGCTCGCGCTCGGCAAGGTCGTATCACCGGCGCTCCCCCCCCGTCCCGCTTTGCTCCTGACGGGCCAGGCTCCTTTTCGGGCGCCTGACATTGTTTGGCATCCTCCACGTCCCTGATTTTGCTTGTGTCCCCTAGTTTCGCCTGATCGATAGGAACAGGCGGTCAAGGCACGCCTACGGTGTGCGCTAGAACATCAACGGAATCGAGATATGAATCACCGAATTCAACGGGTGCGCATGTATGCGACCGCCCTGATTATTGGCTTGGGTGCAGTGCCTGGCATGTCGGCAGCTCTCACGCTTGAAGACGCGATTGATCTTGCCGAACAACAAGCCCCATCCCTGGCTGCACATAATGCGAGCCTGCAAGCTGCCCAAAGTTTGGTCACGCCGGCTGGCGAGCTGCCTGATCCGCGTTTGAACGTCGGCGTGCAGAACCTTCCTATCGAAGGTGATTCCAGCCTGCGTTTGGGCGCTGAAAGGATGACCATGCAAATGATCGGCGTTACGCAAGAGGTTCCCAACCGAGCCAAGCGCCGAGCACGAGTAAGGACTGCCGAAGCTTCAGTGGCGCTTGCTCGTGTCGAGCGAACCGTAGAACGCCTGCAGGTTCGTCAATTCACGGCTGAAGCCTGGATTGCGACGCTATCGGCCGAGCAGAAGCTAGGCATTTTCGATGAGTTGTACGCAGAGAATCGTCTTCTGGCACAAGCGGTCAAGGCCCGAATTGCGTCTGGTCGAGGGCTGTCCAGCGACAGCGTTCTGCCTAAGCAAGAAGAAGCTCTTCTAGCAGAAAAGCAGGATGTACTGGTTCGCAATGAAGCGGTTGCTCGTGCGCAGCTGCGTAGTTGGGTCGGTGCGGCTGCAAGCCAGCCTCTTGAGGGCAGTTGGCCTGTGTGGCCGGCGGACTTTGACCACTATCGACACAACTTGCACCGACATCCTGAGCTGCTGGCTTTCGATCCCATGCTTGACCGTGCTGAAGCGAAGATTGCCGAAGCAATCTCTGAGAAGCGACCTGACTGGGCGTGGGGGCTGGATTATAAGCGCCGCAGTGAATTCGGCGACATGGTCAGCTTCAACGTCAGCTTCGATCTGCCAGTGTTTGCGGGTTCCAGACAGGATCCGAAAATATCCGCTGAGCGCGCGCGCCTGGCAGAAATTGAAGCCGAACGGCAAGCCATGCTGCGTATGCATAACCAGGAGCTTGCTACCGAGCTTGCTGAAATGCAACGACTCGAGCAAGCGCTTGCGCGAGTCGAAATGACACTGCTTCCGCTCGCTGAAGAGAAGGTCCGTCTGGCTATGGCCGACTACCGGTCAGGCAGCGGCGAACTCACCACAGTGATCGCTGCGCGGCAGGAACTTATTGACCTGCGCCTGCGCCGCGTCGAGCTCGCCGGAGAGCGCTCGATGCTCAACGCCCGCCTACATTTTTCTTTTGGAGATACCCAGCCATGATATTTCGGATCAAGCGATTAGCGCTTTTGATTAGCCTGCCCATGTTCATTACGGGCACAGTAGCCGGGATCAGTGTTATTGCTAGCAGCGCTCAGGCTCAGTCTGCCGAGCAGAGCGAGAAAGAAGTGCTTTATTGGTACGATCCCATGTACCCACAGCAACGCTTTGACGCGCCAGGTCCATCGCCATTCATGGACATGGATCTAGTGCCTCGTTATGCCGAGGAGGGTGGCGATAGTGCTTCTATGCTCATCGACCCCTCAGTGACCCAAAATCTGGGTATGCGGGTCACCCCGGTCACTCGGGAATCTATTAGCCAGACCGTCGAAGCAGTAGGCACCCTGGCCTACAATGAGCGTGATGTAGCCATTGTGCAGGCCCGCAGCGCTGGCTTTGTCGAGAAGATTTACGACCTCGCACCGGAAGACGTGATTGCTGAAAATGCGCCGCTGGCCGACCTTCTGTTCCCTGAATGGCTGGCCGCCCAGGAGGAGTATCTGGCATTGCGCGGCATGGGCGAGCCGCAACTGCTTGCTGCAGCGCGTCAGCGCCTGCGTCTTGCCGGGATGCCCTCAGAGCATATTGCAGCGCTGGAGCGTAGCGGCAAGGCCAGCATTAGCTGGACCATCACAAGCCCTATCGGCGGTGTACTGCGCTCGCTTGATGTCCGAGAAGGAATGACGCTGCCTGCGGGAGCATCTCTTGCTCGCATCAATGGTCTGGATAAGGTCTGGCTGGATGTTGCAGTTCCTGAAGCTCAAGCGAGCAACCTGACGATGGGACAAAAGGTTGAGGCCAGGCTGCCTGCCTTCCCAGGCAAAAGCCTGGAAGGCGTTGTCGCGGCGATCTTGCCCGAGGCCAATCTGGACAGCCGGACTGTTCGGGTCCGGGTCGTGCTGCCCAATCCCGACCAGCTCCTGCGCCCCGGCATGACCGCCGACGTGACGCTGAGCCGCGATGAAGCTGAAGCTCTGGTGGTCCCCACCGAAGCACTGATCAGAACAGGTCGGCGAACCCTGGTTATGCTCGCTGAGGATGATGGCAAGTTCAGACCGGTAGAGGTCATGACTGGCCGGGAAACCGATTTCAAGACGGAAGTGATCTCCGGCCTTGATGAGGGGCAGCGCGTTGTTGCGTCCGGACAGTTTTTGCTCGATTCCGAAGCCAGTCTGCGCGGATTGACCGTCGGGCCAG
>Ga0105357_10000220_pt1 | contig 28782 bp, 25 predicted proteins | sample GOMGulsemesocosm_4_FD_83660 | JGI IMG/M metagenome (GOLD analysis project Ga0105357, IMG submission 83660) | Methane-oxidizing microbial communities from mesocosms in the Gulf of Mexico - GOM15B Gulf of Mexico | ecosystem: Environmental > Aquatic > Marine > Cold seeps | place: USA: Gulf of...
GTTGAAATGATCAGTGTCGGGCATGGCTGATTGATAAACACCGCGGCTTAGGCCGCGGTTTTCAATTCGGGGCTACACACTGCACTGTGGCCCCAAACTTGGTAAGCTACCTCCAACCATACTCCACGCGAGTCTCCCATGAGTTCAGAGTTATCCGTAACCTACGGTGGTTTCACCAGTGCTGGCATTAAAACTGAAAATCAAGATGCCTTTGCTGCGTATCAGCCGACGTTATCTATAACCCGCTATAAAGGTATTGCTGCCTGTATCGCCGATGGTGTGAGCTGTAGCGAAAACGCCCAGCAAGCCAGTATCACCAGCGTTACGCATTTTTTAAATGACTATTACAGTACCCCCGATAGCTGGGACGTTAAAACCGCCGCTGGAAAGGTACTTAGCTCACTGAATGCGTGGTTGTATCATCATGGCCAACAGGCTTCTGCACGTCATAATAGTTTGGTGACGACTTTTAGTGGGGTCGTTTTAAAGTCGAATACGCTGCATATCTTTCATGTTGGCGATAGTCGCATTATGCGTTTGCGAGGTACCACGTTAGAGCCACTCACTCGCGATCATACGCATCGTCATGGCAATGGCCGTGAATATTTAAGTCGCGCTTTAGGGATGGATACGCATCTTGAGGTTGATTATCACACGGTTGATATTCATGACGGTGATATTTTAATTTGTACCACGGATGGCGTGCATGGCTTTTGTACTAACTCGGAATTTATTGAGTTGCTGTCACCTCTGCAAACTCAGTCGACCTCGAATGCTCAAAATGATATTGAGAGTGTTGCAAAGCGAGCCGTCGAATTAGCGTTGGAAAAAGGCAGTGATGATAATTTAACCTGCTTTATCTTGCGGGTTGATCGTGTTCCTGAAATGAACTTGGAAGAAACCCAGCGAGAATTAACCGATAGAGCGATTCCTCCTGTATTGAAAGTGGGTGACCGGATTGATCAGTATCGAGTTGAGCACATTGTGTATGCGGGTACTCGTAGTCATCTGTACAAAGTTCTCGACCTGCGTAATAACAAGCGCTACATACTCAAAGCGCCGTCACTAAATTTTGAAGAAGATTTGGTCTACCTTGAAGGTTTTGTCCGCGAGCAGTGGGTGGGGAGTCGAATAGATCATCCACATGTCATGCGTATTTTACCGCCTGAGCCTGAAGGACGGTTTCTGTATCATATTTGTGAATTAATCGAAGGTGCGAATCTTCGCCAGTGGATTCACGACCATCCTAATGCCAGCGTCAACGAAGTTCGTGGTATCGTCGAGCAAATTATCCATGGCTTGCGTGTCTTCCAGCGAGCAGGGATGGTGCATCGTGATCTCAAGCCAGAGAACGTGATGATCACAACGGCTGGTCAGGTAAAACTGATCGACTTCGGTACCGTTGCGGTTCGTGGCTTAGCAGAAATACGTTCGGCAATTGAAGAAGACTGCCCCGTAGGCTCGGTTAATTATATTGCACCGGAATATGTTTTGGATGGTGTAGCGGTGATGCAAAGTGATTTGTTTTCGCTAGCCGTTATGGTGTACGAAATGCTCACTCAGGCGCAGCCATTTAAAATGGAGCAAGTTCATCGTCGTGGTGCTCGTTCGATTAGCGAGTGGTCGTATCAAGCGTTAACTGAGCATCGTCCTGATTTACCGCGTTGGTTAGATTTAGCAATCCAAAAGGGTTGTCATCCTGATCTGAAGCAGCGTCAACAGGCGTATTCTGAGTTTTGGAATGATTTGTTGAAACCGAATCCAGACTTGATTCGTAGTTTTAAACGACGTCCTCTATTACAGCAGAATAGCGGCCGAGTTTGGCAGGTTATTAGCTTTGGCTTGTTAATCGTGGTGATTGCACAAGGATATTTTCTCGCAACTGGCTAGCGTGTTTGGAGTTAACGCTGTGTTTTTTATGACTAATAAAAACAATAAATTCATGCTTAGTCTTGGTCGATTATTCATGGCATGTTCGGTTGGGTTATCATTTGGCATTTCGCCGATGGCCGCAGCTCAAGGATTGACCACAGATATCAGCTACCCGCATGGTGATTACAGCGACTTTAATGACGGCAAACCCGTCGGAAGTGTTTCGTTTGGTTATTTTCAGGAACCTGGAGGTACTCGATCAGGCGCTGAATTGGCAATCATGAGCGATATTTCTGCGTATACCTCAGGCCGTCTTTCGGGAGTGTTGTACTTTGGTAAGAACTCCGAAGGCGTTGAGGATGTTTTTGCGGGATATTCGATTTCTTTATTGTTCCATACTGATTTTTCGCATGTAAACATCCAAAGTGGCGTCGGAATTTTTTTAGGTGAATCGTTGGTGTGTGATGAGGATGTCGACACTGACTCAGAAGAAGAATGTGAGAAAGAAAGTATTGGTGCTTTCTTTCCCGAACTCGGTGTTTCGATTGATTTTGGTGGTGTACGTATATATCCCTATGTACGGCGCTATTTTGATTCTAAAATTCATAATAAAGAAAATCGAGATGCTTACGGGTTGCAGCTAGGCATTCATTTCTAAACAAGCCTAGCTACTTGTATCAATAGATCTCTACTAAGCCGCCGCGCAATAGGCTTGGCCTAAAATCAATTGTCCGCGAATAGCGCTAATATCACGATTTTCTGACATTAACTCGAAATACCAATGGCTGTCGGCTACATCGCCAACACAGAGCACGCCAATAATTCGATTGTTGCGAATTACTAACTTTTTATAAATGCCATCAACTAGGTCTTTTAGATCTAAAATCTCGCAATTATCCGTGGCATCGAATTCTCCAATACTGTGCACATCCAATCCCGATACTTTTAACTTGGTTAGATGAGTGCGCTCAATATAGTCGATTAATGTGCTTTTATCCGTGTCTTCGGTTTTTAAACGGCGTGCTAGTACCTTTGCTTGATCCCATATCGGAGCCACTAGGCCATAGGTTGTACCATCGAATTCACAGCATTCGCCCAATGAATACACATTAGGTTCCGATGTTTCCATTTTACTATTAACGCAAATGCCGCGACCGGTGAGTATGCCAGCGCTCGCTGCTAATTCGATATTAGGAATAATGCCCGTCGCAAATACCACCAACTGGGTTGGCGTTGTTATCAATTCACCATTTTTGCTTAGCTCTAACGCCGCGAGGTCACCGGCGGGAGTTAAGATTAAGCGCTGAGGAGTCGCGCCGGTGATAACGTCGATACCGCGAGCAATGAGTTCGTGCTCTAATAATTGCGAGGCTGTTTCGTCAAGCTGCCGGTTCATTAAAACAGGGTTGCGGTGCAATAGGGTGACGCGTACGCCACGGCTACGTAAACCAACCGCTGCCTCAACACCTAATAAACCTGCACCGATAACAGTGGCATGTTCAAGGTCGGCTAAGCGTGTGGTCATTGCATCGACATCCGTCATGCTACGAAAGCCAATCACCGAGCGATTATCTGTACCTTCTAATGGCGGTATTGCAGAACGGCTTCCGGTGGCAAATACGAGTGCATTGTATAAAAACTCGTTGCCATTCATGCAGGTGATTTTTTTTGCTGATTTATCAATAGTTGATACAGCATGATCTAAGTGTATTACGATTCGGTGTTCTTCGTACCAAGTTGCATCGTGTGGGGTGATGGCTTCAAGTGTTGTTTCATCCGCTAGTAATGGCGATAACATAATGCGGTTGTAATGAGCGATTGGCTCGTCACTTAATACATGAATCTGACTGTAAGGGTGATCGGTACCCAATTCTTCCAGTAGACGGTTGCTTGCCATGCCGTTACCAATTATCACCAATACATTATCAGTCATGCGGAATCTCTTTTTATAATCAATTTTAAGCAAAAAAGCGGCCGTTACCGACCGCTAAACAACGAATGTTTTACAGCAGCACGTTATTAGAATTTAGCTTGTGCCCACAGCCAGAACTTATCGGTGTCAACATAAGTGTCTTCAGCCGAGTAGGTTGCGTATTTAGCACCAAGCGTTACCTTGTCGTTCAGCTTTTTTACGGCTAGCAAGTCGATTTCACTACCGTAGTCGTTGCTACCTTCGTCAGCTTTAAAGTCGTGGTATACACCAACCAATTTAACGCCAGCAGCCATACCTGCGACTTTTAAGTAAGTGTCGCTTAAGCCGTCTTTCGGAGTAGCTAGGAACATATCTGCCCACCCGTTAAATGCATGCTTAGTTGCCAATGGGGTTTGGAAACCGTAGTCGCCGCTATCGCTACCTAATGTTTCGTTACCAAGAGCAATGGTGATGCCATCGACAACAACGCCGCCTTCCAATGCGTAGTAGAGAGCATCGAAATCGTCGGTAGATTGAGTTGCGACTTCGGCGCTGTAGATCACAGACAGATCATTTACTGCGGTTTTACCACCAAAGCTTGCACCAAATGTATCGTTCTTGGCATCGGTGTCATCGTCTTTTAGCAAGTACGCATAAGCCGTTAACTTACCGGCTTTGATACCACTGTAACTGATGTTTAATAAGTGATCGGTAACGTCAGCATCGAATTTAGGAAGAATGCTGTTTACTTGATCGATGTAAGAGTATTTAACCGCCACATCGCCGATGGTGTAGCCGACGGTTGCTGCATCAAATGTTTGTTCGTTTGCGCGCCAGCCGACGTTACCAACAAAGCGAGCGTTATCTAGAATAATACGCTGACGACCTAAAACAGCGGTATAGCCATCGTTGGCATAGCTGATTTGTGCGCGGTTCCATTCGCGAACTTCAGGGTCAGCAACCGTATCAAAACCGGCTGTTTCTGGAGCGTAGTTATCAATCATAGCGTTGACAACTTCATATTCAGCTAGAAATTTGAAGCCAGAAAAATCTTTGCTTTCATATCCAAAAGCAGTATCTGCAATCAAAGCATTAGCTGTTTTGCTGGCGCCGTTATCTTGATCTGCAGATTCAAAACGGGCCGTTACGTCAGCGTAGAATTTGCCATCGCTAATAGCATCAGCGAACGTTTGGCTAGCTGCTAACCCCAATGCAATAGCAAGTAATGTTTTTTGCGCTTTCATGGCATTCTCCTTTATCGAAGCCTGGTAGTTCTGAGTTTTTAAGTTTTAGTTTTGGATTTTTTAAGCAACTTTTTCTGCTGCTTGTTCTTTTTCAGGTTCTTTTGCCTTCTCTACGGGCATTGAATCGTCGACCTTTCTTTGTTTTTCGTAGAGGAAGCTCAATACTTGCTGGCGATATTTGTTATAGGTTGGATCATCGGCCAGTTGGATACGATTACGTGGGCGTTCTAATTCGATATTTAAAATCTCGCCGACTGTTGCAGAAGGACCGTTGGTCATCATGACAATGCGATCAGACAGCAATACAGCTTCATCAACGTCATGGGTGATCATGATGACGGTGCTGTTTAAATCTTTTTGGATTTCCATTAGTGAATCTTGCAAATGGGCGCGGGTCAGAGCATCGAGCGCTCCGAAAGGTTCGTCCAATAGCAAAACACTGGGTTCCATTGATAGAGCACGGGCGATACCAACGCGCTGCTTCATACCACCAGAAATTTCATCTGGACGTTTGTGCATGGCGTGTCCCATGTGTACTAAGTTAAGGTTGTGTTCAATCCACGCCTTCATTTCAGCTTTAGATTTTTTGCCTTTAAATACTTGCTGAACCGCTAGTTCCACATTTTGGTAAGCCGTTAACCAAGGTAAGAGTGAATGGTTTTGGAACACGACCGCACGTTCCGGGCCCGGCTCGTTTACTTCTTTACCTTCTAATACAACACCGCCTGTCGTTGCTTGATATAAACCTGCAACAATATTGAGCACAGTCGACTTACCGCAGCCTGAGTGGCCAATCAGTGATATGAACTCACCTTTTGCAATTTTTAAGTTCACATTTTGTAGTGCACAAAATGGTCCTTTTGGCGTTGGAAATTCAATACCAACTTGAGTTAATTCGAGTAATGGATTCATGATTTTTCCTTAACGCAAAGTGGCTGATTTGTCCCAAGATACGCTGCGCTGAATTCTCAGCATGACGCGATCAAGGAAGAAGCCGATTAAACCGATGGTGATGATAGCGACCATAATTCGGCCTAATGAGTCGGAGCTGCCGTTCTGGAATTCGTCCCAAACGAACTTTCCTAAACCAGGATTTTGCGCCAGCATTTCTGCCGCGATCAATACCATCCACGCAATGCTTAGCGATAGGCGCAGGCCGGTAAATACCATTGGAATAGACGCTGGGATGGCAATTTTACGTACATGAGTTATCCAGTTCAGACGAAGTACTTGGCTCACGTTCACTAAATCTTTAGGAATGGTTGCTACACCAAATGCAGTATTAATAACGGTTGGCCACAGGCAGCACAGCATCACGGTGACAACGGAGGTAATAAATGATTTTGGTACAACAGGATCGTCAGTAACGTATAACGCGCTAACAACCATAGTCACCAGTGGTAACCAAGCAAGCGGTGATACGGGTTTGAAAATTTGAATAACGGGGTTGAAGGCGGCGTGCAGGTTTGCACTTAAGCCGATAACAATGCCCAGTGGTATGGCTAAAATAGACGCTAGTAAAAATCCGCTTAATACGGTGACTAGGCTAGTACCAATTTGATCTATATAGGTGTTTTTACCAGTGTAATCGCGGATTTTTGGTACATAAGTTGGGTCGTCTTTTACACGTTGTGCGTTGCGCTCTTCTTGGCGCTCATAAAATGCTTCCGCACGTTCACGTTCTGCAAAATGTTCTGCCAATAAGTTCTTCGATTGCTCTAACACTTGCGCTGGGCCAGGAAACTTACCGAGTGACGTGTCGATACTGTTAGCGGCGGCTGACCATAGCATTAAAAATACTAAAATACCGACCAGTGGAATACCGATTGTTTTGGTAATGAGTTGCACGTTTTGAGCAACGTTCTCACCTTTGGCGACTTTCACGAACGGCTCTAACCAGGCAATGTTCGATAGCGCAATGTTCATAATTCTACTCCTTGGGTGGGCGAGCCGTATGGCTCGCCCGGTCTTCATGTCTAAAGCGTTATAATTAACAACTTACGGTTTTTCGTTGCCTTTCAAGCCAATCTTAAATTGGTCGATATAAGCGTTTGGTGTTTTACCGTCGTAAGTAAGTCCGTCGATGAAATCGACTTGCGCAGGTTTAAATCCAGATTCAGTGGCAAAGTCTGGGAAGTCGGCGGCTTTTAATTTGCCTTCTTTAATCAGTTCTTTTGCTGCTGTTGCATAGATATCTGGACGATAAACTTGCTTCGCAATATCCATGTACCAGCTATCTGGTTTTTGTTCAGAGATTTGGCCCCAACGACGCATTTGAGTTAAGTACCAAATGGCATCTGAGTAGTAAGGGTAGGTGGCGTTATAACGGAAGAATACGTTGAAATCAGGCACGTCACGCTTGTCGCCTTTTTCGTATTCGAAGGTACCTGTCATGGAGTTCGCAATAACTTCATAATCCGCGCCGACATAGTTCGGTTTAGACAGAATTTTTACTGCTTCAGGACGGTTGGCGTTGTTGTTCTCGTCTAGCCAAGCTGCTGCACGAATCAATGCTTTCACAACGGCTTTATGAGTGATTGGGTATTTTTCTGCCCATTGTTTGCTAACACCGAATACTTTTTCTGGGTTATTTTTCCAGATTTCGTAATCGGTAATAACGGGTACGCCAATACCTTTAAATACAGCTTGTTGGTTCCACGGCTCGCCTACACAGTAGCCATAAATCGTACCGGCTTCCATGGTGGATGGCATTTGTGGTGGTGGCGTTACGGATAGCAAAGCATCGGCTTTAATTTTACCAGAAGTGTCGCCTTTTTCAGGAGCATAATAGCCCGGGTTAATACCACCAGCCGCTAACCAATAACGTAGCTCGTAGTTGTGCGTTGATACTGGGAAAACCATACCCATGTTGAAAGGCTTGCCTTCCGCTTTGTATTTATCAACAACTGGCTTAAGAGAATCGGCTTTAATTGGGTGAACTGGCTTGCCATCGGCTTGCATAGGAACATGGGGTTTCATTTGCTCCCAGATGTCGTTAGAAACAGTAATTGCGTTACCGTTTAAATCCATACTGAAAGCGGTAATGATGTCGGCTTTAGTGCCGAAGCCAATAGTGGCGCCCAAAGGCTGGCCCGCGAGCATGTGAGCACCGTCAAGCTGACCATCAATTACTCGGTCTAATAGTACTTTCCAGTTTGCTTGTGCTTCTAATGTTACATACAAGCCTTCGTCTTCGAAGAAGCCTTTTTCATAAGCAATCGCTAGAGGAGCCATATCGGTTAATTTAATAAAGCCGAATTTTAGTTCTTCTTTTTCTGGGTAGTCTTTCGCCAACGCATAAGGTGATATCAGCGTCGCCATGCCTGTTGCTAATACGAGCGCGCTCTTAATGAACGTGCGACGTAGTGTTTTTGTTCCCCGCATTGTGCTTCCCCTTTTTTGAAACCAAAAAAAAAGGCGCTTATGACGTAATAATTACGTAATAAGCGCCTTTGCTTGTATTTGTGTCTAAAAGTTGGATTTCGCCGTTGAGATCCTGAAATACCTAATACAAAGCTTGTGCCAACTTTTTAATCCCTTAATAAATGGAATGAAATCGGCTTTTTAATTAATGTTTGCACCATATGAAATCAATAATGACAGATAATAATCTAATATGAGCTAGGATGGTGCACGCACGCGGGTGACATTGGTTGTCATTATTTGCGCTAAATAAGGGCGAGCGCGAAGGGTGGGGTTTATTTGTGGTGCATTATATTTGGGTGAGGGAGGTAGTGTTTTGGTTTGAGGGGTAAATAAAAAATCGCGATAAGATCCGCTCTTACTTATAAAGAGTCGTAAGAGCGGAGCTTAACTAAATGAGCCGATTCAAACTTGTAGGAGCGACACTTTTTCGTGATTCATCTTTGTTAGCGATATTTAAAGCCGGTTGCTCCCATTGCCGTATCGTCCAGTTCCCACGCTTGTTGAATATCAAAACGTAATTGATGCGAAGTTGGTGGCAAAGCCTGATCGGCCAATGCAGCTCGGTAGGTAGCGGTTGCGTAGCATTCGTTAACGATGGCGTCATTATCCAAATTATCGGCCGCCCAGCCCCAGCGCTGCATTTGGCTTAAAAACCATTGTCCGTGTTCTGGCCATGGATAATTGGCGTGGTAGCGATTAAACACGAGCATATCATCGACTTGAGTCGCTGGTTGACGCTTACGGTAGACAAACTTACCCGATAGAGCAGGTTGTACAGCATCCACCGGTAAATGAATGTGTTTGGCGAGTAGTTTTGCCGCGTCGTCGCGATTCGCATCAGCCCATGCACAGGCTTGGTACAGTGCTCGAATCATAGAGTTAAGCGTATTGGGATTATCATTCGCCCACTGTTGAGTGGTGCCTAGTACCTTGTCTGGCGCGTTGCTCCATAAATCAGGCCCAGAGACTAAACACTCACCAACACCCCGTTGAATCGCGACTGTGTTCCACGGCGCGCCGGCAAAGAAGCCGTCAATATGTTGTAACGCTAAGTGATCCACCATTTGTGAAGGGGGTAGTACAACTAATTGCACATCACTATCGGGATTGATTCCTGCACTGGCCAACCAATCTCGTAATAGAAAATTATGAATAGAGAAGGGGAAAACAATCGCGAAAATCAGTGTTGGTTTATTCTCGGTTTTGCGCTGGGATATAACGGTTTTTAGCGCGTCGAGTGCCTGCTTTGCGTTGCCACTGATATCATGTATGTCTGTCGCTGCTAACTCGGCGGCGAGGTTATTAGAGATGGTAAACGCATTGCCATTCAAACCCATGGCGAACGCTGTTTGCATCGGCTTGCGCAAACCGCCAATGCCTAAGTGGGTGGCTAATAACATAGGTGCGAGCATTTGTGCCGCATCTAAGTGGCCGACGAGTACTTTATCGCGAATATTGGCCCATGATACTTCTTGCTGCAATTCAACGCTCAATCCTTCGCGAGCAAAGAATCCCATTTCGTCAGCGACGAGCAGAGGAAGGCTATCGGACAAGGGCATATAGCCGATTTTTAAATTCGGTTGCTCAAGTCCTGATGTTGCTACGTTGTTTTTGGTCATTGCTTGTTGCTCAATCATTAAACAAGTTCATTACAGAGATGATGTTCTTCGCAACATCCACCATGCGCTGCCCGCGATCCATCGCCATTTTGCGCATGGCGTGGTATGCCTCTTCCTCGTTGAGGTTCTTGTGTTTCATCAATAACGATTTGGCTTCGTCCAACAGCTTACGGTCGGCGAGTTGATTCTTCGTTTTTTCTAACTCGCCACGTAGGGCTTGGAACTCACGAAAGCGCGCAACCGCTACATCCATAATGGATTTCACCCGCTTGGGGTTCAAGCCATCGACAATATAAGCACTTACGCCTGCGCGAATGGCTTTTTCAATGGTGCTGGAATCGTCTTCGTCAGAGAACATGATGACGGGCTTAGGATTATGTTGGTTTAGTACACTCATGTGTTCCAACATGTCACGGTCGGGACTTTCGATATCAATAATAATGGCGTCTGGTTGATGCTCTTCTACACGCTTCATCAAGCCTTGGGCACTACTGAGGCGCGCTACAACCGTGCAACCGGCGTCGGTCAGCGCCTGTTCAAGAATCGCCGCACGAGCCGGTTGATCATCCACAAGCATGATTTTAAGGCTGGAGCTAGCGCTGCTAATTTGGGGGGCGTCGAGGGACATGGATCAGAATCAATTCCGCTTTTGGTTGGGGTAATAATATCAATAACAGTCAGTTTTTGCTGAGGTGTTTATCGTTCTACTGGCCTAACCGTGGTCAATAGAAAGGTTAAGCGGTCAAACGCGACGAACCGCTAGACCTATTGTGTTTAGTTAATATTTTGTCTTTGCGAGCGAATATCGAGGCTAAGCGCGAGTTTTACACGATTCTGCTTTAGTCTGGGCCGCTATTTTGGGACAATGTCCGACCAAAGTAGTCAACCTTAGCGATTTCCATGTCTCAGCAAGAACAACACCTCTTTTCTAACTATCCCTACTGGGCAGAATGCTTCGGTACGGCGCCGTTTTTACCGATGTCACGGGAGGAAATGGATGTGCTCGGCTGGGATAGCTGTGATGTGATTTTGGTGACGGGTGATGCTTATGTCGATCACCCAAGCTTCGGCATGGCGGTGATGGGCCGTATGCTCGAGTCTCAAGGCTTTCGCGTCGGTATCATTGCCCAGCCAGATTGGAATAATCCGCAAGACTTTATGAAGCTCGGTAAGCCGAATTTCTACTTCGGTGTGACCGGCGGCAACATGGATTCCATGATCAACCGCTATACCGCCGATTTGAAAGTGCGCAGTGATGATGCCTACACACCAGGTGGTGTTCCAGGTAAGCGCCCTGATCGCGCTGTCATTGTGTATTCGCAAAAGTGCCGCGAAGTATATAAAGATGTACCGATTGTTATTGGTGGTATCGAAGCATCTTTGCGTCGCATAGCCCAGTACGATTACTGGAGCGATCAAGTACGTCGTTCGGTATTGATCGATTCGGGCGCCGATATTCTGCTTTACGGTAATGCTGAGCGAGCCATTGTTGATTTGACTCATGCCTTGGCTCAAGGCCGCAGTGTTTCTGAACTCACCGATTTACGTGGTACGACCATTGTGCGTGAAGCGCCGCCAGCCGGTTGGACTGAAATCGACTCCACTCGTATTGATTGGCCGGGACATATCGACATGATCCCGAATCCGTATGAGATGAAAGACACTGAAAAAATGTCGTGCAGCACAGACAACAAGACGGAAGAGGGCGCGGATTCGGATGTCATGCCGATCAAGATTGTGCCTATGCCGTTGCAGCGCAAAGTTGAACACGATAAAGACACCAGTTATGTGCGTTTACCGTCGTTCGAAAAAGTACGCAATGACAGCGCTTTGTATGCTCATGCGTCACGCGTATTGCACCAAGAAGCTAACCCTTATAATGCACGCCCACTGATTCAAAAACACGGTACTCGTGAGATTTGGGTTAATCCACCACCGATACCGCTGGAAACCGACGAGATGGATTCGGTATTTGGTTTCCCGTATGCGCGTATTCCGCATCCGAGCTATGGTGACGCCAAGATTCCTGCCTACGACATGATTCGTTTCTCGGTCAATATCATGCGTGGTTGTTTTGGTGGTTGTACCTTCTGTTCTATTACCGAGCACGAAGGCCGTATTATTCAGAGCCGTTCGCAAGAATCGGTACTGACTGAAATTGAAGAAATTCGAGATAAAGTGCCGGGCTTTACCGGTACGATTTCCGATTTGGGTGGCCCTACGGCCAACATGTATCACCTGACCTGTAAGAGCGAAACGATTCTTAAGAATTGTCGCCGCTTGTCGTGCGTGTACCCAACCATTTGTAAGAATTTGGAAACTAGCCATAAGCCGACGACGGAACTGTATCGCGCTGCGCGCAAAATTCCGGGTGTAAAACGTATCGCCATCGCCTCCGGTCTGCGTTACGACCTTGCGGTAAAAGACCCTGAGTACGTGCGTGAATTGGTAACCCATCATGTTGGCGGCTTGTTAAAAATTGCTCCCGAGCACACCGAGCAAAACGTACTGACCAAAATGATGAAGCCGGGTATGGGCACCTACGATGAATTTAAGCGCATGTTCGATAAATTCTCGAAGGAAGCCGGTAAAGAACAATACCTAGTGCCGTATTTTATTGCTGCTCATCCGGGAACGGAAAATAGCGATATGATGAATTTAGCCTTGTGGTTAAAAAAGCAAAAAATGCGCGTAGACCAAGTACAAACCTTCTATCCATCGCCAATGTCTCTGGCAACGGCTATGTATCACTCGGAACGCAACCCGTTACAGCGCATGAGTTATAAATCGCAGAAGATGCACATTCCGCGGGATATTGCTCAACGCCGCCTGCAAAAAGCCTTCTTGCGTTATCACGATGCTAAAAACTGGCCAATGCTACGAGAAGAATTAAAAGCCATGGGACGTACCGATTTAATCGGCTCTGGCCCTAATGCGTTAATTCCTGCTGAAGATGTGAGTAATCGAGGCCGTCATGTGCCTCGCCCTGGTTTTAAGCCAAAGGGTCGAATTAAGCGTTAGGCAGAAAGAAACCCGCCATAAAGCAGCCTGCAATGAGTAATTTTCTGATGAGAATTATTTAATGTGGGCTTTTTTATAGTTTAAAAACCAATATTTTTATCTGCATTTAGATATTCATCAAAATAATCTCATTTTAGAGAATAACAGCATACTTTGAACTTTCTTTTGTATACCCTGACGAAGTATTAAGTTTAATACTGAAAATGGAGATTAAAATGAAGCGTATTTCAATGTTATTGGCTACGGCAGCAATGGGTCTTGTATTAGCGGCATGTAGTGACGATGCAAAAGATTCGATGAAAGATGCGGCTGAAAATGTAGAAAATGCTGCGAAAAATACCGCAGAAACGATTAGCGAATCAGCGCACGATGCTAAAGATTCTGCTGAGGAAGCCGTAGAAGACGCGAAAGAGTCGATTGCAAAAGCAACAGGAACCGAAAAAAGTAAGGCTGAGCAACTGAAAGAGGACATTGAAGACGAAGCCTCTGATGCGAAAGAAGAAATCAAAGAAACGATGGATAAATAGTACCGACGTTAATAGTTAGCGCTTGGATCCCTCGGCAAAACTGCCGAGGGATAGCCATTTGAGTCGATGAGGGCACGCACTTAATATCATGCCTATGCTGGCCGCTGCGGCTGCACCTATCATAAGCCACACCAATACAGCCATCGAAGCATGGTCCGCTTTAAAACAACACAGCGCTGATAAAAAAATTGCACTCCAACCTATCATACGCAAGCGCGTGGACGCTGGTTTTCCCGATCTAACTTGTTTCCAGTGACTTGGTAGCGATAGGGCCAGCCAACTCATTGCTATAAACATTAAAATGATGGCAAGAATCAGCCACAAGGTATTGTTATTCATATGCAGCCTTAGAAGAAGAGTCTTCCTTTTTGTTGGTTTCAGGTTGCAGGTGTGACGCTGCTTTCCAGCTTGTAGCGGCAACCGCTAATAAACTTAAATCGACGCCTGCCACTGCCCAATACGGATTAGTGAAGATTGTTTTAATTAAATGATCTCCTGTTGTAAGCCAGTTGGCTGTCACCGCTGTGATGGATAAACCAGCAATTAGCAAACATTGCTCACGCCACGCCGGATTTTTTTCACCTCGGGCAACGGGTTCACTGCGTAGGGTGGCATGTAAAAAACTGAACGCTAATGCAATGCAGAAAATCCACTTTTCCCAGTCACCTTTATTGAGCATATCCGCAGGCAGTAGTCGATTGGCTAGCAGCATAGTCACTGCTGCAATGACAATGCCCGTGACGGTCGTAATGGCAAATGCATCAACGATCCGACTGCCTTGGCTGTTATTTTTCGCGTGCTGTTGTTTACGTTTCTCGGTGAAGAATATAAAGCCGGTGGCAATGCATACACACCCGAGCAGGCCGCCCAAAACGTAGAGCCAACGTAAAAACCAATGTTCGAAATGCTGAAGGTGTAAACCGGTTAAAAATTCCGCAATGCTCTCCGCAGTAGAGTGCGGGGGATCTTCACGCAATACTTCGCCGTTGCTGGCTTTAAAATGTATGCCTTCACCAACAAGCGATACACGATCACTGCCAGCGCGATAAATACTGACGTAGCTGTTGGCATCACCGACATGGTGAACCATTAAAAAGCCAACTTCACCCGCCATATCGCGTGCAGCCCAACGTCGTTTAGCTTCGCTTACCATATCATCAACTGAGGCCATCGAAGCCGCAATTCCTGAACGGTCATGAGGTAATCCGGTCGTATCTGCTTCAATAGTTTCATGCATATTATGAAGCGGCTTGAGCATGGTATTGGTAACAGGAAGGTAGTAGAAGGCGGCGAAAATGATAAGACCCGTTAGCGCAAAAAAGAAATGAAATGGTAAAGCAACGACACCACTCATATTATGCAGATCTAAGGTTGCCCGCTGTGTTTTCTTTTCTCTTCGGAAGGTGAAAAATTCACGAAATATTTTACGGTGAATCCAAACGCCACTCACCAGCGCTACCAGCATAAAAAAGGCCGCAATACCGACAATATAGAAGCCGATGAAATTCCAGTTTAAATTAAGACTGTAATGCAGTGGGTAAAACCAGTCGCTGCCGATTTTCAGGGAATTACTCGGTAATTCTTCGCCGCTGCGCGGATCAATTGTTACTCTGCCATGAATATGATTATGCTCTTCGGTATTCAATGGTGTTGGTACGCGAAAGCCAATGCCCATAAGCAATACTGGATCACGGTGGGTGGTATATGCCCAGTATTCGTCGGCCGGTAATTCCGTGCGCGGTGTCATATCTCCAGCGTCTGGATCATGGTAGATAGGCATCAAACGATTATATTCAGCGACATCGGGTTCGGTGCGTTCGAATACATCGAGAAGCATGGTATCGAATGACGGCATCGGCTGTGGATCAAAACGCGTATCTGGAATAGCCCAACGATCGATTTCTCGGTCGAAAACAGAGAGTGCACCGAAGAAGAAACAAATCATCAGTACAAAGCCAAAAATCAATCCTAGCCAAGTATGTAGCCATGCCATCGCTTGGCGAGTGTTTGCAAATTTCACGGTGATGCCTTCTATTGAATTAACTGTGTCTGCAGCCCGTAGGCAGCGGCTGTCATAATTACACCGCCGATAAAGGCAGTACCGTAAGGTAACCAGCGTCGTTGACCGATAAAAATCCAGAAAAACATGAATAGGAATATCGGAAACGCTAGCAAAAATCCGATGGTTTCTGCGTTGTGAAAATCACCACCTAGATACACCATGCCACTAATCAAAAGGGACACTAAGCCCCATGTGAATAGGTAGCCGCCAAGAAAAGCGGCTACTACTGGGGTGATATAACTTCTGGTGACTTGCCAGAATAAAGCCATAACGTTACTCAGAAGTTGTATTTAGCAGAGAGAGAAAGAGTGCGCGGAGAGCCATAAGCGACCTGTCCGAACGTCCCTATGTTGGTGTAATAGGTTTCGTCGGTTAAATTATCGACGTTCAGTTGTGTGCTAAATTCTGGGGTTATTTGGTATTTGGCCATGAGAGATACCAAGGCAAACGCTTCCTGTTGTACTTTTTCAGGGGTGCCAGAGATAGGGTTAGTTGCGGTTGAATAGCTTTCACTTTCCCAATTAATACCGCCGCCGACGGTTATCTTATTAAGTGCGCCGGGAAGTTGATAGCGAGTGTATGATTTGAAAATACTGCGAGGTTGCTCGGTATTTATTTTTTCGCCTTGAGCATCTTCAACTTCGTATTTAGTCCAGCCGAGCTGAACTTCCCACGTCTCAGTTAATGCACCCACTAATTCGATTTCGTAACCTTTCGAGGTTGCGCCTTCGGCTTCCTTGTAGGCTTGATCGACTGAACCACTGACGGTGTTGGTACCATCGACTGCTGCTAAATCATCTTGTAATGTTTTAAATACAGCGACGGTCGCTAATAATTGATCTTCGGCAAAACCCGCTTTTAAACCTAGCTCATAACTGTTTCCTGAAATAGGATTGAGAACTTCACCACTTTGGCTTCGTTCGTTTTGTGGAGAGAAAATTTCGGTATAGCTAGCGTATGCGGTGTAGGTGTCGTTAAACGAGTACAAAACGCCTAAATAAGGTGTGAAAATACCATTATGTTCGATGACTTGGGCATCATTATAAGCAGCGGCTTTACGATCAATTTCTAAATCCGTTAAACGACCACCAATGATGGTCGAAAATTGTTCGGTCCAGTTGATACGTGTTGATGCATACAGCGCTGTTTGAGTGTCGGTTTGTTCTTCGTATAAAAATCGTTCGCCCCAGATATGTTCAGGATAACCAGTACCATCCCATTCGTTGAAATCGCCGATAGGTGCAACGCTGGTTGCAAATGCAGAATAGGCGGTGAAATGGCGCTCCGAGCGCGATACGCCAATGGAGACTTCTTGATCACGACCAAACATTTCGTAAGAGCCCGACGCAAAAAGATCCAGCATGTTGTAATTGGATTCCGTTCCGAAGTTACCACCAGAGTATGCCGTAATGCCGTCGCCAGTTGCGCGATTAGGATTACCAAATACATATAGCAGGCGTGATTCACCATCGGAAGTACCGTAGTTATAGCGGGCATTTAAATCCCATTTTTCATTCAGGCTGTGTTTAATTTCGGCAAACACATTTTTGTGTGTGGTATTCCAGTAGGCCCAATCGGCCGATGTGGTTTTAGAGCGACTGAAATTAGTACGAGTACCATCGTCGTACCAAGCAGGAATACCTCCCCACGTTGGCCCATTATTTATATTTTCTTGAATGCTACCGCCTAATGTCAGCTGCGTTTCATCAGATAGATCGGCTTCTGTGGTGGCATAAATAATGTTTTGTGTGCTGTCGCCAACATCACGAAATGAATCTTGTTGCTCGCGGTGGATCACAGCGCGACCACGTACACTGCCTGTTTCATTCAAGCCCGAGGCTAGGTCGAGGGTTGCCGTTATTTCATTACGGCTACCTAAACCCAAATCGGCTGTCCCTGTGAACTCTTCACTGCTCGCGCGCTTACGCACAAGGTTGATCGCTGCAGACGGATTTCCGCTACCGGACATTAAGCCTGTAGCCCCTTTAATAATCTCTACTTGTTCATAAATTGTGGTGTTTGCGGAGTTCTCGCCGGTACCCCAACCAGGGTCAAAGAGGGTAGGTACACCATCAATAAGAATGGTGTTTATTTCAAAGCCACGTGAGTAATAGTACTGACGAGCACTGTCGTATTCTTTTACGGATATGCCCGATGTTTGTGAGAGCACGTCGTTGAGTGTACTCAGATTTTGATCTTGCATGCGTTGGCGGCTGAACACGCTGACACTTTGTGGCGTCTCTTTGTTGGTGAGTGGTAGGCCGGCGGCGGCACGGGTTTCAGAGTCTGTATATATCGCATCGACGAGCTGCTCTTTACGCTCAGATGCGTCATTGATTTGCTCTGCCGATACAGAAACAGTATCGAGTTTAATGACTTCTTGGTCGGATTCGGCATGCGCTGTGGATGTCGTGAAGATGGCTGATGCGGCAATACTGCAAACTGCGAGGCTAAGTGGGTGGCGCTGAAATAGCATGTAGCTTGAGCCGTTGAATAACTTCATGAGCTTCCCTCAATAATCAATTTGCGGGCATTATATTAGATGATAACGATAATGCAAATGATAGTTATTATTATTTGAGGGTGTAAAAGACCATGTCAGGTGATGGGGGGCAGGCGGGAGATGAATGAGTTCAAAGCTGCTTGATTCAGCTTTGAACTCTTCGATGGGGTTACAGACAGCTTTAGCTTGCTTCTACGATGCCCGGGATTGATGCCGTTTTCCAATCGTAAACCGTATACCAGTCGACGAGCTTTTCACATTTTCCGCCTTTTACGCGTTGCGAGATGATATCGGCGTTTTTCGGTCCTAAAACAGCGACGACAAATATTTCAGAGCCATCTTTGCCTTTGCCTGCGGTATCTATGCTGTACAGCAAGGTCCAGCCTTTGGCTTTTGCGGCAAGTGAAATATCCGCATTGACGTCAACCCCTTTATAAACATGCGTTCCCCAAGCCATGCCTTTTTCGTCGCGCCATAGCTGAAAAATACAGCCGCTAAAACCGCCGCTGGCCAAGACTTTTACGTTGTCGGCACATGCCATCGACGTTTTTTGATCTTGGAAATTAATATACTTCGAATCGAAATTCGTTTGCTCGGCTTTAAAACCAAGTCCTTGTCCGCTGGCGGTATCGACTAAGGTCATACCACATAGATAATAATCTTCTACGCCTTTTTCAGGGAAGGCTGCGGATGTTTTAGTCATCCAAGCAGCATTTTTTCCACCGTTATTAAAGAATAAAAGATTTTTGCCTAACTGCACGACTTGATCTGAAGTGATATCCATATGGCGTCCTTTGCATTTCTATAAAAGGGGTTTTTTCGGGAGGGCATAATATTAATTCGATTGAATTTATCGTGCCATGAGTTTCTTACTTAATATTTAGGTTATATCGTCCATTTTTAAAGCCTGTCGTATTTTGGCGCATTCGCTATTTATACCGTGAGGTAATACGTTCAATAATTGTGCAAGTGCTCTTAAATCACGGAGTAATTGCTTGCTTGATACTTCACTTCTGTTGCTGGGCTAGATGAATAAGGATGGTGTATCGCGCCAATTCGTTGCTATGCTGAAACTAAGTCGGCTCATGGAGATGAATTATGCGTATTGGTGTTCCGAAAGAGATCAAGAACCATGAATATCGCGTTGGCTTAACACCGCAGAGCGTTCGTGAATTGATACAAGCAGGTCACGAAGTTTGGGTAGAAACCCATGCTGGGCATGCAATTGGCTTTTGTGACGAGAGTTATCTTAACTCTGGTGCCTCTATTGCTTGCGATGCCACCGAGGTGTTTGCTAAAGCAGAGCTGGTTGTTAAGGTCAAAGAGCCTCAGTCTCAAGAGGTTGCTCTACTTAAGCCTCATCACACGTTATTTACGTATTTGCATCTAGCGCCTGCACTTGATTTGACACGAGGGCTTATGGCGAGTGGTGCTAACTGCATTGCTTATGAGACGGTTACTGATAACGCCGGACGACTTCCCCTATTGGCTCCTATGTCTGAGATTGCTGGCCGTATCGCTGTGCAGGCTGGTGCTCATTGCCTTGAAATGGAGCCGGGTGGTCGCGGCGTTTTGTTATCTGGTGCTCCCGGTGTTCCTGCTGCGAACGTGCTGATTATTGGCGCGGGTGTCGTTGGTACTAATGCGTTGATTATGGCTGTTGGGATGGGCGCTAATGTCACCATTATGGATACCTCTATGTCGCGCCTGCGTGAGATAGATCTGCAGTATGGCAACCAAGTGCATACCGTGCTTTCGACGTTTACTGCCTTAGATGATTACTTGCCTGAGGCGGATCTCGTCATTGGTGCTGTGCTGGTGCCAGGAGCAGCAGCCCCTAAACTGGTGCGGCGCAGTCATTTAGAAATAATGAAGCGCGGCTCTGTCATCGTGGATGTGGCAATCGATCAGGGCGGATGTGTTGAAAGCGCTCGGCCAACGACGCACAGTGACCCAACGTATGTAGAAGAAGGTGTCGTTCATTACTGTGTGGCAAATATGCCGGGCGCTGTTGCCAGAACCTCTACGCTAGCATTAAACAACGCGACGTTACCGTTCGTATTAGCCATAGCAAACAAAGGCACAAAGCAGGCTTTATTGGATGACGCAAATTTGATGAAGGGGCTCAATGTTTTTGCCGGAAAGTTAACCTCGCCAGAGGTCGCTCAGAGTTTGGGGCTGGAGCTAGCAGATCGAAAAACCTTAGTGACTGAGTCCTAATATCGACAGGCTGTAATCTAGCCAAGTCATTAATAATGTCTGGCTAGATTAAGTGTGTAAAATAGTTGATTACGATTAATTTAAAATCAATATCACCCTCTAGCCATTCGTGCGATGACTTACTCAGGAAGGTGACATCTCTAATTTTTTATTAACTAATGTTGTATTTACTTTGTTGGCGATTTTGAACTTAAGGTGTTGTTGTACGCCTAGCCATTCATTCTTGATGATGCTAAACATGACGGTATCTCTCACTCGACCATCGGGCATGATCATGTGGTTTCTAATAATTCCTTCTTGTTTCGCACCTAGGCGTAATAAAGCGTTTCGCGATGTGGTATTTAAGTAGTCGGTAGCAAACTCCACCCGATTTAAATCTAATTCTTCAAAAGCGTGCTTTAGCATTAGCAGTTTTGCTTCGGTGTTAATTTTAGTTCGTTGGAATGATTTTCCTAAAAACGTATAGCCAATAGCGACGCGGCCATCTTTAATACTTGCCTTTGCAAAGCGTGTTGAGCCGGCTACTTGATTGGTTGCTTGGTCAATAATAGCAAAGGTGAGTCCATCGCCAGCATCATGCTGAATCTTGGCATTGAAGATGTAGTCATCCACTTCGTCGAGGTTGGGTATGAAAGTAAAAAATAGCTTCCATAACTGTCCATCCGCTATTGCTTTGGATAAACCTTCTTTGTGTTTTAGCGTTAAAGGTTCTAGGCGAACATAATTTCCGTTTAATGTTACTTTTTCAAAAACCATAGCGATCTCTAGTGTTATTGATAGCCTAACTTGGACATGTGCTGATATATGTCTAAGGCATATGTATTGGTTTTGGGGTAAATTACAACCGGTTGCATGTATTTTTGCTAAAACTAACAGTGGAGATATCAGTGCGCAAGCCTTGATAGAGGCGTTGGATAGGCAGCTATTTCAAGAGGATAAAAAAATAGCACTGAGTTTTACCTCAGTGCTATTCATTGGGTACGGCTTAGTTAGTCAATAACTGAATTTCAAATATTACTTAATGAACAACATTTCACGGTATTTCGGTAGTGGCCATAACTCGTCTGCGACCAATGTTTCTAGTAGGTCAGCCGATGTACGAATATCGTCCATTAATGCTCGAACGTCGGCAGCCAAGAAACTCATGTGTGCTTCGGTGGTATCGAAGTGTTCAGACTCCAGCGCTGCGCTAAGCTTTTCAACCGATGCCATCATAGCAGTAGCAGCGGCTGCCACTTTGCTGGCGGGTGAGTATTCAAGAGTAAAACCAGTAGAGGCCATGCTCGACAAGTATTTAACCGCTGCTGGATAAATCATGGTGGTGGCCATTTCAATTACCAGCTTGGCTTCTACTTCAATCGACAGAATGTACTGTTCCGCATAAACCTCAAAACGGCTGGCCAATTCAGTTGGTGTAAGCACGCCAGTGCTTTCAAATAAATCGACGACTTCTTTTTCTTTCAATGCAGGTAATGCATCTGCCGTCGTTGGGGTGTTTCGTAGGCCACGCTCTTCCACTGCCATTTTATGCCATTCAGAAGAATAACCGTCACCACCGAAGATAACGTTGCTGTGCAGTTCCATCAGTTCTTTGATAACGGCAAAAGCCGCAGTTGCTTTATCTTTACCACTTTCTAATTGAGCTTCTAGCTTTTCCGCGATCCACTCTAAAGAATCTGCCAGCATAGTGTTCATCGCGACAAGAGGACCGGAAACGGATTGCGATGAACCGACAGCACGGAATTCAAAACGGTTGCCGGTAAAGGCAAATGGAGAAGTACGGTTACGGTCGCCAGGATCACGTTCAAATTTAAGAATTTGCGATAAACCGAGATCCATCAAGCCGCCGCTTTTAGGTACGTGCAGAGCCCCTGTTTTGATGTCGTCGAATACTTTTTCTAATTGGTCGCCAAGATAGACAGATAAAATCGCTGGAGGGGCTTCGTTAGCACCTAAGCGATGATCGTTCGACGCGGAGGCGATAACTGCACGCAATAACGGGCCAAACTTGTGCACACCGCGAATAACTGCGCCACAAAACAGCAAGAAATTAAGATTGTCGTTTGGCGTGCTACCAGGATCAAGCAAGTTGCCTTGGGTGGAATTACCAACTGACCAGTTAACATGCTTACCTGAACCATTTACGCCCGCGAATGGCTTTTCATGTAGCAGGCAGAAGAAACCATGCTGCTTAGCCGTTGTTTTCATCAGAGTCATTAACAGCTGCTGATGATCAGATGCTATGTTTGCTGATTCGAAGTAGGGCGCAATTTCAAACTGACCAGGAGCAACTTCGTTGTGGTGCGTTTTGGCAGGGATACCTAAGCGATATAACTTATCTTCGAAATCTTGCATGAATACCTGAACACGTTCAGGAATCGCACCGAAGTAATGGTCATCAAACTGCTGGCCCTTGGCCGGTGATGCACCGAACAAAGTGCGACCTGCGAGTAAAATATCAGGACGCGCATTGGCAAATTTTTCATCGATCAAGAAATATTCTTGCTCAGCACCACAGCTAGAGTTCAGGGTCGCAATCTCTTCTTCACCCATCAGAGTAAGCACTTTTTGTGCTGCTGCGTTCATAGCGGCGTTAGACCGTAGTAGTGGGATTTTTTTATCGAGCGCTTCGCCCGTCCAAGACATAAATACACTTGGAATCATTAATACAGCACCATTTGGGGTGTGCATTATGTAAGCAGGGCTGGTTGGGTCCCAAGCGGTGTAACCACGCGCAGCGTTGGTCATCCGTAGGCTACCGTTCGGGAAGGAAGAGCCATCAGGCTCGCCCTTGATTAGTAAGCTGCCAGAGAATTCAGTGATCGCAGCGCCTTCAGGATTGGTAATAATAAATCCATCGTGCTTTTCTGCCGTCGCATTGGTCATAGGGTAGAAGATATGAGAGAAGAACTTAGCCCCTTTAGCCATTGCCCAGTCTTTCATTGCGGCTGCCACATCATCGGCTACGTCATTGGGTAATTCGGCACCGGTTTGAACGGTTTTTTTCATCGCTTTGAATGCAGACTTAGATAAAGATTCTTCCATCTGCGCCAAACTGAACACATCGGTTGCCCAGATTTTCTTGAGAGAATCGGTCATTTTGGTTGCGAATGGTGCTGCATTACTGATTTCTGAAATTGCTGTAAAACGAGATTTACTTCCGCTCATATACTTCCCCTGAAGATGTATTTCTTATGTGTGAATTCGTAAATAGTTGTGGCCTGAACTGCTCAATAGACCATCTGCTGGAATATGTTTAGCAATAACTGAACCAAGGAGCGGCTACTTACGTGAAATGAGGTAGCGCAAAGTTGCCAAATATGAGGCTGGATAGAATGCTTTGTAAATGGCCAGCCTAGATTCCAATTGTATTAGGCTAGTACATGTTGGAGCGGCCTTAGCTAACGGTATTTTTTCAACTCATCCAACAGCCATTCACCGAAAATACGCACTTTTCGGGAGTTTTCGTGATCGGCGGTCGTCACAAGATAGTAAGTCAATCCAGCTACGGTTTTTCCATTCGGGTGTGGTACAAGCCATCCGTGGTTTAGGGCGGTATGAATTAATAACGAGCTGACAAGGGCAATGCCTTGTCCGGCTAAAGCGGCTTGAATTACATGATGCTCTTGGTCATAGGTCAAGATTTTTAACTTCATTTTATTGAGTTGACGCGTTGATAAATAACTACCCCAAGTTATTTTTGGGAGGTCTTTATTTTGCCAGGCGGTTTCTATTAATGTTGAATCTTCAATACGCGGAAAATCCTGTAGGTATTGTTTTGTTACATACATGCCTATGCGTTCGGATACTAGTTTTGTCGCATGGTTTATCTTTGAATCATACTGTCCATAGCGAATAGCTACGTCGATCCGTCTATTTTTTTGTAACTCTTCGAGGTGCTCACCTGTTTTCACTACAACCTGAATTTCTGGGTGAAGTCGGTAGAATTTTTCGAGATTAGGTACTAGCCACTGAGCCGCAAAAGAGGCGGTTGTACTCACGGTTAATACGGTTTGGTTAGCGGATATGTCTTCGAGTACAGCAGAAATTTGTTGCAGAGAATGATAGGCAACCCGCGCCAGTTTTTCGCCCTCTGGGGTTAATGCAATGGCGCGAGTTTTGCGCTCGAAAAGCAAGGTTCCCAGTTTGTCTTCTAGCGCTTTTATTTGATGCGAGACGGCTGTCGGTGTGACATTGAGCTCCAAGGCCGCGGCTTTAAAGCTTAATAGTCTTACGGCGGCATCAAATACCCGAATGCTATTTAATGGAGGTAAATGAGAAAACATAACACACCAGATGGATGAATTTATCTCATCTATAGATAAGAAATAATCGTTTGTCAATCACCCGCTAGAATCCCATCATCATACGACCTTGAAATGATTAAAAATGATATTAAGAAGGTTTTATGACAACAATACTTCATATTGATGCAAGTGCTAGAAGTCTGGATAAATCTAGACACCACCGAAATTCCATATCGCGATCTTTAGCGGATGACTTTCGCCGGCAATGGTTGGCACAAATAAGTAATACAAAATTCATCTATCGAGATCTGGGTAAAAATCCACCGGATTTTATCAGCGAAGATTGGATTGCAGCGGTCTTTACACCAGATGAACAAAAAACAGCGGAGCAAAAGGCATTAACGGCGTTATCGGATGAACTCATTGCTGAAGTGGTACAAGCAGATATGATTTTGCTATCAACGCCTATGTATAACTATGGTATGCCAGCGGCATTAAAGGCATGGTTCGATCAGGTTATTCGTGTCAATAAAACCTTCGATTTTGATTTAGATCGCGGGGATTTTCCATTGAAATCCACTCTGTGCGGAAAAATAATGGTTCTGCTTACATCCTGTGGTGAATTTGGTTTTCATGCTGGCGGGATAAGAGAAAAAATGAATCATTTAGGCCCACATATTGAAGTCGCAAGTCAGTATTTTGGGGTCGAAAAATTCTATGAAATTTGCTCGGAGTATCAAGAGTTTGGCGATCAACGGCATATTGATTCGCTCAACGATGCGCGTGCTCAAATTACAATACTGGTTGAGCAACTGACACTCACGAATTAACCCCTCATACCTTCTGCGGTATAGCGCTGGCCGATCACGGGCAGGTTGGCCGTTAGATTTTCGAGCTGCTGTTGCTCGGCAAGCGTCAGGCTAATCTCTGTTGCAGCCGCATTTTGCTCTAGGTATTTAATTTGTTTGGTGCCGGGGATGGGTACAATATTTGGCCCTTTGGATAACAGCCAAGCGAGTGCAAGTTGCGCCGACGTGCAGTCTTTTTGCGCGGCTAATTCGGCGATGGTGTTGGCGATATTTTGGTTAACTTCGATGGCGTCTTTTTCAAAGCGCGGCAGCTTGGTGCGAAAATCGCTGTCGTCTAGCTGAGCTGTGTTTTGAAAGCGCCCCGCTAAAAAACCGCGACCAAGGGGAGAGTAGGGCACAAAGCCAATACCCAGTGTTTGGCAGGTCGGTAAAATGTCTTGTTCTACCTCTCGTGACCACAGCGAATACTCCGTTTGTACAGCCGTTATTGGATGAACTGTATGCGCACGGCGTAGCGTTTCCGCACTCACTTCGCACAGACCAATATGGGCAATTTTTCCGGTATTAACGAGACTGGCAAGTGCGTCGATTGTCTCTTCGATGGGGTGTTCTGGGTTGATGCGATGCACGTAATAAAGATCAATTTGCTCGACGCCCAAGCGTTTGAGCGAGGCCTCGCAGGCACTGCGAATGTAGCTCGCGCTATTGTCGATGGTGCGTTGGTACTCGCCCGGTTTGCGCACGATGCCAAACTTCGTGGCGATACGAACGTTGGGTTTATTGTTGGCGATGAAGCGGCCGATTAATTCTTCATTGTGATGGGGGCCATAGGTGTCTGCGGTATCGAGCAAGTTGATGCCAAGATCGACAGCTCGCGCCAGTACTTTGAGAGATTCCTGATCATTGGTCGCACCGTAAAATTCACTCATGCCCATACAGCCTAAGCCGAGAGCCGATACGGTTAAATCGTGCCCGAGCGTTCTTTGTTTCATGAAATGTCTCCTTATCAACTCGATAGATACTGTGGCATTATTCAATAATGAAAAAAATGAACGATTTAGGTAATCATATTTCCGAATTTGAAAAACAGATGCCGCAAGGCTGGGTCTGGGATGACACGCGCGCCTTTCTTGCCGTTGCTCGCCACGGCACGTTAAGTGGGGCCGCGACGGAACTGAATTTAGGCATTGCGACACTGTCTCGCCGTATCGAGCGTCTGGAAAAAGCGTTAAAGTTGCCGCTGTTTGTGCGCCTGCAATCGGGTTACCAACTCACTGAGGAAGGTAGCCGCTTGATTGCTAAAGCTGAGGCTCTAGAAATAGCTGCGGCTGATTTTTCCTCCGAAGTTTCTGTTCATGAACCCTTAAATGGTCGCGTACGTTTAGCCACGGCGGAGAATTTAGCGAATGGGCTTATTTTGCCTGCATTGCCCGAGTTCTGTCGGCAGTTTCCTGGCATTACGCTGGAGTTAATGACCAACAGCGCAACGGTTAATTTGCACCGTCGTGATGCGGATTTAGCGCTGCGAATGGTTAAACCAGAAAGTGGGCATGTCACCATGCGTCGTTTGGGATCATTAGGATATGGGCTTTATTGCAGCGCGGAGTATGCCGCTCAACGTGTTACGCATTCTGATTCTGGGAATTACGATAACGACCGCTTTATTGCTTGGGGCGACATGGAAACACAATTGCCAGCGGCGCAGTGGATTGCGCGAGTATTGCAAGGCCGCGCGCCAGTATTAACCACCACGACATTGGCGAATCAAGTCGTCGCAGCCAAAGCGGGGTTGGGGCTGGCGGTATTGCCTCATTTTGTTACCTTTAATACCGGTCTAATTTGTCTTGATGCCAATATTGGGATTGAGCAGTCGATCTATTTAGTTGTTCAGTCTGACTTAAATCATTCGCGCCGCATACGCGCCGTCGCAGATTTTTTAATTGATTTGGTCGACCGCAATCAGGCCTTGCTGAGCGGCTGATTTCCTTGAGTATATTAGCCATATGAATTCTGAGCGACGCTATAGCCAATTTTATCCATTTTTGGTGCAAGTGACAGGAAAGAGGGGCGTCTGGGGCGCAATATATGACATTGTAAGAGATTAAAGATCTAGCGAGTTATCCTCATTAATTTAACTCTTCCAACCTTCGACGAAAAACCAAGCTTCTCGTAAAATGCCTCAAGCTCCGGTAAACAATACAGCTCTAGATGTTGTACATACTTGAGATCTTGGTGGGATCGAATTATATCCAGTAAGGTTTTACCAACACCGCTGGCTCTATGGTCTTTTGCTACGATGACATCGAAGATAAATGCTTTAAAGGTAAAATCTGTAATAACTCTAGCGAAACCGACCAGCGTTTCTGCTTTATCAAGTATACCAATACATATCTGTGAACCATGGATACAGCGATGCGTTTCTTCAAGACTACGGCCTTTTGACCACCATTCACTTTGATAGAGATGATGAAGCTGCTCTATTTGTTTTGGCTTGAATTGGTAGATAACTTCCATGATTGATCCTGAATCTTGTATTTTTAGATACTTTACCGAAATGTCGAACCTTAGTATTGTTTATCGCATAAATAATTATAAGAGACGAAAGCCATGACATGCTCAATGTTAAATGTACCCATTGAAGCCAAAGGCTTATCATTTTCGCCGGCAATATTGTTTTTAACAATAATGGTTTCACCTATGGCTTCGGCCGATTTTTGTAAAACTGCTAGAGCGAGTATAGAAATTGAAGCCCCTGCTCGAACCGTTTTTCAAACAATCACTGACGTTGATTCATACCCCGAGTGGAATCCATTTATATTAAGAGTGGAGCCGTATGGTGTAGACATAACTCAGGCCGGGGCAGAGTTCGATCTTATAGTACCGAACCCGTTAGGGTTTGGAATATTGAGGAGCCCAGAGAGAACGGTAGTCTCACTAGAACCGAACCTATTTCGCAAAGGTGGTATTATTCGTTATCAATCAACGATTTCATCGGCAGAGGAATTAGGCGGGCCCGTTCGAGCGCAAATAGTCAGCAAAATTGACTCAAATACGACACTGTATGAAACCGAAGAAACCTTCTGCGGAGCATTTGCTGATTTCTCTTACAATTTCGCACTTGAGGGATTTGAGAAGCAAACTGAAGCGTTAAAAGTTGAAGCGGAGCGCAGAGCATTATCTTTTTGGTAGGCATGTTCACTGTGATTAGGCTATTTCCCTAAATTAAACGCCCAGATTCGCGTTCGTGTAGGATTTCAAAATACAAGAAAATAATATGAGGAACACGCGACAGAGCTTGATTCATCATAAGAAAAATCCAA
>Ga0105357_10000223_pt1 | contig 28743 bp, 30 predicted proteins | sample GOMGulsemesocosm_4_FD_83660 | JGI IMG/M metagenome (GOLD analysis project Ga0105357, IMG submission 83660) | Methane-oxidizing microbial communities from mesocosms in the Gulf of Mexico - GOM15B Gulf of Mexico | ecosystem: Environmental > Aquatic > Marine > Cold seeps | place: USA: Gulf of...
TTGTGAAGTTCTCACTTGCTATCATCTCTAGGTGTGTTGTTTGTCTCTCTAATTCATCTTCAATAATATCGAAGATCTCTGCATCTGCTTGTTGTAAATTGTTGTTTGATAGATAACTCATGTGTGAACCTTTTGTATTGAATTTGAGGAATTATAACGAAAAGAAAAAATTCAAGCAATCCAGATATTGCTAAAAACTTTTGATAAGAAATCCATATAAGAAAAAGCTTATATGGATTTTATTTTGAAGTAGTAGTCATCATACACTTTTAAATTGAAAAAGTGCCACGCCCATACCAATAAAAATTCCACCAGTAATTTTATGGAACCATTTCATTCTATTTTCATTGTTAAACAAATGTTTTGCAGATTTTGAAAGAAAACCATAAGAACACAGTGAAAAAAATGAAAAGAACATAAACACACCTGTCATAATTAGAAATTGAGGTAATATTGCAGCTTCAAGATTTAAAAACTGTGGAAACAAGGCAATAAAGAATATTATTGGTTTTGGATTAGTGGCTGCAATTAGAAACGATTCCATAAAATAAGACCGGTTACTTCTTCTGCTGGCCTTATTGTTAGAATTAGACATACTCATAGATTTAGCATTTCTAAATTGTTTGATTCCAAGATAAATCAAATAAGCAGCACCAACTATCTTAACCATCATAAATAAAGTTGCAGAAGTTGTTAATATTGCACCCAACCCCGATATAGAAATAGTTGAAAGAATAAACAATCCTACTATATTACCAAAAGAGGAGATCGAAACAACCTTCATGTCCTGTGCCATTCCATTAGCAAGCGCTAAAAAAACTGCTGGTCCTGGGCTAATGACATAAAAAAATGAGACCAAAGAATACACCAATAAGACATCTAAATTCATATTTCACCTTTTCAAAGTTTTTTGCATTATATCGAAACTATGCTAATTAAATGGTGTTTGTTTTCATATGGATTTAGATTACTTTTAAGTCCACATTTCTCTTAAACATTTAGTTTTTAGCAAAAAAAAATGATATTTATATGATATTTAACCTACTTACATTTTTATTACATTTTTTTTGGGTATAATCCGCCCTTCAAAACACATGCGTGATAAACTCACTTCAACAACCAAAAGGAAAAAAATGCCATTCGAAACAGCAGACTTATGTGATGACAACCCAAATACTAAAATAGAAGTATTAGCACCAAACTTTAAAAACTATGGTGGAAAAGAAAAATGTTCAGGACAAATAGTTACAATCAAACTTGATAAAAGTAACTGGAGACTTCTTGAAATGTTACGAGACGAAGATGGAGAAAACAAAGTTGTCGTTGTAGATAATGCTCAATTTTTTTATGGAGTTGTAGGTGATAAATTAATGGCTTTTGCTAAGAAAAACAATTGGCAAGCAATTATTCTAAATGGGTATGTAAGAGATACTGCTCACACTAAAAGCATTGATGTTGCACTATATGCAATCGGAACTTGTCCCCTGAGAAACTTTGAGAAAACTAACTCTTCAAGAGGACAACAATTAAGTTTTGGTGGAGTTACATTTAATGATGGAGATTACTTATATGCTGACTGCGATGGTGTATTAATTTCTGCTGAAAAACTAAACTAGTAAATTTTAGAAAATAACTTTACCGTAGCCATCTAATCAATCTAACTTAGATGGCTACAGTTTTACTCCTTACTTATTAAACCTTACATAAAATGTATGTAAGAGTGCACCAACTATTAATCCCCAAAATGCAGAACTTATTCCCCAAAAAGATACACCTGAAACAGTTATTAAAAATGTAACGAGGGCAATTTCTCTAAACTTTAACTCTTCCATTGAAATACTCAAACTATTTGAAATAGCAGGAAAAAGTGCAAGTCCAGCAATACTAGCAACCAGCACCTTTGGCAAGGTTGCAAAAACTACAATTAAAGTTGAACCAAAGATTCCCACTAACAAATAAAATGTTCCAGCTGCAAGTCCAGCAATATAACGCTTAGATTTATACTGATTGGCTTCGCTTCCTGTACAAATGGCTGCAGTTATTGCTGCTAAATTTAAACCATGAGAGCCAAAAGGCGCCATCAACACTGAAATGAATCCCGTAAAACTTATTAAAGAGTTCACTTCAGGTTTATATCCAGAAGATTTTAACACAGCAATGCCTGGTATATTTTGAGAAGCCATGGTTACAATAAATAAAGGAATCCCTATATTAATCAAAGCTTGGATATTCCAGTGGGGTAGAGTAAATATTGGGACTGCAACAGATACGTCAATTGAGCTAAAATCCAAGTTTTCATAAAATATAGCAATCAAAACACCAATTACCAAACTCGCAGTTACTGCATATCTAGCAAAAAATACTTTGCCAAGAAAATATAATATTATCATAGGTAATACTATCAATGGTTTTATCTCCAAAGAAGTGAATACATCAATACCAAATTTAAATAAAATACCTGCAAGCATAGCTGAAGCCACACAAGAAGGTATTTTGTCCATGATTTTTTGAGAAAATCCGGATAGTCCTATCAACAAAATTAACAAAGACGAAAGTAAAAATGCTCCAATAGCTTCATTAAATGAGTAGTTAGGCAAACCAAGTACCAGTAACGCTGCACCTGGCGTTGACCACGCAGTGATGATTGGTTGCTTAAATTTTAAGCTTAAATATATACCTGTAATAGCACTTCCAATTGAAATAGCCCATACCCAAGAGCTTACAAGTGCTGTGGGTAAGTTAGCAGCATCCGCAGCTTGAAATATAATAACAAAGGGCCCTGCATATGAAACAATTACAGCAATAAGACCTGCAACTACAGCAGAGACTGACAAATCATTTTTTATGTTTTTGATTGTAGAATTAAAATTCATAATTCACTCTTTATAATTTTTGAAAAATTATAATAAAAAATCCATTTAAAGACAATCCAGATATTGCTTTATATGTTTAAGCTCAAATAAAAATAACTTTAAAAGAAAATGTATATTTTCTTTTAAAGCTTAAAAAATACTCCTAGTCATCAACGTAGATGTAGGTATGGAATTTTGGAATAATTTTAAAAACTTGATATACTTGTAAATAAAATAATATTATTTATTCAAATTTTGTCAGACAGGATGTTCTAAATGAAAAGTGTTATTGCATTAGAAGAGCTTATCAAAGAAAATGAAGAACGTATAAACCTACAAAGGCGTCTACTTTCTGATCATGACTCTGGTATAAATAAATTATCTCGTATGATTAAAGCATCCACTGAAACCAATCTTGATAAAACCATTGAACTAGTAGCTAAATATAAATCTATGTTAGAAGAACTCTCAAAACAAGACAAAGATGAACTTGAAGAAAAACAAAGAATTGAGGAAGCAATAAAGCGAAAAAAATATTTTGCCAATCAAAATATTCGTATTAAAAAAACGAAAGAAAGAACCAACGACCAAAAGCTTGAAGCCATGATGATTATAGATGAGCTTCCCCCTGAAGTTAATTTTGAAGACAAAGAACTCTTTGATATAGCGACTAAATCAATTGAACTTAATATTTCTAATCATCAAGAATTAAATGACAGGTTAATTAATATTAGACAATCTTTTCAACAGCTTATTAAAAATGATAAAGATGAAAATATCAAAGATTTGGCCATGTTAAATTATCAAATACCTGTTATTGTTTTGCAATTTTCAATTTTACTTTCTAATATCAAAGAGAATCTAGAAAAAGATAAAAAACTGTACGAATCAAAATTGGCAAAAGAAAAAATTGCTTCTAAAAACTCAACTCAAAAACGCCCCGAATTTGAATATAAAGACCCATCTACTTTTGAATTCAGAGGGTTTCCCAAATTTGAGGATTGGTGGATTCATGAACTATGGACTAGCCATCAAGCCTATTTTGCGTTATTTAAATGGAAGTCTATTATTGCAGGACTTTGTAAAACAGGAGAGCAAAAAAGAGCTTGGTCAGTTATTTTTGATAACTGGTTGTGTATCAAAAAAATGATTGATGCAAAGGGAGAATTGGCCTATGAATACAATTTTGCTTTTGATACTTTAATTTTGACACATGCAGAATTTGAGGAAGAGTTGGTCAGTGACAACTTGATTTCAATGGAGTCAATTATTAAACAAATTACAAAAAAAGAGAACTTTCTTACCTTTGGACCTTCTCATAATATTGAAACACTTTACCTACAATTTAAAAGAGAGAAAATCAAAAAATAATTTTATGCAAGAGGAGGAAAAGTAATAATTCGCAGTACTTACTTTAACCTCATGGGGTCAGTTCGCCAATAACCCTTCTATAGAAAAATTATAGAATTTTTTTGTGTCAAAAAAGTGGCAAATTTGAAAAGTTTTCAAATTTGATCTTGAAAGGCACTCAAATAATTTGCCACATTTTTTTTAAATCTTAACACCTATTTGCCACATTTTTTTCATATAATACTTTTATTATCTTATTTAAAAGGTGTTAAAATGCTTGAAACATCACAAGAAAACTTGTCTGCTTTAAAACAAACCAAAGAAGAGGAACAAGAAGAAGAAATCCAAGCAAAAGATGAAACATCCAATGATATAAGAGATGATAAGGACAATCGAAAAAAAGATATGGAAAATCACATCACAGAACATGATGTAGTTCTAGATATGGGAAGTGGAAATGAAGCACTCACCTTATTTAATGAAAATGAAGAGCATCATTTAACAACAGAATTTTTCGTTATTGATGAGACTAAAGAATTTGATTCTCCAGTGCGTTTAGAGATGAATACACAAAGTTTTGACAAGAATGAACAGGGTATTGAACTATTTGAACTATTAAGTCCCAATGATGATACTATTGATTTTGAATTTATAGAAGTGTTTAATCAAGAGAATACTTCCTCAACAAGTGTCAAAACACAGGAATTAGATTTGTCATTAAAGTCTTATTTAGCACAAGATTATGCCAACCAAGAAACCCTTGTGTATCAACATGAAATGGATGCGATTTATAAAGAAGATTATAACTTAATCATGGAACTATAAAGTATTAAGTTTCAACTATTTGTTTTAGGTAAATTGATTTTAAAACTTGCACCGTAATATTTCTTTTCTTCGTATTCAAAATGTACATTGCTTGTTCCAATGGTACCTTTAAATTCATTGACCACATATTTTCTAGCAATAAACAAACCCAATCCCGTGCCATTCCTATCTTCTTTTGTAGAAAAATATGGCTCAAATATTTTTTGAGTAATATTTTCAGCAACCCCTCCCCCACTGTCAATAAAATTTATTTCAATGCCTGAGATATTGTCTAGTTTAACCGTTATTAAAATAACTTTCATGCCATCGTTTTTTTTGGAAACGGCTTCTTTTGCATTATTAATTGTATTTATAATTACTTGTATAAAATTTTCTTTACTGGCTTCAAAGGTGATTGATCCATCTCCTTCAATAAGTAGATGAATCGATTGTTCATCAAAAGCACTTTTTATTAATGCTGAATATTCTTTGATGGTTTCCACAATATTAAATTTCTCTTTTTCTTTGGAAAATGAAAAAAAATCTTTAAACATTTCAATGGTATTAGACATTGTTTGTGTCAAATCAATAACGCTATCAAGTGATTTGAGCTCATTTTCAAGTTCACTTTCTCCTATTTCTTTTAACATACGTAAAGATCCTACTGTTGTACTTATAGCCATTAAAGGCTGTCTCCAGTGGTGTGAAATATTAAAGAGTAACTCAGAAATCAAATCCATTTTATTATCTTCTAGAAGAAGTTTTTCTTTATTGGCTTTCTGTAAAGACTCAATTTTAATCGTGTCAAACAAACTTATCATTTCCAAATGTACATTTAATCTTGCGTAGAATTCTTCTCTATCATAACCTTTATATATAAAATCATTGGCACCTGATTTAAAACATTTGGGAGGAACATATTTTTCAGCATTTGAAGTGACCACAATAATTGCCATTTGATTTCGATTATAAGTTTCACGTAGTGCTCTGATTAACTTAACTCCATTTACCTTTGGTAAATCAAATTCAGTAATCACCAAATGAAAGTTGGGTATTTTTTCAATGATCTCCAATGCAGTTTCCCCATCACTAGCAGTTACCACATTGAGTTTATGAGTACCAAGTAGTTTTTTAATTTCTAAGGCTTGTTCTTCATTAGAATCAGCAACCAATACATTAATATGTTTGTTTCGCAGTATTTGTTCAACGACTCCAAGGGCATGATATATTGAAAAGGCTCCAGTTTTGACAATATAATCTGCAATATTCTTTTCTCGATATTTCTCCTCATCATCTACATTTTTAGTAAATACGATAAGAGGAATACCAAGTTTTAAAATAGGATCTACTAAGCCCCCTTGGGGAGTGTCAGGAAGTTCAAGATCCAAAATAATCAGTTCGATATCTTTTTTATGTTGTTTTAATAAGATTAGTGTTTCTTTGGTATCTGTAGTTACCAGACATTCATGTCCAGTTTTTTCTTTGATTAAATTATGTAAGGTATTTGCAACGATTTTATCCTGCTCAGCAATTAAAATTGGTTTCATAACTTTTCCAAATACTTTATCTTTTTTACTTAAGTTAATACTACTCTTTTTTTGTGGTAAAAAGGTGGTAAATACTTTAAAACAATGGTTTAAAGCATGTATACCGTTTGACATATATACAAGCTTATGATAATATTGATAATTAATTTGTTATACATATTTTACAAAAGGGGGAAGAGTAAATGAATAAAAGAATAGATAAAAAACTTCACTTAGCTTTACTTAATATTATTGATACAGTAGATCAAAACGAAGAACAATTAAAAGAACTTATCAAAAAATCTATTTTTGAGGATGCCAATATTCCTGATAATGAAAAAGAAAGAGCTGTAAAGATGTATACTTTGGAGTTTTTAGAAATGCGTAAAAATATACAACATTCATAAGATACTTAAATAACACAAACAAATATCATATTCTTTAAAGGTTAAATATGGAGTCTACTCTAGATACGGTTTCTCATCTAATACAACTTTCAGTTGCTCCCGTTTTTTTACTAGCAGGTGTTGCTGGACTACTTAATGTTTTTACAGGAAGGCTTGCTCGTATTATTGATAAAGTTGAAAGACTTGATGCTTTTGAAGAAAAAAGCAAAAAAACAAATGAACAACACCAAGCAACAGCAGAACAAATTAAACGAAGGTCTTTCTTAACTATGAGAATGGAGAATACAAATTTGGCCATTTTATTCTGTACCATAACAGGATTATTGGTTGCGTTAGTCATTGTAACCATATTCTTAAGTGCTATGTTTTCATTTGAAGGTTCTACTTTTATATCAGTACTTTTTATTGCCTCAATGATTTCACTTATTTTATCATTTGTTGTTTTCTTAAGAGAGATTTTTTATACAACCTCTTTTATCAGAAGTAAAAGAGGTTTAAAATAATTACGCCTATTTATCTTTTGCTAGAATTCAGAAGTATTTAAAATGATTACACTTATTTTATCTTTTCTTATAACTCAGAAGGTTTTAAAATGAGTGAACACGATGATTTCAAATATACAAAAGGGTTCATTCTTATCAAAAAAGATGAACCCACAGTTTGGTTTAACTGCAAATGATTAGGGTTTAATAATCTCAATTAATTTGGCATTAGAAGGATCTATATCTACCCAACTACTTGCATTAAACTCAATTTGTAAAACTTCTCCCAAATTAATTCTATGCCTATACGTAACAAAATGATTGGCAAAATTTGTTAATAGTGGATTGTGGCCTACTATTATAAGAGTTTCTACTGTGTGAAGTGTAAAGTTAATTGATTCAATTGCTTCACCTAAATAGCCTTCATAAAAAGCTTCATTGTACAAAATATTTTTATTTAGATGTAATTCACGTGCAAGTATCATAGAGGTAGTTTCTGTTCGTAAAGAAGGACTAGATACAATTAAATCAGGGTGAACACCCCTTTGGGACAATTTGTGGGCGATATTTTTAGCATCACTTTCTCCTTTTGTTGTGAGTGTTAAGAAAAAATCATCAGATGAACTTTTTTCATCTTTTTCGGGATGTCTCATAATATATAATGTTTTCATGTTTGTATCCATAAGTTAATGTCACAACTTTGTAATAATAGTGACGATAATAATTTATTATATCAAAAATAATATTATGATTAATATTAAAATAAGCGTAAATTTGCTCTAAATTTATCCATATTTAAACACAATTATACAAATATTGCATAATTATTATACAAAATGATTTAGTAAAAATTTTCTTCTGTGTTATACTAAAAAAAACAAGGTGTAAAAAGGTATAAAATGAAACTTGTTAAAACAAACAATACCAATAAAGACTTCTTAGACTTGACTACTTCATTAGATAATGATTTAAATCAAAGATATGGAATACAACCATCCGATTATGACAAACACAACCAAATAGAATCAATTGAAACAGTATTAATTGGGTATGTGAATAATATTGCAGTGGCATGTGGTTGTTTCAAAAACCTAGACAATGAAACCATTGAAATGAAACGAATTTATGTTTCCCAAGATGCAAGAGGAAAAGGATTTTCTTTTTTACTTCTTAAGCAGTTAGAATCATGGGCTAAAAGTTTGGGTTATTCTAAAGCAGTATTAGAAATGGGTAAAGGTCAACCAGAAGCCTTAGGGTTATATAGAAAATGTGCTTATAAAGTTATCGATAATTATGGTCCATATAAAAACTTAGATAACAGTATTTGTATGGAGAAGATTCTAAAATAAAAATAGCCTTACTATCTATGCTATTTTTTATTTTATTGTTGGTATCAGTAAAAAAAATAGCATTAGCTATTTTTATTTTATTGTTTGCATTAGTAAAAAAATAGCATCTACTATTTTTTTATTTTGTTGTTTATTATGATTAGAAAAAATACCAAAGGAACCAAGACCCAAATAAGGTAAGGTTTAACACTCATATACAAACTATCAGAATCCATACTCAGTAGATTCATACTTCCTGTATCTTGCCATTGAACAAATTTAAAAATCCCTAAAACAATAACAACCATTAAAAGTACCTTTACATCTCTTTTTACAAGCACCAGTACTTCATCTTTACTTTCATTTTCTTTGTATTTTGAATACCAAGAATAAGCCACAAAAACAATATATATCGCGATTAAATATGCCATTTACTTACTTCCTTTTAAAAATACAATTAAATAATCATATGCTTAAATTTTCAAAATTGTATCAAAAGAAATCTTATTATGACTTAGCATCATAAAATTTAACGTTCACACCAATTTCACACCAAATCTTTATATAACTTCATTAAGGAAACATAAGGATTTCAGATGAAACAAATCATCATTATAAACTATACACAAAAAGCACTACTTGATTTTATTCAAATTGCATATAGAGAAAAATATGAAATAATAAAAACAGACATTAAAGAAGATAAAAACCTTGTACATGTTCATATAAAAACAACTAAAAATTTAACTTGGTATATGAAGATTCCAGCGGAAATAGGTATATCGATATGTCAAACATTATATAAATCATACTTTGTCAAACAATAAAATAAAAAATAAAAAAAACAATACATTTCGAAGTTAATTATCAATTTATTTTTGATACCATTAGAATAGACTAAATCATGCAACAAATGTGTCACAAATATGTCACAATCCATGTCACCCTAGAAATTAAAAGGACTTCCCATGTTTAACAATTTAAACATCAAAACAAAACTAATCTTTACAACCATATTTGGATTAACAATTATCTCTGCCATTTTAGGATTTGTTTCCGTTGAAAAAGCCAAAGAGTCATTAATAAAAAAAAGTTATGACACTTTAACTTCTGCTAGAGATAACAAAGCGCAACAAATCAAAAACTTTTTTGATGAAAAAATAAGTGATATTAATGTCTTAGCCCAAAGCTCCAATGTAGAGGAATTGGCTTATGACTTGGGAAATGTTTTTGATGATTTAGATGTGGAAGATGAAGATGTGTTTGAAGTAGATACGGTTATTGTAAAAGAAGCCACAGCTCCCCATGAACGTTTTTTTCAAAACTTCATGAAAGAGTATGGGTATTATGATGTATTTTTAATCTCAGCTCAAACGGGACATGTACTTTACACAGCAGCAAAAGAATCCGATTATGGAGCAAATTTAAAATATGGTGATCTTAAAAATAGTGGCCTTGCTCAAGTGTGGAAAAAAACCATGGAAAACAAACGCCCTACTTTTGTAGATATGGCACCATACAAGCCAAGTAACAATCTTCCAGCAATGTTTTTAGGAAAACCTGTTGTAGATGAAGGAGAAATTAAAGCGGTCTTGGTTTTTCAAATCAGTGACAAAAGTTTTAATGCAATTATGCAATTCAGAAAAGGATATGGGACTTCTCAAGAAGATTATTTAGTAGGTAGTGATTATTTAATGAGAAGTAACAGTTATCTTGATCCAAAAGGTCACTCTTTGCAAGCTTCTTTTAAAAACCCAAAAAAAGGTATGGCAAAAACAACAGCCTCTATTAATGCAATCAAAGGTCAAGTAAACACAGAAATGGTTATAGACTATAATGGAAACCCAGTGTTATCAGCTTACAATCACATCAAAATCGGCCAAGATTTTACCTGGGCGATTCTTTCTGAAATTGATGAAGCAGAAGTATTGATTGTACCCAATGAATTAAGAATTCAAATTATTATAATTGCAGTAATTTTATTGGTGATTATTTCTTTAATCACCTATTTTATCATTACAAAAGGTATTATTGCTCCATTAAACAATTTTCAAGAAGGACTATTGAATTTCTTTAAATACTTAAATCGAGAAAACAGTGATGTTCAAATTTTAGATGATCATGCCAATGATGAAATAGGAAAAATGGCAAAAGTTGTTAATGAAAATATCAATAAAACAAAAATGGGTATAGAAGAAGACAAACAAATCATCAAGGATACTATCTCAGTATTAGCAGAATTTGAACAAGGTGATTTATCTCAAAGAGTAAATTCAAATACTTCTAATCCAGCACTTCAAGAGTTAACATCTTTGTTAAATAAAATGGGGGAAAACCTTGAATGTAACGTTGAAAATATTCTTACTGTACTTGAAAAATACTCAAAATATGACTACCATGATAAGGTTGAAACCCAAGGAATTAAAGAACATATTTTAAAACTGGCAAGGGGAATCAATAATCTAGGAGATTCAACCACTCAGATGTTGATTGAAAATAAAACCAATGGTTTAACCTTAGATAACAGTAGTGATATTTTACTGGTAAATGTTGACATATTGAATAAAAACTCAAATGAATCAGCAGCTGCATTAGAGCAAACAGCAGCAGCACTAGAAGAAGTAACCAGTAATATCTCTCAAAATGCACAAAACATTGTTTTGATGGCCAAATATGCAAAAGAGTTAGAAAAATCTGCCAATGAAGGTCAAACCTTAGCCAATGAAACAACCACATCCATGACTCAAATTGATGAACAAGTTAATGCCATCAATGATGCCATTTCAGTTATTGATCAAATTGCTTTTCAAACCAATATTTTATCCCTTAATGCAGCAGTTGAAGCTGCAACTGCTGGTGAAGCTGGAAAAGGTTTTGCGGTAGTTGCTGCTGAAGTTCGAAACTTGGCTTCAAGAAGTGCACAAGCAGCCAATGAAATAAAATCTTTAGTAGAAAATGCAACCAATAAAGCAAATGATGGAAAATCAATAGCGCAAAATATGATCAAAGGATATACAGGTTTAAATGAAAATATTACAAAAACACTGGACCTAATATCCAATGTTGAAGTTGCAAGTGGTGAACAAAGAGCTGGAATTGAGCAAATAAATGATGCCATTAATTCTCTTGACCAACAAACCCAAGAAAATGCAGCCATCTCAACTAAGACCCATGAAGTAGCACTTCAAACAGATACTATTTCAAAACTGGTTGTTCAAAGCGCCAATGAAAAAGAATTTCCAGGAAAAGACGATGTTAAAGCAAAAGAATTTGATGATACAACACATAGTGATCCTATTGCACAAGTTGCTAAAAAAACACCTATACATACCTCTAGACCTATAACACCAAAAGTAAACACGCATTCAAAACCAGTAACTAAAAAAACACCAACATCTGCTTCAAAACCGGTACAAACAATTAGCTCAAATAGCAGTGAAAATGATGAATGGGAAAGTTTTTAAACTTTTTCTATTCATTAAAAACTACTCTCTATACTCGTTTAGTTTCACTATGTGAGACTGCTTTAAAGTAAAAAAAATATAAATTATAAATTAAAATTAAATGCTATAAACTCTTTGAAATAAAAAAGGAGAGTTTATGTCAAAAAAAATATTAATGATTGCAGGGGATTTTGTAGAAGATTATGAAATCATGGTTCCATTTCAGTGTTTACTCATGTTGGGACATAGTGTGGATGTTATTTGTCCAGATAAAAAAGCAGGTGAGCAGATTAAAACTGCTATTCATGATTTTGAAGGTGATCAAACCTATACAGAAAAGCCAGGCCATAACTTTACATTAAATGCCACATTTGATGAAGTAGATGAAACTACTTATAATGCCTTAGTCATACCAGGAGGAAGAGCACCTGAATACATAAGACTCAATCAAAGAGTTATTAATATTGTAAAAGATTTTAATGATAAGAATAAACCCATTGCATCTATTTGTCATGGAGTTCAAGTTTTAGTTGCTGCAAAAATTGTAACAGGTAAAACACTATCTTGTTACCCAGCTTGTGCGCCAGACCTAGAATTAAGTGGAGCTACATGGATAGATATTGGTTATGAGGGCGCTCATGTGGATGGAAATTTAGTAACAGCTGCTGCTTGGCCTGCACATCCACAATGGTTAGCAAAATTTAATGAATTATTAGTATAATGATAGGACTTTTAGTCCTATCAAATTTATAAAGAGTCCAAATGTCTACAATTAAATCCCTTAGTAAAGGCCTGCAAGTCTATAAAGAAATTATGGCTTATGACAAACCCATATTGGCCAAGCAACTGTGCGAAAAATTAGATATTGACAAAAGTACCATGTCAAGACTATTAAAAACACTAGCAGATGAAAACTTCATCACCTATTTAGAAAAATCAAATGAAATTATTGCAAATGATATTGGGCAAAACCTTGACAAAAAAACAAAAATAGAACTACTTGTAAAAAAAACAAAAACACTTTTAGAAGAAATCCATAATAAAACGGGGGAATGCGCTTACATAGGAATATTTGACAGTTACAAGGTTTTATATCTTAATCAAGTAGATAATTCCAAACGAAGTATTAAAACAAGAAATAATATTGGATTGCAAGCACCACTTCATACCAATGCCTTGGGTAAGTCTATACTTGCTTTTGGAAATTATAATTTAGAAAAAATCAAACTTAACGCTTACACCCACAATACAATTACCAATATCAAAGCTTTGGAGAAAAGTATCCAACTGGTCAGGGATCAAGGGTATTCAATTGACGACAAAGAGTATCAAGATGCAATGAGATGTGTTGCAGTACCACTATTCAATCATGAAAACATACTCATAGCAGCCGTTGGAATATCAGGAACAAATCAAAGATTAACTCTAGATAAATCACACCACTTTGGAAAAATACTTTCGCAAATTGTAAGTAATTATTCAATAGTTTCATAAAATATAAGAAGGAAATACATGTCAGATATAAATATGAATGCCAAAACAAAGAAAATAATAGAATCAACTTTTAATGAAGTATCTGGCAAATACGACGCCAACAAATTTTTTAAAATAACAGCAAAAAGCTTGGCAAAATCTTTTCAATCAAATGACAATGATTTGTTATTGGATGTTTCAACAGGGACAGGAACAGTTATTTTTGAAATTTTAAAACAACATCCAAATTTAAATATTGAAGCCGTTGATATTTCAAAAGGTATGTTAGATATAGCAAAACAAAAAGCACTAGAACTCAATCTAAACAATATACATTTCAAACATGAGGATGTAGAGAAACTTCAATACCCCAACAATCATTTTGATGTAATCACTTGTGGCTTTGGTCTGTTCTTTTATCCAAATATGGAAGATACATTTAACAGTTTGTGTGCAATGATTAAAACAGATGGAAAGTTTATCTTTTCATCTTTTACCAAAGATGCTTTTGAACCTTATGCCAAAATGTTTTTTGATACCTTGGAAAAAGATTATGATATAAAAATGCCCATAAAAGCGTCTGGACTACTTAATACCAAAGAAGACATTGAGCTATTAGTTTGCAATAAAAACAAACTAAATTATAAAATAGAAGAAGTTGAAATCGCATATGATATTACAGTTGAGCAATGGTGGGCTTTACTTAATAGTGCTGGGTATAAAACCCTATTAAATAAACTGGATGAAGAACAAATAAAAAGTTTTAAAACAAAACATCTAAATGATATTGAAAATTTAAGTACAAATGGCAGTATCACACTTAATGTTCACACCTTAATAACTACGGTTACTTTATAGACTAAACATATAGAAGTCAAAGTATAATTATTTGACTCCTATATTAACTAATGTTTAATTTCTTTGCATGGTAGAAGTAATTATTCCAGCAGTAATTAAAGCTCCACCACCAAACTGATTTAATCTTTTCCTTGTATGATAGCTTTGTATTTTATGCCTAACAGTTCCTGCAAATAGCGCAAACCCTGTGATTGTTGTTGCAACAATTGCTAAAAAAGTAAACATCAAAATCATCAATTGTGGTAAACTTTGAGTTTGTGGATTTATAAATTGAGGTAAAAAAGCCACAAAGAATACAATATCTTTTGGGTTTAAAGCAGTCACTAAAAAAGAAGACTTAAACATTTTCATTTTGGAAATATTTTTTCCCTCAAAATTTAAGTTACCCGAGGTAGGTTCTTCTCTCCAGGCTTTGATTCCCAAATAAATTAAATAACATACTCCAAACCATTTAAGAATCATAAACGCAGTAGCAGAAGTTGCAAGAATTGCACCCAAACCTAAAAGAGATAGGGTCATAGCAACAAAGTCACCCAATAACACACCCATAACCAAAGGTAAAACAGATTGTTTTCCGTGGCTAATGGCTTGACCAACCACCAAGATTACAGTAGGTCCTGGTATTAGAGCAAAAACCAATACCACAGCTACAAAAGTTGTCCATATTTCAATTGTCATATTTATCCTTTTTTGTTAATTTATTTATAGAGTATATCAAAAAGGTTTATATCAAGCAATCCAAATATTGCTAATTAAAATATTAATCTATATTCAGTTTATAACCCATTTTTTTGAAATTCTTTAACATTTTAGGTGGTAGTTTTTTTCTAAAATCTTTTATAAATAATTTGATAGCATTTTGAGTAACATTTTTTTTATCATCCCATAAGTTAAAAATCATCTTTTCGTATGAAATAATACAACTATCTTCTATTAGCATATTTAAAAAAATCACTTCTTTGTGGGTCAAATAAAACTTTTCATGAGGAGTTTCAATGAGCGCATTTGTTTTATCATATATCCAAGATGACGTTAACATATATTTTCTATTATTGGAGTACTCAGGGTATTTATGTTTTAAAGTGTTGTTGTACCCTGATTCTACAATACTTACCACTGGTATTGGGTTTATAGTTTGTATTACATAAGTCATTTTATTTCCTCTGGATTTAATCAACAATATTTATTGTCGACAATTTGTATTTTATTGTCGACAATAGTATTATAGATAAACTTAGAAAAAACTTAATTTTAAGTATAACTAGAGCAAAATGTTATACTTCTATAACACTTCTATAGGATGAAAAAGAGGGATCCCATCCCAAATCTTTTTTGATTTTGGCATTACTACATTTTAAAGAAGGCAAAAATCGCTCTCCTCCGTTTTGTGTTTCACCATTATTAAACAGTTTATTTATATAAGAATACAGTTCTTGATCATTAACATTATAATCATCAACCACATTGTAGATTTCTTTATTTGAATCAGAATCAACTGCATCCACACAAGCTTGTGCGAAATCATGCACGTTAATTAAAGAGTTAAAACTGTGCTCATTATTAGAAACTTTCAAATTATTGTTCTTGGCAAGTTCGTATAAGTTGTCTTCCATATTTGTACCTGTTCCATAAAAAGTTCCCCCTCTCAAAATTAGATAATCCACCTCTGAGTTTATAATGGTTTCTTCCATATTAGCAGCAGACTGAATCAAAGGAAAAGGTTGTATTGGTGTGTTTTCATCAACCAAATTATCTTTTTGATCTCCATATAAAAATATGATACTTTGTTGGATGATTTTTACTTTATGTTTTTGTGCCATCTCTACAAGATTTTTAGTTCCAATATTTCGAATCTTATCTGTTTGATCCCAATTTGGAATTGCAGTAGCTAGATTTATAACCACATCACAATCTTCTAAGGCAACATCCAGACTGTTTTTTGCTAAAATATCACCGATGACTACATTTGAAGCAAGTACTTCAAACTTTTGAATATCTTTTTCGCTTCGCACCATTGCGGTAACTTCAAAACCTCTTTGCACCAATCTAGGAATCACCTTTCTTCCTGCAACTCCTGTTGAGCCTATTACTAATACTTTCATAATTATCCTTTGTTTAAATGTTGGTGAAATACCAAATAAAATAATAAGTTAATAGTTAAAAAAATAAATACAAGAGCAGATTGGGAAAAAAAGAAATTCAAACTAGCCATAGCTAATTTTAATTTATTTCTTTTTCAAGATGCCTTTTAGTTATTTTCCTTTCAGGTAGTACAGTTTGCACTCCCTAGTCTCTAAATTTTTCTTAAACATATTTCAATATGGTTAAGTAAAATTTAAAAACTATGAAGCACAACTTGTACTATTTAAATGCTAACTTCTTTTTTTATTTGGTATATTATAAAGAAATAGAAAAATTAAGAATTGTATTTTTGAGACAGTTTTTGTTTTCTTTGAAAATATTCTTTTGGGGTTTCAAACATAAAGTTTTTAAACTCTTTGATAAAGTGAGATTGGTCAAAATAACCATTGTCATAACTCAAAGCAGTTAAAGTATCGAAATTATAGTTTTGTAAAGAAATACGAGTATATTTTATTTTAATTACACGGGCGTAAATTTTGAGTGATATACCAAGGGCTTTTTTAAATACCCTATCTAGATTTCTTCTACTCATACCAGCACATAAGCTAAGCTCTTCAATATCATAAGAACCTGCATTCTTTTCTATTAAAGCAATAATTTTCATAATATCAAAAGCTTTATTGCTTTTTTTGAATCGTTTTAATAAATATTCATCAAGGAACGTAATCAATTCATCGGTATTTGAGCCAGTAGATTTATAAAGTAAATCTTCATTTAAAAATAGTATATTCTCAAAAAGTTTTTGTATATATTCAGGATAAAAAAAAGATGCCCCAGCAGGATTAAAACGAATACCAACGACTTCACAGTTTTTCTCAAATTTCATATAAACAGGGTTTTCAAAAATTCCCAACAAAACCACTTGTGATTTTTCAACATAATATGTTTTAGTATTTGTTTTTATTTCAAGAGTGTCTCCTAAATTAATCAACAATCCCATTGCTCCATCTGGTGCAATTTTAAAACTCTCTTTTTTCTCTAAATGACATTTAATACTCCAATAAGATTGAACATATTTTTTTAAATTTGAGTCAACTTCATACATTTCGAGTGCAAGGCTGGTTAGATTGGGATTTTTTTTAGTAAAGCTGTTTGATGAATTCATAATCGTGTTATATCCATTTGCTTCTATTTAGAATAAGATAAGTATTGTCCAGGAGTAGTTCCATAAAGACTTTTAAAGTTTTTAGTAAAATGGCTTTGGTCAAAAAAACCACAATCAAGAGCAGCACTTGTGATGTCTAACCCAACTTCCAATAACTGCTTAGCTCGTTTTGTTTTTTGTAAAACTAAAAACTGATGGGGTGTAACATTAAATTGATTTTTAAAATTTCGTATGAGTTGATACTTGTCCCTTTGAGCCAAAACAGATAAATCTTCTAAAGTTATATTGTCATTGCAGTTATCAGTAAGATACTCTTTTACTAAGTTATTTACCCTAGCATCCTTATAGCTTAAGGTTTTGTTTTGCTTAATATCCCCATGATTTGCAAACAACTCTGTCATAGCTATAATCAGCTGGGAATCTTTGGTTAAAGTAAATTCTTTTTCTTCCAATGATATGTGCAGTTTTAGTAATTTCTCAAATAAGACAGAGTCATTAATCACAGGTTCTTTTAATATCACAGAAGATTGTTTAAAATGTGAAGAGAGTATTTCTTCTACCAAGACAAGGTCAAAGTAAAACATACGATAAGTCCAGCCCTGCTTTGAGCCAGAAAAACCAGTGTGCACTTCACTTGGGTTAATTGCAATAATATTTCCCTCAGGAATATCTATTTTACTTCCTCTATAATCGACGGTTTCAACACCTTTTTGAATCAAGCCAATGGAGAGTTCGTCATGCCAATGTTTAGAAAATGAAAAATCTTTAAATGAGGCACTTAAAAGCTCAATATTTTTATACTCTTCATTTCTCCATAATTTCACATACTCACTCATAACTATTGCCCTCAAAAAATTTTGCTATATTATTATACCCCAATCAAAGTAATTGTCTAGGATAAAATTGCATAAACAGAAAATCTTATTTAATAGAGAATTTACTAGTTAAGTGGACTCATTCTATAAATATTTCCATCATCAGTTGAAAAGTATATTAAGCCATCATTACTTTCAATCACATCTCTTATTCTCTCACTTAAAGATTCAAATAATCTTTCTTCTTCGTAAGCATAGAGATTGCTATCAAGCTTTATTCTGTTTAGATGAGTCAGTTTTAAAGCACCAGAAAATAAATCGCCTTTAAAAGCAGGAAATGCACTCCCTTGATACACTAGTATACTACTGGGTGCAATTGAAGGGATATATACCTTGATAGGATGTTCCATTCCTTTTTTATGAGTTCCCTCACCTACAGCAGCTGTTGACCAGTACTCTTTGCCATAAGATACAATCGGCCAACCATAATTTTTTCCAGCTTGAATAAGATTGATTTCATCACCACCTCTGGGACCATGCTCGATGGACCACAATTTATTGGCATTTTTATCCCAAAAAAGTCCCTGGGGATTGCGATGTCCATAAGTGTATATCTCATCTAAAACACTCATATCTGCTACAAAGGGATTATCAGCAGGAACAGAGCCATCTAAGTTCAATCGCACTATAGAACCTGCATGATTTTTTGTGTTTTGAGCATTATTTCTAACTCCCCTATCCCCTACACTAAAAAAAATATGTTTTTTATCATCAAAAGTAATTCGACTACCAAAATGACGAGAGGTATCGCTTCCCGAAATACTTACAAAAATGTCTTCAAAATCTATAAGTTTTTTTGATAAAAGTTTTGCACGAGCTAATGCGGTCACACCTTGATTATCAACCGTTTTGACATATGTAAAATAAAGCATTGAATCTGTTTTATAGTTTGGAGATAAAGCCACATCTAACAAACCTCCCTGTCCGTCATACCTGACTTTTGGAGCACCAGTTATTTTTTTGACTTTCCCCGTTAGTATATTTACAATGCCAATTTTCCCATTTCTTTGGGTAAAGAAAATTTCTTTGTCATTTATAAACTCAATTCCCCAAGGCACACCTAAACCTGAAGCTACAATTTCAAGTTTGTACTTATCAGCGCTGGCATAACAACTTATAAACCCAAGCATAAACAAAACAACGTAACAGGATATTTTATTCTTTGCACTTACAAACAAAATTGACTTCATACTTTGGCCTTTAGAATCAAACTGGAACTATTATTATGTCAAAAATAGATATAAATTAACTTATATTTAAATATAAAATAAATATTTCAGAAAAGAAGTAAAATTATTTATTTAAAAAACTACTCATAACTATGGTATTATCATAACATTTATCAATACAAAAAATTATTTTTTTGTATTTTAAATTTGATAGTAATAAAATAGAAACATTAATATTTTTTTGGATAAACTCATACAGATTATTGATATCAACTAAAAGGGAAGAAGATATTTTTGATACTTGGTTAGACTATATATAGTGTTAATTATATTAAAGCAAATGAATTTATCTATATTAAAAAAAATAAATAACATTTTTCATCATAATCAAAAAGTCTTTATTGATTCAATTATTTTATTCTCTTCTATACTTATCTTAGATTTATTTTTACATTACTACGATGTGAGTGAGACAATTTATGCTTTTACCCAAAAACATAAAGAATACAATCTGGATCAAATTATTCTTACTATTGCCTGCTCCTTTTTCTTTTTATTTATTTTTACAATAAGAAGACTTTATGACTATAAACATATGATTATTAAAGCAGATACAGATCCTTTACTAGGAGTTCTTAATAGGAGAAAAGGAAATGAACTTATTAACAAGGAACTTCAAAAACTAAAGAATAGACCCTCTTCTTTAATTATGTTTGATATAGATAATTTTAAACAAATCAATGATACTTTTGGACACGATATTGGTGATTGTGTTTTAAAGGAAATCACTTTTATTCTAGAAAAAACCACGAGAAAATATGATCAAATTATTAGATGGGGTGGAGAAGAATTTATAATTTTATGTCCCAAATTAAATCTTGATGAAGCATTTGTTTTAGCACAAAGAGTTCGTGAGACTATTGAACTACACAAATTTGAACACAACTCAACAGTTACTGCTAGTTTTGGGGTGATTAATCTAAATAAAAATGAAGATTTAAGAGCACAAGTTATTAAGCTGGATAATAACTTGTACATCAGTAAAAGAGAAGGTAAAAATAGAGTCACTAAAAATTAAAGTGTTCTATTACTGCTGTTTAATATCCTTTGTCTTTATCTACAAAAATAGGATTCACTCCCTCATCACAATACTCAGAAATATGTTTTGAAGCGATTTTAGATGCACTTTTCATGTTTGTAGGTGCTGAGATATGGGGTAAAATTGTAATATTTGAATCCTCCCACAAAGCAGAACTCTCTTCAAGTGGTTCAGTCTCAAATACATCCAAGACAGCATGAGAGAGTTCTGAGTTTTCAATTTTTTCAAGTAAATATGCATAATTAATTATTTTAGCTCGTGCAAAATTAATGATTGAGGCATTAGGACTTAATAAATCCAACTTTTTCTTATCAATTAAATTGTTGGTTTGGGGAGTTAAAGGTAACAGACATACCACAATATCAGCAACTTTTAAAATTTGATTTAAACCTTCTTCTCCATGGTACGTAGTAACACCTTGTATTTCTTTTTTACTTCTTCCCCACCCAAGTACATTAAAACCATTTTCTTTTAGCTTTATTGCACTTTTAAGTCCTAGATTTCCTAAACCTAAAATTGCAATACTTTTATCTTCAGGGAGTACTTCTATATGCTGTTTCCATATTTTATGAGATTGCTGCTGTTTATAGGCAGGCATATTTTTATGTAAATACAAAGTCCAAGCTAAAACTGATTGAGCCATAGTATCTGCTAAGGCTGGATCTACCATACGCGAGATATCAAAAGAAGCGTTGGGAATATCCTGAAGAAGTTTTTCAACTCCAGCCCAAAGACTTTGCACCCATATAAGATTTTTCATTTGTGCTATATGTGCGGGATTTGGATTGGCAACTATTGCCACATCTGCACTTTCTTTTTGTTCTAAAGATAAGTTTTCGAATAAAACCAGTTCATAGCCTGACATTTCTTTTTCTAAATAACCAAGCCACAAAGCTTTTAACTCATCACTTGAGTCACTGACAAAAGGAATTATTTTTTTCATGAATCGTAAACAGTATCTAGACTTTTAAAACCTTTTGCTTCAATTGGATTTCCACTTGGGTCTTTAAAGAACATAGTATATTGTTCCCCTTGTTGTCCTTCAAAACGAAGTACTGGTTCAATCACAAACTCTACTTTGGCCTCTTTTAGAGTATTAGCGAGTTTTTGCCAAACTGGAAGTTCTAAAATAATACCCAGATGTGGCATTAAAACTGTGTGTTCACCTACTTTTCCTGTTGCTTGTGTTTTAAAAGGTTCCCCTAAATGTAAGGAAATTTGATGTCCAAAAAAGTTAAAATCAACCCAAGTATCAGTACTGCGTCCCTCAATACAGCCCAACAAGTCACCATAAAAACTTCTAGCATCATCTAAATTTGTAACGTTATACGCCAAATGAAATAAACTCTTCATATATACTCCTGCATTTTGATTTTTTAGTGTAACAAAGCTTGGCTTCAGGATAATTTTATGTGACTTATATATAACTTAAAGGTTTAAATCATGTAACTAGAGGAAACAAAAGTAAAAAAATTTTGACTTATAATGCCAAACTTCGTTAGAATCTCCTCCCACTTAAATTTGGGTAATATTAGATTTAAAAGAGTTAAGATGAATAAATATATACCAATCATTGCATTTGGAATTTTAGGTTTGGTTTGGGGATCAAATTTTATTTATATGAAATGGGCCAGTGAAATCATATCTCCCCTTCAAATTGTTTTTATAAGAGTTCTTTTTGGTTTTATTCCAGTTGTTTGTTATGCCTTTTTTGTAAAAGCAATTAAGCTCGAACACTTAAAATATAGCTTCCATTTCCTCGTGATGTCATTGTTGGGAACAACCATATATTATTATTTGTATATTAAAGCCTCACCTTTACTATTATCAGGGGTCATGGGAGTATTAAGCGGTTCTATTCCCTTATTTACTTTTATTCTTGCTTTTGTTTTTATAAAAGATGAGAAAATAAATTCAACAATGATTATTGGTGTAATCATGGGTTTTATTGGCGTTGTGCTTATAGCCAATCCATTTAATCAAGATGTATTTCAAAGTAATATTGATGGTGTAATCTATGTCACAGTAGGTTCACTAATTGTGGGTTCATCCTTTGTATATGCAAAACGATTCCTCTCTCCATTAAAAATACACTTTGCAGCACTAACAAGTTACCAATTGGGATTTGCACTTGTGCTATTGTTGTTTATAACTGATTATGAAGGTATTGAAAATATCACATCAGACACCCATGTATTTCTAGGAACACTCATTGGCTTAGGTTTATTGGGAACTGGATTGGCTTATATTTTATATTATTTTATTATTGAAAAATTGGGTGCGGTAACTGCATCTTCAGCAACTTACGTTCCACCTGTTATTGCCTTAATTATTGGATATCTTTTTGTGGATGAAGATATAGGATTACTTGATTGTCTTGCAACTTTGTTTATTTTTGCGGGAGTATTTTTGATTAATAAAAAGAAAAAAGCGAAAACCGTTACAGGTATTTCTACACAAAAAATAATTAACTCAAGATAGTTTTACCTTATAGGTGCAGTTTTAGGAATGCAGATTACAAATCTAACTCCTTCATTGGAAGAATCATCCATAGTAATTGTCCCTTGCAATTTATCCATTATGATTTGTTTGATAATATATAAACCCAAACCCGTACCTCCACTACCTCTTTTTGTTGTAAAGTATTGGGTAAAAATGTTATCAGTAATCTCATTAGGAATTCCCTTACCATTATCTGTATAAATTAACTCGATAAAACTATCGAGTTCCTTTACATTGATACTGATTAAACCTTCTTCCTTTTCGTTAAAGCCATGTAATAGAGAGTTGTTGATTAAATTTGTTAAAATCTGTGATAAGTATCCAGGGTAACTATTTATCATTATTTGAGCATAACAGTTAACCTCGACCACGATGTTGGTACTTTTTATTTTACTTTTAAGTGCCAATAAAATTTCATGTATGTATTGCTCAATATAAAACTCTCTAGTCTCTTCAAGTACTTGGTCAACTGCAATGTTCTTAAAACTATTGAGTAAGTCTTTTGTATTATTCAAATTTATACTTAACATCTTTGACATCTCTTCAATATCCAGTAAAAACTCTTCAAATTCAGATTCACTTAACTCTTGACCAAGATAAAGTTTGTTCATTGTTTTAGTCAAATCATTCATATGCGAAGCCGATATAATACTCACACCTAAAGGCGTTTGAATCTCATGAGTAAGAGAACTTACTAATTCACCTAGACTCGCCATTTTTTCAGCAGATATCAGATCATTTTTTGTCGTTTTTAAATGAAGAAGAGTCTCTTTTAACTTTTTATTTGTTTTTAATAAAGCGAGCGTTCTTTTATCAACTTTATTTTCTAAATGAAGATTCAAATTTTTAAGTTCAACTGCTTTTTCATCAACCTTATTTTTATAAACTTTAAATCTATTTCTTAAATTCTGTGCCAAAAGTAAAGACATAGCAAACATAAGTAAAAAAACAAATACGGAGATTAATAATAGATTTTCTATTTGCTTTTTATTTTTGAGTTCCAGCTTTTCTCTCTTTTTCTGAACAAGGCCTTCAATTTCTCCCATGTAAGTGCCAGTCCCTAAAACCCACTTCCAATCTTTATAAGCTTTAATATATGAAATCTTTGGAGCTACTTTGCCAGAACTGGGCATCTTCATTCCTCCATATTGTAGATAACCTCCACCACTTTTTGCAAGTTTTAAAATATTTTCTACAATCATAAAACCACTTGAGTCTTTTAAGTGCATAATATTCTTACCTATAAGTTTCTTATTAATATGGCTTAAACTAATCCCATCCTCATTTCCAACAAAGATGTATCCATTTTCTCCAAATCTAATGTTATATACTTTATCTAATATTTCAGCTTGCACTTGAGCTTCGTGTTCATCAATGTACTCACCCATTCCAATAAACCAATCTAAGGGTTCAAAGTATTTATTAAATCCAATCTTTTCGTATTCTTTTTGGCTTTTATTAGGTTTTTCCCACCACCAAGTATGAAACCCCTCATTTTTGTTTTTGATCATATTTATAATATCTTTTACGGGATATTGATTTTTAGTATTTTGAACATCCAAAACATATTTTTTTTCAAAGTCTTCCAAACTTGGGTGTAATACGGCAACTCCGCTCATTTCAATAATAAAAAAATACCCATGTCCATTTCCAAACCTAATATCTCTAAGTGTGTTGATAATCATTTTTTGAATGTCATATTTTGATTTATGTTTATTCTCTTCATATATTGAACTTGCTATTGAATGTGCAGCATAAACTCTTTGTTTTAAATTGTCTTTGAGTTTTTTATAACTTAATGATCTTTCCCTTTGAATCAAATCTAAAACTTTATTCACTTCATTTTTAATAAGCTTCTTTTTTTGATTGATTGACTCTTCTTTTATTATTATGACTTCTTTTTCAAAATTTCGAGTATTATGTTCAATCATTATGTACGTAATCAAAAATAAAAAGCCAATAATAAACAAGGGCGTAAGTTTAATCAAATTTATTAATTTTCGTTCATCTTCATTAATCATATTTAGTCTTTTTTTGTATTTAGAAACATCATTTTCATATCAAAAAAGAAACATTTATTTTCTCTTCAACAGCTGATATTATAATCGTTTCGGTAGAATTGTAGCTTATTAAAATAGCGCAAAAAGAGCACTTTGAAATGTGATTTTATTGTGAGTTAAATGTGATAAAAAGAAAAAGAAAGATATTTATAAACTGTTAAAAAGATATATGTGAAGTATAATGTTATTTCTTTTGTTGAAGGTACTTATTGATGATTTGATTATATCTCCCACTTTTTTTTAGTTCTTTAAGACCTTTATTAAACTTATCTCTTATTTTAGGGTCTTTGAAAGCAATTTTGTATTGATTAACTGGAAATATCTCATGGGTAACAATTTCTTTTTTGTACTCTTTTACACTATTTTGTCGATAATAGTGAAAAATATTTTTATCCAATATGATTACTTGAATTCTATCTTTATACAACATTTTAACCTGTTTTTCTTGATCATAGAATTCGTAATAACTACTATTTTGACTCACAGCTTGTGAGAATTCAAGGCCTAAATATTTTTTTGCATTTTGAAAAGTGATAATATCCATATTTCTTAAATCTGCAATACTTTTTATATTTATATTGTTTTTCTTCAAGCTTACGGCTATATTTTTATAGGTGATATAAACGTCTGAATAATAAACGTTTTTAAAACCAAGAGATTCTAAAATAGTGGCACTGCCATCTACCTCATCTGTTTCAATTTGTTTGTTTAACCTAGCTAGTGGTACATAAATAGGCTTTACTGTAATATTGCTTAGTGAAAATGCCTCTTTTAAAATGTCTAATTCTATTCCTGAATCATTTTCACTAATCACGTAAGGGGGTATAGATAAACTAAGTGCCAGTTTTATTTCTTGTGAAAATGCACTTTGAACCAAAAAGACAAGTCCAATATAACAAAAAAATATTCTATATAACATCTTCATAGATACTCCCTATTAATAATATTCTATCCAAAAGGTGTATCAAAAGAGTACTATTTAAATAAAAAAATCTTATTTAAACCCTAATCTACCCATCTTTTGATAGCTTGAGAAACTTCTAATGGTCGCTCCAGTGGTAACATATGTGAAGTACTTGATATTTTTTCGAAAGTGGCTTGATCATTTATATGAGAAAAGTTCTCTATCCATTTTGTATTTACCAATCTATCTTCATCACAATACAAAAAGGTCATTGGTACATCTAAGTTACTCATTTTATCCAAAAGGTTTTCTCTATTTAAAGTGGAGGCCATTTGTGTTCTAAAAACTTCTTCTCCTAAATCAACATACATTTTTTGAATAAGTTCAATTAAGTTTTCATCCTTTTGGTTTGATATTTCTAAAAGTGAAACAACTTTTTTGTGGCTTAAACCTTTAAATCCAAAGCTATCCAATAAAGTGATTGCCTTGTTTCTTTTTTCTATTTCTTCTTCTTGCAAAGTACCTGCACTTGCAGCTAGGATAAAGAGCTTATTCACTTTATTGGGATACTTACAAGCAAAGTATGATGCCACATACCCACCCAAAGAAAAGCCCAATATATTTACTTTATCTTCTATAAAATAATTATTCAAAAACTCAATACTACCCTCAAAACAACTCATCTGTGGAAGCGGAACATATATTAGTTCATAAGTATCATCAAAATAAGGAATTAATCGATGCCAAAGTTGTTCGTTGCACATAAGTCCAGGTAGTAAGTAAATTTTCGTTTTCATTCATATCCTCTAAGGTTTAGGCAATTATAGGTAAATCATAATTAATTACATGAAAATCCAATGCATTTTTTTTGGTTAAATAAAAATATGTCAAGTATTGATACAAATAGAAAGTAGAAAATAATATTCCAAATTAAAAACTATTAGAAATTCATACGTTTACTTTACAAATTTTATTTTTTTGATATCGAGATTTTTAAGAGAGATACCCCATTTTTCAAGTTGGGATCGACTAAAAATAAGATAGCCTTTTTCCACAGCAATAGGAAAACCCATGGTATAATTTTCATCTTCCAGTATTTTTAATACAAGCTCTGAAGCGGCAAGTCCTTGCTCCCTACCAGATATTACATAGCCTCCAATGGCTTTGTGCTCACCCACTGCAAAATTCCAAAAAGCAAAAGGTGGCACAGTAATATTACTTGATGTCCATTCCCAAATTTTACCGGGACTAACATGATTTTTATTTTTATCTTTAATGGTGTGATAGGAACTAAATACAATGGCATCGTATTTATTTTTTTTAGCATCCAAAATAGTCTTTTTCCACATATCAAATTTCTCAACCAATAGAATATCAACTTCAACATCTCGTAAAACAAGCTTAGATTTATTTCTGAAAATTTCGGTAAATATCACTTGTGAACTTATTCCAGCATCAAATAATAGTAGAACCTTTTTCACATCTAATAATTCTTTTACATAAAAAATTGAACGTCGTAACAAAGGCCGTTCTAATACACCAGTGATATTTTTTGTAGCTATAAAATTAAAATATTTTCGTGGATTATTATTGATACCCAAATAAACAACTTTTGTTTTTGTTTTTGAAAGTTTAGATCCTAAAAACTTCAAAGCATTATCATCTCCTAAAATCACCAAATCAGGATTGAGTTCTTTATATACAGTCCATGCTTTTTGTGCTGATTCTTGATGTTTAGATATAGGAAGTCGTTTGGTATCCATATAAAAAAATGTTAGATTGTATAAGGAACCCAGTTTTTCTTTAATGGCATTGCGGTAGTTTGTAGACCAAATATACTCTTGATGATAACTCTCAATTATCAAAATATCTTTTTTTTGGGCACATAAGCTTACATTTAAAAACACTATCAAAAAAAACAGGGTAAGTAGTAATCTTTTCATAAGACAATCCTATTCTTAGCTTGCTTAATTATATACCTAAAATATAAAATTTATTTTATGCTTGTTTATTTAATTGAAGGAATATACATTTTTTTAATAAACAAGCATAAAGTATGAAGTGATATTATCTCATGGTTCTATATAAGGCTTGTGCATCTTCAATAGCTTGATAAGATGGCTTTCTTCGGCAAGACATATAACATTGCTCACCATTAGAGTTTTTATAAGGATATACCGTAGCATGTACCCAATAAAAGCCTCCATTTTTAGTTTTGTTTTTTACATATCCTTGCCAAACCTCATTTGATTTTACTGTTTCCCATAAGTCTTTAAAAGCAGCATGAGGCATATCTGGATGTCTTACCATATTATGAGGTTGTCCTAAAAGTTCTTCTAGTGTGTACTCAGCAACGTTACAAAA
>Ga0105357_10000228_pt1 | contig 28420 bp, 30 predicted proteins | sample GOMGulsemesocosm_4_FD_83660 | JGI IMG/M metagenome (GOLD analysis project Ga0105357, IMG submission 83660) | Methane-oxidizing microbial communities from mesocosms in the Gulf of Mexico - GOM15B Gulf of Mexico | ecosystem: Environmental > Aquatic > Marine > Cold seeps | place: USA: Gulf of...
ACCAGCTGCCTGAGCTGGATGGCCAGATCACTGTGCCAGCGTCCGAGATTATTCACGACCGCTGCATCTGTCCGTTCCATCCGCTGATCGGGCTTCCGCCTATCGCGGCTGCACACTGGCCGGCACTGAAGAACATGCGCATCCTGAAATCCTCTGCCGAGTTCTTCGCAAACAACGCCCAGCCGTCCGGCATCCTTTCTGCGCCGGGCGCTATCTCCGACCCTACCGCCGACCGGCTGAAGACATATTGGAACGAGAATTTCACGGGGTCGAATGCTGGCAAGGTTGCCGTGGTGGGTGATGGCCTGCAGTTCGTTTCCCTGGCATCAAAGTCTGTCGACTCGCAGATGGTCGAGCAGTTGCGCTATTCCGATGAGCAGATTTGCCAGCCGTTCGGCATCCTGCCGTTCAAGGTTGGACTGGGCAGCATTCCTGCCGGCCTGACCGTGGATGCCATCAACCAGCTCTACTACAACGACGCTCTGCAGGCGCCCATCCAGGCAATGGAGGCGCTACTGACTGCCGGGCTTGATGCGGCACCCCTGCGCGTGGATATGGATGAAACGGTCCTGATGCGCATGGATATGGGCAAAAAAGCTGAGTACCACAGCGCCCTGGTATCCGGCAGCATCGAGACCATTAACAACGCGCGTCTTGAGTTCAACCTCCCCCCGCTGGAAGGCGGCGACACTGTATACATGCAGCAGCAGGACTTCCCCCTTGAGCAGGTACGGCAGAACGTGTTGCCAAGCAATGCGCCGGCGCCGGAGGTGGAGCCAGTTAATTCTTCGGAAGAAGTCGAGCGTGAAGAAGAAATGAAGTCTATGCGGGCCGAGATAAACACCCGTAAAGCTGTTGACGGATTTGAGAGGGCCGTAGCATGACGGAGTTTGATCCAGTTGCATTCGGCGAGGCCGTTGGCCGCCGGGTTAAAGAGATTGCATCACAGATGGAACTGCGCATGGCTGAACTTGAAAAAGCCCTGGCTGAGCGGCCCGACCTTGAATCCATCGCCAAGCAAGCGGCAGCCCTTGTGCCGGCGCCCGAGAACGGTAAGGACGCTGACCCTGAAGTCATCAAGCGGATGGTGGCTGATGCCGTATCGGAATTGCCTGCCCCAGAGCGCGGCGAAGAGGGCAAGAGCGTCACCCTCGAAGACGTGGCGCCCATGATCAGCGAAGAGGTGGCCAAGGCTGCTGCCGGGCTTCCAGCGCCCAAGGATGGCGAATCAGTGACCGCTGAGGACGTGCGCCCAATGCTGAGCGAGCTGGTTGCCGAGGCCGTCAAGGCTTTGCCCGCGCCCGCCCCCGGCAAGGACGCCGACATGGACGAAATCAAGCGGCACGTTGAGCAGATGGTCAAAGGCATTGAGCCTGCACCCGCACCGACCGTGGATGAGGTGGCAGCCACCTTCGAGCGTCGCTTCTCCGATCTGGCTCTGTCTTGGGAGCGCCAAGCGCGTGACACCTTCGACAAGGCGGCGGATCGCATGCCCACGCCAAAGAATGGTCTGGACGCGCTGCCGCTGGATAGCTTCGATCTGACTCTGGGCGAGGATGGCCGCACCATCACCGTGAAGATGCAGGCCGGCGATAACCTGATCGAGAAGTCAGTCAAGATTGCCGCAGTCGTGGACCGTGGCGTCTTCAGCAAAGACTACGGCAATTACGAGAAAGGCGACGGTACCACCTACGGCGGCTGCTACTGGATCGCCCAGAAGGATGCGCCGGAGGGCGTGCCCGGCGGCTCTGCTGATTGGCGCCTGGCCGTGAAGAAAGGCCGCGATGGTAAAGACCTGCGCCCGAACTCTTCCAGCCATGACCCTGACAAAGGGGTGAAGCTGAAATGATGTACATCACCCTGGAACAGGCCAAGCATCAGCTGGAGATGGATCACGACGACGATGATTCTCTGATTACCGGTTACATCAAGTCCGCTTCCAGCGCCGCGAAAAACTACCTCAAATCAGCATCGCCGTTTGAGGTCGAACGCGACCTGCACGGCAACCCGATTCAAGACAGCAACGGCGATCCCGTTTACATAACCGACAGCCAAGAATCAATGATTGTTCGCGATGAGGTTCAGCTTGCCGTAATGCTACTGGTTGCTATTTCCTACAAAGACCGCGACAACAACGCAGACGGCGCATACGAGCAGGGCTATCTACCCAAGCCAGTGACCGCGCTGCTCTACCCGTTGCGCGATCCTGCGCTGGCGTGAGGTGAGCATGGGTATCAAAGCCGGACGCCTGCGCCACCGAGTCGCCATCCAGCAGAAGGTGACAAGTCGTGACCCGAACAGTGGCGCGCAGATCGTCACATGGCAAACCGTAACCGGCTGGGAGTCGGTACCCTGCGCCATCGAGCCGCTGAGCGTGAAGGACTTCATGGCGGCGCACGCTAACCAATCAGAGATTGTGGCGCGCATCACGCTGCGCCATCGTGAGGGCCTGCTGCCGACTATGCGACTGGTGCATAACGGCAAGATTTACAACCCGGCAGGCTTTCTGCCTGATCCGGATAGCGGGCTGAATTTTGTGACAGCGCCTTGCAGCGCGGGCGTGAACGAAGGTTGATGATGTGGCAAGGGTTGACGGTCGCATGCATCGCCAGCGGCCCAAGCCTGACCGCCGCTGACTGCGCCCTGGTCGAAGCTGCCGGCCTGCCAGCCATCGCCGTGAATAGCTCATGGCAGCTTGCTCGCTTTGCTGACGTTATCTACGCATCTGACGCGGGCTGGTGGGATCACAACCTGCACCTGATAGACGCACCGGCTGAGCGCTGGTCCAGCTACCAGAGCGCAGACACAAAGTACGGCATCAATCGGCACAGAGTGCCCAATCAGCCGCACAACAGCGGCATGCGGGCGATCCAGTTCGCGATTGAGCGCGGTGCGACCAGGGTGCTTCTGCTGGGGTATGACTGTTCCGTGGAGCGTGGCACCCACTGGCACGGCGACCACCAGAACACCAAGAACCCGGACGCCAAACGCTGCGCCATGTGGCAGCAGCAGTTCGCGCAGATCGACCGTAAGCAAGCAGCCATCATCAACTGTTCACGGGAAACGGCTCTGACCTGTTTCCCGCGCATGACCCTGGAGCAAGCCCTGTGCTGAAAACCTTCTCTGGCCGCGCCCCGTCGCAGAACGAATACGAGCTGCGACGATTCATTGCCCTGCTGAGAGACCGTGGCGTGCGGCGCTATCTCGAAGTCGGCAGCCGTCACGGCGACACCTTTCACGAGGTGATGAGCAGTTTGCCGGCCGGCAGCTACGGCTGCGCAGTCGATCTGCCTGGCGGCCTGTGGGGCAAGAAGAAGACTGAGCAATCGTTGCTGGCCGTTGCCGAAGACCTGCGCGCCAAGGGCTACATCATTGATGTCGTGCTGGGCAACAGCACTCACACTGACGTCATCGAGCGCATCCGCGGGCTCGGTAAGTTTGATGCGGCGCTTATCGATGGTGATCACACCTACAAGGGCGCCAAGCAGGACTGGGAAAACTACGCACCCATGGCAAGGCTGGTGGCCTTTCACGACATCGTAGGGCAGGGCCTGCGCGAGAATGTGCACGGCAACCCGGTAGAGGTGCCACGCCTGTGGGCGGAGATTGCCACCACCAATGCCGGCTGCGTTGAGTTCGTCGACAGTGAGTCAAAAATGGGAATCGGCGTATGCACATCACACTGATTGCCAGCCCGCGCGCGCGGCACCAACTGGAACACCAAACGGCCCTAGCCGCTGGATTCGAGGCGATTGGATTTGATGTCACTCTGACCCACGGCCAGGCAGCCAGAACGCAGCATGTAGCCTGCTGGGGCTGGCGGCTTGGGCAGAAACTGCGTGCCGCCGGCCATGACGTGCTGGTAGTGGAGCGCGGCTACCTTGGCGACCGGTTCGCCTGGACGTCGCTGGCGTGGAACGGCCTGAACGGCCACGGCGAGTTCCCGGCGGCACCGGTGGATGGCGGCGAGCGTTTCCGTCAGCACTTCAGCATGCAGCCGTGGAAAGAAGGCGGCGATTACGTGCTCCTGATGGGGCAGGTGCCCGGTGATGCCAGCTTGCAGGGTAAAGATCTCATGCCCTGGTATGAGCAGACCGCCGAGCGCGCCGCCGCTGCCTATGGGCTGCCAGTCAAGTTTCGCCCGCATCCACTCACCGCCCGCAAAGGCATCAAGCAGCAGCTGCGGATGGCGACCAACTCACGCGGCACCTTGGAAGAGGATCTGGCAGGCGCTGCTGTCGCCATCTGCTACAACAGCAACTCAGCTGTGGATGCTGTGCTGGCGGGTGTGCCAACCGTCACCGCCGATGTTGGCGCTATGGCATGGGATGTTACCGGCCACAAGCTGGGCGAAGTCGCCAAGCCAGACCGTGAGCAGTGGGCGCATGACTTGGCCTGGAAGCAATGGACGCTAGCAGAGATCGAAAGCGGGGAAGCCCTGCGCGGGCTGGTTGGCCATGACTGACGCAGTGTCGGTAAATGTTGATGGCTTGGCCGAGGTGCTTGGCAAGTTCGAGGCCATCGAAGTCGACCTGAAAACAAAGGGTGGCCGCTTTGCTTTGCGCAAGGCGGCTCAGCTGGTGCGGGACAAGGCTCGTCAGAACGCCGCTGCGCTGGACGACCCAGAGACCGCCGCGAACATTGAGAGCAACATTGTGGAGCGTTGGTCCGGCAGGACTTTCAAGCGCACCGGAAACCTGATGTTCCGCGTTGGCGTTATGGGCGGCGCCGGTGGCAATGCATCCTCGGCATCGCTGGATGGCCTGCCAGGCAAGGATACCAGGCACTGGAGATACAAGGAGTTTGGGACCGAGAAGATTGCCGCCACTCCGTTTATGCGCAGGGCTCTGGCTGAAAACATAGCCGCCGCCATCAGTGAGTTCTCAACCCAGTACGACAAGAAGATGACGCGCGCCATCAAGGCGGCCAAGAAGAAGGCGGGCATCAAGTGATCGCACCAATCTATCCGGTCTGCGCTGCCTCTACCGCCGTGCAGGCTGCGCTCGGAAATCCCCCGAGCATCTGGCCGTTTGGCGAGGTGCCGGAGGGCACGCCATACCCTTACGCCGTATGGCAGAGCGTCGGCGGCAGCCCAGAGAACTACATCAACCAAACGCCAGACATGGATGGGTACGGCCTGCAGGTCGACGTGTACGGCAATACCGGTGAGTCGGTAACCGCAGTGGCTGAGGCCCTGCGAGACGCCATTGAACCTCACGCCCATATCACCAGCTGGCTCGGCCAGAGCATGGACCGAGAAACCAAGCGATACCGCTACACCTTCAGCGTGGACTGGTTCGTCAGTCGCTGAAACGAGCAACCCCAACAACCCGCCTTGAGCGGGTTTTTTTATGCCTGAAAACCCGCAACAGGAGTACCACCAATGAGCAAGCTCACACAGGGCACCCAGATTTACTTCATCGACCCGGATGACGACTCTGTCGTAGCCGTTCAGTGCGCGACCAGTTTTAACCCGGGCGGCGCCCCTGCTGATCAGATCGACGATACTTGCCTGGAGTCCGATGAACGCACCTATAAGCCCGGTTTGCGTACGCCAGGCCAGGCAACCATCGGCCTCAATTCCGACCCGGAAAACGCGTCGCACATCCGTATGCACGAGCTGAGCGAAACTAACCCGCCTCCCGAGCTCAAGTGGGTGGCTGGCTGGTCCGATGGCACCGATGCGCCGACCGTTGACAGTGCTGGTGATTTCGACCTGCCAACAACTCGGACATGGTTCACCTTCCAGGGTTATATCAGCGACTTCCCGTTCGACTTCCAGCAGAACGCTGTCGTCACTTCTACCGTGACCGTTCAGCGTTCTGGTGGCTCTGCGTGGATTCCGAAAGTATGAATCTGACAATCGATAACCTCAAAGCAGCAGGCGCCTTCACGGGCGCCCCTGTGGCAAAGGACATCGCCTGGAATAACGACGATGGCGAGGAATTTACGGCAACGGTGTTCGTGCGCCGCATAGGATACGCCGCGGTCGTTTCGGACCTTACGGCGGCGCGCTGCAAGACTGATCCGGTTGCTGGCCGCATTGCGTCCAGTATCTGTGATGCCGAGGGCAATGCTGTGTTCGCCCCGGGCGACATTACGGGCGAAGCAGACCCTGAGCGCGGCCCCCTGCACCACGGGCTTGTGATGGAACTGATGCGCGTCATGGCCGAGGTTAACGGCGCGGGAAAGACGAAGAGCTGAGCGAACTGGACGAGTTCTGGCACGAGCTCGTCCTGTGCGGGGTGGGAGGTTCCACCATCGCTGAGGCCCAGCAGCGGCTTGGCTATCAAGAAGCACTGCAATGGATGAAGTATCGGAGGCTTCGCGGCAGCTTCAACCTGGGCATGAGGGTAGAGCGCGGATCGGCACAACTATCCGTGCTGTATGCCAACGCGCACAGCAAGAACGGAAGCTGGAAGATTTACGACTTTATGCCGAACATGGATGAGCCGCAGATGACGCTGGAGCAGGCAATGGAGGCGTGGAAGTAGGGCCGGGAGTACTTGCCGGCCAGCTGGAATTGGGGAGAAGGAGGACTGGCGAGTAAGAGAAAGAGTATGCTTGAAGGGTGGCGGCTTTAGTCATCTTGACCCGTATCGCCTGCGCCTCTCTTCTTATTTGCTAAATCCTTGGTGAGCCAGGCTGGTGCTTTGCCGTCAAGTTCGGCAGCAGTCCGTTCGGCCATTTTTGCCACTAGATAAGCCAAAGCATCTTCAAGCGGCAGGTTGCGTGACTCGGCAAAACCCTCGAGCCGCTCGTGCTGCTCTGGGGTCAGTTCGAGTTGGTATGTGTCAACGGGATCATCCCCTTGTAGCTTGTCAACCGGGACATAAAGGGCGTCTGCCAGCCTCAAGAGTGTTTTAAGGCGCGGCTTTGATTGGCCTGACTCGTACTTTGAAATCATAGACCAGGCGATACCCACCTTCGCGGCTAGCTCGCGCTGGGTGAGGCCGCGCTCAGCTCGGAGCAGGGCTAGTGTTTTTGCGAACTTTTCTGACATGAAGATCTTTACCGATTTTCGGGGCTACAAAATGGTACGTCCCTGTGGTGTGCGCATGCAACAAAGTCAACAGTGTTGTTGACAAACGACACAAAGAGAACAAAACTACACAAACGAAACAACGGGAGGTCGATATGAGCGCGACTCAAGAAAAGAAGGTGGTAGGGATTCGTTTGGAAGAGATGTTCAGGGCGCTGTTGGCGCAAAAGGCGCAGGAGAATAGCCGTAGCCTGAGCGGTGAGATCGTCCACCGGCTGCGCCGCTCTCTGGAGGCAGAGGCAAGCCAGAATGGGCATCAGGCATAAAAAAGCCCCGAGCGTTGCAGCGCTCAGGGCTTTGGATAACGAAACGTTCGAGGAGAACAATTTCATGAGCAAGAATAGCACAGCGGTATCTAATGTCATCCCCTTCAAGTTTGAAGCCCGTGAAGTCCGTACCATGCTGATCGAGGATCAACCTTGGTTTGTGGCTGCCGATGTGTGCGTGTCGCTGGCTATCGGCAACGTATCGCTGGCAGTCAACGGCCGCGCAGATCGCAGCTCCGATGGCCTGGATGAAGACGAGAAGGGTATTGCCACTGTCAATACCCCCTCCGGCGCACAGGAAATGCTGGTGGTTAATGAATCTGGCTTGTATGCGCTGATCTTCAAAAGCCGCAAGGCCGAGGCCAAGCGCTTCAAGAAGTGGGTCACTGCAGAAGTCCTGCCAGCCATCCGCAAGCATGGGCGCTATGAGGATCGCCGCAACACCATGTGCACCTTGATCGGTCAGACCATCGGCACCGATGGCTTTCACTGCTTGGCTGCTGTACTGGACGGCAAGGTTCGCCATCTGCCCGCACCAGCACGCAAACGGGCTAAGCAGCACGTGTGGTCGCAGGTGCATAAGGCGTTCAGCGTGGTGTCGGCGCAGGATATTCCTTCTGACCAGATGGACGGGGCGCGCAACTTCATTGCCGCCTACGCAATTGAAGGCGAATGGCTTGGCAAGGAGAAGCCAGCAGCACCTAAGCCGCCGCTGAATATTCACTACCCGCTTGATGCGCTGACTTGCCGCCGGCCTGGAATGTTGACGCCATTCAACGCGAACCACGAGACACTTCAGGTCACCCTGGAAGACTTGAGCAGCCCACGCACTTCGTTCTGCGAAATGATACTTTCAGAGCTGAGCCGCAACGGATACGCAGTAGAGGCGGCCTGGTGGGAATTTCGAACGTACCGGAACAAGTTCGAGGCGTTTCGGGGATTGGTGCACAACCTCGGAAGCACCATTGAGGAGCCGCAGAATTACGTGGTGAACCGAAACCCGTTGCCAGCTTAAGCCTCAACCAACCCACCAAACCCAGCACAGACTGGGTTTTGGTGCTGGCCTGGGGTACATTCTCCCTGTCTATCAGGGAGGAATGTCGCATGCTTAAGAAAGTGTCTGCTTTGGTCGCATTCGCGCTCATTGCTGGGTGCAGTACAAACCGAATGCCTGAGCTCAGTCGTTATGACGCGAAATTTCAGCCGTGGTCATCCGCAGAGTCTGTAAACGCTGTATCTTTCATCAGGTCTGGCGCACCGGGCAGCCTACCCCTTTGCGTGGCCTTGGTGGTTAGCAACTCGGGGGAAACGCTGTCTGACTCGAGTAACAGCTTCTTCGGCGCTTACACTGGGAATTACTACAGTCTTGAAAAGTCCGTTCAAGTCGGCGGAGGCAATGTACTCCAATATGTTGCGCCGGATAACAACTCCCTCGTGGCTGAAGGGGCTGTTCGCTATGAGGTTAGCTCGTTAGTCACGCGGTCGGTGCGTTATAAGCTTTCTGCTAGCCAGCTAGATGGTGGACGCTCTTATGTCTTTAGTGACCTGGCTCAAGCGCAGATTAATAGTGGTGCCGCCTCAAACACAGGGTATGGACCTGTTGGTTCTTGGAGCGGTGCAAACCCCGACCTGGCTTTGCAATCGCTGGAAAGAGTCGCTGACGAAATAGAAAGATGTCTGGCTCAGCAGTAACTTTTAAATGAATACGAAACCCGCCTATGCGGGTTTTTTTATGCCTGGAGAAAAGCATGGCAGGTAAGAGCCTCGGAACGCTGACGCTGGATCTGGTTGCCAGGACCGGTAATTTCACCGGCCCAATGGACAAGGCGGCACGGCAGACCAAGAAAAACTCAGACCAGATGGCAAAGGCCGGCAAGGCGGTTGGTATCGGCATTGCTGCTGGCGCTACCGCCGCCGCCGCCGGTCTGCTGCTGATGATTCAGCGTGAGCGCGATCTGATCGACCAGCAGGCGAAAACGGCGCAGCAGCTCGACACTACCTACGAGAGCATGGCGAACCTGCGCCGCGCGGGTGAGCTTGGCGGGGTGGGGTTCGAAAAGATCGAAACAGCTGGTCGCACGCTCAACACCAACATCGGCAAGGCGATTCAGGGGGTTGATGCCCAAGCAAAGGCGTTTGATCGCCTCGGCGTGAGCGCGCAAGAGATTTATGACCTCCCGCTCGATGAGCGCATTGCGGTTATCAATCAGGCCTTAATCGAAAATGTACAGGCATCTGAGCGTGGCGCGGTGGCCGCCGATATCTTCGGCTCACGCAACGCCGCGGCCATGCAGCAGCTTGACCCAGGCACGATTGCGGAAGCCGCTCGGCAGGTCGAAATCTTCGGGCTGAACTTGTCTGACGTTGACGCCGCCAAGGTTGAGATGGCGAACGATGCCATGAGCACCATGGGGTTGCTGACTGATGGCGTTGGCAAGCAGCTGACCGTCAAGCTGGCGCCAATCCTCAAGGCCATTGGCGACGAGTTCCTTCGCAGCGCTGAAGAGGCGGGCGGTCTGGGTCAGGTTGTCTCCGATGTGGTCGATTCCGCGGTGCCTGCAATCGGCTTTGTGATCAGTGCTGCGGACGGCGTAGCGCGCGGTTTCAGCATTGCCGCCGATACGATTGTTGGCACCTTCGCCACCGCCGAGTTCTGGGTTAACACCATCGGCGCGGAGATCATGGAGATCATCGACAATATCCCCGGCATTGATCTGTCGGTGGATGTCGAGTCGATGAGGGCGTCCGCCAGGGTGGCGAAGGGGGTTGCCGCCGAGGCTATGGCCAGCATCCAGCAGTCTTTGCTTGAGCCGCTGGCTGGTGAGAAGTTCGAGCGGTTCATACGGAATGCTGTAGACGCCGGCAATGAAGCTGCTGAAGCCGTTGTTAAAGCACGCGAGGTGGCGCACTCAACTGGCGGTGTTTTCAACGAACTGGCTGATGAAGGCGATGAGGCCGCTAAGGCTGCAGCTAAGGCTGCGGATGCAATCCTGTCCGACATCAGCGCTCTGGAGAAAGCCGCAATCACATGGGGAATGACCGCAGACGAGATAAAGGTGTACGACCTGCAGGTCAAAGGAGCAACGGAGTCACAAGTTGAATATGCGCGATCCTTGATAGGTCTGGTCAGCGGCCTAGAGCGCGCCGAAGAGCAGCAGAAGGATTATCTGGCGCTAGTCAAAGAGCTTCGCACTGACGAGGAAAAGCTAACCGATACCTTCAACGACAGGATAGCTGTTCTGGACGCTATGTCTGATTCGTATCGGATCAGCAGCGACGAGTACCAGCAGATGGTATCGCGGATTGCTGATGCTGCCTTTCCTGATGCGCCGTCATTCTCTGGCCTAGCACCAGAGGTTGGTGGTGCTTTTGGCGAGATCATCAAGATCGACGACGCGGAGAAAGAGCTGGAAAAGTGGTACCAGGTGCAGCTGGATATGCTGGAGCAGTATCGGTCAGAGCGCGCAGACTTGACCGAGCAGTGGGATGAACAGGAACTGGCGCTTAAACAGGAACACGAAGACCGCCTTGGTCAGATTGAGCAGGCTCGCCAACTGGCCTCACTTTCTGCGACAGAAAGTATATTCGGCGATTTATCGGAAATGGCGAAGGTATATGCAGGCGAGCAGTCTTCCCTGTACCGGGCAATGTTTGCTGTGCAAAAGGCCGCCGCCATCGCTCAGTCCATGGTCGCTATCCAGACCGGCATCGCTATGGCAGCCGCCAATCCGTTCCCGGCAAACCTTGCGGCGATGGCCTCTGTCGCAGCAGCAACGGCCAGCATTGTCGGCAATATCGGCGCCATTGGCATGGCCCACGACGGCATCGACTCGATCCCCCAGACCGGCACCTGGCTGCTGGAAAAAGGTGAGCGCGTCACTACCGCCGAGACCAGCGCCAAAATGGATCGGGTGCTTGAGGATATCCGCAGCGGGCAGCGGGACGGCCGTGCGGCCGGGCCTGTATCAATCAGCCTCGACCTCAGCGGCATGAGCGACTCGCGCGAGGTGCGCAGGTCTGAGGCGTCCGTTCGCCGCGCCGTTGCACAGGGTGTGGCACAAGCACAGAGGTATCGTTGATGGGTGCGTTCCTTGAAGAGCGGCTCGATGTGTGCGTGCGCATCGGTGCCGAGGCTGCAGATAGCTACATGCTCGAAGCCAGCACCACGCTGGGTGGCTCCGAGTATGTGTGGCTGATCAACGGCAAGCCGTACCGCGAGTTTGATGTTGGCTACATCAAGCGCAACAGCGACCTGGCGGAGTCTGTGCTCAGCCTGTACCACCGAACTTACGGCGGCTATGCAGGGTTCCGCGTGAAGAGCTGGGACGACTACACCACGGCGCTTGACGGGCGCAGCGCCTACACCGCAACAGACTGCACCCTCGACCCGGTAAGCGATGGCGTTTACCAGCTGGTGAAGGAGTACGGGCGCGACAAGCCAGCGCTGCCGGATATCGGCCGGCCGCGGCGCACCCTGTTTAAACCGGTTGTCGGTGAGGTCGCGGTATCTGTTGCCGGGCAGGTTCTGCCTGCCGGTCAGTGGTCTGTCGATACCACTACAGGCAGAGTGACGATGGCGGCCAACAAGATCCGCGCCATCACTGCGATCACGCAGGCCGCGCAGGCGGTACTGACTGTCGGAACTAATACGTTTCTGGTCGGCGAGTCTGTGGTCATCAGTGCGGTTGTTGGGATGACGCAGATTAACAACCTGCGCGCTTTGGTAACCGACAAGCCCAGCAGCACTCAGATCACCGTGGCTATCGACTCTACTGCGTTCAGCGCATACGTGAGCGGCGGCAGCGTGCAAACCCGCCCGTTGGCGGGTGAGGTGGTCGCCGGCGGCTGTGAGTTTGATATTCCCTGCCGGTTCAGTTCCACGTTCTCGGTGACCGCTCTGGACCCGCGCCACCGCGAAGTTGCAAACCTGAGCCTGCGCGAGCTGCTCTCCCCCTGATAAGGCTTCAACATGAAATCACACGTCGCCGATTACCGGACGCGGGTTTACTGCGCCCGGATTGAGCCCGTGGGCAACCAGCCGATTGTCAGGCTGACCAGCTACCCCACGGCGCTGAAGATGAGCAACGCCGCCGTCTACCACGCCACCAGCGGGTATGAGTTCTCCGGCCTGAGCGCCACAGCGGATATGTCCGGCAGCGGTGTAGACCTGGACGGCATTCTGCAGGCCGGCGGTATCTCGCTCGATGACCTGCAGGTGGGCGCGTATGACAACGCCCGGGTCTACGTCTTCGCCACCAGCTGGTCCGCGCCGATTGAGGATGAAGAGCCGCTTTCGCTGCTGTTCTTCGGCAAGGTGGACATCACCGATCACAAGTACCGCGTGCAGCTGATGAGCGCGATTGATGTGCTGAGCCAGAAGGTGGGGCGCAACTACAGCCCCTCATGCCCCTGGACGCTGTTCGATCAGCACTTGGGGGGCAACCTGATCGCCACCAGCCGCAGTCGCTGCACCGGGCCGCGCGCTGATCCGGACGGGCCGCAGATGGCCGACTATCTGGTGACCGGTACGCTCACAGCGGTGGCCAGCCAGTACCAGTTCACTGACAGCGGCAGGGCAGAGGCGGACGACTGGTTCGGTTACGGCGAGATCCTGTTCACCACCGGTGCCAACGCTGGGCTCAAGCCGTTTCAGATCAAGGTGTTCGCCAGTGGCGCATTCACCCTGCATGAGGCGCTGCCATACCCGCCACAGGTTGGCGATGAGTACCAGGCCATTCCGGGTTGCCGCAAGCGGCTGGAAGACTGCCGCGGCAAGTTCGGCAACGCCATCAACTTCGGCGGGCAGCCACACGTGCCCAGCAAGACCGTATACAGCCAGCGAGGACGCGGAGCATGACGCCAGACGACATCATTGCCGCGGCCATGGAGTGCGAGCACACGCCGTTCCGGCATCAGGGGCGCGTACCCGGTGTCGGGCTGGACTGCGCCGGACTGCTGGTGCACTGCTTCAAGCGGCTGGGGTTGGAGTACCGGGACGAATATGGCTACCCACGTCAGCCGTATGACGGCCAGCTGCAGAAGATCCTCAACGCACAGCCATCGCTACAGTCAATCCCTGTCGCGGAAGCTGGAGCAGGGGACTGGCTGATCATGCGCATGTCGCGCGACCCGCAGCACATTGCCCTGCACGCAGGGTTCGAGCGTGGGCACGCCTACATCATTCACAGCACGTCAGAGTCCGGTCGCGTGGTTCGCCACCGGCTCGACGCACTCAATCGCGCCCGGGTGACCGGCGCCTACAGGATGGTCTCTGCATGAGTTCCAATGTTCTCGGCGCTGTAGTTGGCGGAGCGGTCGGCTTTCTGGTGGGCGGGCCTACCGGCGCGCTGATCGGCGCTGGCATCGGCCTGGCAGGCAGCGCGCTGGTAGGTGGTTTGGGTGTTGGCTACGACGGCCCGCGCCTGTCTGATCTGAGCATCCAGACCAGCACCTATGGCGCAGACATTCCGCGCGTCTACGGCACTATCGTCGTCAGTGGCAACGTCCTGTGGCTGGAGAACAACAAGCTGCGCGAGCGCAAAAGCGACGGCGGCGGCAAGGGCGGTGGGGCAAGTGCTGCGGACGAATACACCTATTACGCCACATTCCACCTCGGCCTGGCCGACTGCCCGGACATTCCGATTCACGGCATCCGCCGGATCTGGTGCTCGGACAAGCTGCTGTACGACGCAGGAGCGTCTGACCTCAGCACCATCATCGCCAGCGGCGTGTTCCGCACGAACAAATGGACGTTCTATCCGGGCTCTGATGATCAGCAACCCAGCGCGCGGTATCAGGCGGACGTGGGCGTCGATAACGCCACCGCCCATCGTGCCATCGCGTACATCGAATACCGCAACCTGGAGCTGACCGACTTCGGCAACACGCTGGAGGGCGCGCAGTTCCGCGTTGAGCTGGTGGTGCCGGAGGCGAAGGAAGCCCCGGTGTATATGTACAACCGGTCGATGGTTGGGGAGGTCGTGTACTCGGATGAGGCGATTGTGCAGACGGCGGAGGCACAGACCGGCTTCTTTAGCGAAGGAGTATATTACGGCTCAGTTCGGTTCCGCACGTATGATCATTCCGGCAGATTGATTCGGTCCGTTGTTAAGTCGGCATCGGTTCCAGTTGAGGGGGTTCAAAGCTTAGTTTTTTATTGGTCGCTTTATCTGAGGGGTGTGCAGAGCAGCATGTTCGTTTACCGCCAGGACGGCACGAAAACCTGCAGGGGTGCAATCGATGGCGACGTGGATTTGTGGCCGCCGGATGCGCCTGTGGGGTATATCCGCACCTCGTTCGGTGATTTCCTACCAGCGGCTGACGCAATCCGGGTGCATAGAGGCGGGCAGTTCTCCTCTATCTCTTTCTCGGGGGTTCGTCACACAGACCTGCAGGTTTTAGAGTCAGCCGGGCGGCTGTTTGCCCGGTTTGTTAGGCCAGCGGAAAACGCGCTGTGTTTTGCCGAGCTGGATACTGACGGGTTCGGGATAATTTGGGAGTCGCAGCTCGGCACTGGTGACACATGGACCTTGGCCTCGCGGTTTGCAATCAGCGAAAGCCGCGTTTTTGTTAACGCGGCAGATCTGGCGCTAGTGTACGACATAGCGCAGTCGGGGGTATCTGTAGCAGGGTCCGCTGCGCTGCAGGGGGTCTCTGCGACGTATGCTGTTGCCCCCGGTTTCGGCATGACCGCAGCGGGCCGCGTCTATCAGATGACCGACCGAGGCGGCGCCGGCTATGAGGATCTGGCCGACGTTGTTGTCCGCGAAGTCGAGCGCTCAGCGCTGCTCACAGCAGATGACGTAGACGTGTCGTTACTCACCGGTCAGACGCGGGGTTATCGCGTCAGCGGCGGCTCAATCCGATCAGCGCTGGACCCGCTGGCCACCGCACACCAGTTCGCAATCATCCAAGACGGCTACAAGCTCAAGGTGGTGCCGCGCGGGCAGGGCAGCGTGCTGACCGTCCCCTATGAGGATATGGGCGCCACCAACGGCGACCAGCCGAAGGACGTATTCAAGCGCGGGCGGGAAATGGACAGCCAGCTGCCGGCGAAAACAACCGTCAAATACCTGGACGTCGCTCGCGAGTACGACATCGGCGAGCAGTCATCGACCCGCATCAATACCGAGGCCGTCAACGAAGAGGAGATCGAGCTGGCAATGGTGCTCACTGCCGATGAAGGCGCCGGCATCGCCGAGGTGCTGCGCGGCCGTGCGTGGCTGGATCGCGACAGCTACGAGTTCAGCCTGCCGCCGACCTATTTGGCGCTGCAGCCGGGTGACGTGTTCACCCAGCAAACACCGGATGCGGACTACGAGGTCTACATCAACGAGATCGAGTACACGCAGGACGGTCGCGTAGAGATCAAAGGCACGCCCAACGCGGCCTCGGTTTTCACCCCGAATGCATCCGGCGGTGAGGGCACACTTCCGGACGGCGTGATCGGCATTGCAGGCCCCACTGTGTTTGTGCCGCTGGACATCCCGGTCGTAGATGAGACGTACCAAAATCAGCTCGGTTTCGTCGGCGTGATGACGGGCTACACCTATGGCTGGCCTGGTGGTGTGCTGTACCGCTCTGGCGACAACGGCCAGACGTGGCTTGATATTGAGGCGTGGAATACCAAGTGCACAATCGGCACAGCGGCGGATGTGCTGAGTGCTCACGACGGCTATCTTATCGACCAGTCTGAACTGCCGGTGCTGGTTATCAGCGGTGAACTGGAAAGCATCACCCGCGGCCAGATGCTGACTGGCGCGAACTACGCGGCATACGGGGCGGACGGGCGATGGGAGATCGTACGGTTCCAGAATGCAGTGCTGCAGGCGGACGGTAGTTACACGCTGTCTGGGCTTGTGCGCGGTGACCGTGGCACAGAGTGGGCGACCGGTCTGCATGAGGTGGGCGACTGGTTCATCTTGCTGACCGACCCTGACAACGTCTTTATCAGCATGGCGTCCGAGTCGCTGACGCTGGAGCGGCTCTACCGAGGCATCACCAATCGCGCGGCACTGGATACTGGCGACAACGTGAGTTTCGCGTACCAGGGCGTCAATTTGGAACCGCTCAGTCCTGTGCATGCGCGGGCCACCCGCGACGGCAGCAGTAACCTGTCGGCAACCTTTGTCCGTCGAAGTCGTCTTTCCAGTAGCTGGTGGTCTACGGGAGTCGTAGCGCCGGTCGGGGAGTACGCAGAGGCATACGAGATCGACGTTATCGATGGCAGTAGCGTAATGCGCACGATTGACTCCAGCACCGCGGGTTTCAGCTATTCCGCTGCGGACCAGACAATTGATTTTGGCTCCCCTCAATTATCCATTACTTTCCGCATCTATCAGCTCAGTGAGGTGGTAGGGCGTGGCTATGTTCGCGAGGTAACACTGTGACAACACCTAATCTGGGGCTGACCGAGCTGGCAAACGGACAGGCCAACTACCTGAATGCCAACGAGGCGTTTGCGATAATTGACGCCCTGCTGCAAACCCCGGTCATCAGCAAGACACTGACGGCTGCCCCCGGCAGTCCGGCCAACGGCGCTTTTTACATCATGGCCTCGGCGTGGACAGGAGTAACAGGTGCTGCTGCGGGCAAGCTCGCGCTGTACCGTACCGGCTCTGGCTGGATCGTCATCACCCCGAAAGAGGGCTGGAAAGTCGAGGTGCTGGCCGACGGGATCACGTACCGATATGACGGCTCAGTGTGGGCGGAATGGTCAGCCGGAGGTGGCAGTGGCGGCATGACAAATCCGATGACTGCAGAGGGCGATATCATCGTAGGCGGATCAAGCGGGTCACCGGAGAGGCTCCCTGTGGGGACTGACGGGCAGGTTCTGACCGCAGTCTCAGGGAGTCCCGAGTGGCAGGACCCTCCGGGCGGCGGGTTTACCGGCGGCACGCTGTCATCCGCGCTGAATGAGGCTCCAGCGGTAACGCTCGCCTCCGCTGCGACAGTTAACATCGGGGCCGCAACGGCAAACACGATCCGCATAACGGGCACAAGCGCGATCACCGCGTTTGATGCCATCGCCGACGGTGCTGTGCGGCGGCTCGAGTTTGCTGGGGCGCTGACGCTAACACATAACGCTGTGTCGCTGATCTTGCCGACCAGCTCAAATATCGTCACGGTGGCCGGCGACGTGGCGGAGTTCCGGTCGCTGGGCGAGGGCAACTGGCGCTGCACGGGGTATCTGCGCGCAGATGGCACGCCGCTGGCAGGGGGCGGCGGTGGTGGGCTGACGTATTTTGCCGAGGCGAAAAATACAGCGTCACCCAATACCACCACGCCTGCAGTATCGCTATCCGCAGTCGTTGCAGAGACTAACGCCGATATGGTTTTAGCGGCAAAAGGCACCGGAGCAACGATTGCGCAGGTCCCGGACAACAACACCTCAGGCGGAGCAAAACGGGGTACTAGAGCGACGGACTGGCAAAAAGGGCGGAACTCGTCAAACCAGGTAGCCTCGGGCGCGGAATCGACTATCAGTGGTGGCGTGAACAACACCGCGCTTGGGATGGGCGCAGTTGTCGGCGGCGGCGTGGCTAATAGCGTAAGCCCTTCCTATGGGGTATGCGGTGGCGGGTCAAGCAACATCGTCTCTGGCACGAGCGGGACAATCTCGGGCGGTAGCTCCAACACGATCAACAGCGGCGCCGATGGCGGGTGCATTCCGGGCGGTTCCGGTAACCTGGTATTGACTGGTTCAGTTGCTGCGGCTGTTTTGGGCGGGGCAGGAAATACAGCATCGGGACAATATTCGACGGTGCTGGGCGGCTATCAAGCACACAGCCGAGGCATATACGGAGCCGAGGTCCGCGCGAGCGGGCAGTTTTCAACTCAAGGCGATGCTCAGCGCGGGCGCTATATCTTGCGCAGGTCTACGACAAACGCGACTCCGCTAACGCTCGGGACAAACGGATCAGGCGGCGGGGTTACGAATCAAGTAGTGCTGCCAAATAACAGCTCGTACGCTTTTACCGGACGCGTCGTAGCGCGTGAAAATGCGACTGGCGACTGTGCAGCATGGGAGTTTACGGGTGTCATCCGGCGCGGCGCTAGCGCCGCAACGACTGCGCTGGTGGCAGCTGTGACGCCGTCAAGTATCGCCGCAGACGCTGGGGCCGCCGCATGGGGCCTGAGCGTCACGGCTGACACGTCGAGCGGGGCGTTAGCGATAACAGTAACCGGCGAGGCGGCGCATACAATCCGCTGGGTAGCCGATGTCGAGACTGTCGAGGTCGTTGGCTAGTTTTCTGAGCTACTGACGCGGCAGTGGAGAGTGGTTGCCGGTACTACAAAACCCGGCATTGGAACAGCCCACATCCCTGTAGAGCCAGCACGATAGTGCCCGCCCGCGCGGGCGCTGTCGCTGGCGAAAACCAACAAACGATAACCCCGTCACAACAGGCCGCCCAATGAGGTGGCTTTTTCTTTGGAGAATCAATGACAGTCATCACCGCTGAAAAAGCAGGCGGGGCGAACGTGTGCGCGTTCCTCGACATGCTGGGCTGGTCAGAGGGCACAGTGCAAGTGCCGGGCAGCGACGACGGGTACAACGTACTCGTTGGCGGCACGCTGTTCACCGGCTACGCCGATCACCCGCGTGTATCGGTCGCTCTGCCACGCTACGGCATCCGCTCGACCGCCGCCGGCCGGTATCAGTTCCTGTCACGCACCTGGGATGCCATCGTCCGTAACTACGGGTTCCGTGGCCGCTTCATTCCCGAGGCGCAGGATCTGGCCGCCATCAAGCTACTGAAGGAATGCGGCGCTTACCCGCTGATCCAGCAGGGCAATATCACCGAAGCCATCAAGCTGGCCGCCCCGATCTGGGCCAGCCTGCCCGGCGCCGGCTATGGCCAGCGCGAACACCGGCTGACCAAGCTGCTGGAGATTTATGCGGATGAGCGGGCTGCAGAGGCGCAGCCGGAAGAGCAGCTGCTGGCGGTGTATGCCGGCTGCGGCGGGGAGGTCGCATGCTGAATAAGTACAAGCTACTCGCCCAGATCTGCGGCCTGGCCGCCCTGGTGCTGCTGGGGTTTGGGGTGGGGTGGAGCTGGAACGGATCTCTCTGGGAGTTGAAGTACAACAACCGCGAGACCAAATACGCAGAGGCACGGGCAGCAGCCGAACGGCAGGCCCGGTCGGAGGAAACGCGGCGCGCAGCCGCAGTTGAGGGGATACGACGTGATGCGAAACAACAGATTGACCAGGCTCAGGCTGATGCCAGTGCTGCTGATGCCACTGCTGACAGCCTGCGGCAGCAACTCGCCGAGCGTACCCGTCGAGCCAGCGCGGATACCTGCTCTGACGCCGGAAGCCAGACAGCCCGCTCAACCCTCATACTGTATTCCGAGCTGCTCGACCGGGCTGATGCGCGAGCGGGAGAGCTGGCAGCAGAGGCTGACCGACGACGAATAGCGGGGCTGGCGTGTGAGGCTCAGTACGACTCGCTTGGTCAGTGACCTGCAGCGGTGCGAGCCAGCTCAAGGGCTGCCTTGCACCGGCGGACCACGTTCGTCACTGCCTGCGGCGTCACGCCTAGATCAGCAGCAGCTGCGCCGGGAGCCTCGCCGCCGACAAGTACGCGGCGGGCAGCTTCTTCGCTTTGCCCGCCCCGCAGGCTGATCAGCTTCGCCAGCGCTTCAAACTGTTCGCTCGTCATCACGCCACCTCGATCTGTGCGCCCGGCAGTACCAGCCAGGTGGTACCGTGCTCGTCGCTCATTTCTACCGCCGCGTAGCCCAGGGCCTTGGCCAGCTGGCCGCGAATGCGTTGGGCTTCCCAGCCAGCTTCGCCCAGGTCGTCAGCGCGCAGCAGCTCAACGTCGGCGTCTTCCACTTCTTCCTCTTCAACCACCAGTTCGAACAGGCGGTCCATGTCGTCACACCAGTGACCGGCAACTTCGTTCAGGGCAGCCATCACCGCGTCAGCATCCAGCTCGTAGGACAGTTCTTGCTGGGTCAGCGCCTTGTCGTCATCGATCTCGATGCTGTGCAGCACGTCACCGTGAGACAGGGCAGCGTCTTCATCGGCAGCGGCAAACAGGCCACCGAAGATGCCGAGGTCTTTAATTTCGCTGATCTGTTCAAAGCTGCCGTGGAAGAGTTTCATTGCCGTTCTCCGTTGTTGATGACTCTATATTAAACGCTTTAGAGTTTAATGCAAGACATGGCGACGAACGGTCATTCTGATCCGTGGGGGAATCTTGGGGGAATGCTCCCCCAAATAATCCCCTCGTCATCCTATAGGACGCTTAGTGATAGTCAGCAAAATCAGTATCTTGCCGGATGCGAAGTCCGTTAAATGCGGGCTGAAAACGGATTCGAAATCCGTTGTACGGGTAACCGTACCCAGGGTTCGAATCCCTGACTCTCCGCCAATAAACAAAACGCCCAGCTCAGCTGGGCGTTTTTGTTTATCCGGTGAGCTCTCGGTGAGAACCCTCGTTCGACCGAGCCTGCAACGCAGGCGAGGAACGCCGGAGCGCAGCGACGGCGGCCCCTCGAAGAGGGGTGAGGCGCGCAGCGCCGAATAATCCCTGACGAAGTCTCAGAAGGCACAGTTCTCCGACTAGCTGGGTGCTTTTTGTTTATCCGGCGAGCTCTCGGTGAGAACCCTCGTTCGACCGAGCCTGCAAGCTATACCTGCCATCTCAAGGCGGGGCGGCGTCAGCTTTGCAGCTCGCTGGCCGTCGCCGTGATGGTGCAGGGGCGCTCGGGCAGGCTGCGCGGGAATGCCGAGAGTGGCACCGGCGCGGATATCAGATAGCCTTGTACCTCGTTGCAGCCGGTGGCGCAGATAGCATTGAGCTGCTCGGCGGTTTCAACGCCTTCGCAGACCGTGCGCTTGCCGAGGGTAATGGCCAGCTCAGTAACCATCCGCACGATGGCCTGGGCATCCTGTCGGGTCAGCAATTCGGTAATGAATGAGCGGTCGATCTTCAGGGTGTCGAACGGAAAGCAGCGCAAGTACGACAAAGACGAGTAGCCAGTACCGAAATCGTCCAGTGCCAGTCTTACGCCGGTCTCACGGATGGCGTGGAGCGTGGCCAGCGCCTGATCCGGGTCATCGAGAATCACCGACTCGGTGAGCTCCAGTTCAAGCCGCTGCGGGGCGAGCTGGTAGCGTTGCAGCAGGGTCTTGAGGCCCTCAAGAAAATGCCCGAACTGTACCTGCATCGCCGAGACATTGACTGAAATGGTCAGCCCTTGCAGCTCATTGACTGCAGCCCGGCAAGCCTCCTCAAGTACCCACTGGCCCAGACCGTCAATCAGACCGCACTGTTCGGCAATGGGAATGAACTCGTCCGGTCCGACTCTGCCCAGCTCGGGATGGCTCCAGCGAATCAGTGCCTCGGCGCCGACAATCTCCCAATTCGCGAGATCAACCTTTGGTTGCCAGTGAACCTGAATCTGTCCCCGCTCAATGGCGTGTCGCAAACCCTCTTCAATGGCCAGTCTGCGCCGGCTGCGCTCGCCCATTTCTTCGGAGTAGAGCGACCAGCAGCCCCTGCCCGCAGACTTTGCTGTGTAGAGAGCCATATCCGATTGCACCATCAGATCATCCAGATGAGGACCGCCCGGCGGACGCACGCTGATACCGATGCTGGCGCCAACGCGAAACTCTCGCTCAGCGACGGTGATAGGGTTACTGAGGTTGCTGATCAGCTTCTGGGCCAGGGCGGTGATCTCTGTGCTGCTCTCAAACTGCCAGACCACCAGGGCGAATTCATCGCCGCCGAGGCGGGCGACCAGCATGTTTTCGCCGGCGCAACCGAGCAGGCGGCGGGCGATGACCTGGAGCAGGGCGTCGCCGGTACTGTGGCCGTGGTTGTCGTTGATGCTCTTGAAACGGTCCAGGTCGACCGACAGCAGGGCCAGTGACTGATCGCGCTTGACCAGTGCACTGATGGTGTCGCGCAGCTTGAAGCGGTTGGCCAGGCCGGTCAGCGAGTCGGTGTGGGCCAGGGTTTGCAGCATGCGTTCGTTGTTGACCTTGTCGGTCACGTCGCTGACGATGCCACGCCGTCCGACAAAGCGACCTTGATCATCCAGAAGAATTTTGCCCGTCAAGGCCAGGTGGCGCACTCCGCGGCGACCTTGCAAGCTGAGCGGCAGTGCACGGAAGTTCTGGCGACATTCAATCAGTTCGGTGCCTTGCTTCTTCAACTCAGCGCAGCGATCACTCAGCAGCTCCACGAAGCGTTTTTCCCGGTGCTCATTGGGCGCCAGTTCAAGCAGTTCGGTCAGCCGCGGCGACACGTGGTTGAGCATGCCATCGGCGTCTGTTTCCCACAGCGCGTCACCGGCATCCAGCTCGAAGTCCTGAAGCAGCACCGAGAGCATTTCGCCCTGGCGTGCAGCTTTGCGCTGAGCATTGATCAGGTCGGTTGATTTTCGCCACGACAGCAGCGCACCGATGACTACCATCGGCGAGTAGAGTGACAGCAGCAGGGCGAAAGCAAAGAAGTGAGTTTGACCGGTAAACAGCAGGCCGATCAGGGAGGCCAGCGTGTATATGCCGACATAGATGATGCTGGCACGTGGCAGCGGGCTGAGAACAAACCCGCCGGCGCCGATCATTCCTGTTACCAGTGTCGAGATGGTCATCTGCTGCAAGCCACCACTGGTTGGGAACCACAGGATGATCATCACACCCCAGATACCGGACAACCCCGCCGCGTGAAGAGTAGAGCGCTTTATTCGACGTACGCGGGAGGTTACAAGCCCCTCATCCGGCATTCGCCACCAGCTCACACAGGCGAGCAGACAGGCCAGTGCAAGAGCACAAAACCAGACCCATAGCGCGGCTGGAATATCGGGTGAGTAGCTAAGCAAAATACAGGCACCTGCGCCGACGTTGGCAAACATCATCGCGGGCGTGACCCGAATTACCGAGGTGAGGTGGGCGCCGCGCAGCAAAGCCATTTCGCGCTCGTTACTGCTGTACATTTGCGCGATGTCGTCGCGCAGTGATTTAAAGGTCTGTGAATATGGTTTCAAACGACACCCACCGATGGCGTGACTGCACCCTGTCTCAACACTAGCAGAATGCAATCACGCCTGACGATAGGCTTTAGGTCGCAGCCGCGTTATTCCCAATCAACCGGACAGGCTTGGCAACCATGCATTGTCACGTCCAGAAAGGTGCCGTAGTGCAGGCGTGCGCCTTCCAGGTTGGCGTCGGTCAAATTGGCGTGATTGAGTTTGGCTTCCTGCAGGTTGGCGTCGCGCAGATCGGCGCCGGCCATGTCGGCCTTTGGCAGCCAGGCCATCTCCAGATTGGCGGCGCGCAGCACGGTACCGTGCATGGTTGCACCGCTGAAACGCGCGAAGTCCAGGCTGGCGCCAGTAAAGTCTGCGCCCTTGAAGCTGGCTCCCTGCGCAGTGAGGTTCCAGCCACTGATGGCCACAAACTGTGCTTCGTCGGCCTGGGCGCCGCGCATGGCGGTTTGCTGCAAGCTGGCACGGGTAAAGTTGGCTCCTTCGAGCCGGGCGTTGTCGAGTCTGGCTTGGTCAAGTACTGCATGGCGCAGGTCTGCATCGCGCAGGTCGGCGCCGGTCAGGTCCGCCTTGCGCAGATCCAGGTGGCGGAGATCAGCGCCGCGCAGATCAACGCCCTGGCACTGGGTGCCGGGGATCAGGGCGCAGCCGTTTAGGGTTCGGATATCCTCTTCGGCAATGTCAGCGCTCTGCGCCAGCAACGCGGGGCTGCTCAGTGCCAGCAGGCTGGCAGTCAGACGAACAAGCAGTTTCATGCTCTTCTCCATAGCCCTGCCCACCCGGGTGGGCAGGGCGTTTCAGGTGATTACTCGTTGGCCCAGCTGGGCAGCTTGAATACCCAGAACGAACCGCCCTGAGCCACCGGCTTGGTCAGCTCGGCCATGTCGCCACCCCACAGCGGCACCGCGCCGCCGTAACCGGTGGTCACGCCGATGTACTGCTCGCCGTCCTGTTCCCAGGTAATCGGCGGGGAGATGATCCCGGTGCCGGTCTGGAACTGCCACAGCTGCTCGCCGGTCTCGGCGTTGAAGGCCTTGAAGTAGCCATCGCCGGTGCCGGTGAACACCAGATTGCCACCGGTGGCCAGTACGCCAGCCCACAGTGGCAGTGGCTCCTTGTGCTCCCAGGCCACGCGACCGGTCTGCGGGTCCATCGCCCGCAGGATGCCGACGTGATCGTCATACATGCGCTTGATGCGGAAGCCCATGCCCAGATAAGCGGAGCCCTTGGTGTAGCTGACTTCCTCGGTCCAGTAGTCTTCCTTCCAGTGATTGGCCGGAACGTAGAACAGACCGGTGTCGCGGCTGTAGGCCATCGGGTTCCAGTTCTTGCCGCCCAGGAACGGGGGCGAGACTTCGATGGCTTCGCTGCGCTCCTGACCTTCTTCCAGGCGCGGCGGACGCTGACCTTCGTTCTCGATCGGGCGACCGGTTTCCAGGTCAATGCCGCTTGCCCAGGTGATGTTGTCGACAAACGGGAAGGCGTTCATCAGCTTGCCGTCTTCGCGGTTAACCACATAGAAGAAGCCGTTGCGGTCGGCGTGGGCCGTCGCGGGTACTTTCTCGCCGTCCTGCTCGTAGTCGAACAGCACCAGCTCGTTGTTGCCGGAGAAGTCCCAGGTGTCGTTCGGGGTGTGCTGGTAGAACCATTTGACCTCGCCCGTGGTGGCGTCGACGCCGACCTGCCCGGAGGTGTAGAGGCTGTCGTAGTCGTTCGGGTTGCCATCTTCCGGAGTGCGTGCCCAGCCGTTCCAGGGGGCCGGGTTGCCTGCACCGATAATGATGGTATTGGTTGCCGCATCGAAGCTGGCGCTCTGCCATGGCGCGCCGCCGCCGTGGCTCCAGGCCTCGACCTTGCCGGTCGGCGAGTTCGGATCATCCGGCCAGGAGGGCGCTTTTACGTCGCCGGTGGGGGTGCTGTCTTCGCCGTTCAAACGGCCCATGTGACCTTCGACGAACGGGCGCATCCATACCTCTTCGCCGGTTTCCGGGTCGCGGGCAAACAGCTGGCCGACCACACCGAACTCATCGCCGGAGGAGCCGTGGATCAGCAGCGCGCGGCCGGTGGCCTGGTCCTGCACGATGGTTGGTGCGCCGGTCATGGTGTAGCCCGCCTTGTGGTCGGCGAACTTCTTGCGCCAGACCACCTTGCCGGTGTCCTTGTTGAGCGCAACGATGCCGGCATCCAGGGTGCCGAAGAACACCTTGTCGCCGTAGATGGCGGCGCCGCGGTTGACCACGTCACAGCATGGGCGAATGTCGTCGGGCAGGCGGTGCGAGTAGCTCCACAGGCGCTGACCGGTCTTGGCATCCAGGGCGAACATGCGCGAGTAGGAACCGGTGACGTAGATCACGCCCTCGTGGACGATGGCCTGGGATTCCTGACCGCGCTGCTTTTCATCACCGAAGGAGAAGGACCACGCCGGCGTCAGTTTGAACACGTTCTCGTCGTTGACCATGTTCAGCGGGCTGTAGCGCTGGGCGTTCGTGCCCAGGCCGTACATCAGCACGTTGTTGGTGGTCATGTGGTCGTTGGCGATGTCCTCCCAGGTAACCGGGGTGGCCGCTGCAGGGCCCGCGACGAGGCCGAGGCCAGCGGCGAATACCAGGCCCCTGATGGCCTGGCTGACGGGCTTCAGTGCGGGAAGTCTTGTTGTTTTCATGGCAGTTTTCCTGTTGATCGTTGGCGTGTTCAGCGAGGGCTGATCCACGGCTCATGGTGGGCGTGGTGTCAGGGCGCGGATACGGAAAACAGCCCGGGTACGGCGGGAAAATTGCCCGTACCGGTGGCGCTTGGTAGCGGGTGAAAGGGAGCAGGACTTAGGGCGGAATGAATTTGGCCCAATGAGTATGCGGTGTTCGGTCGCAGCCGTCCTGGCCGCTCTAGAACAAGGGTTTCTGGTTGGGTTCGATGCGGTTTCTACTACCAACGAACTAGATCGCGGCCACCAAAGCAGCATTGGGCCGATTGCGGCTGCTTCCTACCATGGCCATCGACAGCAATGCACTTGCGCAATCGATTCGGCCACGAGGTGAGCAGTATGAACCATTACAAGAACGCACTGAAGATGACCGCACTCGGCCTGGCACTGGCCGCCGGTCAGGCGCTGGCCCACGGCAATGTCACCCCTCAGGCAGTAGATACCAAGGGGCTGGAAGAGCTGGGCACGGAATGGCGCGAAACCAACCCCTACCGCGAAGGCCACCCGCAGCACGAGCTGGCCATCAAGGTGGGCGCTTCTGCCTACAACCAGAACTGCGCCGCCTGTCACGGTCTGGAAGGTATTTCCGGCGGCATCACGCCCGATCTGCGCTACCTGGAAGTGGGTGACTACGGCGATGAGTGGTTTAAAGAGCGCGTGATCAACGGCGCGGTACGTGACGGCCGCGTTTACATGCCGAAGATGGCTGACTTCCTGAGTCAGGAAGCCCTGTGGGCCATCCGCACCTGGCTGGAAAGCGTAGCAGTGGAGCAATAAGGTCATGGCCCGCGCCTGGCTGTTTTGTCTCTGCCTGCTGCTGGGACTGCCAGCACAGGCGTACAACATCACGCACATCCGCGACTACGACGAAATTGTCGCCTCCGGTGAGTTGCGTGTGGCGCTGTATCAGGACTTTCCGCCCTACAGCTTTATGCAGGGCGGCGAGCCTGCCGGGGTTGATGTGGCACTGGCCCAGGCGCTGGCCGACGGACTCGGCGTCCGCCTGAGTATCCAGTGGATGCAGGCGGACGAAACCATTGACGGTGACCTGCGTAACCACCTGTGGAAAGGGCATTACCTGCGTCCGGGCGAAGTCGCCGATGTGATGTTGCGGGTGCCCTACGATCAGGACTTCAGCAACCGCCGCGATGAGCTTGGTCTGCCGAAGAACGAGCTGGTGCACATGTTCGGGCCCTACCAGCGCGAACGCTGGCAGGCGGCGTTTGACCCAGGCAAGATCGACGCCGTACCGAGCATCGCGATCTTCCAGTATTACCCGGTCGGGGTAGAAGAAGACTCGGTGCCATCGTTCTATCTGGGCTCGGTGATGAACGGTCGGCTGGCGGGCATGACCCATCACTACCGCACCCTCAGCCTCGCCTTCGATGCGATGCTCAAGGGCGAGGTCAACGCGGTGATGGGCACCCAGGCGGAAATCGACTGGCTGCTGGCGCAGCATCCGCAGGCGGGGATGCAACTGACCGAGAACGCCTACCCGAACATCGGCAAGCAGGTGTGGGAGCTGGGTATGGCGGTCCACGACTCCAACCGTCAACTGGCCTACGCGCTGGGTGATGAGGTGGAAAGCATGATTCTAGATGGCCGGATGGCGGCCATCTATGCGGCGCAAGGGTTGCGGTATCTGGCGCCTGACCGCTACGCGCAGTAATAGACTGATCTCCTTTGCCGGCCTCTGGGCCGGCTTTTTTCTTCTATGAAAGCCGGAATGACAGTAGGGCGGGCTAAGCCAAAGGCGTGTCCGCGTTTTTACTAAATGTGGCCTGTTTCCACGTAGCCGGGTGTCGGAGTTCCTGTTTTGGGCATTGCGCCGTTGCCGAATCAGCGTTTCGCCTTCACGGCGAGCCAAGGGGGGGCGCTTGCTCGGCCCCCCTTGGCGATCCCCCCGGCACCCGGCTACGCGGCCCTGCGGGTTCGCTGAGTTGCTCGGTTTGGCAGGGGCCGGCAGAACTCGGCTCTACGAGCCTCAAACAGGCTGCCGTCCTTTTTCATGCCAACCCTGCGCTACTCGCCCACGTAAACGGGACGAACTCCGGTGCGCACTCCACCATCTATGTCTTTCTGATGGTGCCCACGCTCCGCGTGGGTACCGGACTGCTCGGCCGCTCTGCGGCCGGCTGTTCAAATCGGCCGCCGCTCTATGCGGATGCGCAGCGTCCATCCCAGTGCTCCTGCGCAGAGCGTACTTTCTCACCACGGACTTGCAATCTGATAATGGTTTTTGCTTTAAATGTTACGTTATAACAATTATAGTCTGCCCCGCGGTGTGCCAGCCACGCCGTTGCCAATACCAAATCGAAAGGGAGCAGCCATGTTTTCAAGCAAGACGCCATTGACTCTGGCGCTGGCGGCGGTGGCCGCTGGTGTCTCTTCCGTGCAGGCAGCGGAT
>Ga0105357_10000232_pt1 | contig 28247 bp, 23 predicted proteins | sample GOMGulsemesocosm_4_FD_83660 | JGI IMG/M metagenome (GOLD analysis project Ga0105357, IMG submission 83660) | Methane-oxidizing microbial communities from mesocosms in the Gulf of Mexico - GOM15B Gulf of Mexico | ecosystem: Environmental > Aquatic > Marine > Cold seeps | place: USA: Gulf of...
ATTGGCGTTCTCGCATCTATTATCTTGGTTGCTACAACGATTTCACAATCAAACATTAGCTTTGTTGACGGGTTTTTTGTTTGGTTCCCTGAGTTTAATTTGGCCGTGGAAGCAAACGTTGGAGTCTTACGTTAACAGTCATGGCGACGAAGTCCCCTTGATTCAACAGAATGTGCTGCCCTGGAAATATGAGGTGTTGATGAATAACCCTTCTGAGCTTGGGCTGGCGTGTATATTTTGCGTAATAGGCTTATTGATTGTGATGCTTTTGGAGAAAAAGGGGGGTGAGGCGCAAAATAGCTGATCGTAAAAACGATCACCTGCGCCCTGGGAATCTCGGAATTTAAGAAATTAACGCTATATTTAGTACTTTAACCAACTATTTCTTAGACTAAATTGTTATTGATCCCCTCGTTTAATCCCCTAAAATAATAATAAGATAGTATAAAACTAAACTTTTGCGTGAACTAAATCACAACTTTAGCCCTAGGAGAGAATAAGCAATGAAATGGCGCTTGTTCAATATATTGATCACCCTAGTATTGGTTTCTTGTTCATCAAGTCGCAATTTGGCACCTATTACCGACCTTTCTCAGCCTCCCTCCCAAAAGATTGATAGCCACACTGTAAATCGGGGCGAGAGTTTGTATACAATCGCATGGCGCTACGGAATAGATTTCAAGCTTCTGGCCAAGCGCAATGGCGTATCAAGCCCTTACACAATCTACCCTGGTCAAAAATTGAGTTTATGGACGACGTCACGCAAGGCTAAAAGTTCAACGAGCAAGCCCAAAAGTAGAGCTAAAGTAGCGGGTGCGCCAAAACCTAGCTTGGTTAAGAAACCGACGATTAAAAAAACAAAACCCAAAACAAAACCGAAAATCAAGAAAACGACCAAAGCTGTCACTCGTTCAAAAACCACAACACCACCCAAGTCTTCTAGCAAAAGTAAGCTCTCCCGAGTGGGCAATTTAAATTGGCGCTGGCCGGCCAAAGGACGAATTCTTTCTGGCTTCAACACCAATCGCGGCTTGAATAAGGGTATTGATATTGCCGCCAATTTAGGCGAGCCTGTGGTCTCTGCTTCGGCTGGTCGGGTTGTTTACGCGGGCAATGGCTTGCGCGGTTATGGCTTGTTAATAATTATTAAGCATAATGAAAATTACCTAAGCGCATACGCCCATAACAATAAACTTCGAGTGAAAGAAGGAGATTCTGTTAAAGGCGGGCAGAGAATTGCCGACATAGGTTCTAGTGGCGCGAATCGTACAAAATTACATTTTGAGATTCGCAAAAATGGTAAGCCGGTAAATCCGTTGACTTACCTGCCCAAACGCTAGGTTGGCAGAGAAGCACTCGCAGTGTTGCAGCTGTTACAGACAACTAAGTGTACTGCTTGTTTCCAGGATGGAAACGAACTGTGAAAGTCTTAGGGGTGGGGATAAAAAAATCCCGCACAATAATATTAAGAATATCAAGGTATAGGTAACGACATGGCAGTCCAAAAACAAGACAAGCAAGCTGGCGTAGCATCGCCAATGTCTGTGGGCGCAACACAGGCAAAAGAACCACTGACACATTTGCCGCCAGATGAGCGTAATAATCGTACGTTTGATGCAACGCAGTTGTATCTTAATGAAATTGGCTTCTCTCCACTTTTGAGCGCTGAAGAAGAAGTTTATTTCTCACGGCTGTCCCTGAAAGGTGACGAGGCCGCACGAAAGCGTATGATTGAGAGTAATTTACGTTTAGTCGTAAAGATCGCCCGTCGTTATGTTAGTCGTGGCCTAGCGTTGTTGGACCTTATCGAAGAAGGTAATTTAGGTTTGATTCGTGCGGTTGAAAAATTTGACCCAGAGCGCGGCTTTCGTTTTTCAACCTATGCGACCTGGTGGATTCGCCAGACTATAGAGCGTGCGATCATGAATCAGACGCGCACTATTCGTTTACCGATACACGTTGTGAAAGAGCTCAATGTTTATTTACGAGCAGCTCGTGAATTAACTCAAAAGCTTGATCACGAACCAAGCCCTGAAGAGATCGCCAACTTGCTGGATAAGCCAGTTGCTGATGTCGAGAAGATGCTGGGTCTCAACGAGCGAGTTACCTCGATTGACAACCCAGTGGGCCCAAGTTCAGAGAAGACCCTATCCGAGACTATTCCCGATCAGCGAGTTTCAGACCCGTCGATGTTATTGCAAAATAACGACCTGCATCAGAATCTTGATTCTTGGTTGGACGAGCTGACTGAAAAGCAACGTGAAGTTGTTGCACGCCGCTTTGGTTTGCGCGGCCACGAGACCAGCACCTTGGAAGAGGTAGGACGTGAAATTGGTTTGACTCGAGAGCGAGTACGCCAGATTCAGGTTGAAGCCTTGAAGCGCTTACGTGGAATCCTGGAGCAGCAAGGTTTAAGCAGCGAATCGTTGTTTGGATCTTTAGGCTAAAGCTAGCCGATCAAAGTTTAGAATATGTTGCCTGCCGAGAGCCGCGTTAATCGCGGCTTTTTTATGCCTGCAGATTGGAGGCTTGTCGCGAGGTGGTATTACAAAAAAGGGTTTAGAATTAAAGGGCTTGGAATTAGGCGGGCTGAATTAAATGTTAGGGGGTAGTTGGGCTCCGCTGTCATTACAGCAGAGCCGCGCCGAGTTAAAGCACCAGGCTGTCGTCTTCTTGGCCTTGTTGGCTGAGGCTAAGCTGGCCGCTAGAGGTATCGAAATGCCACTGGGAACAGTAATTGGGGCGACACTGAAAAACCTTGTCATCGTTGAGTGCTGAAGCGACAAGAGAGTTAATAACAACGAAGTGACAAAAAATGAGCGTGTCTTGTTGCATCGCCATCACCTCATCAACGATACGTTTGCGCCAGTCCAAAATTTCTTGGTTTTGCTTGGACCAATTTTCTTTGAATACGCCTTTAAGCCATTCACCCCGTTGGCTCATTTCGATTCCGGTCGAGGGGACCTCGGTGAATGCAGGCTTGATCTCAACCGACTGCTTAAGGATCTGGGCTAAAGGCTCGGCGGTTTCTTGGGCGCGTTTTTTGGGGCTGCTGACGAGCTTGGGGGCAGACTGCTTAAGGCTGATTTGCTTGTGAAGGATCCCAGATGCAGCAGCAGCTTGTTTATGTCCGAGCTCGCTAAGCCCTGGGTCATTATCTGTTTGCCAGTTAGAGGCTGCCTGACCGTGCCTGATGAGTATGATTTCGCTCATGGGTATTATCTGCCTATATTTTAGCAAAGCTATGGTTGAATAGTGTTGGGAGCTTTCATGTACAGTACCGCCGAAAACAGTAACGTTAAACCTGCAATCTATCAATCCTCGCGCCTAGAATAGTATCTAGTTTTGTATTGGTGTTTTGACAGGCACAAAAAAGGAGGCCTAAGCCTCCTTTGGAAAACAAGTCATGATGCTATTAGCGCTCAAGGTACTGCAGCTTGTTTTCTTTACCATCCCATTCTTCCGAATCGGGGAGGGCGTCTTTTTTCTCGGTGATGTTGGGCCAAACTTCAGCTAACTCAGCGTTGAGTTCAAGATAAACCTCTTGGCCTTCTGGTACTTCATCTTCAGAGAAGATCGCATCAACGGGGCATTCTGGTTCACACAATGCGCAGTCGATACACTCATCTGGGTGAATGACCAAAAAGTTAGGGCCTTCGTAGAAACAATCTACCGGACACACTTCTACGCAGTCTGTGTGCTTACATTTCACACAATTGTCGGCAACGATAAATGTCATGCTAACTCCTTACAATTCAAGACTAATCCGGCTCTTTTCGGCCATATTGATTTGGCGCGCATTCTAGCAGTATTTTTGCGCTTTATGTTGGTTCAATTCGGTCTAATTATAGACAGTTTTGTTCTAATTGATTGAAAACAATCAATTTTGCCAGTAAGCAATAATCAATTCGATTTAGTTAAGCTTATTGAACGTGTTTTTTGCAAATTTAGCATAGTTCATTTGAATCTACAGCAGGGCCTTAAGCCGATAAAGTTGCTCTAGTGCCTGTTTGGGGCTCATGTCGTCTGGGTCAATATCGATGAGCGCGTCGACGGCAGCGTGGCTTGGTGCGCAGAACATATCCGATTGCTGGGGAGATTCCTTGGCATCAATAATGCGCGTACTAGGGTTTACCGGGCTCGGCATAGGGCTGATATCAGCGTCAGCAGAAACCTCGAGCTTTGTTCCTAGTTCATGATTGGCGCCAGCTTCTAAGGCAAGCAGTTGTTTGCGAGCTTGCTCTAATACGGGGGCTGGAATACCCGCAAGTTTGGCAACCTGAATACCGTAGCTCTGACTCGCGGCGCCTTCCTGTATATTGTGTAAGAAGATGATGTTGTCGTTATGTTCGGTTGCGCTGAGGTGCACATTAGACACAGTGCTAATAGTTTCAGGCAGAGCCGTGACTTCAAAATAGTGGGTCGCGAACAGAGTAAAGGCCTGCACCTTTCGGGCAAGGTGCTCAGCACAAGCCCAGGCAAGAGATAAGCCATCAAATGTGCTGGTGCCTCGACCAATCTCATCCATCAACACTAAACTGTTGGCGGTGGCGTTGTGCAAAATATTAGCGGTCTCGGTCATTTCTACCATAAAGGTCGAGCGCCCACCGGCTAAATCATCGGACGAACCGATACGGGTAAAGATCTTATCAACCAAACCAATGTTGGCGCTTTGGGCTGGCACGAAACAGCCTATTTGCGCCAATAAAACAATGAGTGCGGTTTGTCGCATATAGGTCGATTTACCGCCCATGTTCGGACCGGTAACAATCAACATGCGGCGCTCATCATCAAAGCGAGTATCGTTGGGAACAAAGGGTCCATCTAAAACCTGCTCTACCACTGGATGACGACCTTGTTCGATATCAATGCCTGGGGTGTTACTCAGAATCGGTTTTACCAAGCTGAGTTGATCGGCACGCTCCGATAAATTACTCAAGACATCGAGCTCGGCAACACCGCTTGCGGATGTCTGCAGATTAATAAGGTCTTGGTTTAGGCGTTCGATTAATTCGTCGTACAGGGCTTTTTCACGAGTGAGTGCGCGGCTCTTTGCCGACAGCGCTTTATCTTCAAATTCTTTTAATTCAGGCGTAATAAAACGTTCGGCATTTTTTAAAGTCTGGCGGCGAATATATTCAACAGGTGCGGCGTCGGCCTGGCCTTTTGATATTTCGATGAAATAACCGTGCACGCGGTTGTAGCCAACTTTAAGAGTGGCTATTCCGGTTTTTTCTTTTTCCCGAGTTTCAAGATCAATCAGAAACTGCCCGGCGTTGCTGCTGATGTTCCGTAACTCATCAAGTTCCGCGTCATAGCCTTCGGCGATAACGCCACCATCGCGAATAACAACCGGTGGGTTCTCAACCACGGCTTTATCGAGCAGGGTGACAAGGTCGGGAAAGACAGAAATATCAACACCTAACTCAGACAAATGCTGGCCTTTAAGCTCGGCCAATAGAGATTGAATAGCCGGGTAGGTCGCAATGGAACTGAGCAAACGGGATAGGTCCCGAGGTCTCGCCGAGCGTAATGCTAGGCGCCCAAGAATTCGTTCCAGATCGCCAATTTGTTTTAGCTCTTGTTGTAATAATTCGTAGCGGTAACCTTCTTTTAGTTCGCCAATGGCATCTTGGCGTCCCTGCAAGGTTGCAAGATTGCGCAGCGGACGATGTAACCAGCGACGTAATAAACGACCGCCCATGGCGGTGTGGGTATTATCCAACACAGAATATAAAGTGTTTTCATCACCACCGCTTAAATTGCTGTCGAGCTCAAGATTTTTACGGGTCGAGGCATCCATGGCGACGGCTTGGTCGCGATCTTCATAGCTGATGCTACGAATATGGGGGAGTTCGGTGCGCTGGGTTTCGTGGGTGTAAGCCAACAAGCAGCCAGCGGCCTGAATCCCTAAGTGCCGATCTTCACAACCAAAACCAGATAAATCCTTGGTCTCAAATTGCTTGCAGAGTAATCGCTCAGCCGTTTCCAGTTCGAACTCCCACGGCGCACGGCGGCGCAAGCCCGGCCTGTTTTCATAAAGCGGGTGGCCGGCCAAATCATCGGGCACTAATAGCTCAGCGGGGTTCAGGCGTTGTAACTCTCCCTGCAGGGCATCGTCGCCATCGACTTCAAGAATTAAAAACCGGCCGCTGCCAATGTCGAGGCTGGCAATACCGTATTGTGTAATGTTGGTTTCAGGGTTCGAAAGCGCATTAATGGCAACCAGCAAGTTATCTTGTTTGCCATCCAGCAATGCTTCATCACTGATCGTTCCTGGGGTTACTACGCGAACCACTTTACGTTCGACCGGCCCCTTGCTCGTGGCAGGGTCGCCAACTTGTTCGCATAACGCGACCGACTCACCGGCGCGAACAATTTTAGCCAAATAACCATCCGCAGAATGGTAGGGAATACCCGCCATCGGAATAGGCTCGCCACCCGATTTACCGCGAGAGGTCAGCGTTATGTCTAAAAGCCGTGACGCTCTTTTGGCATCATCGAAAAACAGCTCATAAAAATCCCCCATACGGTAGAACACCATTTCATTGGGGTGATCAGCCTTGATGCGGAAATACTGCTGCATCATAGGGGTATGAGGGGAGGCGTCGCTGGATTTTTTGGAGCTCGAAGTCTTGGCCATGTTGCTAATCGTAACCGCTGTAGAATCGCTGAATTGGGGTTTAAACCGAGAGTCAGCTTGAGTGAAAAACAGACTATGACGGCGTTATATTTGGCCCTAAATAGAAGGCAATATAAAAGCCCTAAGGATACTTGGATGTAGGGGGTGATGCTAGTTTTGTCTGGTATTGGTGGGGAGTATTGAGGGTTGGCCTGAAGTGAACGATTCTAGGGAAGTTGCTCCAGTGCGGCTGATATAGCTGGGTAATTTGAAGCGAGTGCCGGGGGAGATTTGAAAAAATAGCCGATTGGCACCCCCGTATTCTAGCCGCTAACACTAAGCACCTTATGAGTTGGTTTTCTCCGATCAGGTGCCAGTGGCTGTTATAACATTCGTCAGAATGCGTACTTCATAGAAAACTGTAGGCGGTTTAGCTTGCCGATATCATCTTTCAGCGATGACTTGCCGTTTTCGAGTTCCTTTGTAGCGTATAAATACTCGCCGCCCACAGTGAGTTTTGGAGCTGCCTGATAAAGTAAGTTGGCTTGTAGGCTTTGGTAGGCGCTTGGTGTTTTATCACCAACGTAGCTCGGGTTGTCAGCGTCCGTCACGGATATGGCTAGATTACTTCGCCATTTGGGGCTCCAAATATGCCGCAAGGCTAGCGTCATCCCCCATTGATCTATCAGGCTGATATCCCCTGTCGGTGTGATTACACCAGCACGAAAGCTGTTCAAACCTAAGTAACGACCAAGTGCATTGCCGTAGTTCAGTACAAAACGTATGTCGTCGTTGGCGATTTTTAGTTTCCCCGATGCACTGATTCCGTACCCTTGTGCTTTGGCATTTGTACTGCCTTGCTGAACCTTTAGTTCTCTCGACATGGCGGCAATGGTGTAATTGAAATTTTTGGCTTTGCCGTTGTAGCGAAGGATAACGTCAGGCCGGCTGTTGTCGTCATAAGGGTTGATGGAGCTTTTGTAGAGTGTGGTAGACGGGTTTTCAAGGGCAAGCTGAAAGCTGCCTTGTTTTAATTTTCGGGTATATCGTAATTGTTCTTGGCGTACCAGGTTTAATCCTGCAGGCCCAAGTAGTATCAAGGTCTCAGGCTTGGCTTTCATATTGGTAAATGTGGTCCATGTCTGGCCCGCGAGTAATGACGTTTTATTGTCGACATTCCAATCCAGGTAAGCGTGACGAACTCTTAAACTGTATGAGTTACTAACCCTTTCATTACCCTGAGCGCTGGCAAGGAAGTCATATTCGAAACGTGTTTTTATACTTCCTTCTTGCAGCGTACTCAATGTCTGTAAATTTATTCGTGAATTCTTTGCGCTGGCGTGAAACCTAGCGTCGCCGTCAACACCCCCAACTGGGATGGTAGCGGGAATGAATAGATCTTCACCAACAGGAACTGCTGCTTTGGTTCCGTCGGAATAGTCGCTTAAATTGAAATCCATTTTGACTAAGCCCCCAATACTCACGTTAGTGTTACCAACTGTGAAGTTATTGGCGGAGCTACCAAAGGTCTTGGTGTTTGTTTTGCGTTTTGATAGTTTTTTTGCTGTTACGTCAATCGTTTCGGGTTTCGGTTTAAGTACTAACAGTTTCAATTGATCTATTTGTAATTGAAGTTGTTGAATTTTTTGTTCAAGTTGATTGTTGTCAGCCGAGATAGAATAAGGCGAAAATATAGCTAGGTAACCGATTCCAACGATCAGTATGGTGTAGCGAATAGTATTGTCAGACATGTTTTCCCCGGCCTTATTGAAATTTCTCGTGCTGAATTATTTTGGTTGAATATTTGGTATAGACAGTAATTTAAATAATGTCCATTACTATTGACCAGTAAAAAGTTGATGCGACGAACGCGCACGTTCTAAACTAGACGAATGATATCAAGTGACTAGACTTTAAGAGGTTCGAAAATAAAAGTTCTCTCTAATACTACTTATAACGACATACTTCTGCTTAAGGGAAAGGGTTGGGTAAATGAAAAATATATATGGATTGTTGATTGTTTTAAGCGTCAGTTTTTCAAGCCATGCAAATAAAGACATAACGTTATCAGCACCGACCGGCGCAGTTATTCAGGATGTTTCAGTGCTGATACTAGAAGAGGCATATCGAGAAATTGGATATGATGTGAAAGTTGAACGATTCCCAAATGAGCGGGCGCTTATATACGCCAATAACGGCAAGACTGACGGTGATGTGTCTCGTATCAAAGGCTTGAATAAAAAATATGAAAATCTTGTTCGAGTTCCTGTGGCAATAAATTTCTTAGAAGCTTATGCGTTTATGAAGCCTGGTTCCCCGGTTATTAATGATTGGCCTGAGTTTGAAGGGCATCGTGTTGTGTGTGTTAGAGGGATAAAGTTTGTTGAGAAGATTCTTCGGGACAACTCATTAAGTTGTACCGTAGTAGGGAGATTCAATCAAGCGTTAAAGTTGATATCAATGGGGCGGATGGACGCTACTATTTTTCCGAAAATGGTCGGGGTTAATGCTATTAGAAAATTCGGCGTCGAAGACGTTGTTCCAATCGGTAAGCCTTTGAAAACAATACCACTTTTCCACTATGTTAATATCAAAAATACAGGTTTAGTGCCTGAGCTCACAGCGGTTTTAGAAAAAATGAAAGGAAATAATCGGTTTTCGGAAATAAGATCTCAATATGTGAAAGAGAATAACTATTAAAGGTTGATCCGAGTATTATCTCACTTTTCCCTATGTGATTGTGTTCTTGTTTTGTTTGCTGCTAAGTCATTTTGTGTGGAGGTCGCTTCGTGTCAAGGTGCCAGTTGGCCTTTTTAACTCTACGTATGAGATTCACTGCCGACAAACATTATGCGTTATTCCTATGCTGTAATCCTTAGCAGCACACTATCTCGCGTGAGTTTTTGTGGCTCTTTGAGGCGTTGTCGAAGTGCTTTGTAAGGCGGCAAAAATTCCTTTATCGTTATAGCACTACTGACTCGTACTGTTTTTAATGGTTAAAGTAAACGTTGTTTTTTCATGTGCCACGCTTGTGACGTTTAATGAGCCGTTAAGGCGATCGGTAGCCAAGTTGTACGCAATGTTTAACCCTAAACCAGAGTTGTCAGTGCTTTCTGACGTAGAGAAAAATGGGTCGAAAATATGAGGCAAAACGTGATTTTCGATTCCTACGCCGTTATCTTGGAATATCAGTGCTAAGGTGTCGTTTCTTAAGTGTAATTCAATTGTGATTGTGCCCGATTCAGCATTGCGGAAAGCGTGGTCTAGGGAGTTCTTTAAAAGGTTTACCATAATTTGGTAGAACGCTGAGGGAAAGCTATCGATAACGAGTGATGTGGGTAGATCCAGAACCATGTTGATGTTTCGGGTCTCTAGCTCTCGCCTAAAAGGCATTAGTATATTGTTTATATGTTCGCTAAGGTCAAATTCTGCTTGTTGGTCTTCATTCTCTTCGACTGAAATTTGTTTAAATGTTTGGATGAGGTTAGACGCTTTATGTAGCGCGACAACAACAAGGTTAGCAGAGTCGGATGTTGTTTTAAGGCCCCCCTCTAGATCATCTGGGGTCATTTTTCCAGAGTGATAGCGCTCACTCAGGTTTAGAACCTTGGATTGTATAAGTGTCGACCCCGTCGCGGCAACCCCGATGGGTGTGTTAAGTTCATGAGCAACGCCCCTTACCATACTACCAAGCGCCGCCATGCGCTCAGACCTAACTAGTTGCCCCTGAGCTGATTCGAGCATGTTGACGGTATAGGTCAATTCTGTATTGGTAGTCGCCAATTCAGTGTTTTTCTTTTCTATTAATCGATTGTGAAATTCTTTGAGCTTTTCTTTTTCTCGTTGTTTCTCTAGCTCATGTTCAAGGTCAATCTTACCTTTTTGATAACCTAGTATTTTTTTGACGTTTCCTCTAGCCAGGTTAAGTGTGTCGGCCAGGTGGGTCAGCTCGTTCTCTGTTTTAATTCCTCCAAAATCTAACTCTAGTTTTTGTTCCAAGTTATCTTCATTTATTGATTTTGAAAAGTTCGCCATTGCCATTAGGTGACGAGTAACCAAATGATGAAATGTCGCTAAAATAAGAATGGCAACAGAAAACGTTTTTATTGCTTGGAATATTAATATAAGCAGGAATTTCTCTGTAAGGTCTCGATAAAGCGTTTCCAACGATACATTGAGATCAAGTCGCCCAATGCAGCTGGTTTTTGATGATTCGTTGGTAGTTATGGCAAATGTACGGCTAAGGCTATTTTTAGGGTGTGAATTACTAAAGCGAATAAGCTCAGTGTACTGCCCTGATTGGCAGCTTTTGTCTGAGTCGCCACCGGTGTGCTCCATAACGCGAACTTCGGCCATGTTTGGTAATGCGAAAATGCCGGAAGCGATATTTTTTACTTGTTCGGAGTCGACTTCCCAAATACTCTGCGAAAGGCTCTGAGTGTAGCTACGCTCGATTTGATCGAATTCTCTGTTAATGGAATCTATGCCAGATTGATAGTCGATTTTGATCTGGAAACCTGTCTGTAAACAAGCAAATATGCTACTTATCATCAATACTGATATAAGGAGGCGGCGAGCTATTGCAGATTGGCCTGATTTCGACAAAAACTCCCGTGACGATGAAACAAAGCTACGAAGAAAACTGTATTTTTGCACTTTATTTTACCTAGGTATCAATTGCGATTTAAAGCCTATATACATCGTAAAAAGTAAAATAAAAATGATATAAAGCTCCAATGTAAAGGTAGTACCTTGGCTAATCCAGAGAGACCACGCTTTAGCGTGGACTCGCGTGTGCATATGACCAGTTAGATTTTACCGGCTCCAGTGTTGTATCTTTATTATTGACTTGTTTTAAATGTAGTAGATTTTGGCGAATATCCAAGCTTTTGGCGTTTATTTGTTTGGACCGCTATTTTGAAAAATACCGACCATAGGCGATGGCGCGAAGAGGTATAGCGATAAGCAATAAAGCCTGGATTGAAATACGTCAGGTGGAAATCAAAGGGGGCAGATCTCTTTAATACAGCCAAAGCTGGATAAATCTTTGGTCTTAAATCGCTTGGAGTAAAACAAAGAGGTCAGCCCCCTTTAATAGGCAGCAAGTAAAAGGGCTGGGCGTGTGGTTGCTCGGTATACGCCTATGTATTAATGACTAACCATATTCATATTTTGGCAGCTCCAGTTGATAAATATGGCACCACCTTAATGATGTAACATGTTAGGCGTCGTTATGTCCCTTATGTTAACCACATGTATGGCAGTAGTGGCTCGATTTGGCAGTGGCGATATAAGGCAAGCTTAGTTCAGGGTGAGGGTTATTTGTTAACATGTATGCGTTATATCGAGCTAAACCCCGTAAGGGCGAATATGGTCCGTATACCTACAGGCTATCGTTGGTCGAGCTATCAATTTAATGGCAGCGGTAAGGTAGATGTATTATTGACAGCCCATCCGGTGTATTTAGGCTTATCCCCCAATGAAAAAATAAGGCGTTCAGCCTACAGGGAATTATTGGGCACAAATTTAGATGAGGGAGCCTTAAATGAAATCCGCTCAGCTTGGAAAACAGGAACCCCTTATGGAAATGATATTTTTCGGGAAAAGGTGGAATAAAAATTTGGCTGTAAAGTTGGGCTGGCATGTAGGGGCTGCCGAGTATTGATATTAAAGGGATCTGATTGCCTCAATGCCTCTAGGCTCAATCGTAAAGTAAAAAGAGTCAGGCTCTTTTGGATCTGACTGTGTATCCAACTACAGCGATCATACAAAAAAAGAATATGGGCAGTGTCGGGTGAGCCATTACGGGTACGGCGTGTAGCTTCCCATCGATAGAAGATTCGCAATAGCTAATATCGGACAAGCCGAAGCCTGGCTGGCTCCCTGGGTTTATGACTGGAGAGTTAACCACTGAATAACTTATTCTTATTGAATCGACAGCTGATGGAAAGCCTATCAGCACGTCGCCATCGGAAGCACCGGGTCCACTGGCTGGTGTCGAACTGACCCCTCGAACTTCATTGCCAGCAATGACATGGCTAGACGTACCAGATAAGTTGGGGGCAACAGGAGCACCGGCAAGGCTACCTGTGACTACGTACGATTCCTCACGGAGAAACGCTCCGACTTCTCCATCGACATCGAATAACCGAAATTCTACGGAGTCGACCCCTGTGCCAGGCGTGCCTAAATTCATATCAATAACAACTGGACGATCTGTGCCGAGTGTTACAAGGTCAACACTAATAAGAAGCGAGGTTATATTTTGGTAGAAGGCAAAGTTGACAGGGAGCGATACGGGTGAAGGCGGTGCCGGCAATAGTGCTCCAAAAGTATCTGTAACAGTGAAGTCTAGTGTGGCAATAGTCCCGGGGTAGGTGTTGGTAAGTGAGCCTGCAGCCCATGAAACGCTATCCCATTGAAGGGTCTCACAGTTCTGTGCAACTGTCTTAAAGTTAACAAGCAACAGTGAAACTGTTAATACGATGTTAGTAACAATATGCATGTAGCTCTCTTTAAAATCGAATTTTGTAGCGAAAAATAACGGAAGATTCTGTGCAAAGTTGTCGAGCTCAGGAAACTTGTGTTAGGTGTAGGGAACACCTCTGGTGAATAACAAATAATTGGAATATCCAAAATAGTAGTTAGTAAAGACAAACAATTAGGGCGCCCAAGTGAATAGTTTATTGGTATTCGATTGAGTATAACGAAGATATTAGAATGCCCAAGAAATTAAGTTATTACTGAGTGTTTGATAACTTATTAAATTCCTTTCTTAGTTATAGCTGTCAGAAATTTTTAGCGATAATTATCATAAGGCAACAAAAGTATTTTTAAGGACGACTACTTCCTATGCCTCGGTGTGTTGGACTTATGTTGACCTAAATCTTTAGAGTTAATATGGTCATAACGCTAGAGGGATCGATTACATCGCTATACAGACGAGTTTGAACATATGTCAGAAGGTTTGACGTTCAAGCTTCAGGTTTTTTTAGAATGGGTGGGCTGGACCGGGCGGGAAATTCAACAAGAAAATGTGAATCGATTGATGTGAATATGACGCTTATATTGGTCTACCCGGAATCAGTACTGAAACCAGATTGTGAGTGTTATGTGATTGTAATAAAAATTTAATGACTGTGCCGGCGTTATAGAAAAGGGTTGAGTGGTTTCCGATCACTTGGTCGGCAACGATGCAGTGTGTTGATGAGTTTTTTTGCTTGAATTCTAGCTTTCACGAAGAATAGGATCTCGCTCCCAATTTTACGTTCGATTACATCGGCTCCTTCTTGTATATCTAATTTTATTCATAATGTCGTAAATGTTTTTTATTTTTTGTTACAATGGATTCACTTTCAAGCCGATACATTCAGCTTGGTTTTCGAAGCCTTTTATTGCAATGATTTTCGTAAGAAGGTGTATGAAAATTAGGCTGCGAAGTCACTTGGCCGCTACGCATAGTGGATCGGACGGCGTTCAATGGATCTGACCCCTTTAAAAAACAAAAACAGGTTTAAACCATGTCTAAAAAAACGATTACCTTAGAATTTGAAAAAGAAACCAAAAATAGTGTGCGTTATAAAGAAGTGGCCGAGCCCGGGCAAGCGCCTATTGTTGGTACGGTTTATGTCCAAAAATGGTTTGCCGGCGACTGTAAAAACTTGGAGCTTAGTATCGAGAAAAAAGATGGCTGATGGGGAGGCTAGGAATAAGCCCTTAGCCTAAATGGGGCTCGGTTTTAGCCGCTGAAAGAGCATAGCTCCCTTGCTTGTTTTTTGTTGGAATGAAGTGCTGTTCCAAAGCCTTGCTCAAAATATAACCATGATCTATTCGGGCGCTGTCCATAGCGGGTACTTTTGCATGATAACGGTGAAGGCATCGCTGTTGATTAAATTATTGAGCCAGTTTCTCAGGCAGGGGTAGGGCGATTGCTCAAACCATTTGATGTCGACATTGGCGAACTGACGGATAAAGGGGAATATGCCTAACTCAGCCAGAGTAAGGGCGTCGCCCAGTAAAAAGCGTTGCTGCTCTAAAACGAGCTCTAATTGTTGAAGAAAAACTTCAGCGCTACGGCGGTAGTCGAGTTGGCTTGATTCAGGATGCCCGACCCAGTATTTGTATTTATCAAGATACGGTTTGAAGTCATAGTCGCATTGATTCAACAATTTACTTATGGCGTCTTGTTGCTGCTGATTACCGAGTAGGGCGTGGTTATCTGCCCCCTGTGCCAGCGCCCAGAGCATTATGTCGCGACTCTCATCAATAACTTCTCCGTCGGGCAGCACCAATACCGGCACTGTGCCTTTGGGTGAAGCTTGTAGCATTGCCAGTGGTTTATTCTTGAGTAAAATATCTCGCTGTTCAAGCTTAATATCGCAATAGTGGATAACTAAGCGAGCTCGCATAGCGTATGGGCAGCGTCGAAAAGAGTATAGGATTGGTCGCATAATAATTTTGATTACAAAGGCTTCGGGCGGTGTGTGGCAATAACGTACCGCCGGAATTATAACGGTTTAACACGCTGGGTACAGCTCAAGGCTCAACCCAATACAATGGCCTTCCCTTCCCTTGAGGCAAGGCTTAGCCTTAATCAGCCTTTTTATTCAATATCTCTTCTCGCTCAGTTTGATAATCTTGGTAGCTTTGCTGATTCTGAGTCGTGCAGTCATCGTATTCGTGGGGTGGAAGCTTTTCACACTGCCGTTTATTGTGCCCTTGGGCTGAGTCATAAATAAACTCAGCGCAGCCGCCTAGGCTTAGTAGTACGCTGATGGTCAATGCTGTCTTTTTCATGCTGGCCTCCTGTGTATCTGTATTAATCAGTAGACTACCGTTCGATGAATGAAATCTTAATGGATAGAGCGGTGCTTGTGCAAAGAGCTTATAGGGTCATCGTTACACAGTTTCAGGCATGTGGATTGACCTATTAAGATAGTGGGTATTAGTGATTGCTGATGTAGAATAACAACTCAAAATGAAGATTCTGAAACTTTCTGTGTCGTAGTACGCTGCAGGTTTTTAACAATAATAAGGTATAGCGAGAAAACTATGAAAAAGGCCATTCAGTTAATTGGTTTTACTCTATTGCTTGTTGTGATTGTCGTTCTAGTTCGTACATTCATGCACACACCCAATGAGAATGAAGCCACCGATCACCAAGCCTCTGGCATGCCGCTTTTGGAGGTCGACAATCAAAGTGTGGTTAAGCACCTGTCAGAATCGATTCAGTTCAAAACTATTTCGTATACGGTAGATGCCGTTCCGGGAGCTGATTTCGGAAGATTTGTCGGCTGGATGCAATCAACTTATCCAGATGTTTTTGCTACGCTTGAAACCCAGGAGCTCACCAAGGCAAGTAGTGAGTCGTCGGCTAGTGAATTGCCAGACTTTAAGCAGTACAGTTTGCTGCTCAAGTGGCAGGGCAGCGACGCTAGTTTGAAACCCATCTTGTTATCGGCTCATTACGATGTAGTGCCTGTACCACCGAGTACCGAAAGTCTTTGGCAGCACCCTCCTTTTGATGGCTATGTGGATGATGAATACATATGGGGCCGTGGCACATTGGATGATAAAAGTGCGGTAATCGCATTGTTAGAATCGGTGTCTTCGTTGATTAAATCAAATGCCAAGCCTCAGCGTACGGTGTACTTGAGTTTGACTCACGATGAAGAGCTCGGTAGCCCTAAAGGCGCAACCCAAGTAACTGATTATTTGTTACAGCAGGGCATCGAAGTTGAATGGAGCTTGGACGAAGGTTCGTTTTTACTTGATGGCTTTATGCCGGGTATCGAACCTGCCATTGCCAGTATTAATGTAGCAGAGAAGGGTTACGCGACCGCTGAGCTTACTGTGAAAGGCAAAGGTGGGCATAGCTCGATGCCGCCGCCAAAAACGACCGTCGGAATTTTGTCGGAAGCCATTTATAAATTGCAGAGCACACAAATGCCCGGTGGCCTAAATGGCGTTAGTGCCAAAATGTTTGATGTGCTTTCACGTTATATGTCGTTTCAAAACAGAATATTCTTTTCGAACCAATGGATGTTCGGAGGATTACTAGAATCAAAAATGGCGGAAGATGGCTTTACCAATGCCTTACTACGAACAACAACCGCGCCAACAATGTTGTCTGCAGGTGTTAAAGATAATATTTTACCAATGACCGCAGTTGGAATTGTAAATTTCAGATTACACCCTCGTAATAGTATCGAAGATGTTCTTAAGCATATTGAGACCGTGGTTGATGATGAGCGGGTGAAGGTTCGCTTGAAGGAGCATCACGCAGCATCAAAAACTTCCAGTTACGACACTAAAGGCTTTTCTGCTATAGCGAGTTCAGCCAGAATAGTTTACGGCGATATTATTGTGACACCTGGGATTACCGTAGCCGGTACCGACAGCAGTCAGTATCAGCGTGTGGCAAAAGACAATTATCGTTTTAATCCGATGAAAATAGGTAACGAAGATCTTTCGGGTTTTCATGGTGTTAACGAACGCATCAGTATTGAAAACATGAAGCAGGCAGTGTTGTTTTATCGAGAGTTGATGGTGAATTCTGCAAAGATGAAATGATTTGTTTTGCTCAGTATCGACGAGAGAGCCTTGTCGATACTGGGCAAGCTACAGCCGTTTAATTATTATTGAGCGTAATCTTCACGTAGCTGAAACTTCAATACTTTACCGGCTGGGTTACGCGGCAGCGCTGGAACCTCATAAAGACGTAGGGGCAGTTTAAAGCGGGCCAGTTTCCCATCGGCGTATTCACGCAGTTCTTCGAGCGATAGTGTACAGCCTGCATTCAGAGCCACAACAGCCGTCACGGCTTCTCCCCATTTTTCATCAGGCAAGCCGATAATCGCGACTTCGGCTATCGAGGGGTGCTCATACAAAACACTTTCGACTTCAGCCGGGTAAACGTTCTCACCGCCGCTGATAACCATGTCCTTAACTCGATCGCTGATAAACAAAAACCCATCTTCATCTAAGTAACCCGCGTCACCTGTATGGAACCAGCCCTTGTTGTCGATAGCTTTAGCGGTGGCTTCAGGTCGATTCCAATAGCCTCTCATGACATTAGGGCCGCGATAGATAATCTCGCCTACCTCGCCGTCGGCGACAGATTCGCCATGGGCATCGATAATTTTTATATCGCCATATACGCCAGGCTTGCCGGCTGAACCTAATTTTTCGGCGCCGTATTGCGCCGGCAGAAACGATACCAGAGGGGCCGTTTCTGTTAGGCCGTAACCTTGGTTTAGTTCGATATTACGATCGTTGTAGGTCGTTAACAGCGACTTAGGAACCGGCGCGGCGCCGACAATAATCATGCGAATGCTCGAGAGGTCGCTATCGGCAAAGTTAGGGTGCTGGGCCATAAACAATAACATCGCAGGGGCGGCGAATGATGTTGTGACTTGGTAGCGCTCGATATCTTTGAGGGCTTGTTCAGCATCGAAACTACGATGAATAATTAAGCGCCCTCCAACTTGTAGTGTATTGAGGGTGGTGACATTGAGACCGCCGATGTGGAACAACGGCGCGCAGACTAAGCTCGTGTCCGAGCCCATGGTAGGGAAGGCTTGATTACATTGTATGTTGTTCCACAGTATATTGCCGTGGCTCAACATCGCGCCCTTCGGTTTGCCTGTGGTGCCAGAGGTATACATTATAACGGCGATATCATGCTGATCGCTGCTGCACAGATCAGCTAGTGGCTCTGTTGCCTCGACGATGTGCTCGTAGTGGTCCCAGTGTTGGGTGCTTGGCCCTTGGGCTTCAGTGTTGATATAACGATGGCAGTGCAATTTAGGTTTTGCAACATCGATCACATCCGACAATGCCTGGTCGGCAACTAGGGTGTGGATTCCTGCATCGTTAACGATAAAGCTAAGCTCTTCAGCCGTAAGGCGAAAGTTCATAGGCACAAAAATAGCGCCGACTGCATGTGCTGCTAACATGGTTTCTAACAATGCAGGGTGGTTAAAGCCAACAAAGCCTACCCGGTCACCCAGGCACACACCGCCATCTTTAAGGGCTTGGGCAAAACGCTTAACCCTTTGTGCTAGCTCTCCATAACTTAGGCTCTTACCTTCAAATACGATGGCTGTATTTTTGGGGTCCAGTTGGGCTCGTTTCAATATGCCAGAGGCAAAATTTTGATCTATTGTGGGTGAGTGCATGGGCGGTCCGTATTTATTATGGGTTTTTTATTTTTGAGTGTCGCTACTATTGCCGATAGTAAGTTTAACGGCAAAAAATAACCTTAGCATTTGTTAAGATATCGGTCTATCGAGTAGGCGCCATAGATGATCGATAATACCGCGTTCACGGTATTTTGATAGCCTGTCAGAGGCAGTCAATGTGACGCCTTTAACCGGGTTCCATTCGCCTAACTTAAGCCGTATTAGTCTCTATTTAGCCTTGGGCAGAATTAAGTAAGTTTTTGGTCTGATGAGTTCGCTACACTAAATGCCTCGAGAGGTAGATTTTGGCTGTTAAAAACCTCTAATTGACACAACGAAAGAGGGGATACTGTCCACGTTTAATCATGGCTATGAATAAATAGATCCCCCTACAGTAAATATCTATCTCGTTTTTAAAATAAAAAATATAGAAATGCTTCTGCTGGTAAATGCTAGCGTAAATAATGCGTCGATATTTATTTGGACGGTGTGCTGTTTTTTTTGGGGTTTCATCTAGTTCTTAATTACTAGATCTTTGTGTTCCCTCCTAATTGTATTCAATTAGTTTTTCTCGATCATATTTTGATTTTAATATTAGTACTTAAACGTTTATTAATTGACGTGAAAATTAATTATGTTCTACATGCCCCAGTAACATTGATGTGTACTGGTTCGTTGTTGTCTTGTCATCATCATTTTTATTTTTCAGCCTCAATTTTCCTAGCGCTTGCCGATAGCCTGATAGCAATTCAGTGTCGTGGCATCTCTTATTTTACGGCGGCAATTTTATTAGCTTTATGCTGGGCGGAAAAATGAACTGGTTAAATAATATCTCGGTTAAAACGAAGTTAATGTTATCCCCTATATTGGCCTTGCTTGGCTTGGGGGGAGTCCTTAGTTATCAGTTTTATATCAGTAACGGCAACATCGAACGGCTTCACGATTTGCGGGACAAAGGCTTGCCTTTTGTGACGTTGGCAAGCGATAGCTCGGGGCAACTTGAGCGCCTCCAAGAGTCGTTCAATACAGCGGTAACCATTGGCGATATTGATTCGATTGATTCTGCTGAGCTTATCTATATCGAGCTACAGAAAAATCTTGATCAGCAGCTTCAATTTAATGTTTCAAACAAAAAAGATATATCTTTAAACAAAGAGAGGTTAGAGCTCTTCTTTTCTTCTACTCGAAGATTGTCGAGCCAGATGATTGACGGTTCTATTGATGTTTCTACGATGGCCGCAATGGCTAAAAAGAAGCAAGATCTTTTGAGTGAGTTGAAAGCATTTGTAAGTCGACAGAAAAAAAGGGCGTATGAAGACTTCAATCATCAAGTTGATATCGCCAATGACACCGCCTCTCAATCGTCTTATGCTGGAAATGTAGTTGGTATTGCTTTGGTGGTTGTACTGAGTCTGGTGGCTTTAGTTGTGATGCTTAGTATTACTCGTCAGTTAAAAAATGTTTCAGACTCATTGAAAGACATGGCAAACGGGGATGGAGATCTAACTCTTAGAATCAAACAACAGAGTAATGACGAGCTTGGAGAGTTGGTGCAATGGTTTAATTTATTTATCGAAAAACTGCATGAGACCGTAAAGCAAATGATTGCTCTAGAAGCGCCAATGACCGACCTGGCTAGTAGGTTAGGGAGCACGGCCGAATCGGCTAAAGCTGATTGTGGGCAGCAACAAGTCGCGTCACAACAGCTAACTTCTGCTATGAGTGAATTGATATTAAGTACCAATAATATAGCGGAGTCAGCGGCAGCGGCGGCTCAATCAACGGCTCAAACAGATCGAGACGCTCAGCTGGGTACGGAACGTATTGTGGGTACAACAAAATCTATCGCAAGCTTGGCTGCCGAAATCACAGATGCTGCGAACGTTATTACCAAATTGCAACAGGATGTCGACAACGTTGGAGGCATTCTTGACGTGATAAAAAATATAGCCGACCAAACTAATTTATTGGCTCTCAATGCAGCGATTGAAGCCGCAAGAGCTGGTGAACAAGGGCGAGGTTTTGCTGTCGTTGCCGATGAGGTTCGAACTCTGGCTTCAAGAACGCAAGTATCAACTCAAGAAATTCAACAAGTTATAGAGGAGCTACAATCTGCATCCCAAAAAGCTGTTTCAGTAATGTCGCAAAGCCAGGGTCGAGCTAAAACCAGCGCCACGGAAATCAAAGAGACAGGCAGCACACTTTCAGGAATATCCGAAAGTGTTGCCTCCATAGCCGCCATGAACCATCAAATTGCGGCGGCGACAGAGCAACAAGGTACAACGAACAAACTGATCCAAATCAATGTCAACGAACTAAGAGCTAGTTCAGATAGAGTGACCAATAGTACGAAGTCAGTTGATCAAATGGGCGTTGAGTTACGTCAATTTACTGTTCAACTGAACCAAGTTGCCGCTCAATTTAAGGTCTAGTCCTTAACTTCAATCCCTATAGGTATCCACAATGAAAACAAAATTACTTCCTCTAGCAATGCTAGCGGCTTTGCCGAGCCTCGGATTCGCTGAGTCTGGGTCTATCATAGAGCGTTTGAATCGTTTAGAGCTGCAAGGCAAAGAAGACGCCTTGATTATTTCTGAACTAAACAAAAAAATCGATCAACTAAGAAGCTCAAAGATAAGAGTTGTAAATGTCGATTCCGTAAATGCTGACGAGCTACAAGTTCAAGAATTGAAAAGCAGAATTGACTCAATGGAGGTCAGAAACAAGCGTCAAGTATCGGCGATTAAACGTAAATTAAATAGCAACAGTGATCGCTTGCAAATAAAGGGCTTTGCCTCTGTATATGGGACCAAGGCGAGCCTTGAAGGCGTCACTCTCGATGCTGGTGTCGATAACAATTGGCGCTTTTCTCCAGACACCGTAGCGGGCTTACAATTTAATTATAAGCTTCAAGACGACATTGATGCTGTATTTCAGATCACCGCCAAAGGGGGTAATGGTTTTGATATGGAGGCTGAGTGGGCTTTTTTGCGATTTCGTGTCAACGATAATTTAAGTGTGCGCGGTGGTCGCATGCGCCTACCGTGGTATATGTATTCTGAATCGATCGAAGTCGGTTATGCCTACCCTTGGGTCAGGCCACCGGTTGAGGTGTACATCACCAGTTTCACTACCTACGAAGGTGTAGATGCAACATATCAGACCTCTATAGGAGACTGGAATACGTCGACGCAGATGTATTACGGAACGGCAAATACTGATGTCGCTAGTAGTGATGCGGTGACAGGTCTAGCATTCAATGTTGATAAAGATGATTTAACATTGCGTGCTTCTTATCATTACTTAAAATCCTTATCTATAAACGGGTTTAACATTGAAGACGATGTAACCTATTATTCTTTGAGCGGCCGTTACGACAACGGTAAAGTGTTTGCTTATGCGGAAGCAACAAATTCAGATATTGGAAAGAAACTTCCGTTTATAGGAAATTATGCAGCCAATATCACTTTGGGTTATCAGTTTGAAAAATTCATGCCATATGTGGGTTTGTCTAAGGCCTATTCTGGGGCGAAACATGAAGAAACTGCGTTCAGTCCATTGCAAAAAATATCACTTGAGTCTTATACATTAGGTTTGCGATACAACTTGAGTTCTCAAGTTTCTCTCAAAGCTGAGGTTGCTAGCTACGACAACTTTGATGGAACCCTGGGAAATAGTGTTTTAGGTGGGGAGCCATCGTTAAATTCAAGTTTGGTACAGGATTTGAATGACGAAGGTGTAGATCTTTTCTCCATTGGCTTTGATGCGGTATTTTGATTCAACGCTTACATAACGAATTTTAAAAAAGGTGTGATATGAAAAAATTTGTAGCAACGATTGTGACGGTTTTAGCTGCTTTTACCGCCCTTCAGTCTCAAGCTGGTGTGGTAGTGGTGGTAAACTCTAGTGTCGAACTTAACGTATCGAAAGCTGATGTCGCCGCTTTATTTTTGGGTAAGAAAAAGAGCGTCGCTGGAATTTCTTTGGTTCCAATCGACCAAGAAGAGGGGGCGGCCCCAAGAGATAAATTTTATCAGAAGGTAGTGAATAAGACCCCAGCACAACTTAATGCATATTGGGCGCGTATTATTTTTACGGGTAAGGGGCAGCCGCCAAAGGCAGCATTCGATGATGCTGAAGTCATAGAGATGTTAGAAAAGGACAGCGGAATGATTGCTTATATCGACAGCGCCTCAGTAACGGGGGCGGTTAAAGTACTTTTGACTGTAGATTGAACTCTTTACCTATGCGTCGGTTCGATAATACGGCTGTTGTTTTTACCAACGATAGTTCTTTCTAGTTCTTAATCTTATCAATGTTCCAGCGGCTTCTCAGGAGTGCCGCTGGAACATGTTTGGGATATGAAATGTGTGTCGCTTAGCCTTGTATGGCTAAATACCCTTAAGTGTTAGGGTCCATAGAATCAGGCATCATTACAGCAACAATATAACCCTTGGCGCAAACTACATTATTAGCGCATAGGTCAATCTCAACGCAAACCTTGCGTTCTTTAACTTCGGTGAAGCGGCCACGCAACTCCAGAACAGTTCCCTGTGGGGTAGGGGCTTTATAATCGACCTTTAGAGATGCAGTAACAAATCGTAATGGAGGCGACGTGTCCATTGCCCTACCGGCGTTTTTATAGGCGATCGCAGCGGCACTTCCGGTACCATGGCAGTCGATAATAGAAGCAATTAAACCACCATAGACAAAACCTGGAACCGCCATGTGTTCTGGCTTTGGCGTGTAGTGGGCGATGGTTTCATCGCCGTTCCAAAAACTCTTTAATTGGTGGCCTTCTTTGTTGTTTCGCCCGCAGCCGTAGCAATGGCTCAATTCGTCTGGGTAACAGTCTTGAAATGCTTGTTCGCTCATCGATGTACTCCTTGGTTCGAATGCTTCAGCCTAGTTGAGGTGCGCTATGCATTTTATTTCGATTTGTAGCTGCGGCATAACTAAAGCCCCAACTTCAACTAAGGTTTGCGCAACATCAGGTTGCTGGCCAAAAAATTCAGCACGCATCCCAAAAACAGCATCTGAATTTTTCATGCAATCTTTCATATCGGTTACAAACCAGGTCTCGTCGACGATATCGCTGGCAGAGGCCGAAAACTGTTCGAGAACATGCTGAATATTTTGATAGGCAAGGCGAGTTTGCTCGATAATATCACCGCCAGGTTTACCGCTTGGGTCAACACCAACTTGACCTGCAATGTATAAAACATTTCCCGATTTTACGCCTTGGGCGTATAAGCTTTTGTAAGGGCCGGATCGGTAAGTTTGCTTTTCAATTGTCATATTATTGCTCTCGTGTTGAAATGATTTCAATCAAAAAAAGAAGCATAAGCAGCAGTATGCCAAGTGTAAATAGATCAAAATCTTTTCTATCTATCATGCCTGTTGTTTATGCTTACTATTGTATTTTGAATTAAAGATCTGCAGTTTTTGGGTGTGTAGGCACCTCTGCTGATAGTAGGCCTAGCTTCATTCACGCCAAGTCTAGCCACTTTAAATAGGCAATGATTCAATAGGGTAATCTAAAAACCATGTTTTGTAAGTGGGCAATAGCGCATTTTAATTGGCGCATGATGCCAATTCATTGGGTGAGTGTTTGATTACTTTGATTTGTCCCGTTGGGGGCCAGAAGGCTAATTACGTGATCGATATTTGATGTGCTGAGCAAAAATTTTGCCAGTGACTATCAAGTTCGTCGTCTGCTAGCTTGATGATTTGCGTTTGGCTTTGTGGTGTTCCACCTTCGTTAAGGTTGGAATGCATGTCCAAGTTTAGTTCTTTAGCGAAAAGTAGTTGATGGGGGCTTAATAATTTTTCTTCATCTGTGGCTGTTAGTTGGTCGTTCAAGCGCCGAAGATAATATGTGCCGTTGTTGGCGTAAATTTTATCACCCACGATAGGGTGGCCTAAATGAGCTAAATGAGCCCGTAGTTGGTGTTTTCTACCGGTGTGCAAGCCGCATTTCATCAAGCTGAAGCCATTGCCTTGGGCTTGCACGGTAAATTCGCTGTCGCTGAGCTTACCTTTTTCCTCTTCGCTAACAACGTACATTTTACTTCGAATTTCACTGTCTGCTCTTTTTCCTAGCTTGCAAGCCAACCTCATGTGAGTCCACGTAGGGTTGCCGTGCACAATGGCCCAATAGCTTTTTTGTACCATGAGTTGAGCGAGCTTTGGTTGCCAAAATTTGGCTGAGTCGTTGTCCTTTGCCAATAATATAATCCCTGCGGTATCGGCGTCTAGGCGGTGGAGCAGCTGGGCGTTGTGCCAAGGAGTTTGTGCTTGTATTAAGCTCTGAAGATTGTTCACTATATGCCGAGTAGTGCGGCTAACCCCGAGGCCGTGAGGTTTATGGACTGCAATAATGCCTTTGCCCTGTGCCTCACCTGAGTCCCACAATAGTTTCCATTGTGTGTTCACCGAGGGTTCGTAATAGCCATTGATGGTGAATTCCAAACATTGACCCGCATTAGGTGGCTGATCTAAGTCCGCTTTTTGCCCGTCGATACGCAGATTGTTATAGGTGGTGAATTTTAGCCACACTTCTTCATCTATAAAGGGGAAGTGGTTTTTTAAAAAGTCCTTAATAGAGAGCTGCTTTACCGTATTTGGAACCATAAGGCAGAACTGCTTTTTGCTGTCAGATGTTGAGTGCTGAGTTTCGGTCATAGTTGCCACATTGATGGTCATGCATTATGAGGTTTACGGTTAAAGTCGAAGAGACTAGTTCACTCAATATAAGTGTAAAAGTGAAATTTCAGAGATATGAGCCTTAGATCTCTATAAATAGTCGCGTGATCTCAAAGGGGAAAAATAACTGGCTAAAACGAATGCCAACAAGTTTTGCATATACATGATTTATTTCTGAGTTGCACTGGGATCAAATCTATAGCGGCCTTTGTTAAGGGTTTGGTTTGTTCCATGCACCAACAATGTTCTTGGCCGTCTTTTATCGCACAGTTATTTGATTTCGAACATAGCGGGCAGAGCGCGGAATTGACAAGCTGGGGAAGCGTTGAATCACTAGCGGGCGTTTTCATCTCAGTGGCCGAAGATATCGCGTTGTATGCTTGGCTCATGGTTTGGCTATTTTTGTGGTTCATCGTTTATCTGTCATCTTATTTTACCATTGCTCTGTGTTAAAGGCAGGCAGCAGTGGGGTTTAGTTGTGAATTCTAAGTCTGAGTTATTAATATTGTGTTCTATTTCGTAGCTATTTAGGTCGAGTGCTTGATAAATGAGCAGTTGAATGTGTTGATTGCAGTGATTCGAAAAGTACCAAGCCCTGAGTATTAACGACTTATATGCCGATTTTAACCCTATCCTACCAATAAGAAGGTAGTGAAGCGCAAGGTAAAACGGTATAAAGTGGAAATATTAATAGCTGAGTATGGGAAACCATTCACATTTAATGGGTGTGATCAGTTGTAACGTTTGATTGAGCGCAATATTACGAGTATTTTCTGATCCACCGTTTTAAGTGGTACTACGAGTGAAGCGTAATGAAGACAATAATTATAATAATGTTGGTATTTTTTTCACATTTAACCTTTGGCGAAGAATACGCCTTAGCAGCTAATGTCAGCTCCTGTGTCGATGGTGCTACTGGTGTACCTTGCGCCAACGAAAATACCGTTGGTTTCTTCAGTGAGTCTCAAAATTGGTTCTTTATTAGCATTTTGCTATTTCTTTTGTTGCTCACAATTATCGCTGTAGCCTCGCGTAAGAGGGCCATTTTACAGTGTAAGCATCTAAAATTAGAAGCTGAACAGCGCCAGCTTATTGATCAATACCAATTAAAATTAAAGACGCGTGAAAATTTTGCAACCTTGGGGCAAATGGTCGCTGGTGTTAGTCATGAAGTTAAGACGCCCATTGGTATTGGCGTGACAGCGGCTTCGCACCTACAGAATAAAACAGCCGAGCTACTAAGCCAATATCAAAGCGGCGCTATGACCCAAGATAGCTTAGAGAAATACATGTCTAATACGGCTGAAACGGCAGATATCTTGGTTGCGAACTTAATGCGCTCAGCCGAGTTGGTTGATAGTTTTAAACGGGTGTCGGTAGATCAAAGCTCCCAGATCAAACAGGAGTTCGACTTAGGTGATTATGTCGAGACCTTATTACTGAGCTTAAAGCCCGCAGTGCGAGAACATGGTTGTACAATCGACTTTCATTTACGGACAAAAATAATCGCTAGAAGTTACCCAGGAGCTATTGCTCAGGTGATAACTAATCTTGTTATGAATGCTTTAGAGCATGGCTGTAATGGTGAAGACGCGGGGAAGATTGATATCGTCCTAGAGAAAGACGCCAAGGACCAGATAAAAATCACCCTATCGGACAATGGCTTGGGCATCCCAAGAGATGTTAAGCCGCAAATTTTTGAACAGTTTTTTACCACAAACCGTGCCGGCGGTGGCAGCGGTTTGGGTTTGAGTATTGTTCATTCTTTGATCGTCGAGACCTTGGGCGGAGTTATCGACTGTAAAACGGCATCCCCTGAAGGCGCGAAGTTTGTCATTACTCTACCGATGAGTATTTGATCCTCCGAGTTATCACTCGATTAAGTTAATCCTCCTTAAGTCGTGGTGCACAATTGTTTGTGTGCTGCTATCCTGCAGTTTTATTAATGCTGTTTGAGGATGAAAGCATGGCCCAACAATTTCCTAGATTTAATCGAATTGCCTTAGTAAAGGAAATTGAATCGCCGGAGAACCCTGGAGGTCTAGAGAAGCGAGTAGCGCTGACCCCCGACGATGTTGCTCGGGTCGTCACATCTGGCGCTGAGGTTTTTGTAGAATACGGGGCCGGCGAAGGCGTTGATTTTGCAGACGAGCTATATGTCGAAGCGGGTGCGATTTTACAGCGTGCTGGGGAGATCTATCGTAATAAAGATCTTGTCATTAAGTTTAAAGGGCCTGCGCTCGAATCCATTGCGCAAATGCAGCCAGGTACGACGCTGTTATGTATGGCGCATTTCCACTCCTACCCCGATAGAGCCAAGATGCTGCAAGAGCAGCAGATCAATGTTATCGCAATGGAGGAGATTTTAGAGTCTCCCAAACAGCAATCAGACGCCTCTATTGTTGGGCGTACAGCGATGAATGCAGCGCTAGCGCCTTACATGGCAGATAACAGTATTGGAGCTTTAAACATTAAAGTTTTGGGTTGGTCAGAACATTTGGGGGCCTCGATACGCCGGGCTGGTAATCGGGATCCTAGGTCACTTAAGGTTTTAAGTCCGGATATAGCAACGGCAAGCTTGGATTTGGAGAAATCCAACAGTTTATACATCTATGACAGCCGTATATTCAAACGTCAGGGCTTAATAGCCAGCTTACGAAAAGCGGGTGAGCTAGTGCTCGACCTTGCTCAGTATGAGGCCAATGATGGCGAACAAGCCGTTGCAGAGTATCGTGTTA
>Ga0105357_10000237_pt1 | contig 28162 bp, 17 predicted proteins | sample GOMGulsemesocosm_4_FD_83660 | JGI IMG/M metagenome (GOLD analysis project Ga0105357, IMG submission 83660) | Methane-oxidizing microbial communities from mesocosms in the Gulf of Mexico - GOM15B Gulf of Mexico | ecosystem: Environmental > Aquatic > Marine > Cold seeps | place: USA: Gulf of...
AGAAAACAGTATGCCAACTCGAGCAGAAGTTTTTGACGTTGCCAACGCTGTACTCGATGGTACGGACGCCGTAATGTTATCAGCAGAAACCGCCGCGGGAAAATTTCCAGTTGATGCCGTTAATGCGATGGTCAGAGTTATTTTAGGGGCAGAGGAAAATCCAGAGGCCTTTAATTCTGGACACCGTTTGCACCAAGAGTTTTCACAAACAGACGAGTCAATTGCAATGGCGGTAATGTATACCGCCAACCATTTAGTGGGCGTTAGTGCAATTATAACGATGACGGAAACTGGTAATACTCCATTGCTGACCAGTCGAATTAGTTCAAAGCTACCGATTTATGCTTTCACTCGCCATCAAAAAACTGAGAATCGAGTGGCCTTGTATCGAGGGGTGATGCCGATTACCTGTGATATAACTGATTTTGAGAAAGAGCAAAGGATCAAAAAATCGATAAAACTGTTAAAAGATCGTCATTTAGTGAACTCAAACGAATTGGTAATAGTTTCTCAGGGCGATTGTGATAATGTTCATGGCAGCACTAACTCAATGAAAATAATACGTGTTGAATAAAATAGATATATTTTTTCATCATCCGATAAACTACCTTCTAAGCTGAAGAAGAGAATCATTTAATGCAGTCCATTTCAAATGCCAATACAGACATTTTAGTTTCTGATATTGGAGGAACCAATGCACGTTTCGCTTTAGTTCGAGAGGGTAGTGGCCAGCTACTTAATTGTCGAGAATATCAATGTTCTGAATTTGGGAATATCGATTTAGCAATTGAACATTACTTAGCTGAGATTGAGCCTTCCTCATTGTCGAGAATTTGCTTGGCCGTGCCGGGGCCTGTTGATAATGATGAAATCAACTTTGTAAATAATCATTGGGAGTTTAGCCAAAAAGCACTTCAGCATACCTTGCAGAAACCTTTGCTGTGTATCAATGACTTTGATGCCCAAGCTTATTATGTCAATCAAATTAGCGAAGATGAGCTGTCTTGGCTGAATGATAACCGCCCAAAAGGCGGAGGCGTGAAGTTGGTCTTAGGTGCGGGTACTGGGCTAGGTGTTTCGGCAATACTGCCTACTGGTGAGTTGGTGCCGTCAGAGGCGGGGCATATCACTTTTGCTCCTGCTAATGATCACGAAATGCTTGTTTTAAAGTTGCTCTGGAGCAAGTACAAGCGCGTATCAGTTGAGCGTTTACTTTCAGGGCCTGGTCTTGAAAATTTGTATTGGGCCAATAACTGTATTGAAAACGGCGAGGCTGTTGCATCTAAGTCAGGAATGTCTGCACCTGATATTGTTGCAGCTGCTGGAGATGGTGATCCTATCGCCCGGAAAACTATTGAAGATTTCTTTAATATGTTTGCATCAGTTGCAGGGGACTTAACGATAGCGATGGGTGCTTTCGATGGGGTGTATTTGACCGGAGGTGTGTTACCAAGGTTGATGGACTTCTTTGATCAGCCGAAATTCATGGCTCGGTTTACTGCAAAAGGCCGTTTTAGTAATCATTGCTTACAAACGCCAATTGCTTTGGTCGTTGCTGATCAGCCCGGATTGAAAGGCTGCGCGTTAGCGTAGAATCGAATTGTTAAGTTGAATCATAAAGTTTATTACGCCCATCTTTGAACGCTTCTTTATACTTCATTATCTACTCAAACCATTGCCCAGTTGGCGATGGTTTGGGCATAGCTTATCATAAAAATACTGAATAGTTGGCCAGTGTAAGCTGCGCTGCTTGGCATAGTTGGTTAGCATGTTATCAACTATTACTATTTGTATTCGGAAGTATTTCTAGTTTGAAGTGTTTATTTAGTGTGGAATATTCGGCACTCTCCTTCAATGCATAAGCTTAATATTATGCTTATGTATTGCTTTCCAGTCTGCCCGACATGGGGCAGGCTGGATAATTATTACGCCCGGCATAAGTTTTAGAAAAGTTTACAGGCCGAGTGTTTTCAGTAGTTTTTGATTTTCTCTTTCAACGTGCAAGTAAAACTCTTGGTGTTCAAGCTTAGAGGCTGCGCTCTCGTCAATAATCACTAAAGCATCTTTATGCATCTGTAGTGCAGAGGCTGGACATGATGCGCTTAGTGGCCCTTCGACAGTATCCTTGATGGCGTCGGCTTTACCGTCTCCATAAGCCAGCAGGACAAGTTTTTTAGAGTCCAATATAGTGCCAATGCCCATGGTGAGAGAAAGCGTTGGCTGAGTCTCGTCGGGGCCGAAAAATCGAGCGTTGTCATCGATTGTGCTGGGGGATAATGTTTTCACGCGCGTTCTGGAAGCGAGGCCCGATGATGGTTCGTTGAAGCCGATATGACCGTTCCGACCGATACCTAAAATTTGCAGGTCGATACCGCCTTTTTCGAGAATCTTAGCTTCGTAAGCTTCACATGATGTTATCGGGTTGTCAGTTAAGCCCTGAGGAATATGGGTGTTGTTGAGGTCTATATCAATATGCTCAAAAAAGTTTTCACGCATGAAGCGATGATAGCTTTGCGGATGCTCGGGAGCCAAACCCAAGTATTCATCGAGATTAAAACTCGACGCGTCAGCGAATGATATCTCCCCGCGTTTTTGTGACTCAATAAGTTCTTTATACAACTTTAGCGGAGTAGAGCCTGTCGCTAAGCCTAAAACAGACGTTGGCTTGCGGGTTATTTGCTTTTTTACTTGCTCTGCTGCGAACAGCGATGCTTGTTCAGCATTTGGGAGAATGACAACACGCATAATAATATTTCGTTTTAAATAGTTTTTGATTAATTAAGGTATCAGGTGGGATACACAAACTTGCTTTGCCGGTGATAATCGAAGTTGGGTGCAACGTTAATCCTAGCGGCAAGGAAGTATCTAGATTCCAGAAAAAGACACCATGATTATAAAGAAAGTTGTTTTCTTCTAACTAATACTCGGCTCTCAGTGTTCGGTACTATTCATTGTGTTCTATGGTGGTGGAGTGTTTTAAAATTCCCTCGTTGAGAATTGAGGTTTTTATCCGCCAGTTTTAGCTTCCCACCTATAGGCTTACTTTATCCCCAAGAGGGCAGTTCGTAATGCCAGGGCTCATGTGTTTATGTTGTGCTGGCAGCTCGCGGGGCTTTTCCCTTGAGTTGAGCATGGTCCCAAAATCTCTCCGGCCTTATGTAAGGCCGTGCCTGGGGGAGAAAATTTCCCTACAGGCCTTTTGTTTGTGACCTTGTGTGCACCCTGCGTGCGCAACATAGTTATACAAAGCTTCGTAATCCCCAAGGCTGTGGGATTGGCTTATAGTTCGGGCTTCGTCGCCCTAGCCTCATAGGTTTATCATCTTACTTCTATACTTTAAGACAACGTTGTCAATTTATGGTGCTACAATAAACTACCGCCTTGAAAAAGGCAAACGAATTAATCGGCTGCAGAGCTGCTAGAGTCTCGAATAACCAGTTTTGGATAGAAGCCTTTGGCTTGGATCTGCCTTGGGGTTGAGGGTGCTTTAGCTGGGGCTTTATCTTCGCGGATTTCACTAATCAACAAGGCCGCGGCGTTAGCGGCGATTACGCTGTTAGCTTGTTGGGCCGTGGTTAGTTTAGGCCAGGTTTGACGTGAAAACGGGCTGTCTTCAAAGCCTACAATTGATAATTCTTCGGGGACCTTGATGCCCATAAGGCGGGCTGCGAACAGTGTTCCCGCAGCAATCTCATCGTTACAGGCAAATATGGCAGTGGGTTTGTTTTTACGTTGTAGAAGCCTCTTGCTGCGCTCGACTCCTGACTCAAAGGAGTACTCGCCGTCGATGATCAGGCGCTCATTGAGTTCAAGTTTATGATCTTTGAGGGCATCGCGATAACCCGCAAGCCTTTCTAGGCTGGACCTGTGATCTTTGTCGCCGCCTAAAAATGCAATCTTCTCATGGCCTAGCTCAAGCAGGTATTGAGTGATATCGAAGGCGGCTTTATGGTCGTCGATGAAAACACAGCTGGATACGTCATCACCTTGGCTGGCAGAAATCACCCTGACTATTTTTACCGACTCGGCCTGTAAAGCATCTACTACGTCGGGCATCTCTGATAGTGGCGGTGTTAGCACCAGTCCGGCGACTTGGCTACGTTTAACCATGGTCAATACTTCGGTCACAATGGATTCAGACTTGGAGTCGCAAGGGTGAATGATCAGTTCAAAGCCGCGTTTGTGGCACTCTTTCAAGATACCATTTTGCAATTCGATGACGTAATGGCTGTTGGGGTTGTCGTAAATGAAACCTATTGAAGAGGCGGTTCCTCGCAACAAGCGAGCGGAAAGATTGGGCTGGTAATCGAGCTCTCTGATAGCAGCCCATACCTTGTCTTGCATTAGCTGCCCAACGTTGGGCTCTTCGTTGATTACTCGTGATACCGTTTTAAAGGAAACGCCTGCTAGCTTTGCTACATCTTTGATGGTGGCTTTCATTACGGTCTCAGTGATTTACTGCTTTGGAGTTAGTCGGGTACGAAGACTAGGGTTTCTGGTGCGAATATTCAAGTTGCACCGTGATAACGCCACTACTGAATAGGATAGTGTTTTTATCTGGTAGGAAGCGAATTGACACCTCTTTGGATAATCTATAGATTTTCACAAGAATGGACAACGTTGTCAAATAGCTTGGCAACTATCGACCTAAAGAGATTGATTATGACAAGCCGTACCGATTTAAACAGTTGGAAAAATCTGCAGCAGCATGCAGAACGCATTTCAAAAACCCATCTGAGAGACTTGTTTGAATCCGACCCAGATAGATTTTTAAAGTTCTCCTTAGAGTTACCTTCGCTGCTTTTTGACTTCTCAAAGAATCGTATCGATTCTTCCGTCATGGATGAGTTGCTGAAGTTGGCAGAGCAAACCGAGGTCGAAAAGTGCCGCGATAATATGTTCCACGGGGCAAAGATAAATTGCACTGAGAACCGAGCAGTATTGCATACGGCCTTACGAGACTTCAGTAAGCGGTCGATAATGGTTGATGATGAAGATATCTCAACAGAAGTGGCCCAAGAGCTTAAGCGAATTGAAACGTTTGTTGAGAAAGTACGATCTGGTAAGTGGTGTGGTAGCACCGGTAAGCGAATTAAAGATGTCGTCAGTATCGGTGTTGGCGGATCTAACCTGGGGCCCAAAATGGTCACTGAAGCATTGGCGGCCTATAACGATGACACGATACGGGTACATTATGTATCAAACGTCGATGGCGCCAAGATCGCTGAAACCCTGCGTTCACTGAACCCTGAAAATGTATTGTTTATTGTTGCCTCCAAAACGTTCACGACAACCGAAACCATGACCAATGCGACCACAGCGTTGCGTTGGTTAGAATCATCCTTATTCAATGATAAAGCGGTATCCCAGCACTTCGCGGCCGTGACAGCTGATGAAGAGAAAGCGGTTGAGTTCGGGATACTTCCCGAGAACATTTATCTTATGTGGGATTGGGTCGGTGGGCGTTTTTCCCTGTGGTCGGCCATTGGTTTACCCATCGCGTTACTACTGGGTTACGACAAATTTATTGCTCTGCTTGAAGGCGCTGAAGAAATGGATAAGCACTTTCAAAGTGCTCCATTGCCGTATAACGCTCCAGTAATTATGGCGCTTCTGAGCCTATGGAATACTACCTTTATGGGCTACCGATCTCAGGCCATATTGCCCTACGATCAGGTTTTACATATGTTTTCGGCCTATATGCAACAGGCCGAGATGGAGAGTAATGGTAAGTCGGTCAGCAAGGATGGCAGCAGTATCGATTATCAAACAGTACCGTTAATATGGGGGCAATTAGGTATTGATGGCCAGCATGCGTTTTATCAGTATTTACACCAGGGCATGAATATCGTCCCCGCCGATTTTATTGGCTCTCTTGAGGGCTCGGCAACGGTTCAGCACCACCATGAAATTTTATTGGCTAATCTGTTCGCTCAAACACGGGCGTTAATGGATGGTGTTGATGCCGACAAGATTCGCGAAGAGTTATTGAGTAAAGGCATGCCGCCTGAGCAAATAGAGGAGTTGGTCCGTCACAAGGTACACCAAGGTAATCGCCCGAGTAATACTCTATTGCTTAAGCGTATCGATCCGAAGTCCCTTGGCGGCTTAATTGCACTTTACGAGCACAAAATATTTGTTCAGGGTGTGTTGCTGGACGTGTGCTCATTTGATCAATGGGGTGTAGAGCTTGGCAAGACACAAGCTTGTTCAATCCTTGAACTATTAGCCAACCCTGAAGAGTCAAAAGATTTTGATGCATCCACTCAAGGCCTTGTTTCTTACTACAATAAAGTGAGGGGCGGCGGCTTTCGCTAAGGTTGATCAAAGCGTTGCTGTTAATTACTCCGGCCAGATCTTTGGGTGCTTAGCGCTCGGCCGTGGTGCGAGTAGCTTGCGCCAGAGGTTTAGCGATCCTTAGGTTCTTAGGTTCTTGGGTTCTTGGGTTCTTGGGTCCTTAGGGTTGGTGCCTTGCTTCCGATATTGAATCAATGTGCTATCTATCCCGCGTTCTGTTTTAGGGTCGTCAGTCGGCCTATTATTCCAAGGTGATCATCGATAAACTGTTTTGAAGCTTGAATATTGTGGTGTGTCTGGCACCGCAGAGCTTAGACCTTCCCGGGGGCTTAGGCCCCGTAAGCGGCGACAAACCATCGGGATAGTAGGACCCTTGTGGTCGAGCCCATCTTAAAAGCCTTGCACCAGCATATTGGCCTTGAAGCATCCGCACATTTCAAAATGTTAGTTTGGCTTCGACAAAACAATCCCTTCATTATTTAAGCCTTGCAGCTGCCTTTGTGTCGCGTCAGCCCTCTGGTTTTAAAGTGTGAGCAAATACTTACTTGCTGTCGATGTCAGGGGCAATAGCAGGTATTTATTGATCGTTTGTTTAAACTGAGCGCCAATTTTTCCCTGAAAGCTGCAGAATATCGCTTATTAGTGAAAAGCTATAGTCACTGGTTACGGTGCCTCTCGGGCAGACGAATGGGCTGGACTAATCCTTTGTGACTAGTTAATTATATTGCTATCAGTCAATGCTGTTAAAAATGAAAAAGTGTGACGAGAGTTCGCTAGTTAATTGGATTGGTTCTCCTGAGTGGCTATAGAGTTTGATTAAACTTTCGTTAATATGTACTCAACCATAACAACCTCAGGACGGGGACGTTGTTTTTCTGGCAAGTGTTTGTCGCCAATACCCCCCCCCTCTTTGGTCGTTCTCTTCAGAACAAATTTTGATTACTCCAGGTACTATCATGGCGACTATTAACCAAATTATCGACGACGAAGGATTGTTTCAAGGTCAACTTTCAGACCGTGAACGAAGTGATGACAGAAACCCTACGCTTAACGGTAATGGTGAGCCTGGAGAGATTGTTCGCATTTACGACAGTGGAACTCTGATTGCAGAAGTCACGGCCAATAAAAAGGGCGCATGGAGTTATGAGACAGATCGATTAAGCGACGGTAAGCACTCATTTACGGTAACAAGTTTAGATTCAGCTGGAGTGGAGCTGCCGCATAGTAGTTCTCAAGCGGTTGTTATCGACAAGAGCGTATCTAAAGCTGTGGGCGTTGGGATCTTCGCGGATAACAGCGGTGGTCAGATAGAAGTTGGTAGTGGTGATTCAACCCACGATGACAGTCTCAATATTGCCGGTATGGCCGAGCGTGGCGCTACCGTAGAGGTTTTCGATAAAGGCGTTAGCATCGGAACGGTTGCGGTTGATGGTAGCGGTCAATGGAGTATGGATGTGACCCTCGATGTAGGCAAGCACAAGCTCACGACCCAAGTTACCGATTCTGCTGGCAATGTTAGCGGTATGAGTAGCGTTACCAAATTCAACGTCGACATGATGAAACAGGCCCCTGACGTGGCGCCAACCGTTGACGAACTAACGACGACAGACACTGGAGCCTTGATAACGGGAACAGCCTCTCTGAGTGTTGGCGATGAACTTAGCGTTGAGGTTGACGGCGTAACGTACACCACTGCGAATGGCTTGAATATTGATACTGGTAATGCAAGCTGGAGTCTTGATTTAGCAGACGACAGCTTGACTGTCGGTGAGCATGATGTCGTCGCAACTGTCAGTAATAATGCAGGTTCAATAAGTGACACAAGCAACAACGAAATCACCATAGAGGCGGAGGCGGTCGTTCAGGTAGTCGCGGGTAAAAGTAACGTTGGTGCCGCAGCCGCAGCCGCAGGGGCTGTTGTACTACCTCCTAATACCGTGATATTCGACGGTGGTTTGACCAACGATTCGACCCCGCTAATTCGGGGCAGGGCAACCCCAGGTTCTGAAATGCGTTTGAGCGCAAATGGTGAGGACTACGGTCCTATAACCGTAGATTCAAGCGGTACGTGGTCAGTACAGGTAGTGAACGCATTACCAGAAGGCGAAACACTATTTTCGGCGTCAGCGACCAATGCTGCAGGTACTGCTTACTTCGGTTATACATTAACCATCGATACTGTACCGCCTGAGACCCCAGTTATCACAAGCGCTGAAGATAATGTTGGCGCTATACAGGTTGATCTTAATGATAATGATCATACCGATGATGACGTTCCAGAGTTATTTGGTACGGGCACTGAGGGTGACACGATTCGAATTTTTGATAATAACCAGTTCATCGGCACTGTTACTGTAGATTCAAATGGTGAGTGGAATTACCTTCACACCTCCAGCTTTAGCGAAGGCGCTCATCGATTTACCGCAATAGCTTTAGATGAGGCGGGTAATACCAGCCGTACCAGTAACAACTTCGACTTAACAGTTGATCGTACCGCAGAGACCGCAACGATTACACACCTTGAAGATGACGTAGGTAAAAATAAAGGTGATGTTCTAAACGGTAAAACAACAGATGATGAATTACCTCTTGTTGTTGGTGAGGGACAGGCAGGTGCAACGGTAGAAGTATTTAATGGATCGAAAAGCTTGGGCTCCGCAGTTGTCAATAAAAAAGGCGACTGGGAATTGGATGTCAGCAGTAAATTAACGGCTGGCAATTATACCTTTACCACCGTACAAACTGACCTGGCAGGCAATGTTAGCGAGCGATCTGCAGGCTTTGATTTTAAAGTTCAGCTAAATAAAAATCCTAATGCAAAGAACGACAGCTACGAAATAGATCGTGCAACTAACCTCAATGTATTGAAAAATGATGTCGACCCCGATGGCAATGCCTTAACAATTACAAAAATTGTTAAGCAGCCAGGGAACGGCAGTGTGAAAATTAATAAAAATGGCACCATCACCTTCACGCCAGATAGCGATACTCAAAGCGGGGTCGAAACTTTTACTTATCAAGTGAAAGACGGTAAAGGTGGTTTTGATACTGCGAAAGTAAGAGTAGAGGTTCATCCGAAGTTAATCGAACCAACCATTGATTTAGTGGCTAGCAGTGATTCTGGCCGATCTGATACCGATAATATTACCAACATTAGCACGCCAGAGCTAACCGGTACTGCGGCCGCAGGCTCCACTGTCGTTGTATACGACGGTTCACAAAAACTTGGTGAAACAACGGCTGATGGAAGCGGGAATTGGTCGATAACCAGTTCGTGGATGGCTGATGCAGTTCATAATCTTACGGTAAAAAGTAGCGCCTTCGGACAGAGCATTACATCTAGCCCTTTGGCAGTGACAATTGATACGGTTCTGAATGCAAGCATAACTGGCTCAGCTTGGTCTTATACTATCTCAGCATCAGAAGAAATTGACTACGGAATTCAAGATGTTGGTTTTATTTGGGGCAGCAGGCCGTGGATTAATCAGGGCACTAGCATTACGTCTTATGGTAATACGAGCTCCGATATGGCCGTAGTCCTCGCTGTGAGTGCACTTGGTTTTAGTCATGGATATTTCACACTGGGTGCGACTCTAACGGATGTTGCCGGAAATTCATCTTATGACGAGTTTGGGCAAGTATATCTAGATCCTATCGCGTCTCTGAAAGATGGCGGCTATGTTGTTACATATTTGAAGTTGTCTGATGATGCAGACTTAGGCTTTGATGTATTCGCGCAGCGTTATGATGCATTGGGCAACACTACCAACGATGCTTTCCTTGTTAACAGTTACCAGCAAGCTGACCAGGTGAATTCAGATATTACGGGTTTAGAAGACGGAGGTTTCTTAATTACTTGGCAGTCTTATGAGCAAGACGGGAGCGACTACGGAATTTATGCACAGCGATATGATGTGGATGGCAGTCGTATAGGTGGAGAAGTGAGGGTCAACGATTACACCGATTCTGCTCAAGAAAAACCTGAGATTACATCTTTAGACAGTGGTGGCTATGTTATTACATGGATGAGTGAGGGCCAAGACGGAAGCGAAGCTGGTGTATATGTTCGTGTTTATGATGCAGACGGAAATGTCAGCACTGACGAAATACTGGTGAATAGTAGTGTCAACTTGGACCAAGCAAACCCAACAGTAACAACATTAGACAACGGAAGTTTTGTAGTAAGTTGGCAGTCAAACCATCAGGTAGAAAATGGTTATGATATTTATGCAAAAATCTATAGTGCCGATGGAGTTGTCTTAAAGTCTGATTTTCTTCTGAACAGCGTTACTGACAGTGAGCAGGCTACGCCCAATATTACCAACCTGTCGAATGGCGGTTTCGCCACAAGCTGGGTCACCACTGACGCGACTGGTATAGCAAGTATAGCCGTGCGAACGTTCGATCAAAATGGTAAGCCAATATTAACTCAAGATTTAGCAATAACTGAAGGTAACTTGACGGTTGGCAGTAAGCCAGAAGTGTCCGGCTTAGATGACGGTAGTTTTGTACTGGTATGGGCTTCAGATGATGGACAGACTTCCGCCATATACAGCTCCCGTTATGATCAAGATGGCACTGCTATATTCGAGGAAAAAGAAATAAGCTCGAGTTACATCTCGGTACAAACGGAGCCTCACGTCGTTGCATTGGAAGATGGCGGATATCTAGTTAGCTGGACAGATGTAAGTCCAGAAACAGGAGAAGCTTCGGTTTACGCAAAGCAGTTTGATCAAAACAGTGAAAGCATTAACGGTAACTTTGAAGTAGGCGCCGTGGTTGGTTTTGATGACAGTACCTTTGATAATGATATTCCGGAGGACGCTGCTGATGTTTCTGTTGTCCCTGTCGATACAGATTTACAAAATTTGGTAGATGATGCTATCGAGATCGATCTGTCAAATGCAGCTGAAATAGCCGGCGGTATTGAAGGCTCATTAGCCGATCTTGTCATTCCTGGTGATCTTGAAATGTTAAGCCTGGTAGATTTGTTAGACGGAGTTGAAATTGGGGATTTGGAATCACTGATTCGTTCTAACTTACAATTGGTCGATACCGCTTCTTTGAATTTTATTGCGGAGAAAGTCGAAGTAGAATTTTCAGCGGGTATAGCAGATTACTCTACAGAGATTAATGACTTAATTCAGAATATCGATCTCAACCAAGATACATATCTGTATATGTAGTGTAAAAAAGTCACCTGAGTCTAAAACTGAGAGTGTGAGTCAAATTCACGCTATTCTAGGCTCGGGAGAATTTAAAGCCGAGCGATAATAACAACTAGAAATATAATGATATATTGTCAGTAGCATGAGCATTGTGATTGCTACTGACATTTTTTAAGTATTAAAACCTAAACTATTTTCATTGTTGATCCTATTCTTCAATAAGTAGTTAATGACATGATTATTCCCTAATCCCATCCCTGCTCGTGAAGAAACCTAGCCTTCCTTTAGAAAAATAAAAAACATACTAGTACATCAATTAATAATGGTCAGTGGTTATTTTTACGTAAAAAATGGTGGTAAATCTTAGCGTAACGTTGTGGTAATCACTTTAGAATTGAGGTGACAGAGGGTAAAAGTCTGACATTGCTTGTGCTAAAGGCATCATGGCGTGTTGATTTGTTGATTTTTCCTAAAATGTTGAAAATAGTAGAATTGAGAAAATAACTAGAATTTTAATATATCGTTGAACAAGCCAAAGATCTTATCCCCCATTCTATAAATTTCTTATGTCCCATTAAAAGTTAAATACATTACAAAAAATATAATGAAGTTAACTGAAAATTTCCGAGGGGTAGATGGTAACTTAGTTTTGTTCGTGTGGTAATAATGACGATTCTATATTTGATGTAACTATTATCTAAGCCCTTTTTGTAAGTCTAAATAGTTGTTACGAATATAATTTGTTTGGCGTGAAATAGAGTGCTGATTGTAGTCGCTCATTGAAATTTTGCTTGAAAGAATAGTCATCCGAATGGACGATTATTCTGAAAATTCAAAAGTTATACTTAATCTATAGATTTATTTATAGGCGATACGTATGGCGAATTCTGTAGAATATAAATTAGGACCTAATACCTTTCCCCGAGGTTGGTTCATTGTAGCCGAAAGTAAAGAGTTAGAAGTAGGGCCGATAAGGCTTCGTTTCTTTAGTCAAGATTTTGTCTTGTATCGTGGTGAAAGCCAGGATCCAATTATGCTGGATGCCCATTGCAATCATATGAAAACGAATTATACAGGGGATAATTCTAGAGCGGGAAAGAGTAGTGTTTTACAAATAGAGGGTGATGCCATTCGATGTAACCGTCATGCTCGTTGCTACACAGCAGATGGCGAGGTAGTTGGCGGCCCAGGCGCTGATGATCCGGGGCCCAAGTTGGCAACGATTAGGTCCTATCCGGTTGTCGATAATATGGGCTGCATTATGATGTGGTTTGATCCTGATTGTGGCAAGCCGGAATTTGACCCGCCATTTTTAGAACAATGGAATGATAGTCAGTGGGTGCGTTGGGAGCTGGATCATTTGAGGGAATTACCAATTCACCCACAAGAACTTCTCGACAATATGGCCGATGTCCGGCATTTGAGGCAAACGCATGGTTGCCCGAGTGAATATTTTGAGAACGAATTTAAAGACCATCTGTATATCCAGCGTCAGGGTGGTGTAATGCAAGAGCACAATACTTACTTATACACATCAACTTGGTATACGGGTACGGGGATTTTATTATCGAAACAGGTGTTTGGGACTACCGCTATGTACGAGCTAATTGCCAACACGCCAGTAGAGGATGGGGTCAGTAAGCTTTGGCATGGATGTTTGTACCGAGGTAACAATACAGAGGCAAATGATGAAGATGAAATGGCCGCTAAGAAGGCTCAGGCAAGGGCGTTGGCAGCTTTTTCGGCGGACTTTAATATTTGGCGGTACAAGGTGCCGGCATTAAGGAATATACAACTTCAGGCTGATGGGCCATTCCGTTTAGGTAGGAAGTGGTATTCGCAGTTTTACGCTCCGCGTGAAGAAACAGATAGTATCCAAGAAAATCTGAACGGCATACATCATACTAAAGGTGTGCCCACGCCGGCGGAGTATTCTCACGACATCGATCATGATTTACCTTTTTGAATATATCATGCAACAAGGCAAGACTGGCAGGCGAGAGAGAAGCTAGGGGAAGCAGATTAAGAAAGTGAAACCAAACTTTTCAGGATGAGACCGACTAGCATAGATTGTTGAGTGACGCCGGTTTTGGAAAAAATAGCCCTCAGCTGTGCACGAGCGGTGTTTCGGGCGATGCCTAAATGGTTAGCGCTCTGATCTAAAGTTTCACCCGCGACCAAATGTTTGGTCAGCATCGCTTCGGCCCGAGTGAGTTTGTAAACCGAGATCAACATATTGACATCGATGTCATGTTTTTTGTCGGGGTCGCTAATAAACAGCATTACGTGAGGGGAGTGAGTTGGCTCCGAGGTTTTATCAATCGACAGTGGTTTTATAAGGATTTCCAAAGGATGTTGCTCTAAGGGCCGCTCGATAGAGATAGCATTAACATGTACGGGTTCTTCGTTACGTTGGGATTCAATCACATCGTTGATATATTGATTGAATTGCTTCTTCTCTTTGCTGTTATGGATATGCAGGCGGTCATTAATAATGGATACGCCTTCTTTTTTCCGCAGTAAATCATCGGCAAGTCGGTTACAGCTAATGATCTTGGCACGTTCATCAAGGGTGATAATTCCAATAGAGAGGCCTGAGATAGTGTTTGAAAACAGCTTTCGCTCGTTGTCTATTTGTATGAGTTGCATCCCGCTAGAAACAGCTCTCTGAACATGAGGTGCGACCATAGAGAGAAACTCTCGATCCTCAGTACTAAAATTATCAGATTTCTTAGGTCGGCATAAACGTAGGGTAAACCGTTGACCATTTACATTCCGTAGATCAACCCCAAGCATGTGGTATAAGTTGAGCTGTTTCATGCACTTCGTATACAAATCACTTTTTTCGAATGACGGATAAGAAATTATATCATCCATAGTTCGGACTTCACCCCAGGGTAAGTTGGCCATTAAGTCGGAAGCATAATACTGCTCGATATAGCGGTTAGCTCGAGCGTCAATGTAGGTCTTGCCCACTTGATCGCCAGAGACCGGCAACATATCACCGGAGACAAAAAATAGACCGCCATCTTTTGTTGTTGGTTTGCGAATTGTTATGAATGCGAAATTCAAACCCAGCATGTCTCGCATACCTTTAAGAAAGCTGCTGTAAGGGTCTTCTTCGACGTGGCCATTGTACAGGTGAGTGATAAGCCGGCTGAAATCTGATGTTGTCATAACTCAGTGCCACTATTTCATCGTTCGTTAATAGATTAAGAGTTGATAGTGACAATAATATTAGATAATTACATTCTCACATTCAAGGGTATTAATAATATTTGGTTATAATTACTGACATATTTTTTTAAAGAAAAAAATAAAGTAAGACATTAATTGGAACTTGATTAGATCTCTTCGCTTAGATCCTCCTGTTATATGCCATATGAAGGATTTTGAGGGGCGTTAATTTAGGCTGTATCAATAGCTTTCCGATGCCGTCTATTAAAAAAGTTTCTTGAAAGTTGAGTCTCGCTTTAACTTGAAAAAATTGAAAGTATAAGGTTGATAAAATAACTGTGAACTACAGCACAATAAATTAAATTATATGGGTGTAGCTATACGCGCATGTTAGCAATGACTGCATCGTCTATTTCTCTAAATCTAGAAAAACAGTTTATAGGTTTATAGGTTTATGAATATTCAAGCTGGATGATGAGAGATTGATGAGTTGAAAATTTATATTACTCATCCGACGTAGGCCGCAAGCTTACTGGTCAGTCGTAAACTATAAATCAGAATAATAAATTATTATCAAAGGTGTTCTTTGGCTCCAGAGTATATGTGATATACCCTCATTGCTGAAAGTTTCTAATGCTGGATCTAATCTACACTAACTGCATCTACCCAATATTCATCTTTAAGGTGAGGTGAGTTGCGCTTGGCTTTGGGTATGAGCACAGCATTAGGAAAATTGGAGAGTTAATAAGAGTTTTTTAGTCAACATTGGGCGGATGTCTAATTATATAGAAAACTAATAAATTTCCAGGCCCATTTTAAAGTCCTCTCGAGCGCTCAATGCTTTAAGCATACAGTCATCGTATTATTTTTATATTAATAATAAAGCGAAAGTATCAAGTTCAGGGAGGGTGGTCTCTAACTATAGATTTAATAGTGATGGGATATTTGCGTAGTTATATGGAAGTGCCTACCGAGGTCGGCAATACAGCTTGTTTTTTCTGTGATAGTTTTTAGGTAGTTTTTTTAAGAAAATACAAATTAAACTTATTGTCCTGATGTAAAGTTTTCGATGTTGTTAGCCTTGAGAAAGATAGTCCTTTAACGAAATTCACTAATGAACATGTAATGTTTATTAAATACACACTCAAAAACTATGAGCGAATAATTTCCACGTGGGTAATAAAAATACATTCTAGTGTTAGCAATCCATAGCTGCGTACTGCTAAGTGTAGAGTGGAATAGGATGATGTCAACGTGGCCTATTAAGTTGTTTTACCATAGTCCCAATGGATGATGAAAGTAGTTGCGCTTGGGTCAATACTTTTAAAACAAAACGGATTTTTGAATCTATATTAGTTGTACACCAAACCAACTTCGGAACTTGTTATGAATAAAGTCCTCACCGCGAAGCAAGCTATTGCCCAAGTAAAAGATGGTATGACCATCGGCATTGGAGGCTGGGGGCCACGAAGAAAGCCGATGGCCCTGATTCGAGAGTTGCTTCGTTCGGATGTTAAAGATTTGACCGTAGTAGCCTATGGTGGCGCGGATGTGGGTATGTTGTGCGCAGCAGGGAAGGTAAAAAAAGTTATTTTTGCATTTGTATCATTAGATTTTATTCCTTTAGAACCGTTCTTCCGTCAAGCTCGACAGAACGGAAATGTTGAAGTGTTAGAAATTGATGAGGGAATGATGTTGCTAGGTCTTCGTGCCGCAGCATGGGGCAGTCCATTTATACCGACTAAAATCGGTTTAGGGACAGATGTGATAACACTTGGTGATGATCTTAAAGTAATCGACAGTCCTTACGACGACAAGGAGTGGATAGCAATGCCAGCTCTAAATTTGGATGTCTCTTTAATACATGTCGATCGCGCTGATAAACGTGGAGTGTGCCAAATTAAAGGGCCGGATTTATATATGGATGATTGGTTTGCCAGAGCTGCAAAAACTACTATTGTTAGCTGTGAAAAGTTGGTGGAAACCAATTCTTTTGCACACGGTGATGAGTCTCGGTATGTTTTTTGGGAGCGGTCAGTGACTTCTTCCGTAGTGGAAATATCGGGCGGCGCGCATCCTTCTTCTTGCACGCCGTTGTATGGTTTTGATGTTCAGCATTTCAGAGAATACAACGCCACCGCGAAGTATGGTGGCTTTGCGGTTTATGAAGATAAATATCTTACAAATAAAGATGAAGACGGTTACCAAGATGCGGTTGGTGGTTTGGAAAACATCAAAGCTTTGCCATTAGTGGTCTACTAGTGCTTAATAGTTAATAAATAAAATGGAGATTTTTGATGCGTAGGTCGACAACGGAATACAGTCTTGCGGAACTAATGGTTTGCGCCGGAGCAGAGGCCTTTCGTCATGATGGAGAAGTATTGGCAAGCGGTACCGGTGTGTTGCCTCGATTAGCGGCCAGCCTAGCAATGAGAACCGTTAATCGAGATCTGATGATGACGGATTCAGAAGCGTGGCTACTCAGTGAGCCCAATCCGGTAAGTGGACGTAAGGCCGACGTCATTCAGCAGCGAGAAACCTGGATGGGGGTGTCGCGTATTTTTGATAATATTTGCAGTGGAAAGCGTCACTCAATGGCGGGAGCTTCGCAAATAGATCGGTTTGGGCAGGCAAACATATCTGCTTTAGGTCGCCGATACGAAAAGCCAGACGTGCAAATGTTGGGTGTTCGTGGTTACCCCGCAAATTCAATATCCCACGCTAATTCATTCTTTGTGCCCTCTCATACTAAAAAAGTGTTTGTCGAGGGGGAGTGCGATGTTGTTGCTTCCATTGGTTACAACCCATCGCGTTTACCTCGTGGCTATGAACTTGAAGAAATTGATCTGCGAGTAATGATTAGTGATTTATGTGTGATGGATTGGGGTGGGCCAAACCATCAAATGCGACTGCTTAGCCTGCACCCAGGGATTAGTCTCTCGATGGTTTTAGCCAATACTAGTTTCGAAGTTTTTGTACCGGAAAAGATACCTGCGACTGTACCACCAAGCTCGGAGCAGCTGGCTATTATTGGTGAGTTAGATCCCGGCGGTTGGCGAAACGACCAGATTAAAGATAATCCACCGGGTGATCGACGCTTTACCGGTTTTCCTCAGCAACAGGTTAATCACCGCTGAGTATCGAGCAGATGGTTCCTATGACATACAACGGTTCTTTAAGAGCTATGGCTTGATGCCAAGACTGAGCTCAATACTGATAGAAAATTATAAGGAGTTTAAGTGACGAATATAATTGAATTATCAAAGAAAGCTACCCCCAAGGATTACGTTGAAATATCAGACGGTCTTTATTATTTATTGTGGGGTTCCGGTATTGAAAATGGTGTATTAGCAATATCACCAGAAGACGGCGCAAAAGAATATAACCAACACCTTGGTGTATCTTCCGCTATTCGTAGCAAAATTGATTCGAGGGTCTTAGAAGAAGATTGGGCTTATCTAGCCAATGTCTTAAAAGGAGGCCGATGCGATGAATCTAAAGCCTTGGCAATAATGATACTGTTTCAGTGTATGCCAGACATAATACACCTAGATAACTATAAAGATTTCCTGTTGCCATTTATTGAGGCGAACCCTGATAAATGGGCTTACTTCGCGCTTTCGTTTTACTGGACCTTAGATCGACTTACTCTCACTAGTGCTGACCTTATGAGGTTAAAGTCTTTTCTCTAGGCGTCTTAAATAATGCGCTTCGAATTTGAATCCAGCACACTCAAATTTGTCTATATTTCAAAAATATCATTTCCTACATAAATCAAAAGTAATAAAACATCAGATCAGCGTCAGCCGACCTGATGTTATTTCGTGTTTAGTTTGATCGGCTTAACATATACTTTGCTACCGCTAAACGAGTATCTGGGTCGAGATAGTTTTGGGGTGGCATTTCGGGATAGTCGTCACGTTTTTTAATTGGCGAAGCGATGTAGTCTGCTAAACCTTGTGGATCATCCATATACAATGCTTGTAGTTGTTGCACTGGAGGCCCAATCATACGACCGGTGTAAGTGTGGCAACCGGTACAGATGCCTAAGTAGGCTATCTTTCCTTTGTTTTCAGGCGTTATTTTTCGAGCCGGCACAGGTTCAGCCAAAGCGTAGGTGACAATGTCATCGGTGTTGTTGAAATTACAGTCCTTAAAGTCATTAACGCCGGTTGTTATATAGCGATGCCGGTTGTTGATACAACTGTTGTTAGTTTCCCCGACTCGAATGATATCTGGGTTGCCGGATTTTAATTCGGTCAACATTAAGGCTTTAACTTCATCGATGGTGTCGTAGCCGTTATTAATCATTAGGTTGTCGAGGATGGAAATATCGTCTGGATACGGGTCTGACCCTTCGTCAATAGTAATGTTGGGTGCATTGTGATGATCGGTGATCATTATGCCAGCAGTTTTGTGGTTGCTGATAATGTTATCTTCAACAACAACTTGGTCCGCCGCCATTATCAAAATACCTGTACCTGCAGGGATGCCGGCAACGGTAGATCCTGGAGCGCCAAAGTTAACATGGTTATTATCGACAATAAAATTCTTGCGGATGATGACGTCGTAGGTGGTTTTTATGGGTAAGCCTGGTGTGATGAAAGCAAGTACTCCCCCGGTATTATCGTGCACATAATTATTTTCCACGATGCAATGGCGACTGTTTTCGATTTCAATACCGGCTACCGAATCGAATACTTCGTTATGGGATACCATAACGTTGTCACTCATGCCAACGTAGATGGCAGCATCTTCAATACCAGAGACAATATTACCCTCGATAATGCCGTTTTTTCCAAGCTGAGGGAAAATACCATAAACTCCTGTATCAATAATTATATTGTCTCTAATTTCAAAGTTGTTACCGGCTTGGCCCATAATAGCGTTGCCTTTGTATTTTGTGATTAAAAAATTCTCAACCACAATATTGTTGCCTGAATACAAAATGGCATCATTCAACTTACCTTTGCCGTCTAATACTGCTCGTTTACCTTCTTTAATAACCCCCTTTAGTTGTATGCTGTCTTTGTCTATATATACGGTTTCGCTGTAGAGGCCTGGCATGACCAAAATGGTATCGCCCGGTTGGGCAAGCTTCACTGCATCTTGAATAAGCTGGCCTGGATTTACCGTGTGAACTTGTCCGCTGCCGTTCTTTATTTGTTCACTGGTATCGCTTGACGTTAATTCTTCATCATTGGTTTTATCATACCGAGCTGAAAGGCTTTTTTCAGGAGCATTTGCCTGAATGATTGGTGCGGTGTCTCGGTTGAAATATTGACCAGCAGCAAAGCCGATAGCCAGTGTAATGAGAGAAAGAGTTAGGCTTTTATTCATAGTTATTGCCCTCAGTCGGCAGTTTATTGATTTTTAATGTCATCAAGTACAGCAAGCCCTGAGGGCAAGTGCGTAGGGGTGACTGGCATAAACGTTTCATCGTTTAGTGTTTTCATAAAGCTCACAATTAAATCGAGTTCGCTATCTTGTAAATCAGGCTCCCATATATGCCAATGGATTTGCAGATCAACACCTTTAGGCACAGCGTGGCCGCGACCTTTGTTATAGAACTCTGTGGCGTCTTTTAAATTCTCAAAAACGCCCGAATGCATATACGGGGCTGTTTTGGCAATATTTCTCAAAGTAGGAACCTTAAAGCCAGCCTTTAGTTTTTTAGACTTAAAGTGTTCTTCAGCGCCGATATCCAGATCATGACCTTCAGGTTCGGGCGTTCCGATGACTGCTACTTGATTATTCGTAAATAACGGCGGGGTGTGGCACTCCGAGCAACGGGCGACAAAAGAGCGGAATACATTGAGGCCAGCAATTTCATTATCATTTAACGCTTGATGATTACCGTGAACGTATTGATCATAACGGCTATTGAGCGAAATTAAGGATGCTTGAAAAGCGGCTAGCGCGGTTGTTAAATCCTTTTCCAGAATTCGGTCGCGCCCCAGAAACGCTTGTTTGAAAAGCTGGGTATATTCTTCACTCTTGTTTAGCCTAGCGAGTAACTCCTTCGGGGTATTATTCATCTCGCCTTCGGCGTATAAAGGGCCTTTCGCTTGATCTTCTAAGCTATTACTGCGTGCATCCCAAAAAAAACTCGTCAGAAAAGCAGAGTTCCACAAGGTGGGTGCCGCTCGCTTGAGTTCTTTACCTTCAAAGCCAATTGAACGCGGTAGGGCGTCACTAAAACCCAGTTCCGGTTGGTGGCAGCTGGCACATGATTGTTTTTGGTTGGCCGATAATATTGGGTCAAAGAATAGATAGCGGCCCAAATCAATTTGCTGGGGGGAATATCCATCTTTGTGGGGTGGTAGTGCGGTCTGGGTGCCGCCGACGCCGCGACCTTGAAGAGAGCTGTAAAACTGGTAGACAGTCCGCAGTTCACAGTGATTTCCCTGTGTTAGCTCAAAGCTGGGCGGACAATGGCTGGCGAGTTTAATCTTAGCCTTGGTAGATATAGCATCCGCCTGAGCAAGGGCCATCGCTCCGCTTAGCAATAACGGGAGAGCGGCTAGGTAGGTGGCCGTTGTTTTTACTCTCTGTGTGATGGTATTAACGATTATCATATATTTGAAGCTACAGTGATTGTTGGTGTATGACATTGGCGAAACAATGAGCGGTAACATTTATTTTTTGTTACGCCGTATATAGTTTTGCTGATCGATGTAGTCCAATACTTGCTTGATGGTATCGGGGTCGCGGATGCTGGTGGCCATGAGTTGCATTTGTTTGCCGTAACGGCTGCTCGATCCTCGTGAGCGATCTGAAAAGTGTTTCAACTGCCGAAAAATATACGCCTTTTCAAGCCCAGCTAGGCGAGGGGAGTGTAAGGCCTTATTGCCCTGCGCTAAGCTACCATGGCAGCCCCCGCAGCTTGCTTGGTAATGCTTGTAGCCAGGGTTTCGCGTTTGATTCCCGGTTACAGATTTGATTTTGGGAGCGGATCGCAGAGGTTTGAGAGCTGCTATGTATATCGCCAATTGCTCTCGTGACTTTGGGTCTTGTAATAAAGGTGCCATCGTCGCCATCTGCTCAGCATGGGCATCTTGCGTACCTCTAGTACCGGAGCTGAACTCCTCCATTGCTCGGAGTAAATAACCTTCTAGTTGGCCGCCAATCGCTGGGGCGTTGAGAGTTTTCATCCCTTGGCCTTGTACACCGTGGCAGCTTGAACAGGGCTGGAACAAATCTTTGCCAGCATCGCCAGCGCTTGCGCTAGGCATAAAGCTAACAAAACTAAGCCCTAAAAAGGAGGCTATCACTGAAAAAGGGCTATGTTTTATCATATTGGCTCCTGAGTTTACTTTTGGCCGGCTAGCATCGAGCACTTTAACAACGAGTTGCCCAAGACATGACTGTATCTTATGCCTTGAGTTTGTGGCTTATAGGCTTGAGAGTCTCAGTGATTTCGAAATACGGAATGTGTTTTTTGAATAAACTTGAAGATAATTGAGGTTTTTTGAGATTTATGGGAAAACTGACGAAGGCAGAGCTGGCTGTCAGCTACGGCGGTAGAGCTCTGGTTTAGAGCGAATGATGGGTGCTAATATGGCCAGTATTGGCACCTAGTTGTGTAGGGCAGGATTCTATTGAACCGCTAATTTTTTGGCAGCGTTACGAAAGGCCGTAGGGGTTAAACCTTGGCTATCTTTGAACGCTTTGTTAAACGAACTCAAGGAGCGAAACCCCGCGTCGAGCGCAATATTGAGTATTGCTGTACTGCTGTCTTCTGTTGAACTGAGGCGGCGACAGGCTTCAGCTATTCGATAGGTGTTGAGAAAATCGTTAAAGTTACGATAACCCAACCCCGCATTGATTATCTTCCGTAATCGATATTCCTGTATCGCCATGGTTTTGGCAAGTTGGCCGATTGTTAGCCCCATCTCCTGGTAACTGTGCTGAACCTCCATTAATTGCTCTATCTCTTTTAGTATCTTTTCAGGTACCTCTTCGCTTACAGCTTCGGCCTGCGCTGTATTAGAGTCGCTGGGATTGTTTGTGGTCTCCGATAGGTCTTTATCTTCCTTTGATGGGGCTTCACTGAAAGCATCGACTTTAAAATCCAACAGTACACAGTTACATACCAACAACATAATCCCCGCCGGTAAATATTGCCATATCTGCAACCATTGCTCGCCTGGGAATATCAATTCTCGAGCGATGATTAAGGTGAAAATATAAAAACCGATAAAACCAGAAAACCAGAGCCGTAGAGTACGACGGTGTTCAAGTAAGTCGCCTCGCCAGTGATGAATAATGACAGCAAGAGCCCAGGCCAACAAAATAAATTCAGACCACTGCGGAGTTATTCGAAAGAGAAAGTGCAGCCAGTCAGGAGGCGATGCTGGTAGTTGGGTGTTTATTATAGGAAAAAGAACGGTGATGACGAACGGGATTAACTGCCAGCGTTTTAAGCGGAAGTGATCATCAAACAAGCTGTAGCTAAACAACCAAAACAATGCAGGAATACTCGCTTGAGTTGGGCCGGTTACAAATTGCATCCAGTGGCCGTTAACCCATGGAGAAATTAAGTAGGTCGCATCAGCAACAAGTAAAGCAATAAAGATGGTTTCACTAAGGGAGCGGCGGTTATTGCGAACCAACAATATTGTGCAGAGAAGTAATTGAGAGAGAGAAAAGCTGATGAAGACATCAAGTAAATTATCCATAAATACAACTGGCCGCCGCTGATAGTCTGAGACTAATTTTTATTATTGTTTTTAACACGTTGGAATCTTTCCCAATAAAGAGCCAAGGATTATTACATTTCTATTCTACACTGCTCCCGTATTTTAAAAAAGCTCGATAAATTTTTGTAAGTTGTTGTTTTTACTATTAAATATAAATCATATTAGTTCTGTTGTTTTTTGAAAACAGTAAGAAGTAAATGGATAAGTCTGCCAAACTACGTCGAAATAAGCGGTATATCAATATAATAAAATCGTCGCTCGGAGAGTCCCTATGTGCATAGCCACATCATCACGTCTAGCATTGTGTCCCAATGTTGTATTGAATTCGAAATTGAACAAAATATCGACAAAATCAATTCTTGCCGTTGTTATCGCAGCCTCAGTTAGCGGCCTGAGTTGGGCTGAAGAAAATAATAAGGGTCCCAAATTTGCGTTGGAAGAGGTTGTAGTGACGGCCCAGAAGCGCGAACAGAACGTGATGGATGTCCCCATCGCCATCGATAACTTTTCGTCGAAGGATATTGAAAGTACGGGTGCTTTATTATTGGAGGACATCGCCGATTTTATACCGGGTTTTGAAGCCGAAGGGGCCCTAACTCAGTCAACGCTTACCATCCGTGGTATAGGAAGCAGTAATATTAGCTCTGGCGGAGATGCTTCGGTAGCGACATTTTATGACGGTGTTTATTTACCCCGGTCGGCAACCACAATTGCCTTTTCGGACATGGCTCGGGTAGAGGTATTGAAGGGGCCGCAGGGAACGTTGGCAGGGCGTAATGCCGCCGCGGGTAGTGTTAATATTGTTCCCAATAAACCTAAATCAGGAGAGTCCAGTGGGTTTATAAAACTGAAAGCTGGAAACTATGACTTCCAGCGATGGGAGGCGATGGTGAATCAGCCCTTATCTGATGATGTTGCTATCAGAGCCAATTTTCTAGTTAATCAGCGTGATGGCTACATCACGAACGTGGTGCCTGGTGGGGCAAATGTCGACGCCAAGGATACCGTGACAGGGCGCATTGCCATGTTGTGGCAGGCCAATGACCGTACCCGATTGCAGTTGAACTACGATTGGGATGATTCTGACAATGGGCCTGCGGCGTCAGTAGGGTATAGTGATTTTTCATTGAACCGTGACCCTACCGGAGGCGTCGTTGCTAATGACGTCATTAATGGACAAGAAACTCGGGAAATGTATTCAACGGGCTTTAAACTAGAGCATGACATCAATGATAGCTGGTCATTATCTTGGCTTGGAAACTATCGGGATATTGAAACCAGCAACCGCCAGGACGAAGATGGAGGGGCGGCTGCGAGCCGATATTTAGATACCGATAATCTAGAAACCAGCGAGTTGCTTTATACCGAACTTCAAATCAACTTTAGCAATGACACTATTAAATATGTCGGCGGCCTAACTTACTCGTCGGAAGACAAAACCCAAACCACTCAAATTAATACCAAAGCGGATACCGGAGCTACAATTGCCACTCAGGTTGCGAATGGTTTACTAGCCGGCGCTGGGGCGGGATTCAGTATTGATAGCATTTGGGATCCGACGGGCTGGGCCCAGTTTAGCGGTGTTTTGGATCAGCTTGCGGGAGGTGCGTTGGGTACACCACTTGATCAGAGCAGCTTGTCGTATAACAAGGTGTTGGGTTTCTTATATGCCAGTCCGTTCGCGAGCCAGGTGCAGCCCTTCAACCCAATATTGGCTGCAGGCTTTATTTCGCCCGATTATGCCGGCCAACTGTTTACCGAAGAAGTGACTAATACAGGCGAATTTGTAAACATAGGTCTTTACAGTGACATTGATATTACGGTCAGCGAGAAGTTGAATGTGATCTTTGGTTTACGTTATAGCCGCGATGAAAAAGACTTCAGCTGGTTTAACGCAACGGCACCACTTGCAGTGCGCCTTAACCAAGAGCGTGCTGCTATGGCGCAGCAGGGCTTGGGAGTTGCTGCACTTATCCCGCAAGCTACTAACTTCTTAACGCCATTAAGTCAGCAAGGCGTGGGCTTGGTGACCGATAGACTCGTGCGAGCCAAAGATAGCTGGAGTAAAACGACTGGCCGTGCGATTGTTCAGTATCAGCTCTCAGAACAGGCCATGACCTTCCTCTCTTATTCGACGGGTTATACCTCGGGCGGCTTTGATAGTTTTGTCGTGAACACCGCTCAGAAGCCCCTCGACCCAGAAGAAGTTAGTAATATCGAAATTGGAATAAAAGCCGACTGGGCCAACGATCGTCTGCGTACTCGTTTTAATATTTTCAATATGGAATTTAAAAATCGTCAGCGTTCGGTGACTTCGGCCGACCCTGATATCCCTGGATTTTCTGCTCCAATTATTATTTCTGGAGACGAGGATATTCGCGGTTGGGAATTAGTCATGCAATGGCTGCCTACTGACAATATTCAACTGGGTATGGTAACCACGTCACGAGATAAAAAAGAGCAATTCGAAACCTACATCGATGCAAATGGTAATCCTCAGGGTGGTAATTCTTTAAGCGAAGACTCTCTCTCAGAGTACACCTTTATGGCAGATTGGGCGGTGGATGTAGCGGGTGGCGATTTAAATATTCACGTTGATTATGTCTTTAAGGAAGAATCATATGATGAGACCGACGCCGACTACCTGCCTGAATACGAAGTCATTAAAAATTTTGGTGATGATCGAAAGTTGTTAAACGCTCGAGTGGCTTGGCTCAGTGACGATGGGCATTACGGCGTGGCTTTGTGGGGACGTAATATTTTAGACAATCGCTATGTCGATATCCCTGGCGGGCTAGCCGCATCAGTACTGGCTTCACCTACCACCTCTCTTAGTGAGCCTCGTACTTATGGAATCGACTTTGAGTATCGTTTTTAAATTGTTATGTGTTGATGAGCAGTTTATTGTGTCGAAAAATGTGCCAATAAATTCCAGAAACTATTCATTCATCATGTTCGTCAATTTTTTCGATCAACTCATCTAGCAGCTCATATAGAAGCTCTAGTTTACCTGGGCCGAATTTCTTGGTAATAAAATCGTATCTCTCTACAGACTTTGGGGCCACCTGATCAAAAAGTTCTTTGCCGCTCTGGGCCAAAGAAATTACTGATCGGCGTTGATCGGACTTTGAATTGGTGCGATGCACTAGTTCGCGAACTTCTAAGTTCTGGATGATCCGCGACAAACTTGGCATTAATAAATAACAGTGCTCGGATAACTCAGAAATATCTAAGTTACCTCGAGCTTCAAGCGCGCGAATAACCCGCCATTGCTGCGCTGATAAATTATGCGCTTTCAATGATGGCTGAAACTTTTTCATGACCGCCTCCCTTGCCTTTAACAAAGACATAGGAAGGGAGCGATCAAAGCTCCGAAGATCGCTTGCGCGTTGACTCTTTTTACTCATTTACATTGGCTCGTCAATGACGCCATTCACCAATGTTCCAACACCTTCAACTTCGATTTCGACAACATCGCCTGGAACTAAATATCTAGGCGGATCGAATCGTGCTCCCGCGCCATTTGGCGTACCGGTGGCGATAACATCGCCAGGTTTAAGGTGATAAAACTTTGAAAAATAGCTAATAATGTATTTAAACGGAAACATCATATTAGCAGTAGTGTCATCTTGGCGCACCTCGCCATTCACCTTGGTAGTGACACGCATATCCTCAAATTGCTCTGCGCTGAATTCGTCTGCCGAGACCATCCACGGACCGAGTCCCCCAGACTGCACAAAGTTCTTGCCTTGGGTAACATTAAACTTGGCGTGACGAACCCAATCGCGCAGTGTTCCTTCGTTCATAATTGTTAAGCCAGCAATATGATCGTAGGCATCCTCTTCTGAAATACGGCGGCCTTCTTTGCCAATAATGATCACAATTTCGCCTTCATAATCCAGCTGATGGGATTCTGGCGGCCTCAACAATGGCTGGTCATGCCCAGTAAAGGAGTCTGCAGTGCGCATAAACAAACTTGGATATTTTGGCGCTTCAGAGCCATCTTTATACTCGGCATTTCGGTTGGCATAGTTAACACCAACACAGGCTATTTTCTCTGGCGTGGAAATAGGCGCAAGGTATCGAATGCCTTCAGCTGGGAAATCAGCTTTTAACGTAGCAGCCAAATTCTTGGCTTCTTCCAAGCGTTGCTCGCGCAGTACGCTGAATAAGGAGCCACCTATACGGGCGCCCAGATCGATAACACCTTCGTCATTTATAACGCCCCAAGATTCCTGGCCTTCTTTTTCAAATGTTAAAAATCGCATGAGTTCTCCAATATTTACATCAACAAATTTGTAGCAAAACAGCTAACCCCCGCCGAATGCTAGCAACGTACGCCCAAGTGGCTAAGTTAGGGGCTGCACAAGGCTTATGGTTAACATGTTAATCTTATTCTTAATCAAGTTCTAGTGAAAAACCAAATATATGGGATTTTTTGAAGTGTATTCAGTAATTTTCAAATCGCATTGACGTAAATTTGATTAACATGTTACATTAAATGAAATGTCAACTTCGGAGCCAACCATGTCTACCTACGCCAAAAATCAAGAGGCCGCGGATCGCTACCTAGAGCGATTTCAATCTAATGTTACCGGCCACCTCATTAACGGCAAGATAGTTGCTAATGCTCAAGCTGATACATATGACAATCTCACGCCTATTGATAACAGCTCCCTTGGGCGAGTGGTTGCAGGAACCGAAGCTGATATGGACCAAGCCTGCGAGGCCGCGGAGGCTGCATTTCCTGCTTGGAGAGACATGCCTGGGGCTGAGCGTAAAAGAATTCTCAACCACTTTGCCGACAAGATCGTTGAG
>Ga0105357_10000239_pt1 | contig 28058 bp, 26 predicted proteins | sample GOMGulsemesocosm_4_FD_83660 | JGI IMG/M metagenome (GOLD analysis project Ga0105357, IMG submission 83660) | Methane-oxidizing microbial communities from mesocosms in the Gulf of Mexico - GOM15B Gulf of Mexico | ecosystem: Environmental > Aquatic > Marine > Cold seeps | place: USA: Gulf of...
CGAGTTGTTTTATATAATTGCAATTATTTATCATTCGTATCTATATTAATGTATCATTTCAATCACTTAACCAACTTTTTATTTATAATATCAATTAGAAGATACAATAAACTTACAAAGCACTAAAAATTATTCAATAAAAACAACAATGTAGTTAAACCCTACCAGTGTTTATAAAGAACTGAGTCCGACGAGCTACCGAGCTGTTCGGTTATGCACGAAAATATAAGGGAACGTTAACAAAAGATGGATTGGCTATTTAAAACATAGAATAGACAATGATTAATAAAGTTGGTAGCGGGGGCAGAATTTGAACCTACGACCTTCGCCAGTGTTTATATAGAGCTGAGTCGAAAGATAAATTGTAATGCTCAAGTGAAACTCGGCTTCCGATGTCACTTAACTTTATTATGACTACAACGGCCCAAAAAGCAAAAAACCAACAATGGGTGAAACTATAAATTTCAACATGATAAATATCCCTGAATAATATAATTTTTAAATTTTTTTCTATCAAATAAAATACCAAAATCTATCACTGGATCAATTGATTCCTAACAATAAACAACAACATGAAAAACTATATAGGATTTTTTAAAATTTTATAACAAAAATAAAATTACTAAAATCAAATTTTAGTGGCCATTGTAGAAAATTTTTTCATAACTTCTGGTCCGGTATATAGGTTTAGCAAAGCCTGTATATCGGGATACCCCCCACTTCGGAATAGGGGACCCATTACAAAAGGAAATACTACAATGAGCAAATCAATAGGCAACAACATTAAAACCATCGCAAAGCAGAGCGTTAACCTACCATTAGAATTAACGGGAGCCTCTGTAGAGCTTCTAGCAGATGCAACCAGCCTAGGTAGTGCATTCATAACAGAAGTCGTACCAACAGCTAAGGATGTAGGCAGGGCTACAGGTACGTTTTTACTGGGTGTATTCAACTCAGAGCTAACTGAGGAGGAGTTAAATACTAAAGCTTCAACGCTAAGCTTTGCGTCTATCCGTGAGGCAATGGTAGCTGGAGCAGGTAAAGCTGGTCAAAACTTAGTGAAAGCTTGGAATGAAGATGAAGTCGAAACAACATCAAATACTGACAAACAGGACTTATAATTCAAGCCTGACGTCACTGTAAGCCCGCTGTTTGGACTCCATTACAGCAGCTACTCTTATCATTGAATAATCTCATACCTATCCTCATAGGTCATAATGAGTAGTCTTAACACCCTTCCATCACCACAGAGCCAGTAACCTTCTAAGGCTGTCTTGTCTCTTTTTTGACAGTAACCAATTATTATCATTCACAGGAAAACATCATGAAAACAACCCTATACGCAAACCCTTACGACACCACCTATACTGGATTTTACTTCAACAGCATTGAGGAGTTTAACGAGGAACTATCAAAGGCCAGCTACGATGAAGTAGAACTCGATTACATTAACGGTGACAACTCTAAGCTATTCCAAGTAACCAAGATCCACCAAGGCAACGTTGACTTCTGGTTTGATGAGCTAGACCAGTATTCTGACGATAGTCAGGAAGCATCAGCCATCTGCTACCTTTTAGATATAATGCAGTTAGATGAAGCCATAAACAGAAAGGATGAGGTTGTTCTGCACCGAGGAAGCTTAGCAGACTACGCTTTTGAACTAGTCGAAGACATATGCTCACTCGACCAATTACCAAACTTACTCCGATACCATATTAATTACCAGAGCATAGGCAGAGATCTAGAGCATAATAGTGGAGTGGCCGAGATTGATCACAATCTCTGGGTAGTTAACTGCCATGAGTTTTAAGAATCTGGTTTGAATTTAACTAAAGCTGAAAAGCAGGAGGTGAAATAATATATAACAGAACGTTAATAGCCTAGGCCGTATTTAAACGAGACTTTTAACCCATATTTAAACCCCCTGATTCGACGGGATACTTACTCTGCAATCGTCACAATCGTCGCTCCTATCAAGCACCTACTGCCATCTGCAAGACCCCAGTCGACACGCCTCTAACTTACCTATGGACTTGATGGACGATTTCTTCGAACCAGCTCAGCCCTTCGGGACGTATGGAAAAGAAATGGACAACAAAAAGACGTTGACCACATCTTTACCACACTCTTAGCTTATCGACACACAGGGTCCACAGGCTTAATAATAATATGTGTAAATAGGATAATAAATACTCGAATGCTGTTTCCAGGAAACAACTGAGGGTTTTGTTAGGATAATTCAACAGGATAGAAGATCGTATGCAATTCTTGAACCGCATTGCCAGTAGTATTGAGTTATCAGAAAGGCTGGTATTAAGTGTGTGTGTGGATTTTAGCTGAAATTGAATATTCAACGAGGATACTACTGAGTGAATTGAACCACTTCTTGGCTCTATACCCAGCTGACCTCTGAAATTATACTTTTTAAAAGTTCCGTCACTTGTTTCAATGTAGCAACAAACACATTTGACGGTTTCCCTGACGGTCCAGGAAACACACAGACATTAAAAAGCCCTAAGTATCAAATACTTAAGGCTAGAAAATGGCGGTGAGGGAGGGATTCGAACCCTCGATAGGTTGCCCTATACACACTTTCCAGGCGTGCTCCTTCGGCCACTCGGACACCTCACCGCTGATGTAGGTTGATCGTCACTACATTTCTTGCAACTTGTTATAAGCCATGTTCCAAGAGCTGCGTATGCTACCAGATTGATATTAAACGGCAAGGGCTTATCAACGTTTAACAACAGTTTTTAATAACAAATCACTATTTGCAATACTCCAGCTAATTTATAACGCTAGTTTCTATGCTGATTATATCTTCACTGGCGGTGATCAGTCTTTTCCCAGCAGGTGATAAATAAACCTTATCAGCGGTAGAAATTATTTTTAATTGGACTTCTTCTGCTATTTAACGACAATCAATGAAGTGCTAAATATTGCGAATCACGCAGCCCTTTTACCCTATAACTCTCTTCATCATCAGAGGTGCCTCAATGGACACGAATATATCTCCCTTCGATCTTCGACAACTTATTCGCAGCGGTGAATTTACTGAAAACACTTCTGGCTATTCGCAAGGTTTTGTACAAGGCAATTTGGCGATTATGCCAAAAGAGTGGGCAAATGAGTTTTTACAGTTTTGCCAGCTAAACCCAAAGCCTTGCCCAATTATTGGTATGTCGAGTAATCCTGGAGACTTTTTACTGCCTGATCTTGGTCGCGATGTTGATATTCGCACTGATATACCACGCTATCGCATCTACGAGCACGGTGTACTCTCTCGCGAAGTGGAAAATGTGAAAGATCTATGGCGCGATGATTTAGTCACCTTTTTACTCGGCTGCTCGTTCTCTTTTGAAGAGCCGCTAATTGCCGATGGCCTAGAAGTTCGTAACATCACTGAAAAAGTAAATGTACCTATGTATCGCACCAACATAGCTTGCAAAAGTGCCGGCCGCTTCTCTGGCACTACTGTTGTTAGCATGCGCCCGATGAAACCTAAAGACGCCATTCGCGCTATTCAAATTTGTACCCGCTTCCCCTCTGTGCATGGTGCCCCATTGCATTTTGGCAATCCTGCTGATATCGGCATTAGTGATATTAGCTCGCCTGACTTTGGTGATAGGGTCACTATTAACGAAGGTGAAGTACCGGTTTTTTGGGCTTGTGGAGTTACGCCGCAAGTCGCCATTGAAAACGCCAAACCTGATTTTTGTATTACCCACAGCCCAGGCTACATGTTAGTCACTGACATCCGTAATAGCTCATTGGCGATCATGTAATTGGAGAAAACAATCATGCAAACTCGAATGAAATTAAATTGTGACCTAGGCGAGAGTTTTGGCTCTTGGAAAATAGGCATGGATGAAGCGGTTATGCCGCATGTCGATCAAGCTAATATCGCCTGCGGTTTTCACGCTGGTGACCCGCTAGTGATGAGCAAGACCTTAGCACTGGCTAAAGAGTACGATGTTTGTGTGGGTGCGCATCCAGGCTATCCTGATCTAGTCGGCTTTGGTAGACGCTCGCTGAATGCATCCGATGCTGAAATTCAAAGCTTTGTACAATATCAAATGGCTGCTCTTGATGGTATGGCTAAAATCCAAGGACTTACTATGGAGTACGTCAAACCACACGGCGCGCTTTACAATGACATGATGTCAAAAGAATCGGTTAGGGAAAGTATCATGCAAGCCGTGGCGAGCTATCATCGCCCTGTTGTACTTATGTTACAAGGTACGCCTGATGCAGAGCAACACCGAGAACAAGCTAAGCGCTTAGGTTTAGAGATTTGGTTTGAAGCATTTGCCGATCGCTGTTATGAAGATGACGGACGATTAATGGCTCGCACCAAAGAAGGCGCAGTACACAGCCGCGAGAAAATGCTCGCGCAAGTGAAACAGCTGTGCGAAAAAGGCACGGTTTTCACAGGCTCAGGTAAAGAGATCACTTTGCACGCTAACACTTTATGTGTGCACGGCGACAATATGGAAGGGGTGAATGCAATCGCTGAGATCCGCCAGATTGTTTTAGGTAATGCGCAATGAAAATAGAGATCGCCGGCGAGAACTCAATCATTGTCTATTTTGCCGAGCAAACAAGCCCGCAAGTCTCTGCTCAAGTACAACAAACTATGCACAGCGTTGAAGCGCTACTGGGCGAGCACCTGATTGACATGGTGCCCTCTTACGCTTCTTTACTAGTGATTTATAACCCTTATACAACGGATCACTATTTTGTGCGCCGCTGTATCGACAAATCACTGAGCGAGCTACAAGCGCTGACCCAAAAAGAGGGTAACTTGATTGAATTACCCGCCTATTACAGCACTGAGTCGGGCCCTGATTTAGAACAACTAGCGACCAATGCCAACCTCAGTGTCGCAGAAGTGATCAGTATTCACACGCAAATGGAATACCGCGTATACGCTATTGGTTTTGCGCCGGGCTTTGCCTATTTAGGTGAAGTTGACCCGCGCATCGCAGCACCTAGGCTTTCGACACCTAGGCTTAAAGTACCGCGTGGCGCTGTGGCAATTGCCGATCGCCAAACGGCGGTTTACCCCGCACAATCTCCCGGTGGTTGGAACTTAATTGGGCTTTGCCCGACCCGCATGTTTAACCCGCAAGCGCTACCTTCTATGCCGGTACAAGTGGGTGATCGAGTGAAGTTTGTCGCCATACAGCGCACAGAGTTTTTAGCATTAGGAGGTGAGCTATGAGCGCCTTTAAAGTCATACAGCCCGGCCTATTAACCCTGATTCAAGATCGTGGCCGCTTCGGCCAACATCGCTTAGGACTCACCAACGGCGGCCCGTTAGACAGTCATGCTTTTGATTGGGCTAATAAGCTATGTGGTAACGAAAGCAATGCAAGCGCATTGGAAATAAGCATCGGCGGGCTAGTACTAGAAGCTCAAACAGATACTTACATCGCTATTACTGGTGCTGATATGAAAGTGACTATCAACAACAGTGCCATTGAGCTTTGGCAAACTATCAAGATAAATAGCGGCGATAAAATCAACTTTGCTTTTGCCACTAGCGGTGCACGCGCTTATCTTGCTGTTGCAGATGGTTTTAAGATCGCTGAATCTTTTACCAGCACTGCAACTGTTACCCGTGAAGCCATTGGTGGTATTGACGGCAGCAAGCTACAAGCACAAGACCTACTACCTTGTACACCAACGCTCGGGCGCAGCCTTTTATCACTCCCTGAACAAGAAATTCCAAATTACAGCTTGGCGGTCACTTTACGGGTTATTTTGGGTTATCAGCAGGACACTTTTGATGCGGTACAGCAACGCCTGTTTTTCTCAAGCCAATATCAATTAAGTGATAAAGTTGATCGCATGGGTTTTAGATTGCAAGGGCAAAGCATTCAATCATCGATCGAAGGCATTCTCTCAGAAGGCATTTGTCATGGCGCCATTCAAATTCCCGCTGACGGCCAGCCGATCATACTGATGAATGATCGCCAAACCATTGGTGGCTATCCTAAAATTGGCTCAGTCATCGCCCAAGATACCGCGAAACTAGCACAACTTATGCCCGGTGCTTACGTTAAATTTGAAGAAATTAGCTTAGAGAAAGCACATAACATAAATCACTTAAAAATTGTGCGCGATCAAAGCATCAAACTGATTGAACACCACAGCTAAGCATTGGAGAGAGCATGATAAATTCAAATTACGACGAAGCTGCCTTAAGCAAAAAAATAGAAGACTTGCTGGTTAAGCGCAACTTGCGCGGCATGAAAACAATACAAAGCTCGCTACAAACAGGCTACTATCTACGCGCAGCGAGAATACTCAACAAGTGCAAAGGGCACGTGCTGATTGGCACAGGCTTCCCAGTGGTCGATACTTTTGAAACAGACGGCCCTGTAGGCGCTATTGCCCTCTATAAAGCCCTTGAAAAACTTGGCGCAACTCCTGTGTTAGTTTGTGGACCACCGGTCTCTCAGGCATTGATGCAAGATTTTAGAGTGCACGAGATCCGCGTCGGCGAGCATCAAGAGCGTACCCTTGAAGCCTTCAAGGCGCTTTACCACTACCAGCCCGACGCCGTACTCTCAATAGAACGCCCCGGCCAAGCCGCCGACGGCGGTTACTATAATATGCGCGGCGAAAGCATCAGTGCCCGCACCGCCTGCTTTGATACGTTTATCAACAATGCAAAATGTCCGACAATTGGTATTGGTGATGGCGGTAATGAAATTGGCATGGGTAATATTACTCAAGCGCTGAAGAGCTTAGATATTGTCAGCGCCACCACCAAAGTGGACGAGTTATTGATCGCCGACGTATCCAACTGGGGCGCTTACGGCATTATGACCATTTTGAGTGTCTGGAACGACATAGATTTACTGGCCGATGTGGACTTACCTGAAATACTCCGATACCTCTCAGGTCACGGCAGCGTTGATGGCGTGACACGCATTAATGAACTCACCGAAGACGGATTGGATTTTTCTGAAGGCGAGTCGGTGATTAAAGAATTGCGCGAACTGATCACAGCCGCTTAAACCTCTCAGTTTTCATGCATGCAGGGATATTCTGTAATACTCTGAGGATAACGCCGTTAATGGTGTTTCAAGCTTTTCAAGCAAGTGTCGCGATACGTGCACCCGCTTGAGAAGCAATAGCCAGACAGTGCAAAAGCAAACGAGAGCGCAACTGGTTGGGATGGTACGGGGCTAGGGCTGATTTTTAGCCCTGCGGTTTTACAACCGCTGTGCAACTCATATTTGCTGCATTATTTGCTGCGCGGAGTCCGCCAATAACTTAGGCAAGGTCTCCTCCTCATCCGCGCGCCAACTACTACAAAACTCTAGCGGCTGCGGTGTAATGTCAGTTTCTATCATTGACAGCTCGCCCGCGGCTAATCGCGCTTTTACCAATACTGCTGGCAATAGTGCTATCCCCACGCCCTGTTCAGCAAGATTAATGAGACTCGCCACTGAGCTACAAGTATGGATAACCACCTCTTGAGTGTGCGATTTAAACAACTGCTGTAAATAATGCCAAGGGGTGGTATTGCGCGGGAAGCTCAAAATAGGCTGCTTCACCAACTGTGCAACAGACCAGCATTTATCGGTATTTTGTAAACCTTTACCACCCACCCAAACTTGCTCATAGCTACACAAAGTCTGGCAAGTGAGCGCCTTATTCAACCCATTTTCAGCAACCATCAAACTCAAATCTATTTGATGTTGTTGTAACTGCTGGGTCAACACAGGTGTCACATCACTGGTCAACTCAAAAGCAATCTGTGGATACTGCTGCTGCCACTGCTGCAACAAAGGCGATAGCCACAAATGCGCCAAGGTATCCGCAATACCAATTTTAATGCTGCCTGGATGTTGCCTCTGCTGCCCGGCAACGACTTTCATTTCCTGACTTATCGCCAGCAACTTCTCCGCATAAACCAGTAATTTTGCCCCTTTGTTGGTTAACTGAGCACCACTTTTGTCACGCCGAAACAACATCACCCCCAACTCTTCTTCAAGGGCATTGACTCTGGCGGAGATGGCAGGTTGGGAGACATGTAACAGAGCGGCCGCCGCGCGAAAACTCCCTAGTCTGGCCACTTTAACAAAAGATGATATATTTCTTATTCGCATAACTAACAACAGACACTGAAAAATGGATGACTAGACTAGCATTAATTACCAGCCAGATCACGTAGTGTTTTTTATCGTACAAACACATTAAGACAATAAACTAAACTACAAAAAAATAATTTTTAGAATATTTTTGTTTAATTAATTATCAGCTTGCAAAGAAACACCTTTTGATCAAATATGCTATTAACTATCAACGCTGTCGTGTCTATAAAGCTCTTTGCTTAAAATTTTTACAGTGAAACACGACTACAAATTTTTCAAGGTGAACCATGAGCACTGCATACTTGAACGGCGAGTACCTACCCCTAGACCAAGCCAAGATCTCACCACTGGATCGCGGCTTTCTTTTTGGCGATGGCATCTACGAAGTAATTCCATACTACAGCGGGAAGTCTGTTGGTTTGATTCCTCATATCCAACGGATGATCAATGGTCTCGCTGAAATTGAAATAAACTGTGATAAAACACTCGATCAGTGGAAAGTGCTACTCGATGATTTAATTGCTCAAAACGATGGCGACAACCAAAACCTCGGTGTTTACGTGCACGTATCACGTGGCACAGACAGCATTCGCAACCACGCTTACCCAATTGACGTTGCTCCTACCATCTTCTGCTTCACTTTCGCGATTAAAGATCCTGAGCCTGTGAATAGAGAGATAGCGACTACTTATACAGTAACAACCACCCAAGACCTTCGCTGGAAACGCTGCCATATTAAATCAACAGCATTGCTCGGCAATGTGATTCACTATCAGCAAGGACACGCGAGCGGCAACAACGAATGCCTACTTTACAACGAGCAAAATGAGCTGACAGAAGGCAGTTCAGTGAATGCGTTTATTGTCAAAGATGGCGTGATCAGCACCCCTATCCAAGACAACCAAATACTACCGGGCATTACCCGCCGCATCATTATCGATAGTATTAAAGCGGATGGGTCTCTTAAGCTAGAAGAGCGCACTATCACTATGGAAGAAGTACACAACGCCGATGAAGTATGGATTAGCAGCTCTTCAAAAGAAATCGCTCCGATTGTTGCTATTGACGGCAACAATGTCGGCGATGGCAAGATAGGCCCTATCTGGGAAAAAGCTTTTGCGATATACACCGCGGCAAAATTCACCCACAGTTAAATTTCTCCTCAGCAAAGCCGATTATTCTTTGACGATCTTTAAAGAACGTTTCTGAAGGCTCTTGAGCCCCGCAAGGGGCTATTTTTTCTCTGATTACTCGCTATCTTTATAAGGCTTTAGACCTTTACACCGTTGACGCCAGTCGTGCAATATCGGTACCTCTCTGATTTAGGCCCTCTCTTGCAACTCATTCACCCGCCTGCTACTTTAAGTAAAATCAGCAACAGCAAACCCGAGCAATCAGCTTACCTCGGTATGCCTTGTATCAACCGATAACAGAGCAAAAACAGGCGCAGCACACCTCAGCCTCAGATAGCGCTATCTCACCGATAAATTAGGCACTAAACAATTCAAGCAATATTATGAGAGTAAATAACAGGCAAAAAAAAGCCGCTAGATAGCGGCCAAATAAAGAGAGACCAAGCTATTAGTCAGCTTGGCGGCGTAAAAACGCGGGGATATCTAAAAAGTCTAAATCTCCATCGTTTGTACCTGTCTTTTTCATCGGCCGAGCAACGGGCTCTGGCGCTACTTCAACAGGCTCTTGCAAATGTGTGCGCCCACTGTGGTCACGTGACTTCGTCTTTACCGGTAAATCCATTTGATGCTGCGAGTAACCACCTGTTACGCTAGCGCGCACAGATGCCCCACCGCTTGCTGCAACTTTAACTTGAGCGGACTCAACCTTAACTTGCTCAGCACTTTGAGTCACTAGACCTGTCGCGACCACCGTTACTCGAAGCTCATCGGTCATATCTGGATCGATAACCGTACCAACAACAACAGTTGCGTTCTCCGAGGCGTACTCTTCAACAATCTGACCGACCTCAGTGAATTCACCTAAACTTAGGTCTAAGCCTGCAGTAATGTTAACCAAAATACCGCTCGCCCCTTTAAGATCGACATCTTCTAACAATGGGCTCTTAATGGCCGCCTCAGTGGCCACAATGGCGCGATCATCGCCCGTTGCACTACCCGTACCCATCATCGCCATACCCATTGACGCCATAACAGCACGCACGTCAGCGAAATCGACGTTGATCATACCAGGACGAGTGATCAGATCAGCAATCCCGCGCACCGCATTAGACAGCACATCGTTAGCCGCGTTGAAGGCATTGATCAATGAGCAATTTTTACCCATTACCTGCATTAACTTCTCGTTGGGAATGATAATCAGCGAGTCAACGTGATCTTTTAATTCATTAATACCTTCATCAGCGATACGCAAACGCTTGCGCCCCTCAAAGGGAAACGGCTTAGTGACCACCGCAACGGTCAATATGCCTAATTCTTTTGCTACTTCAGCAACAATTGGCGCAGCACCTGTACCGGTACCGCCACCCATGCCTGCTGTGATAAAAATCATGTCCGCGCCATCGATCATTTCAGCGATTTTTGCACGGTCTTCTTGAGCTGCTTGACGACCTACCTCTGGATTGGCACCCGCCCCTAAACCTTTAGTTAACTCACCACCGATTTGAATAACAGAGCCGGTTGTCATGCCGTGCAGTGCTTGCGCATCTGTATTGGCACAAATAAACTCAACCCCTTCAATATCGGTTGTCAGCATGTGCTGCACAGCATTACCACCGCCGCCGCCTACACCTAAAACTTTAATGACTGCGTTATCTGGTAGACTATCTGCCAGTTCAAACATGATCTCTCTCCTCTGGGCTCTGCCCTTTTTATCTATCCAATTTGGCTTCTTGGCAATCGACTAAAAGTACCAACCACAACATCAAAAACACAAAATGCGCTCAGATTTTCAGTCAATTGACAAACTCTCTGCCAATCTTGTTTTTGTTTTATTATATCTCGGATTTTTACGAGACTAAAAATTTCCACCCAACCAAGTTTTAAAGCGACTTAGCGCACTAGGTTGGTTCTTATTCTTGCGTGCCACGGCTGTTGACGAAGGCTTGATAACCTCAGGGGAGATAGGTTTGTTTATCTCCATAGTCGGCTTAGTCGGTGACGCACTACTACTTTGCGGTTGATCTTCACGCGCATAGTGCAATAACCCAATGCTGGTTGAAAAAATCGGGTTCTCTAAAATATCACCCATACCATTGACACCTTTAGGCATCGCCAATCTCACTGGCATGTGGAAAATTTCCTCCGCCAGCTCTACAGCCCCTTCCATTTTCGAAGTACCACCCGTCAAAACGATACCTGCCGCAATTAAATTGTCGTAACCACTTCTGCGTACTTCGTCTTGTACTAAGGTGAATAATTCGTCATATCTTGGCTCAACTACTTCAGCCAGCGCCTGACGGTTTAAATCACGGGGCGCTCTATCACCCACGCTAGGCACTTTTATTGTCTCATCAGCACTGGCTAATTGTGCGAGACAACAAGCGTATTTAACTTTTAACTGATCGGCATGAAAGCTAGGCGTACGCAATGCCATCGCAATATCATTAGTCACTTGATCACCCGCTACCGGTATCACACCCGTATGGCGAATAGAGCCTTGGGTGAAGATTGCGATATCGGTGGTGCCACCGCCAATATCAACCATGCAGACACCGAGATCTTTTTCATCTGCTGTCAGCACTGCGTAGGACGATGCCAGTTGCTCTAAGACAACACCGTCTACTTCCAGACCGCAGCGACGCACACATTTTTCAATATTTTGAATCGCATTAGCAGCACCGGTCACTAAGTGGACTTTTGCCTCTAAACGTACCCCAGACATCCCCAGAGGCTCTTTGATTCCCTCTTGATGATCAATCAGATACTCTTGCGGTAATATATGAATAATGCGTCGATCTGCAGGAATAGCCACTGCACTTGCCGCATCTATTACCCGCTCCAAGTCAAAATCTGTCACTTCGCCATCGCGTACCGCGACGATACCGTGCGAGTTCTGCGAGCTAATATGACTGCCCGCAATACCCACTGTGACCGAATGTATTTTACATCCAGCCATTAATTCTGCTTCTTCAACCGCGCGTTGTATTGAACTCACTGTGGACTCAATATTAACCACAACCCCTTTCTTCAATCCTTTTGAAGGATGTGAGCCGATACCTATCACCTCAATTTGGCCGTCTGCGGATATTTCACCCACTAGGCAAACCACTTTAGAGGTTCCGATATCTAAGGCTACGATCATATTGTGCTCAATTTCCATTAACTAAACCGCTTGGTGTCATAAATAATAGTATCTATCCCTGTTAGGTACTTTCACAATTGCAACTTCAAATCATGAACAAGGTATAAAATGGCTTTCTAACAATCTTTACCATTATATTTCGCCATCTCTTATCAGCTAGCAACCTGCTAATGACTCGATTAAAACGCCGAATCGCTTTCTTTTTAAACAGCGACCCAGAAAAAAATATATATTTTTAGAATTATACGCCAGAGTTTAATATAAACCAGTAAAACTTCTAAAAAGAATTAATAAGTAATGTACAAAAAATCACCAACGGATACCAGCTTTATATTTTTTTATTTATTTTTCGTTTTCTTTCAAAGGTCGATGAATAAAGGACTGCAGCTAAGGCCTCTTTTTTTTTAAGTAATTTCCATATTATCTTTATAAAATAAAACAAGTTGGTAAATCCTATTATAAAATCAAAACTTAATATTGATTTATACTCAATAATCAATATCTATTTTTGATTTAAACTTATAGATCAAGATTGCTATTTGAGCATTTCATGAAAAATCAAAATCCAATACTGATGTATGTTATTGTTTTATAATTAACCATAACTTCATATTCAGTTCAAAAATCACTCTTTTTATTTTAAGTTTATTTTCGCCAAAAACCCACTACCACTATATGTAGTAGTAAAATACAAAAAACAACACAAGTCAGCCTTCTTATAATCAAAAACTACCTTTTCTATAACCGTTTTCACCTTGCAAATGCCCCCGCTAGCAAGCCTAGTACTCTAAATCCAGAAAAAGCAGGCCGCTGAACACTATTTAGGGCACAGCTCATCACCGAAATTTTTTACTTAGGCACCCTTAGCAAATACTAGTTTATTAGTAGCTAGCTTATACCCAAAGTGTTCATTTAAAGTGAGCGCTGCACATTTCGCGCACCGCCAACAAATTAAAGCACCTGCGCCAAACCACAGGGGAATTTCGTTTTCACTCCAATAGACTGCTTAGCGGGATCGATCCAATGACTTGGGATGTTCACTACGATATGGGGGAATTAATTTATGTTAAATAATGACATCTTGTGGGACGCAGGAAAATAAGCAGCAAGTACGCTGTCGATAGCTGCTTACAAATAGCAACGACTATGATTAACAAAGTGCAGTCATCAACAAGGATGAACCCTTATCGACCTGCATGACCTAGTGATGCCTGTAGCCTGACTTCCACTGCGCTGCCTATCTTGGTTCAGCCTTGCTTATGACTATTAACCAGTCACACGTCACCAATAACAGCAAATCTGAGCGGGTAGAGGTTAACTCTTTTAGCTAACCATTAGTAAAAGCACAACTGCGCTGTAGCGAGAAATCTAAATAGCCGCCAGCGATGGGGAACTTCCCCTCTGATGATTCGGGCTTTGTCTCTCTCACCTTAACTAAACGCTGTTTAGCTATTATCTATATCTTGCTGTATTGATTGAGTGAGCACTTTAGGTAATTGTTTCTTACCAGTTACCCCAAGGTTTGAAAGAGACACGGCCTGATTGACTAAATTACCTTTACCGGTAGATAGACGCTTATAGCTGTCATCATAAGCCCCTTGTGCGCGATCTAAATGCTTTCCTAAATCATCCATTGATTCAACAAAACTAACAAATTTGTCGTACAGCTCACCACCGCGCTTAGCGATGGCTTGGGCGTTTTGGTTCTGCTGTTCGAAACGCCAAATATTTTGCACAGTGCGCAGCGTTACCAAGAGCGTGGTTGGACTCACTAAAATTATATTGCGCTGAAAAGCATAGCGAAACAGGCTTTGGTCGTGCTCAAGCGCCAGCAGAAATGCACCTTCAACCGGTATAAACATCAGTACAAAATCTAAAGTACGCACGCCTTCGAGTTTTTCATAGGCCTTTTGCCCTAAGCCGCGCACGTGATTTCTTATTGACTGAACATGTTCAATTAAATATTGCTCGCGTTCAGCGCTTTTGCCACCACTGCAATAGCGCTCGTAACCGGTGAGCGATACTTTGGCATCGATAATCATATCTTTCTCATCGGGCAGCCTGACGATCACATCAGGCTGGTAGCGTTTACCTTCTGCACTCAAAGACACTTGCGTCTCGTATTCGTGACCTTTGCGCAAACCCGACTCTTCAAGCACTCTCTCTAGGATCACTTCCCCCCAGTTTCCCTGTACTTTAGAATCCCCTTTCAGCGCTTGGGTTAAATTGATAGCGTCTTGGCTCATTTGTTGATTAAGTTGCTTTAAATGCTCAATTTGTTGATACAGAGCTTGTCTGTCTCTGGTCTCTTTATCGTAAACATCTTCCACTTTGCGCTTAAAATCACCTAACTGTTCACGTAACGGACTCAATATATTACCGATAGATTCACGTGAGTCTTTAGAAAAACGCTGGGTTTTATCTTCAAAAATCTGATTGGCCAAATGCGCAAAATCTTGTTTTAACTGGTCTCTTGCCTGATTAAACAGCTGCGACTTCTCTTCATTGATTTTATGTTCACTGACCAGCTGTGTTTCAAGTTGGGTTATTTGGTTATTAGCGCTCACTAATAAATCCCGATACTCGATTAGCTCTTGCTGTATTTGTTGCTTTTCCACTTCCGAGAGCTCAAACACCGCTATTTTCTCTCGCAGCTGCGCATTAAACACTTGCTCTTGATGCAGCAGTTGTTCAACCGACAACATACGCTGCTGAAGCTTATGATTTTGATCGCGCTGCAAATCTAATTGCTGGCTAATATTCTGCTCTCTATTTTGCTGTAACTGTAATTTAAACAGCAAATTCTGACGCTGCTTTGAACTTGAGTATAAAGACAGCAGCAAAATAGCCATGGCGACCACAAAGGCCCCCACCGCACCGACAATAGCGCTTTGCGCATCAAAATTAGCCATCATATGTTCTACCAATACCAATATAAAGCAGCGGCACTGACCAGAGCAGGCACTATCATCGTAAACAAGCTCCATTTATGCCCGAGGATTCTTTGCAGTAATAAGATATGTATCATAGGGAAACTAATAAACATACAAGATAACGGGATCGCCCAGTGCAAGTGTTTAAACCCATATGCCATCGCCCCTAACAAAGTAACTGCTGCAAGATTGCCTGCCATCACCACAAAAAGTGCGCCATTATTGGTAGCAAAAAAACCTTCTCTTTGATCTTTAGGCACCTTATTGAGCGCACCGGCACTTAATGCCGCTGACATAGAAACAAAACCGGCGATCAAAAAAAGTATCATTGGATTCACGTAAAAAAAGCCTCATAAAAGAAAAATGGAGCCAGCGGCTCACGGGGATGCCATTTTAACAGCATAGTAAATATTAGCTATCGACAACTGTATCGCTTTTCATCGCTGTCATTAAAACTTATGATCGACAAATGCCGATACCTAACACAAGACCTTTACTGCGACCTGCCACTGGCGCAAAATTTAAACTTATTGGCTACAGCCTTTTAGTGACTGGGATACTGCTCACTGCTCTGTTCTTGATTAGCCCGCTGTTATTAGCCAAGTTGATAAACTGGCAACTCGCCCCCTATGCACTGTACGCAGAAACAAAAATCGAGCGAATCAAAACAGATAACTTAGTCATTCCCGCCATCTCCATGCGCAGCAGCGACCCCAACGTAAGGGCTAAATTATCATTACAGAACTTGCGTATCGACTATGATGCACTGGACCTTATCCTGACAAAGAGTCTTCACCGTATCGACATTGAGACACTCACCCTTTATCTTGAGGGCACTGCGCCATTTCCCTCACCAAACACCATCGATACAGCGACAACAACGCTAGATTTACTGGCATTACTACCCGATAACATTTTACCTAAGCTGGCTGTTTCCCCTATCAATATAGAAAACGTCGTAGTGCACTGGCAACGTACTGCTGATCAACTATTTACCTTAAACGGCCAGCTAAGCATTGACCAACAGGCCGTTACTTTCAGTACTAACTACCAAGAAAATGAACAGTTCATTGCCAATGCCGATCTTCGGCTATCCGCCAATAACGAATTTGCAATAAGCGCATCAAACTCGCAGCAAAAAAAAGACGGTACTCTCTCAGATAAAAACCCCTCTTTGAGCTTTAAATTAACAGGATCCTTCCACCAAGATCACCGCCAAAGCCCCCCGCAATTATCAATAGCCACCCAGACACAAATAAACACCGCTGAACCCTTTGCTAATTCACTATGGCTTAGCCCCTTGCAAAACAATAAGCTCACCAATATCTCTTCTTTTATAGAAGGTGAGATAAATATCAAGAAACAGATAACCACTCCTGCACAATTGAGCGACTTAGCAACGTGGCTGGCTGACAGCTCTGTCGAGAGTGATTTTAACTTTGATCTCGCTCACAACAATCCTAAGCAATTGCTAGATCAAGCGAGCATTCAAACTGGCAAATTACAGCTTGCTCAGGTTCAGCTAAAAGGGAGTGGCAATAGCCTTTACCAACATCCACGACTAGAGATTACTATCAACCCCACTAGCCGGCTAGATATTCAGGCATTAACTACTCAGGCGATAACCGCGGATAAACTGAGCCTCACCTTAGCGAGCCAACTATCCGCCAAGCTATCAATTGACAACAACCACGCCCTCACAGCACTTGAAATTGATGATTTTTCAAGCACCTTCACCAGTGATAACATCAACAGTCGCTTTGGCCGTATCTCCCATCAACCCATCCACTTAAAGATTGCTGATTTAGACCTTGCCAACCAGCAAGTCGCTATTGCTTATCAATCCCCAGAGCTACAACTAACGCCCACAGACACCAACCCCCTCACTCCCTTTACCTTGTTAAAAGTCCAATCGCAAGGATCAATCAAGATGAAACAGAGCCAGATAAATGCACGTTTAAACGCCAATAGCGTTGTTGAAGTGATTAACGTCGCCGCAGCCGAATTAAGTACTGATCAAATAATAATTACCAACACCCAACCCATAGCAGCAACATTCCAGCTGGGTAATAAAAAACTATCAATCTCAGACCACCGGCTTTCTCTGACAAGCACGCCATGGTCTGGCACTTTTGGCGAGCTAAAACACAGCGCTATCGACCTTGAAATAGCGGCGATTGATATCGCTAAGCAGGCGCTAAATGTAACATTTGAGCCATTTGAAGCAGCGCTGCAGGCGCACAAACTGCCGCTAAAAAGCATCACCCTAAAAACAAGCGGATCAGCGGCGATTAAGCAGGGAGCATTATCACTCTCGCTGGATAAAGGCTTACAACTGCAGCTCAAGAAACTAAATATTGGCGGTATAACAAGCGGTACTGTCAACTTGCGCACCACCACTGACAGCCAAGTAACCGCCCCTTTAAAAGTAGTTGGAACCAATACAAATAACGACCTCTTGAATGGCATTAGGCTTTCGCCACTCAGTGCTGTTATCACTGGCTCCAGGGTTAGTTATGCCAAGCAACAGCTGGACTACCAATCACTCTCTTTTCAGCTGCAAGACACAAGGCTCTCGCCGCTGCGCATTCGTGCCAGTAGCCAAATAAAACAACTATCATTGAGCCAGCATCCGAGCCTTAAACAATTAAATATTAGCGCCACTCACAAAATAGATAACAGACGCCACAGGGGTACGCTCAATTTACATAGCCAACTCCTCGCTTTAAAAGCAACCGCGAAAATAGATAGCCGCAATCAATACAAAAACATAGTAGGTAGCTGGCAATTGTCCCCTGTCAACTTAGCTGAAAAAGGCCCTGTTATTGCAAAAACCTTCCAGCTACCCCTGCCTAATACATTCAACATAAGCGCCGGAAAGTATCAACAACAGGGAAAATTCAACCTGAAAAACAACAATATTAGCGCCAGTGCCAGCCATAAAATTAGCGATTTAAGTATCGACAACAAAGAACTCGCCATTGCGGGGATCAACAGCGTTAGCCGCAGTCATTATAACAACAACCAATTAAGCCACAGCGGTAAACTCAAAATTGCAGCGATCAATCACGCCATTGCCATCAACAATATTAGCGCCAATTTTAGCCTTAAAAACGCCTTAAGTGATAAAATATCTCTGTCCATCAGCAAGGCAAAGGCGACCATGCTAGAGGCAAAATTGGCCATGGATGATATCACTATCCCGCTCAAGCGTATCAGCGGTGAATCGACACTGCACTTCTCACAGTTGCCTCTCAACAACGTGCTTGCGCTGGAGCAACAGCCGAGCCTTACAGGTACTGGAACCTTAGCGGGGAAACTGCCATTTAAATTTATAAAACAACAGCTATGGATTAGCAATGGCGACATTCACAGTACTGACCATGGCTATATTCGCTACCATGCCAATGACAAAGTTCGCGCCTTTGCCAATACCAATGCCGGCCTTGAGATTGCCCTAAATGTATTGGAAGACTTTCACTATAATGTACTGTCGATTAAGGCTAATTACACACCCAATGGCGACCTAACACTGCGCAATAAACTATCAGGGAAAAACCCCAACTGGCAAAATGGGCAGCCCATCGAATTTTCCATCAATATCGAAGAAAATGTGTTACAACTGCTAAAAGCTCTACAAATTAGCGATCAACTCACAGAAAAAATACAAAAAAAGGCTGAAAACAAACAGTAACAACAACGTTGACCTGAACTTAACAAGCCGTTAGCATCTAAGGATTATCCATCGTGGTTTTGCATACAAGGAGAGTCCCATGTCAGAAACCATTAGCAGTAAAGCGCACGCCATAAAACTGTGTTGCACTTTATTAGCTGGCACATTTTTACTGGCTGGCTGCGCGCCAAAAATCGCCATCGAAACACCTAAAGAGCCCATTACTATCAATTTAAACGTCAAAATTGAACATGAGATACTGATCAAAGTTGACCAAGAAATTGATGATTTATTTAGCGAGAAAAGCGATCTTTTCTAGGAGGATGACAGCATGAACAACATACTACCAACGATAGCAGCTTTGCTGTTAATCTCATTTAGCACCTTTAGCAGCGCCATCAACATGGATCAAGCCAAAGCACAGGGACTTATCGGCGAGACTAGCAATGGCTATCTGGCTAGCGTTACATCCGGCCCTAGCGCAGCAGTTGCCAGCTTAATCCAATCGATAAATGCACAGCGCAAAGCCGCCTTTACGAGCAAGGCCGCCAAAGCGGGCGTGAGCGTGGATGTGATGGCAAAACGTGTAGCGCAGCGTCTTTTCCAGAAAGCCGCCAAAGGCGCCTATTTAAAAAGCGCCGCGGGAAAGTGGTATAAGAAATAATCCCATGCTAGGGCTAGCTTATACTAGCCCTGATCTGCTCTTTTTTACCTCCCTGTCTTATTTTTTAGACAGCGCCAGTAAATAGTCCCAGTCAGATTTAGACACTTGGTATCTATATACAATTTCTTCTTGGTAATTTCGCTCATCACAGCCAACAACCTGAATACGCTTTGTAAAGAAATTTGTTTTTAGGGTTACTCTTGCCTTATAACCTTTAAACAAAAGCACTCCAGAACTAATAATTAACTGCGCTTGCTTATTTTTACGCTTAGCTTGATACGGCCTGACGATCGATGCTATTAACCCTCCTGCGACGATTATCCAACCTGCTTCACTCCATGGCTGCCCCATTAACCAGTATGGTGTTTGGAAACTAGCCATTAAGATCAGCAGCCACTTTAGCTCATACAAAACACATCCTTTGATGTCATACTTGATTGCTCTATCCACTCACACACCTTTCGCATTCACTTTACATTCATTTATAGACTGGCTAATTTAATAGCTAAATCCAAAAATGAGTGCAAGAAAAAGAGAAGATATTAGCTGAAATAGGATTTTTTCTGTTCTCTAGACAACCTTAGGACAATTAAAAGTTTCCGCCACGTCTGGGTGAAGCATTGACCTCCACAGCAAAATCTTTTACCAATTGCTGCAACTCTTTAATGTGTTGTAGCCAAAAGTCTTCAGCGTTGAACCAGGGAAATGCCAGCGGGAATGCGGGATCAGCCCATCGCTTGGCCAGCCAGGCAGTATAGTTGATCACTCGCAATGCTCGCAAAGCAGGTATCCACGCCAGCTGCTGCTGGGGAAACTCACCCGACTCTTGATACCCTTCCATTAACTCCGACAACTGCTGGCGCTGCTGCACTTGATCACCGCCGATAAACATCCACAGATCTTGCATGGCCGGCCCGCTCATGACGTCATCAAAATCAAGCAGCACAGGGCCTGAGTGTGTCATCAATACATTCGATAAGTGGCAATCTCCGTGTATGCTCATAAAGCTATCGCTAAAATCCGTCGGCAGGCATTTATCGATGCACCCTAACAACTGCGCGACACTCTTTTTATACAGCGCCAAGTGTTTTTTAGGCAGCCAGTTGGCGGCCAGAAAATCGGCATTATCACTGCCCATATACTGTGGATTAAAAGTGTTACGTGCTGTTAGCGGGTGATTGCCGGTCGCAGCATGCATTTCACCAATGATTTGCCCAAGCTGATACAAATTGTCATAATTATCAATCTCGGGCATGCGCCCCATAATTTTTTGCTGCACTGAGCAATGAAAACCAGCGGTTTCAACAATCGTTTCCCCCTCAGCAGTCACTAGATTTTTGGCGGTGCTGATACCGGCGGCACCCAATTTAGCAGCAAAATCATGCTCTTCTTGGATTTGCGCCATACTCCAGCGCCCAGGGCGATAAAACTTTGCGATGACCGCCGCTCCACCTTCTACGCCGACTTGAAACACTCTGTTTTCATAGCTGTTTAACGGATAACAATGACCACTGACCTCAACCCCAAACGCCTCAACGCCATCCAATACCATATCCGGTTGTAAATCTGAAAAAGAGCGAGACATAATAAAATCCTTAGTTGCGGGTTGCGGGTTGCGGGTTGCGGGTTGCGGGTTGCGGGTTGCGGGTTGCGGGTTGCGGGTTGCGGGCTAAATATAATAACAATAACGGGTGAAATATACTTTTTACTCGTAACTCGAAACTTTCCCTACCCGTAACTGAATTATTTTAGATAAAAAAAAACCCCAGTATAAACTGAGGTTTTTTTTAAAGCAGTTATCAATTACTTGATTTTAGCTTCTTTGTACATAACGTGCTGACGAATACGAGGATCAAACTTTTTGATCTCCATTTTTTCAGGCATAGTACGCTTGTTTTTGTCTGTAGTGTAGAAATGTCCTGTACCAGCTGATGATACTAGACGAATCTTTTCACGATTACCTTTAGCAGCCATGATCTATCCCCTTTATACTTTTTCGCCGCGAGCGCGAATTTCTTTAAGAACTTCATCGATGCCTTTCTTATCGATGATACGCATGCCTTTAGAAGAAACACGTAGACGAACGAAACGGTTCTCAGTTTCTACCCAAAAACGATGCCAATGCAGGTTTGGTAGAAAACGACGACGCGTTTTACGTTGAGAGTGGGAAACATTGTTTCCTGTTACTGGGCGCTTACCCGTAACAACACAAACTTTAGCCATTTTAAAAACTCCAAATTAGGAACAAGTTACATCTATTCTGATACTTATCGGCAAAAATATTGCCTCAGGTGGAGCGTCCGTAACTAAGTAGACAGAAATCCCAAACCAGTTCAACGAATAGAAGCCGCGTATACTACTGACTTGATAGAGAGATAGCTAGTGCATATATGAATTAAGTTATTATTTTATGAGAAAAACTGCCTGTTAGCGGTTAGCTCATTATTCACAACAACCCCCGCTCAGCAAATGACACGGGAGCCGAACTGCCAATAATGATGTGATCTATCACATTAACTTCTATTAATGCCAAGGCGTTAGTGAGTCGCTCTGTAATTTGTCGATCTGCCATTGAAGGTTCAGCAATACCCGATGGGTGATTATGCGCAAGAATAATCGCAGCAGCATTATAAGAAAGTGCTGTTTTCACCACTTCTCTTGGGTGCACTTGAGCACTGGAAATACTGCCTTGGAACAATATTTCAAAACCTAGCACACAATGTTTATTGTCTAACAAAAGACAGGCAAACACCTCGCGTTTTAAATGACGTAGCTGGCTAATTAAGTACTCGCTCACAGAACCTGGATTATCCATCACACTGCCCTGCTCCAGCTCTTGCGCTAAGTGTCTGCGGTTCATTTCAAGCACCGCTTGTAACTGTGTAAATTTAGCAGGTCCTAGACCTTTTGCTGAACAAAAAGATGACTGATTGGCTTCAAGTAATTGGCGCAAACCACCAAAGCTTTGTAATAAATTTCTAGCGAGTTCAACAGCACTGCAACCATGTACACCTGTTCGTAGAAAAATCGCCAGTAATTCAGCATCAGATAAACTTGCAGCGCCCTGCATTAATAGTTTTTCACGCGGGCGCTCGTTGACCGGCCAATCTGTAATCGCCATACACACTCCTTTTACTTGATAACCCCTGCATAGCAGGGTGCCGCAAAAAGTAGCGAGCGAAGACAAGACAAGGAAAAAATCTGCGAGATAGCGGAGTTTACTGGAGTAAATGAGCATATTGAGCAGCTTTTTGACGCCGTATTGTCGAGCGCAGTAGTTTTGCGACACCCTCATAGTAGCGCGACTCTTAATTGGAATGGACTGAATAGGCTTTTTTCGCACAGTCTAAAGGCTCCCTCTATTATGAAATATTTCATTATTTTTCAGTTGTGACTTCGAAAAAAGCGAACATAATGTTATCTTAGCCACACGTTTATTCGCATTGATATTTAAGGCCTGAAGGGTATGCAACGACTTACCAACAAAAGAATTATTCTTGGAATTACCGGCGGAATTGCCGCTTACAAAAGCGCAGAGTTAACCCGCTTGTATAAAAATGCAGGAGCGGATGTTCGCATCGTCATGACTGACGCCGCCACTGCTTTTATTACCCCACTGACATTACAAGCACTGTCAGGTAACCCTGTACATACCTCTTTATTAGACCCGCAAGCAGAAGCGGGTATGGGGCATATTGAGTTGGCGAGATGGGCAGATATTATCGTTATCGCACCGGCAACCGCGGATTTCATCGCCCGTTTGGAAAGCGGCATGGCCAACGATTTACTCACCACACTTTGCCTGGCCAGTAATGCCCCACAAATGCTTGCTCCGGCTATGAACCAAGCGATGTGGCGCTCGATACACACGCAAAAAAATATCGAAAGCCTGCAAAACAGAAACATGACATTCTGGGGCCCTGATAGTGGCGAACAAGCCTGTGGCGATGTAGGCCCTGGGCGTATGATTGAGCCACAAGCTATTGCTGAACGCACAGCAAAATGCTTTAGCAACCTGTTGCTATCTGGAAAAACGGTACACATTACAGCTGGGCCAACGCGTGAAGCGATTGACCCAGTACGCTTCATCTCAAATCACAGCTCTGGCAAGATGGGTTATGCCATCGCCCAAGCTGCGATTGAAGCGGGCGCTAAGGTAAAGCTTATCAGTGGGCCGGTTAATTTAGTCTGCCCTGAGCGGGTTGATTGCGTGCAAATTGAAAGCGCACAACAAATGCTAGATGCCGTTTTAAATGATATAGACCAATGCGATATTTTTATCGGCTGCGCCGCAGTTGCCGATTTTAGGCCCGCTACTTTTGCTGACAATAAACTCAAAAAAGGCAGTGGCGATACAATGACACTGGAGATGGTCAAAAACCCTGACATCATCGCTAGCGTTGCCAAGCGTAAAGACAAACCTTTTACCGTCGGTTTTGCCGCTGAAACACAAAATTTATTGGAATATGCACAAGCCAAACTGAAACGTAAAAATCTCGATTTGATTGCGGCCAATGATGTTGCAAATACTGATATAGGTTTTAACGCAGATTCCAACGCTTTGACGCTGATCAGCGCTGAAAAACAAGTTAACTTAAGCAAAACGAGCAAAAGCAAACTAGCTCAGCAGCTCATTGAGCACATAGCGCAATTAATGTCTAAACCATTATAAATTAGCACTCATTCACCATTAAATTTTGCAGAGTATAGACTCTCTGCCTTTATATAAGATATTTTTGACATGAATAAACTACAAGTAAAGATTTTAGATTCACGCATTGGCAAGCAATTTCCACTGCCAGAGTACGCCACACCAGGTTCCGCAGGCCTTGACTTACGTGCCTGCTTAGATGAAGCGCTAACTGTTGCTCCTGGTGAGACACATTTAATCCCAACAGGTATGGCGATTCATATCGCAGATCCGGCATTGTGCGCCATGATTTTGCCGCGCTCAGGTCTTGGTCATAAACACGGTATTGTATTGGGTAATTTGGTCGGTTTGATTGATTCGGATTATCAAGGTCAATTATTTGTTTCTGTCTGGAACCGTGGTGATACCACGTTTACCATGGAGCCAGGTGAGCGTATGGCACAACTCGTATTAGTACCTGTCGTACAAGCGCAATTTGATATCGTTGATGAGTTTGGCTCCTCCGACAGAGGCGAAGGCGGATTTGGCTCTTCCGGGCGCTCGTAATATGGCTTCTCCAAAAACGCCTATGTCGTACAAGTTAAAAAAGCTAGATGATAATATTTTTCGCGCTTATGATATTCGCGGTATCGTCGGCAGTGCCTTAAATGATGAAACGGTTTATCACTTGGGCCGTGCTTTCGCGACTCAGGCAAAATCGCAAGATGTTACCTCTGTTTGCATCGCCGCTGATGGTCGTATTTCAAGCCCTCATTTAAAAAACCTACTGATAGAAGGGTTACTTGATGGCGGCCTGAATGTTGAAGATGTCGGCTTTGTTGCCACTCCTGTTTTATATTACGCCGTTGAAAAAAGCGCTGCTAAGAGTGGCATCATGATCACGGGAAGCCATAATCCAAAAGATTATAATGGCTTTAAAATGGTGATGGCTGGTAATACTTTAGCGCTTGATGAAATTACCCAACTTAAAACGCTGATGATTTCACAAGCTTACTCTGAAGATGAAGGCGAAGCGCAAATACTCGATGTACGTGGCGCTTACATGCACCAAATCGTCAGTGATATAAAACTGACCCGCCCACTTAAAGTTGTGGTTGATTGTGGTAATGGTATTGCCGGAGAAATGAACCCTGGTCTCATTAAAGCCTTAGGCTGCGAGGTGACCCCGCTTTACTGTGAGGTGGATGGCAACTTCCCCAACCACCATCCTGATCCTGGTAAACTTGAAAATTTACAAGACTGTATAAGCGCAGTAAAAGCGCAAAAAGCGGATATAGGTTTAGCCTTTGATGGCGATGGTGATCGTGTCGGTGTCGTCACACCTAAAGGCAACATGATTTACACCGACCGTCTAATGATGCTGTTCGCAAAAGACTTACTTGCACGAAACCCATGCGCTGAAATTATTTACGATGTTAAATGCTCAAGGCTGTTACACCAAGTTATCAAAGATAATGGCGGTAAAGGCACTATGAGCCAAACCGGCCACTCTCTGATGAAACGCAAGATGCGTGAAACAGGTGCGTTGCTAGGGGGTGAAGTCAGCGGCCATGTTTACTTTAAAGAGCGCTGGTTTGGTTTTGATGATGGTCTTTACACTGCTGCACGTTTACTCGAAATTTTGTCAGCCTCCGATTTAGATTTGGACCAACTATTTGAGCAGTTCCCAGAAGAGCTAAGCACCCCTGAAATCAACATCGCGGTCAGCGATGATACAAAATTTAATATTATCGAAAAGATGCAAGCGGCCGATTACCCAGGTGGCGAAAAAAACACCATTGATGGCGTGCGTGTCGACTACCAAGATGGCTGGGGGTTAGTGCGTGCATCTAACACAACACCTATGTTAGTACTGAGATTTGAAGCTGCTACAGCTGTGGCGCTGGCCCGCATAGAGCAAGAATTTAGTGCGAAATTACACAGTATCGACCCTAATTTAAGCATTACTTACTAAATATATTTACGCACTTAATAAGAGCGTTAGGATAAAGGAAAATGATTGCTATGCCGTTAACTCGCAAGCAGGCGATGAACACCGCTGAAGTTTTAAGCACCGCCGTACCGTACATCCAACAATTTGCCGGTAAAACCATCGTCATTAAATATGGCGGCAACGCGATGACCGATGAAAAGCTTAAACAGAGCTTTGCCCGTGATATCGTCATGATGAAACTTATCGGCCTTAACCCTATTGTGGTACACGGCGGCGGACCGCAGATCGGCAGTTTGCTTGAGCAGCTCAATATTGAATCACATTTCATCAACGGTATGCGCGTCACTGACTCTAAAACCATGGATGTTGTTGAGATGGTACTTGGCGGCATGGTCAACAAAGAAATCGTCGGGCTAATCAATAAAAATGGTGGCAAGGCGATTGGTCTCACCGGTAAAGACGGCAATTTATTGAAAGCGACTAAGCTTAAAGTAAAGCGCAAATCGCCTGAAATGGCGACCTCTGAAATTATCGATATCGGTCATGTTGGCGAAGTACAAAGCGTCAATGATGAGCTTTTAAACATGCTCACCAACTCCGATTACATCCCTGTTATCGCCCCTATCGGCGTAGATAAAGATGGCACTTCCTATAATATTAATGCCGATTTGGTGGCGGGTACTGTCGCAGAGGTGATGCAAGCTGAAAAACTTATTTTACTGACAAACATTGCCGGTTTGATGAACAAAGAAGGCGTCGTTCTTACAGGCTTAAGCACCTCTCAGGTCGATGACTTAATCGAAGACGGTACGATTCATGGTGGCATGCTACCAAAAATTGGCTGCGCGTTAAGTGCCGTAAAATCCGGTGTCAATAGTGCACATATTATTGACGGTCGTGTTGAGCACTCTTGCCTATTAGAGATATTCACTGACGAAGGTGTCGGCACGCTGATCACCAACGAAGAAAACCCAGATATCGCTTAACTGACCGGATAAATAATAAAAATGACACAAACAGTGAAAACATCAAGACGCGAGCAAATTCTACAGTGCTTAGTGGCGATGTTAGAAAATGATCCCGGCGCTCGTATTACAACAGCGGCGCTTGCCAAAATGGTCGGTGTATCAGAAGCAGCACTCTATCGACACTTCCCAAGCAAAGCTAAAATGTTTGAGGCATTGATCGATTTTATCGAAGAGACAGTCTTCTCTCGCACCAATATGATTACCAAGTCTGAATCGCCATCGGTGAGACAGTGTGAACAAATACTGACACTGGTACTCACTTTTGTGGAGAGAAACCCAGGCATGGCACGCATACTGACAGGTGATGCGTTAGCGGGTGAATCAGAGCGCCTAAGAGCAAGCATTAACCAGTTTTTTCAGCGCCTGGAAACTCAACTTAAGCAAGTATTGCGCGAGGCAGAACTCAAAGAGGGACTGCGCACTCAAACCACCGCCAGTGCTACTGCCAACTTAATGATCGCCACTGTGGAAGGTCGCATTCGCCAGTTTGTGCGCAGTGATTTCAAGATCAAGCCTACCGAGCAATGGGAAAACCAATGGCCATGTTTAGCCATGGGTTTATTTAGGGATTGAGCAAAATCAATAGCTATTGTGATGCAATAGCTATTGCCTGTGAACGCTATTAAAAAAGGACTCTAATAAATAAAATTCATTTTAAATTAACCTAATAATAGCTACAATTAGTGACACTCAATAGAGTTATGGAATATTTATGCTTAAGTTGATCCTCACTTCTGTATTGTTAATTTTGACGTTTCAGTTCGCTCATGCAAAATCACTGGCTTGGAGC
>Ga0105357_10000242_pt1 | contig 27989 bp, 37 predicted proteins | sample GOMGulsemesocosm_4_FD_83660 | JGI IMG/M metagenome (GOLD analysis project Ga0105357, IMG submission 83660) | Methane-oxidizing microbial communities from mesocosms in the Gulf of Mexico - GOM15B Gulf of Mexico | ecosystem: Environmental > Aquatic > Marine > Cold seeps | place: USA: Gulf of...
TCCACATAAGAATTTGTATTAGCTATTGCTCTAACTGAATATATAACTGGAGTAACCTCCAAATCATTATCATCTCGAATTAATGTAATAACTACTTTTAATTTTTTACCTACAAAATTATATAAGTAAATATTAGTACAATTATCATATTCTTCAGTTTTATCTCCACATGATACTTCTACTTTTATTTTAGTATCTTCTGGTCTTTCACAATTTATATAAAGGTTGCTCCACTGTGTTTTATCGCTATTACTTTTTAAAGTTCTTCTTGTGACTCTTGTTCTTTGATATTTTAAAGTATCAAGATAATGATATATCTTATTATTTCCTTTAAGCATCCAGAAGTTTCCAGAACAATCAAAATCAAAATACTTTATACTTTCTAATATTTTTAATAAATCAGAGATATTTATTACTGATACTTTATCTTTTACAGGTAATGCAATATTAGTACTATGAAAGATAGACTCAAACTTATTTGAATCTACAGCTATAATATCTCTTTTCTCTTTTTCTCTTTTTTTAAGTAAAGGAATATCATCTCTGTCCAATTTAACTTTAAAATTTCTTGATTTTAAATCACTAGCCTCTTCTTTAGAAATTTTTTTCCATTCACTTGGTTTTGTATAAGGGAAGTAAATACTATAAGAACCATCTAAAAACTCAACTAATAGACTAAGACATCCTTCTTTTAAAAGAGTAAAATCTTTAACACCTATAATTTCTTCATTAAAAATATAACGTTTCTTACGTAGTTTTAAACCGGTGCTATATTCTCTTATATATTCATTATTCATTAGGGCACTCCTTAGACATAGGTATACTTTTAACCGTTATATTATGTATTCCGGACTTAGGTAGGCTATTATCACCTATTACGAACTCTTTATTCTTAGTGTTTATATCTGTAGTATAAAAAGATACCGAATCAATAATATCAATACCTTTTATTTCATTTAGAAGAAAATAAATATCTGGTATTTTTATATTCTTTCCAAACTCCCAAGCAGCTCTTTGTTTAATTCCAAAAGTAGAATTGAAAAACTCTTGAAGTTTTGAAATAATTAAATTTTTTAATGCTACTGTATCTTGATATTGAGTTTGTATTACTATATTTGTATTTACTGGTGTATATTCTGGATATACTATTTTTACTTTAGTTGTTAAAAGAACTCTTAGTTGTATATACTCTTTAAGTTCTGATAATAACTTCATAGCATCACTAGGCTCATTTTCTATAGTTTCGGTATCTTTTACATCTTTTAAGATGGAGTTGATTTTAGGAACAACAATAATAGTAACAATATTTCTTTTTTTATCAACGCTTGCTTTTGCTCTTATTATTTCTTCATTTTCTAAGATAATATTTTCATAGTCTTTTAATGTAACAGCTTTATATGTAGAGAATAATTCTTGCTCTAACTTAGCAAAAGAATCTATTTTCTCATCTTCTTCTTTATCCTCACTGCTATCTTTACCTACTAGTAGTTTCAATAAAGCTTCTTCATGTTCTGTTCTTATTCTATTTAATTTATAACTGTTAATATCACTTATCCAAGCTAAAAGCTCTACAATCGTTATTCCAGGATCTGAAAGATTATATTCAGTCCAATCTTTTGAATATGCAGGAAGCTTTGCTATCGCTTCTTGTAATCTTATATCAAAATCTTTTTTATCTAAATTTGGTATTTTTAGTCCCATGATTAAGCTCCTTTCTTAGTAATATTTACAGTATGACTTCCAGAATAAATTAAATTCGTATTATTTAAAAGAGGTATTTTTTGAGAGCTTAAAGAATAAGCTTTGCCGTTTGCTAAAGAAACTTTTATTGCAGAAACCTCATAAACTCCTTCAATCAAAGAAATATATTTATATATACCTGATAAGGATGGTAGTTGCCCAAATTCCCAACCATCTTTGTTAATTCCTCCTGTAATGGGGTGGAGGAAACTATCTAATTCTTTATTTATAATATTTTTTATATTTGTTGCATAATCCCAATTAGTTAAAGATATATCTACTTCAATATTTAAAGCAATAGGTTCTGGATCAAGTACTTCAATCTGTGTCACAGCAGAAGCTCTTTCATTTATATAATTTAATACTAAGTTTTTTAGGCCAAGTGTAGGCATAGGAATTTTTTGTTCTCCAAAAGGGATAATTATTAGTCTAACTAAACCATTCGTTGCTATTACAGAAACTTTTGCAATATTATTTGAGGCTTCCTTTGCTAAGTAAACAAAATCTTCTTTTGTTACAGCTTTATACCTATGCTTAAATCTTTTTGGCGCAATTTGCATTAGGTTATCAATACTTTGAATATCTGCACCACCTGATGCTTCTATTGGATTGTCTATACTATCTATAAAAGAGATACTATCTGCTAATTTACTGATTGTTTTAAGCGCTACATTTCCTTTAATACCCCCACCTATTGAATAAGAAATCATGATATTGTTTTTACCCAATGGTGGAATTTTTCCATTTCTGTCATCACCAAAGTTTATTTTTGATAAATGTGAGTTTAGTTCGTAAACACGAGAATTAAATTGTGTTTGATGTAAATGATTTACTTGTGACCATAAGACCCAATACTTATCAGTGAATTTATCTTTAAAACAAGTCATATCATTAACTTCATCTTCTTCTAAAACCCAAAGTTTTAAATTGAAAATATTTAAACCCTTTAATTTAAGTTCTTGTGAACCTGAACCATCACTAGAACCTAATACAACATTCTGTAAAGTTTTACTTTGTCTTACGTTGATTGTATTAAGAAATATATTCTTTATTACTCTTTTTTCTATTTTTTCTTCTACTAAAGCTCTTATCCAATATGCATTTTTATTAAAGATTATTTTCTCTTCTTGATTGCCTTGCGAAATAAACTCAAGAAAACCACTTTTGAAAAACACATTTGTTTCATCTTTCATATTTAGATTAATCCAGCCTGAGTTAGTGTATATTTCCCACTTCGCAATATTTTGATTTTTTTGATTTTCTTCTTTCATCTTTATATATAAAGAGATTAATCCAAATTCAAAAGGCTTAGAAAATCCAAAGTAAATGCCTGTTTTATCTTCTATTTCATCATCATTAAAAGGATAAGTAGAATATTCTAAATCTTTATATTGAAAAATATGCTTAGGATTAATTGCTTCTTTTTTTTCCTGAACATTAATTCTAATTTTTCTTATTTCAATAGGACTAACTGTTTGTATCAACTTATTAGAACTATCATAAGAATATGACAAGTAATCCCGATTATCAAGTAGTCTAATTCTAATCCAATAATTCTCTTCTCCATTAATTTCTATTTTTGATATATCATGAGGTACTATAAAAGAGTTTGAACTCAAAGGTTTCCATGATTTTGAATTCCAATATTCCCATGAAAATTGTTCTTCTTTTAAATTAAAAATTTTATCATCAAAAAAATCAATCTCTATTTTAAAACCAATTTTTGAAAAAGCCTCACTTGAAGATATATAAAATAAATTGTTTATTTGAGAAAATTTTCCAAAAGGATAGATTATCTTTGTTTTAGCTATATCAAGTGGTATATTATTATTAAAAAGGCCATCAATATTTGAGCTACTTTTGAAATTCATATCAAATGTGTTAGGGATATCCTTATCAGTCTTAACTCTTATCCAATAAGTTTTCACGCCATTTATTTCTAGTTTTTCAGTTTGATAAGGAAATGTTTTATTTAATTTAATAGAGTTATTCCTATAAAAGAAAGGGTACCATTTAGCCTCAACCTCACTATTTTCTTTCCCATAATATTCCCAATTACCATTTTCTACTTTTGGGACTGTAAACTCTAGACCTATTCCATCTTGTTCTACTTTGTGTAAATTAAAAAGGTGATCATCTCCAAAATATAGATACTCTTCTTTTTTATTATTAGAAAAAATACTCATATCTTTATTTTCTAATAAGTTTGGAGTATTATCTGTAATACATCTGTTATTAAACATATCAAATAAATATATCAATTTTGAAGAAGTTACCCTATAATCTTTTGTAGTTTCAAAACTAATCTTATTATCTGTTTCTAGTCTTGTATATTTTGGCACAATTACGCCATTTTTAGAATTTTTCACTAAATTAAAAACTACGGGTGCAGTAGAAGCTATAGGCTCCTTTTGTGTATAATTCAACTTATCAAAAGTAGTGATTAACAACTTATTAGGGAATAAAGAAAAAGACTTGTAAAGATCACTTAACATATCTGCAAAAACTTCGCTAATTGCTAAACCTGGGTCATTTTCATCAATCTTCCAGTTTTTTAAATAGGAAGGTTGAATCTCTTTTATTTTCTCTAATATTATTTCTTTTTCCATATATCACCCTCTTTCAGTCAAATAAAATGGATAAACTAAATTATGTCTACTATTAAATGATTTAACTGTATATGCTATATTTACTATCAACTTATTTTGTTCATTGTCATCAACAGAAGCTTCAATATTTTCAACTTCAATTCTAGGTTCATATAAAACTAAAGCATCTTCTACTTCTCTTTTAATAACTTCTAAATTACTATTATTTATTACAGAAAACACATGATTATTTATACCACAGCCAAATTTAGGACGCATTACTCTCTCACCTGGAGTTGTATTTAATATTATTAGTATTGCTTGTCGTATATCTTCTCTATGGTTTTCATTTTTGAACATTTCTTCATTTTTGTTTTTATTCTCAATATCATCATCTGATGTTGAAACCAATTCAAAGTTATTTTTACTATTAATTCCAATTGGAAACTTCCAACCACTTCCTAAAAATTCTTTATTCATTGAAAAAACTCCTTCTGAATATACTTCAATATTTTCATCCTATTAAAACCGTTGGCTCACCAGATACAATTGTATTTGGAGCTGTGCCTTCTATTATTTGGTCATTCATTCTAACAGCTGGTGAGCCATTAATAAATACTGTCGTACTAGCTTGTAAAACAACTCCACCTATGTGTGGAGCTGTTCCTGTAAACAATGGACAAAGATGAGTATCAACTCCTACTCTCCAAGCTGGCATTCCACCTATTAATACAGTAGGACTTCCAGGACCTGGACTTAAAGGTGTTCCATGAGAAGTATTGTCTCCGACTCTTACTGCTGCTAGTCCCATTAGTTTATATTCACAATTGAACCATTTAAGTTCAATTGTGCCCCTGCTTTTATAGATATATTCGCTCCAGATTCAATAGATATATTCGCCCCTGATTTAAGAGATAGGTTTCCTACACTTTCTATAACGATATCTCCAGATTTTGAATCTAATTCAATAAGCGATCCACCTGAATCCTCAATCTTAATCTTTTCATTATCACCATCGTTCAGAGATATTTTATGTCCTGAAGAAGTTGTAAACTCTAGTTTTCCCTCCTCACTATCATCCATAATAATTTCATGTCCACTTTTTGACCTGATTTTTCTTATATTATTTTTTCCATCATCATTTGCTTCAGGAGGATTATCATTTTGACTCCATAAAGAGCCTATTACTATTGGATAGTTAATATCAGCATTTATAAAAGCTACTAAAACTTCATCCTTAATTTCTGGAATAAAATACATACCTCTATCTTTTCCTGCCATTAAAGAAGTTACTCTCATCCAATCCGATTCATCGCCACCTTCACTCCATGGGTACTTCACTTTTACTCTAGCTAGTTTAGAGGGATCTTCATTATTTGTTACGATTGCTGTAGTTAATGATTGTTTATTATTCATATTTATCCTTTTTAAAAACCACCGAAAGTACAGTTTCATAACCATCTTCATTTAAACTATGTACACATTTTATAATATAATAATCACGGCTAAATTTATTTCCAACACCTTCTAAAGTAACAGTAATACCTGGTTTTAAAGTAGGAAGACCAATAGATTTAATCCAAGCTTTATGAGAATTATTTGAAAAAGAGTTTAATAGAAATTCTGCTCTAAGGTCAGCTTCTTCTTGGTTTTTTACAGACTCTCGTACTTTGTATTCAAGTTCACCAAATAGTTTTCTTATTCCTTTATTTGTCTCATTTGAATCACTTTCATCTATAAAGGCTTCACCAATAATAGCTTCCTTATCTTTTGAAAGTTCCAAGCCAATGATTTTTACAGAAGTAACCTCTTTTTCAATATTAAGCTCAGGTTTAAAACTCAATATATCTTTTCCATATGTTAAAGTAATTGTACTTTTTAGTGTTTGGGGTATTGGTCTAAAATTAACAGTACCATTATCAATAAAAAATTCAAAGTTACTCTTTTGTGCTAAAGATTTTATAAATAAATAGTCATTTTCTTTATCATTTTCTATTTTTTCATATTTAAGATCTGTAGCTCCTGCCTCTACAATTAAATTAGGATATCTTTCTGTAATTATATTCTCCACAATGTCTGAGGCTGTCATATCTATCATACTTTTTTCATATTTATTTTTCATCATTAAAAAAGTATAATCTTTAGCTTCAATAAAAATATCAAGATGGTCATCTTCACTAAAATTCCATTTTATATTTGTAATAAATCCTTTAAAAACTAAAGTTGTATCTGCTTGGGCATAGCCTATATATACTTTTACTTCATCCCCTAGTTCATAATCTTCATTCATTTTAGAATTGAACTCTAAATCTATTGAATTATGTATTAAAAAAGTACAAGTGTCATAGCCATCTAAAACCTTATCAATTTCTAAATTTGTAAAAAACACAGATTCTTTAGATAATTTTGTATCATCAATCAAAATTAATGCATCTGGAACTAAATAGTTATTGTTTTTTTCACTCAAGACATCATTATTACTCATTACTATCCTTTGATGGAAGGAGTAGCTCTGTACCATATTTAATATTCAAAGGATCATCAATATTATTTGCTTGGGCAATAACTCTCCACATAGAAATATCTTTATATTCACGATAAGCCATATCAAAGATTGTATCACCTTGGATTAAAACTCTTTTTTTACTAATATCTGAAGATTGTTTATCTGCTTCTTTAGCTATTTTTTCAATATCTACATAAGGCTTTAAGACAAGATTTACTTTTGCACGTGCTGGAGTACCATCTGCATAAAAAAATGTAAACTCTTTTTTATAACTTGATACTATTCCATCATAAGTGATTTCATTCCATTTAAATTGGCAAGGAGGAGGAGAATGTACCTCACTATCAAACTTTACTAAGAGGTCTAAATCTTTTAAGTTTTCTCTTACATCATTTCCTTTTGAAGTTGAATCATATAAAAGTTCCAAAGATAAATCAGACTTCTTTGTTCCTGTGTATTGATTAGCAAATAAACCCGTTAGTTGTTTTTCACTAAACTCATTTGTTTGCTCTAAACTTAAAGAAGGAGGATTAAACTGCACAAAAAACTCTTTCTTGTTCTTACCCTCGAGTATTATAAACTTGGCTTTTACTAATTTTGAAATATTCTTATTCATTTTACTTCAAACCCCTCATGTACTAACTCTAACGTTTCGATTGCAATCTCTGATGCATTTGCATTAAGTTGCGGACCAATCCATTTTATTGGATAAACAGATTTTAGAGAAAATCTAATTTTTTCCTCTCCTTGGGCATCCATTAAAGTGATATAAACTATTGGTTTTTTAGGTATTGGATTTTTCTTATACCGTACTGATTTTAAAGTTGCTTCATACCAATCTCTAAGTGAAGTAGCATCTGTCATACCTTTTTTTAAAATAATATTTGAGTATTTAATACCAGAAGGGAGTTTATGTATAAAATCTACTCCTGATTCTTTGTACTCTTCTATTTCAATTTCTTGTTCTAAGCCACTTACTTCTGAAAAACCAGCTACTAATAGTCCTTCAATTTCGACACGATAGTTATAATTTAATAGGGGTTGTTTAATATCACTCATATAAATAACCTTTTCTTTTAGTTTCTTTATCCCATTTTTTAATTACTGATTGATATATTCTGTTTGTTAAAATTCTTTCATTTCTTTGATTTAAAATATGTTTATTTTCAATTGTAGAAATATTAACTTTATTAATACTATTATGAATTGTATTTTCATTTATATTTTCTTCAAAATATTTTATCACTCTTTTTTCTATCTCTTTTTCTCTTAGATTATTCTCTATTTCTTTTTCTTTTTTAAAGATAAAACTTTCATTTATATTTATTTTTTTACTAAGAGTATTTTCTTTCAAAGAATATTCTTCATCATTGATATTTATTTTTTTACTAAGAGTATTTTCTTTCAAAGAATATTCTTCATCATTGATATTTTTCTTATTAAAAATATTTTTTGATATAGATAAAATAGGTTTATGATTTGTATTGTTTTCATATTTTCTTAAGGTATTTCTTTTTATATTGTTAGTTAAAAAAGTTTTATTTTGAAGAGAGACTTCTTTATTACTTTGATTTTTTATATGTGATGTTAATTTAAAACTATATAGATTTATTAAGTTTTCATCTATATATTTGTTAAAAAAGGATTCATTATTTATAAAATATTTAAAAGTTTTATGCTCAACCTTTACATTACTATTTTGAGTATCTAAAGATTCTTGTTTTAAAACTAAGGGTATTTTTGATTTATAATTAAGAAAAAGGTTTTCGTTTCTATTTATTATAGAAGAAGAAAAACTTATTCTTTTATCAAAACAACTTAAATATTTTATTTTACTCATAATGAAACCCTGTTATCCTTTTCATTTAATTCTTTGTTAATATTGTTTATCTCTTTACACCAATTAAGTCTTTCCCAATGAGGCATTTGTAATACTTCATCACTACTCCAATGGAAATGATAAGATAGAAATGCTACCTCCTTGTATAATTTCTCAAGGGGGTAGCTTTTCAGCCCATTGGCATATCTATCCTCACTTCATGTGTTTTATTACAATGAGGACATTTAGTATCAAAAAAAACACTCCCATCATTAATACGATTGTATAATTCTTGTAAATATGACAAGTCTTGAACAAATAGATTTTCTATTGTTACAGGACTTACATCATCTAAGGAACCTAGTTTAACAACAACACGAGATAATAAAATTACTGTCAAATACGAAGGATTACCAAGAACCCTAGGATCTTTTTGAGGTAATATCTCATCTTTCGCAGTTGCTAATCGCATGGTCCCTTTTTTGTGTAAATTCCCAAATTCATCTACATAACCTTGAGGAAGTGTAAATTCATATTCTGTTTGTAGTGCCATTTTTATATCCTATACTTTTATTCTTTTCATACCTTCATGAGCAATTTCTAAAGTTTCTATTGCGATTTCGTTTCCATTTGCTTTTAAATCAGGAGCATCACATTTTGTTGGCCATGCTTCTCTAAATTCCCATCTTGCGACCATATTAGATTCATCATCTAATATAATAATTGCCATATTTCTTCTCGCATCTTTTATTTTTCCTGATTCAACAAGACTTCGCCAATCACTAAGCTCTAAAGAATCTGTTACACCCGCTTTTAAAACAACATTTCCATATTTCACTAAACCGGGAAGTTTTCTTGCTGTTGGAAGGTCTGTACCAACTCTGTATTCAATAGGTTCTTGTGTACTATCTGGTATTGTTACTTCTGAAAAACCTGCTTGTATAATTCCTTCTATTTCAACTATATATCTAAAACCTTGAAATGGATCTTTTCTATTTGCCATAATTTATCTCCTTAACTATTTGAACTAGCTGTTAATTGACCGATTCTAAAAATCACAAATTCGGCAGGTTTTGTTGGTGCAACACCAATTTCAATAATTATTTTACCCTCTGCAATACTTGCACTTGTATTTGTATCAGCATCACATTTCACAAAATACGCTTCTTCTGGACTATTTCCCATTAAAGCTCCACTTTTCCAAACACCTAAAAGGAAGTTGTTTATAGTTTGTTCTACCCTTTTCCAAAGTTGTTGATTATTTGCTTCAAAAACTACCCATTGTGTTGATTCTTCAATAGATTCTTCAAGATATAAAAATAATCTTCTTACATTGATGTATTTCCATAAAGGATCAGCAGATATAGTACGAGCACCCCATACACGTATTCCCATACCTTTCATAGCTCTAATACAATTTATATTTTTAGGATTTAAGATATCTTGTTCACCTTTAGTTATATTTACTTTTAAACTAAGAGCACCTCTTACCGTTTCATTTGCAGGAGCTTTATGAACACCTTTTTCATTATCACTTCTTGCATAAATACCAGCAACTGCAGCACTTGGTGGAATAAACATATTTTCCATAGTAATTTTATTTTCACTAACTTGAGTTTCTACTGACATCTCTATCCAAGGATAATATAATGCTCCAAATCCAGAATCATCAACTAATGTCTCTTTTTTAGTTTGAATAGAAGCAAAAGTATCACCTTCACTTGAATCAAAAATTGCAAATCTATCTTTCATATCTGTACAATGTGCAAGAATCTTTTTTTGAGTACTTACATCTGTTATACCAGGAGCACATATAATACTAATATCATCAATTTCTTCAAAACAAGTTAGACCGCTTCGTACGTCATTAGTTATTGTTCCTATAATATTTGATTCACTTGTATCTTCAGTAACTACAACATAAGCTCTTTTCCCACCATTTGCAAAAAAACTATATACAGCAGGTGATAAATAACCTTCATTTGCTACATCTCCTGAAAAAGAAGCCATAGCAGTTTTATTTTTATAATCAGCCCAACTTGAAACAAAAAATGGTTTATTCATTATTTCTAAAAGTTTTTCTGCTTTAGTAATATAATTTTCAATTTCTAAAAGATATTTAAGTATTTCATTTTCATTTTCAATTGATATTTCAGTTTCAGGTGAAACAGAAGCTTTAGTTTCAATACTTGGTCTTAATACATCCAAAGATACTCTAAGTTCCGAAATCTTAACTTTTAATGTTTTTGTTCCATCACTCAGAAGTCCTATGATTTTAGTTTTAAAAGTATTAAGGTTAGTCACTTCAGTCGATAAAGCATCGTATGTAACTAAATCATCAATAATTGATGACTTAAAAGTCTTTATATTAAAACCCTTACCAACAAAACCTACTGTACTTGTTGATACACCTTCAATAGGTTTAGCACCCATTTCTACTTCTTCTATATACACACCTGGTGAAAGATATTCTGCCATTTTCTACTCCTATTATTTGAATTTGATTTTAGCCTATACACTGACTTCCAATAAAAAATTAAAGTTATGTTTTTTCTCCTTCTCGAAGATTTTTTACACTTATCATAATTGCATCATCCTTATCAGATACAATACCCTCAGATGCACTAACTGTTGAATAAAGTGGTATTGAAATTTTTAAAGGAATATAGGGTCTTGCATCTTGATCTAATGCACTCCACAATTGATAACTAACATTTTCATCTATAAAAGGTTTTGGAAATAACTCTAGTTTAATTTCATTTAATATATTTTCATCTAAATCATTTTGTTTAGATGATAGGTTATGAAAGTCATATAAGTATAATAAAGTAGCCTCCAAATTACTATTTTCAAGCTCACTATTTTTATTTTTATTATAAAAAGTAATTATGTAATACAAGTCAATATATAAAGGTGGTTTTGTTTTAATACTTTCTGTTGATGATCGTTCTTTTGTCCAAGTATTTTCACGTAAGTTTAGATTTTCTTTTATTTCTAATAAATAAATATTTATCCAATTCTCACTACTATGATTGTTATTTAGCCAATCTTTATTTGGTAAGGTAAAACTTATATCAAGTTCTGTATCAGAGAGATTACCTAATTTTGTAATTAAGTATTGTTTTAATAATAAATTCACTTCTTTAATCATAATCTAATCCTTTCAAATTAAATGATTGATATTTTAAAACCAGAACTAATCTATATAAATAACTATAACACTAATTAAATTATTCTTAGCTTATAAGTAATAATTATATTTAATTATTCATTTTTAGTGATATTATGCAAAAGGAATACTAATAAAATATGGGGATTGTTAAAAGAGAAAATTGTTTAAAAAAGCATTTAAAAATGCTTTTTTTAGTTTGTAGGAAGATTAAATCTTTTAGTGTCTAAAACACCTTCATTATCAAAAGACAAGTAGTATAAAATATCTTTTTTAACTGGAAGTCCAGTTAAATATCTAATTGCTAAGTTAGCTTGAAGTGATCCTACATGCATAACAATTGGACAAGCAATACCATTTGGTTTTCTATCATTTACTTTAAAAACTGCTTCATATGATGCTTTTTCAAAGAAACAAACTTGACCATGAAATTCTTCTACAGAACCATAAATCCAAGCTTGATTATTTGCAATACAATATTCATTTATATCAGCTCTAGTTGGAAGATTATCAGTTCCATCGATAATTAAATCAAATTCTAAACCTCTTTTTGTAAAATCTTGAAAACTTTCATTATAAGCTGTTACTTTTGTGTAAGGACATCGTGATTCAACAAGTTCTTTTAAAACCTCACATTTAGCTTTTCCATCGTCACCAACTTTAAAACCAATTTGTCTATGAATATTATGAACTCCAACTTCATCAAAATCAACAAAAGCAAACTCACCAATTCCTGAAGCTCCAAGAGCAATAGCTAAAGTACAACCAAGACCTCCACTACCAATAATTGCAACTTTTTTATTTTGAAGAGAATCTTGTGTTTCTTCTCCCCAAAGTTTTATTTGTCTATTAAAAAATTCATGTATTTCACTCATGGTTTTAATCCTTAGTTAATAAGTATAGTTTATTTTTATTATATATATTTATAATAATAGCAGATTTAATTTAAAATTCTATGATGGGAATCAATTAAAAAAATTTTTATTTTTTTGTTTTTTAATATTATTATATTTATTGTAAATTTCATTGAAAGTATCCGTAAACTTCTACTATATGAAAAGTTTATCGAATTTTTTGATTTATTATTTCTCTTGTATTGTAAAAATTAGTTTAGCTTCATCAAGAAGCTTTTGTGCATCTTCTAGTTGCTTCACACCTGATTTATATACCTCAATTGAATCACTTAATGTAATTTGTGGATTTGATAATTTTTCTAAAAGTTGTTTTGCTTCTACAATTTTATCTTCAAAAACTAATTTTTCATTTTCTTTACTCATTATTTACCTTCTAATATATTTCTAGTGTAATCTTCAAACTTATCAACTTCAACTAAAAAAGAATCATGTCCGGATTTACTATTTATAAGTTTATATGTTACTTGATCTTCTTTTCCTAATTTAACCATGATATCTTTTATTTCTTCCATTTCTTCTGGGAAAAACAACATATCATCTTCAAAAGCTATTAAATGTAAATTACATTTTAATTTAGCAAAGGCGTCTTCTAATTTATCTTTATTTCTTCCTGCATCAAAAATATTCATTGTTTTACAAATATATAAATATGATAAAGGGTCAAATACTTTAGGAAAACTATATGCATTATATTCTAAATATCTTTCAACTTCAAATCTACCAAATAGTTCATATAAACCATCTTTACTTGAATACTCTCTTCCAAATTTATCATTGAATAAAGTAGGACTTAAGTATGCAATTAATCCTGCCATTCTTCCAATAGCAAGTCCAGGTAAACCTTTTGCTTCTAAATCTTCTTTATTATAAAGGCCATTTTTAAAAACTGGGTCATGTCGTATAGCTTCAATTGCTATTTTATTTATAGCAATTGCCCATGGTCTTGTATATGCAGTAGTTGCCAGAGCTATTATAGTATCTGTAAATTCTGGATATTCAATAGAGTAACAAAGTGCTTGCATTCCACCCATTGAGCCGCCAATTACAGCAACGGCCTTTTGGATTCCTAATTTTTCGTATAATTTCATTTGAGCTTTAACAATATCTGATATTGTTAAAATAGGAAACTTTAATCTATATTCTTCTTTTGTAGAAGGATCAATACTTAAAGCACTTGTTGAACCAAAAGTACTTCCTAGATTGTTTGAGCATATTACAAAATATTTCTGTGTATCTACTACTTTCCCATCTCCTATAAACTTATCCCACCAACCAGGCTTTGCTTCATCACCATATCGTCCTGCAGCATGATGTGAACCTGCAAGTGCATGACATATAACTATTACATTTGATTTGTCTTCATTTAATTCACCATAAGTTTCATATACTAGTTCATATGTTTCTAATATTCTTCCACTTTCTAAATGTAATCGTTCATCAAATTTCTGCGTTTTAGTTTCTATTTTCAAATTTATTCCATTGTTATTTTATAATTGAATATTATCAAAAGTAAGATAAGACTTGCTTTTATTTCCATCTTTAATTCATATATTAAGTTTTCTTGATTTCATCTAACTCAATTTTCATAATTTCTTGCCATTTTTCATCAGGAGACCATTCATCAAACATTGAAATATTAATCTCATTAAATGGCGTATTTAATATATATTTATGATAAACATACATAAATGCAGTTACTCTATAATTTAATGCACAATGAACCCATACTTTATTTGACCCCAGTGCTTGTAATGTATTTAAAAAAAGTTTTACATCTGAAGCTTTTGGATTTTCAAAATCTACTGGTATATGAAAATATGACATATTTAAATTTGTAACAATTTTATCTTCATTTTCTATTGCATTTGAAGCATTGTGTAATGCTAGATTTATAACTACTTCAAAGTCATGTTCTGCTATTTCTTTAAATTGTCCAGGACTTGGTTGTCCTGAAGTTGATATTAGTTCATTTATTTTTATATAGTTTAATATGTCTTGCATTTATTCCCTTTATTTATATGTCTTTGATTATCATACTTTATCAACTCTTGTTAAATACTCTTTTTTTAACACATCACTTATAAATGAAGATTTAAAAAACTTTGTAGGTTTGTAAAGTTATATACATTTTTAACATCTTCAATATTTTTATAAAGTATTTGTGTTTTGCTAATCTAAACATAATCTCAGGTTCTAATGAACCTTCTATATGTAAATGAAGTTCAGCTTTTGGTAATCTTTTTATTAAATCTATCATTTATTTCAAGTAATTCTTATTTATTTTTCTCATTATACTATGATACAATAAGAAAAAATTTAAGGTAAAGATAAATGACTATGATCATAGCAAAATCACAAGAAGCTATTGATGCTTATACATTAGTTAGAAGCTTACAAAAAAGATTTGTAGATAAACTAAATCACTTAAGTCAAACTATTGGTGAGAATAAAAACTTTCAAGAAGTAACATGGTTAAGAGACGAAGGAATTCATGGTGGTGGTTCTAGATTTGAAGCAAGAGATAATGTTCTTTTCAATACTGCAAGTGTAAATGTATCTCAAGTACATTATGATGAAGATGAAACAAAAAAACTGCAAAGTGCAAGCGCGATATCAACTATTATTCATCCTAAGAATCCTAATGTTCCATCTATTCATATTCATATTTCTCTCACGCAAATTAAAGGTAATAAATCTTACTGGCGAATCATGGCTGATTTAAATCCAAGTATAAATAATAATGAAGATAAGGATGTATTTGTTAAATCACTTAAAGATCTTTCAGGTGATACTTATGAAGAAGGAATAAAACAAGGAGACAAGTACTTTAATATCCCTGATTTAAATAGACATAGAGGTATTTCTCATTTTTATTTAGAAAACTATAAAACATCAAATATTCAAGAAGATTATCATTTTGCAAATAGTTTTGGAGAAGGAATAATCGATACATATATTGATATTATTGAAAATGCATTTAAAACAAGAGAATCCTTTTCAGTTCATGATATAAAACAACAACTTGATTATTATACATTATATTTATTTCAAGTATTAACACTTGATAGAGGAACAACATCTGGTTTATTAATTCATAATCAAAATGATATTGGTATTATGGGATCACTTCCTACATTTATAAATAAACAATTGTTAAAATCATGGCAAGAAAAAGCTACAAAACCACAAGATGAATTAGTTTCTAATTTAGAAGAATCTATAAATGAACAAGGAATAGTTGATCAAATTACAAAAGAAAAACTAGCCCAAGTTGTTAGAGAACATTATAAAAAGTATCCAAAAGCAATAAGTATGCAAGCAAGTGGAAATACTGTTCCATCAACTGTATCAAATCATAAAGGTTAAACATGGCAATTTTTGGTAATTTAGAAGAACTTAAAAAACAAGTATCCAAGGAATCCTTCCAACTTGCCTTTGATTATTTAGAAAACATAACAAATGATTTTCTTGATATAGAAGATGGAGAGTGTATTAAAGAAATGATTAGTGAAGATATTTTTGTCTTAAAACAAGCATACTATACAAAGAATCGAAAAGATTGTTTTTTTGAATCACATAAAAAATATATTGATATTCAATTTATGGTAAAAGGTGAAGAGTATATGGATGTTAGTGATTTAAAATCACTTGAAATCATAAATAATTATGATAAAAAAACAGACTTTATTAAATATCAAGGAAAAGAAGAGCGTATATCCAAACTACTTATTGAAGAGAAAAGTTTAGCTATCTTTTATCCAAGCGATGCACACCAACCTTGTATAAAAGTAAATACTTCTGATTTAATATATAAAGCTGTAATAAAAATACCTGTTGATTTAGGCTAGTTTTAAATTTTCCAGTGATTTATTTTCTTTATATCTAAATCTTTTTTTACATGTCCACATAATGAAGGGAAAAAGTCTAAAAAATCTTTTTCTAAATCTTCTATATTTATATGAACATCGTAAAAATATCCTGATGCACTTTCTTTTTTTAGTAATCGTTCAGATAGTCTTAAATCCATTCTTTTAAAAGAAGTATTTAGTTGTTCTAAAGTATGATATTTATTTAATAAATCTCTATTTATTAAATGTGTTACAACTTCCGATGCATTAGAAGGTAAATAATCTAAACTTTTCTGAGCTTTTTGATAAAAGTCTTGTGTAAATTTATCTATAGGAATACGAGAATATAAATTCCAATTTTTTGTAAGAAAATAATCATAAGTCAAGTCAATAATCACTGGTTTCAACAAACCTTTTTCTCTTAATCTTCTCTTACTTAATTTTACTATTTCATGAGAATCTGTAAAGGAATCAATCATTACATGTGTTTGCATGCCATTTTTCATGTGAATACTTGCATCATCCCATGTTTTTGCTTTTAATGGATCAGCAAGAATATTTCCAATTTGAAAATCAATATGATCTTCTGATAAAAATGCATGTGCTAACCAATTCATAAAATTCCTTTTTAAAATCGTACTTTATATTAATAAACTTAAATGTCAATAAAACAAATATTTATGCTTTATATTATATACTTCGCTTACTAATTAAAAGGAAATTATTTGAACGTAGATATTACAAAAATAGCAAATGTGATTTTATATATGTTACATAAGAAAGTTGACCACTTAAATGATAAAAAAGTATCAATAATGCTTTTCTTAATGGAGTATAATCATCTTAAATTTTGCGATAAGAAAATATTTAATGAAGAGTATATTAAAAACTCAAGAAACCCTGAACCAGTACTTTTAGGTGAACTTTTTGACGTAATTGCAAACAATGAAGATTTAGAAGAAGAAGATGAAAGACTTTATTTTATTCAAGAACTTTTAGACTACTTAGATATTGAAGTTGTTGAAAGAAAAAAGTTTGCAGAATTAAAGTTTATTAAAATGGAAGAAGATTTTGATGAATCAATTTTTAATGAAGATGAATTAAAAACAATTTATAAAGTTGTAAGTGAGCATAAAAGCACAAGTCCAAGAAATATTGCAAATGCTTGTTTCCAAATTGATGATTTAAGAAAAATACCAAATGGTGAGATAATTATCTAATTAAAAGTTTTTCTTAAAATTTGAAATATCACTTTGCGTTAAAGATAATTGATTAATCTGATTTTTTTGTAATATCGGATTCATCAATGCGTCTTTAACTTCTATATGAGGTATTCCAACTAAATGCGCAATTTCATGAGCTAATATAGCTTTTAGTTCATTTTTACTTTCAAAACCATAAACCTCAATTTTATTCATTATGTTTTTAACACTTTTTTCTTTTACTCTTTTTCCATTCTTATAAAAAACTTTTGATGTAACCTGTTTTAAACCAATTGCATTCCCTTTAACTTTTTTAAAGCCTCTGTTCATTCTCTCAAGTTCATTATTCAATCTATTGTAAGCTCTTACCAAAGCATTTTGTAAATTAATTTTTTGATTATAAGAAGTTATTTTTGATTGTAGTTTTCGTTTGTTCCTATTAAAGGTGCTTGAAAAAGTTTTAATTTTTTCTGTTCATTTTTAATATAAGTTTTAACTCTAGTATATTCATTTTTAGAAAATCTTTTTTGTTTATTTACTTCTTTTATATATTCATTTAAATTTTTGATTTTTCTATTTAAAATAGAACTTTCTTCTTTTATAAATTTTTTTTCTATATTAATTTTTTTTAGTTTCTTTGGCAACGAAGCCTGTATTTTTTCAACGTTTTCTTTTTTAAGTTTTATTTTTTCTGTTTTATTAACTATTCTTTGTTCAAGTTTAGAAGGAGGTATATATATTATGTCAATAACTTTACCCTCTTCTGAATAATCAAAAACATTTATATTAAGTTGTGATTCAAAAATATATTCTATTTCATTTAATATATTACGAATTTCTTGTTCATTAATTTTATTTTTGTAATAGTTATCTATTTTACCAATTTTTATTTTCTCAAAAGAGGCATATGTTAAAGTGTTAAGACTTAGGATTATTAATATAATTTTTATAAACATATTCTATTTTATTAAAATTAATATTTATCATAGCTTACTTATAAAAGATTATTTTAAAAGAAATATAACCATTTTTAGATATAGTGCTAAGCAAAATAGATAAGGAAAGACATGCCAATAGAAGAAAATCAAAATGTTACACTAAATTATGAATTAAAACTTAATGATGAAATAATAGATACTAACATGGATAAAGAGCCAATAGAATTTGTTTATGGATCAGGACAATTAATCAATGGTTTAGAACTTGGAATAAAAGATATGAAAGAAGGCGAAACTAAAATCATAAAAGTAAGTCCTAAAGATGCCTATGGAGAATATGATGAAGAGCTTTCTGAACTTGTTGATATTTCTGAATTTGAAGGAATTGATTTACAAATTGGAATGGTTTTAGAAGCTGAAAATGAAAAAAAAGAAGTTTTAAGAGCAACTGTAACTGATGTAACAAAAGAACATGTTACAGTAGATTATAATCATCCATTAGCTGGTTGTGAGTTAGAATTTAAAGTTATTATAAAATCTATTAGTTAATCACAGAGCGTTTTAAGTTCCATGTCAGTCACAAATAGTTAAGTAAACGACATTTTTAAATACTTATATAATTTCCTTTCAAATAATATTGCCAGTTGAGATAAAGTTAATTTCCAATTCCAAACTGGCATTATCCATATTTTTGAAGTATTTTGGACTCGCCTATACAATAATTTAATAAGAGAATTTTCAGTTCAAAATACACCTTTTATTTTACCCTGTTCTCTAAATATTTTTGACCCCAAAGTTGCATATGTTCTAAAATAGGAATAAGTTCTTCACCTTGTTTAGTTAATCTATATTCAACTTTTGGTGGTACTTCAGGATAAACTTCTTTTTCTACAATTTTATACTCTTCTAGTTTCCTTAATTGTTGAGATAACATTTTCTGTGTTATCTCCGGAAAGCTTTTTCTAAACTCATTGAATCTAACTACTTTTTCTTCCCAAAGTAATACAATTAACAGTACAATCCACTTTCCACTAATAAGTTCTAAGGTAATTTCAATCTCTGACTTGTAGTTTTCACAATGTATTTTATTTTTTCTCAAACTTGGCATGTATCTCTCTTTCTATTTATATCACTTTTCTAACCAAATGGTAACTATCCTACCAAAGGGGAACTTCTTGATTAAGTTCTATAATACTGATAATATCGGCAATCTATTTTAGAATAACAAATGGAATTATATCAAAAAAAAGGAATATTATGATTAAAAAAACTCTTTTATCATTATGCACAATATGTGCAATCTCATCTTTTGCAGCTAATGCTCAAGGATTACCAACATATGGCGAAATACAAACTGCACTAAAAACTGTTGTTTCAGAAAAAAATGGCGGATTTGGGTTAAATATGTGGGCTACAGTTGTAGATAGAGATGGAGTTGTTAAAACTGTTACTTTCTCAGGTAAAAACAGAGCTGAACAATGGCCAGGAAGTAGAGTAATCTCTGCTCAAAAAGCAAATACTGCAAACGCATTTAGTCTACCAGGACTTGCACTTTCAACTGCTAACCTATTCACTGCAACACAACCAGGTGGTTCTTTATTTGGATTACAATTTTCAAATCCTGTAGATACAACTGTAGCTTATGGTGGAGATAGTGAAGAAATTGGAACTGCAAAAGATCCAATGCTTGGTAAAAAAATCGGTGGAGTAAATGTATTTGGAGGAGGATTACCTTTATATACAAAAGCTGGTGAACTTATTGGTGCATTAGGTGTAAGTGGAGACAGTTCTTGTGCTGACCATAACATCGCTTGGAAATTAAGAGATGCATTAGATCTTGATTATGTTCCAGCAGGAATTAGTGCTGATAAAAATGATAATATTGTTTATGATATTACAAAAGGTGTAAGTACTAGTGGTTGGGGACATCCATCATGTGCAGAAGCTTCAAAAAATATTGCTCAAGCTTTTTCAAAAACACATCCAACTTCAAAGAAGTAATTAGAATTATTAGGGGGAGACAAGTTAGAAAACTATATTTGTCTCTTCAAGTATGAGAATAAATCAATCTCTTATTTTGACTTAGTAAATGACATTTAAAATTTCTATATTCCCAAAACCTTTATAAACTATTTGAATATAATGATCTCATAACTTATGATGAAATAGTTTTTCCTTCACCTATTTCCATTTCAGCGATATTTACAGTAGTTTACGTAAGTTTTGCATATACATTTACGATAAATTAACCTTTTATATAATAAACAAAAATTTACTAAAAACTAAACTTAAAACTGGAAGTGATATCTATTTTTAAGTATCATATAGTAGAATACACAAAATTTAATTAGGTATTAACATGAACAAACAAACTATTGCATATCAAGGTGTTGGTGGAGCGTATTCTCATCTCTCATGTAAGAACGTATTTCCAGAAGCTGATTCTATTGCTTGTGAATCATTTCAGGAAGCTATGTATTTAGTTGAAACTAGTGTTGCTAACTTAGCTATGATTCCAGTTGAGAATTCAACAGCGGGAAGAGTTGAAGAAATCTATAGACTAATTCCAAAAATGGAATTAACTATTTTGGATGAACATTTTGAACCTATAAAACACTGTTTATTAGGTCTTAAAGATTCTACACTTAAAGATATTAAATATGTATCATCACATCCTCAAGCACTAGCTCAATGTCTTGGAAATATTACAAAAAGAGACATCCAAGCCATCGCGAAATTTGATACAGCAGGTGCAGCACAAGAATTAACTCATATGAAAGATAAAGCGCACGCCGCTATTGCATCAAGTCTATCTGCAGAACTTTATGATTTAAATATTCTAGATGATAATTTTGGTGACCATCATGGGAATACTACAAGATTTTTAATTCTTGGTAAAAACAATGAAATACCTGTGTATATTGAAGATGAAAGATATATAACATCTTTAGTATTTGAAGTAAGAGATATTCCTTCCTCTTTATATAAAGCATTAGGTGGATTTGCAACAAATGGAGTAAACCTTATAAAACTTGAGAGTTATTCAATTCCAGGAAGTATGGAAGCTAGCCAATTTCATATAGATATTGATGGACATATTAGTGAAGGAAAACTACAACTTGCACTTGAAGAATTAAAGTTTTTTGCTAAAGATATAAAACAACTAGGTGTTTATAAAAGAGATTCATATAGAGAGATAATGGAAAGTTTTAATAAATAAAAAGTTTTATTTAAAAATATTAAATATAAGGAAAGAAACAAATGTATAATCCTATATCATGTGAATTTTTTGATCAATTAAATGTTGCTATGCAAAGAAAAATTCCTTCAACTGTTGTTTACTTAAAAGATGAAGATAAAAAAGAAACTGTAAAAGGTATCGTAAAAACAATGGAAGTAATAGATGGAATAGAATTCTTAGTTTTAGATTCCAAAGAGAAAATAAGATTAGATCTTGTTCTTATTTTCAATGGGAAAAGACACAAAGAGGAATAAATTAATCTCTAATTCTTATATAAATATGAACATTATTTGAATCGTCATTAAATTTTCGCTCGTCAATAAGTATATAATTTAAATCTCTGATTAGTTTTCCTAATTTGTCATAACCGTAGTTTCTAGGATCAAAAGAAGGATGTTTTTTATTTATATAAGCACCTACATTTGAAAGCCTTGCCCAACCATCATCTTTAGATACTGCATTAATAGCTGAAATAACAACAGGTCTTAATTCTGTAGTACTTGAGTCTTCTACCTCTTCAGTATCTTTTTTCTCTCGTAAAATTTCTGTAAATACGAACTTATCACAAGCGGCAATAAAAGCTTCGGGTGTTTTTTTCTCACCAAAACCATATACGATTAAGCCTGATTCACGAATTCTTGTAGCTAATCTAGTAAAGTCACTATCTGAAGAAATTAGACAAAAACCATCTAAACTATTTTCATGTAAAATATCCATTGCATCAATGATTAAAGATGCATCAGTAGCATTCTTTCCTTGAGTATAACTAAACTGCTGAATAGGTTGAATAGCATGTGAATTTAAATGTTCTTTCCACTGTTTTAAATTTGTAGTAGTCCAGTCACCATATGCTCTTTTTATACTTGCAACTCCAAACTTTGCTACTTCGGCAAGTAGTTCTGCAACCACAGAAGCTTGGGCATTATCTGCATCAATTAATACAGCTAGTTTCATTGATCTATTATCTGACATTTTTTTTCCTTATATTCTATACATATTATTTTCATCTTATCGAGATAAGTGTTAGTTTATACTTATTACCACTTTGGATCAAATATAACTCTTTCTCCATCACCAGTAGTATACTCTTCTAAAAAGTTTTCTTTTCACTAAACTACCATATATCTCATCGTTTTATTAGAAGAATTACGTATGATTCTTACGCCTTTAGGTGCAATAACACTTTAGTTACCTAAATCAATTGCTGTATAATTATCGTCTTCTTCTAATTTTTTAATATCTTTCATTATTCATTCCTTAACTGTTTTAAACCATCTTCTGAAATCATTATAACCTCCCATTAAGTCCTAAATCATAAATATTTATAGGAAGTTCTAGGTCTTGTATTGTTTTTAATTGTTGAACAACTTTTTGTTCTATTTCATTTTTATCAAATATTTTCATTTTAAATCTTTAATCTACCTTCTCTTTTTTACGTTTACTAAAACTATTAACTTTTGCTCTATTTCCACAAATCTCCATACTACACCAACGTCTAGAGTGATTTTTCGATGTATCAATAAAATATAAACAACACTTATGATTATCACATTTTTTAAGATATTTAAACTCAGTAGAATTTAAAAGTTTAATAAATTCAATTGCTAAAAGTGATAATAATACATTGTGTTTATTAGTATTTGGAAGATATTCCAAGACATAAGAATCGTTTTTATTTACAATTTGTGGATGAACTGAACTTTTTAGTAGTATATTATTCGTAGTTTCTATTAAAGTAGTTAAGGGAGATTTAGATTCAAGATACTCTTTAAAACTACTTCTTAATAGTAATCTATAGTCAAGTATTTCTTTGAAATATTTCTTCTTATCCTTAAGACTTAATTCTTCTACTTCTTTAATTAGCCCTACTTTTAAAAACCAATCTTCAAGATCTGAATAATCTTCCAGGTGTTCAACAATATCTCCATAAGGTGTAAATTGAGTATTTACAAAATCAGTAATATAATTTGAACCAATGAATAAAAAAGATTTTATGGCTATTCCTTTTTATTTTTATAATAGCATTATATTAATTAATTTAAAATTTAAACTAACTTTCTAAAGACACTTGACAGGTTAGTTAAAAAGTGATAAGATTATACTATCCATCTAAATTAACTTTAATGGTAAAATAAAAAAGGATATAAAATGAAAGTAGGACACGTAGGAATTAATGTAATAAATATGAAAAAGTCAAAAGAATTTTATTTAAAACTTTTTGGTTTTGAAGTTATATTTGAAGAAGTACTAGAAGATAAAAGATATATGTTTTTAGGAAAAGATGGAGAGATCATTGTTACGTTATGGGAACAATCAAATAAAGAGTTTTCAACATCAAGCGCAGGACTTCATCACTTAGCATTTATCGTTGATAGTGTAGAAGAATTAAAAGCATTTGAAAAAAAACTAGAAGAAAATAAAATTACAAAAATTTATAATGGAATAGTTACTCATTGTGAAGGGTCATCATCTGGTGGTGTTTTTTTCCTAGATCCAGATGGAGTAAGATTAGAAGTTTGTATCGCAGATGGTATCGATCAATGTAATCCAAGTAATCATGACCATTCATCTTGTGGTTTCTTTTAAAGTAAAAAATGAATACTATATTTCATGAAGGAGAATATCATATTCAAAAAGTTATGAGCGTGGCAAAATCAGCCAATGCTCTATCTTCAATGATAAAAGATACCATACCAGAAATTGCCTCATATTTTTTAGAAGACCTAAAGTTTTGTGTGCTAGCAATAAGCACTAAAAATGATGATATATTTACAAGTGTTGTATATGATAATAATTCATTTATAAAAACCATAGATCATAATAGTTTTTCCATAAACTTAAAAAATAAAAGTTATATACCAGAAATCTTCTTTAAAGAAACTATGCTAAATATAGGAATGATCGGATTAGATTTTTTAAATGCTAAACGTATAAGAATTAATGGCAAAGCTCATATTAAAAACAATGAGATAATTGTTTTTATTGATGAAATCTATTCAAATTGTCCTAAGTATATAAAAAAAAGAAATCTTCTAAAAGATCTTAAATTATTAGATAAATCAAATGTAATAAATGAACTTGAATTAAACCAAAATTTAATAAATATCATATCAAATTCAGATACATTCTTTTTAGCTTCAGGACATACAGAAAAAGGGCTTGATGTATCTTATAAAGGCGGAGAAAAAGGCTTTGTAAAAGTAATCTCATCTAAAAAGTTATATTTTGATGATTTACCTGGTAATAACTTATATAATACCTTAGGGAATATTTATACTAATCCTTATATAAATATGTTTTTTATTGATTTTGAGAAAAATGATACTTATAATATTATTGCCAAAGCGAGTATTCAAGAAATAAATATAGAAAATAAAAAAAGACTTAGAGTTCTTATAGATTGTATTAAAATAATATCTAATAAAAATAGTTTTTCACTTGATTATAATTAATTATAAAATCACTATTAATAATCATTATTTTTACACCATCTTTTAGCTCATTTATCACTTCACTTTTTAGTCAATGAACAAAATATCCTTTTTTACACATTTATCAAATTACTTTATGATAAAATTTCAAGTATTATAAATATAGAAAATAAGGGGAAATATGTCTAGTGATGATATTAGCGTTATTGATAATGAAGTGAATCATAAAGCAGTAGATATGTATCTAACAAATGTAATAACACATAAAAACAATGTAAAAAAAGAACAAGAAAAAGCTAAAATTAATAATACAAAAGAAACAAAATATATTTTGATTGAAGAAATATCTAAAAAATATGAATTTCAAAATCAAGAAGAACTTATTCAAAAAATTGAAGAACTTGAACAGAAAACAAATTTAGAATTAAGTAAGATTAATAATTCATTGTAAATATTAGAAGTCGGAAAAATCCAACTCCTATTTAAGTATTTTTACTTTAGATTAGTTAGCAAGAGATGCAAACATATCAACAGTTACTTCTGATACATCTTTAGTACCATCAAGTTCTACCATAACACCCATATCAGTATAGAAACTAATAAGTGGTGCAGTTTGATCATGATATGCACCTAATCTACTTTTAACTGTTTCAGCATTATCATCTTTTCTAATGATTAATTCTGATTCACAGTAATCACATACATCTTCTTTCTTAGAAGGATTAAAGTCTACATGGAAAGAAGCTCCACAAGAAGAACAAACTCTTCTACCTGTAATTCTACCAACGATTAATTCATCAGGAACATTTAAAGAGATTACTTTATCTAAAGAGATATTCATATTAGCCATTAATTCACTTAAAGCTTCAGCTTGTCCAAGTGTTCTTGGGAAACCATCAAGGATAAAACCTTTAGTACAGTCATCTTCAGCTAATCTATCTTTGATAATGCCAATAATAGTTGAATCAGGAACTAATTTTCCTGCGTCCATAAAATTTTTAGCTTCCATTCCCATATCAGTTTTATCTGCAATTGCAGCTCTTAAAATATCACCTGTTGAAATTTGAGGGATATCATATTTTTCTATTAAAAACTTAGCTTGTGTACCTTTTCCTGCACCAGGTGCTCCAAATACCATTAAATTCATGTTCAACTTCCTTGATTTTCTTTTACGTGATTGTATAAAAAAAGTTGTTAATAATACCTAAGAGATAAAATTAAATACTAAATTTTACTCTTTAACAAACTCTTCTATTTTAGAAGCGAAATATACAGGACATTCTAACATTGGATAATGCCCAGCTTCTTGACATTCAATAATTTCTAAATCTTTATAATAATGAGAGAATAGTTTTGTAACTAATCTAATTCCAAAAATAGGAAAGTCATATTTCCCTACAATTATTTTAATAGGTATTTTTATATTTTTAACATCATCAGAAAAATCTGTTTCTAAATACATTTTCATATACCCTACTCGTGCATTAAGTATTGAAGCTTCATATGCCATTTTAATTCTAGATTTAGCCCATATTTTATTATGTCTTTTACTTGCACTATAAACTATTTCTTCAATTTTATTTTTATTTTCATTCATTTCATTTATAAGTTTATCTTGTGCTATTTGTGATAATTTTATTCCTGTTGGAGGGATGGGAGTAATAAGTATAAGTTTTGAGATTCTTGAATCAATAAGTGTAATTTTTTGTGCAATTAGTGTTGACATTGAGTGTGCAATTAAAATAACATCTTCTAAATCTAATTGTGTTATGAGATTTTTAATATCATTAGATGCTTCAACACAAGAATATTCACCTTCAATATCTTTTGATAATCCATAACCACGTAAATCTACGAATATGAAAGTAAAATCATCTGTATTTAAGTAAGGAAAAGTAGGCTCATAATTTTTATAGTTTCCCATTAGTTCATGTAAAACTATTATATTTTTTTTACCAGTTCCAATTATTTTATGACCTAACTTTATCATTACTATCCTATATATTTATTTTTTTAGTAAAAAGTTTAACATCTATATTCTTAGATTTAAATTTTACTAATCTAACAGTTTAAAAATCAACACGAAAGATGCTTTAAAAAGCTTTTAGATACACTTCTTTTACATGTAATGGAGTAAATAATGCAAAAAGATGAAGAAATAGAACAAATACTTGATAGCATAAGAAAAGTAGCTTTTTATGTAGGACATGGTAAATACAATGATTATATGAGTACAGATGAAGTAAATAAAATCAAAGCTTCATTAGAGAAAATACTTGAGATTGAGAAAGAGTATGAAAAATCTACTACAGATGAAGAAAAAGAAAATATTTATAAACGATTAGAAATATATAAAACTTTTAGTGTAAAAGATTTTATTGATTTTGAAATATAATTTTATATTTTTAATTTGATAAAAAAAGGAAAAAAACAATGTTATCAGTACTTTTAGAATTTGCGATGTTTCCAACATCAGATGATGGAAGAGAAGGCTCTTCCGTTTCAAAAGAAGTAAGTAAAGTTATCGATGCCATTGATAAAAGTGGAATACCATATCAGTTAACAGCAATGGGAACTATCATAGAAGCGCAGA
>Ga0105357_10000243_pt1 | contig 27983 bp, 25 predicted proteins | sample GOMGulsemesocosm_4_FD_83660 | JGI IMG/M metagenome (GOLD analysis project Ga0105357, IMG submission 83660) | Methane-oxidizing microbial communities from mesocosms in the Gulf of Mexico - GOM15B Gulf of Mexico | ecosystem: Environmental > Aquatic > Marine > Cold seeps | place: USA: Gulf of...
TCAGGAATTAGAGTAGGATCACCTGCATTAACAGCACGTGGTATGAAAGAAAAAGAGTTTGAGATAATTGGAAATAAAATATGTGATGTATTAGATGATATTGAAAATACAGAACTACAAAAAACAATAAAAGCTGAATTAAAAGTTCTTGCTTCTGATTTTGTTATTTACAATCAGTCTACTTACTAGATTCTTATTAACTAACTAAAAGTTTAAGTGGTATAAAATACCACTTAATTAAAACCTTTAGGAGTTGAAATGGATGATAAACTATTACTTGAAAATGAAAATTACAAAAAAATAGAGAAAGTAATAAAATACATTGATGAAAACTTCAAAGAACAACCTTCAATAGACACCCTCTCAGAATATATAGGAATGAGTAAATACCATCTAATTAGAGTCTTCAAAGAATACGTAGGTGTTACTCCCATTCAATTTTTACAATCAGTTACTTTAAACTATGCAAAAGAGCACTTAAAAGAGTCAAAAAGTATACTTGATAGTTCTCTTGATATGGGTTTATCAAGTTCAAGCAGACTACATGACTTATTCGTAAATATAATAGGTGTTACGCCTAAAGAATATAAAGAATCTGGCAAAAATGTAAAGATTACGTATGGTTATGGGTTTACTCCTTTTGGAGAAGCTTTAATAGCTTTTACTAAAAGAGGCGTTTCATATTTAGGTTTTGTAGATAACAATAAAGATGCCGTTTTTTCAAGATTTAAAGAAATTTGGGAGAAAGCAACTTTTATTGAAGATGATAAGAAAGCACAAGATTACTTAGATAATATTTTTATTGAAAAGAAAAAATTTGATTTATATGTGAAGGGTACAAATTTTCAAATAAATATTTGGAAAGCCTTATTAAATATTCCAAATGGAACAATCACTACTTATCAAGATATCGCAAACAGTGTTAATAAACCCAAAGCAGTACGTGCAGTTGCGACGGCTATTGGATCTAATCATATAGGTTACTTAGTACCTTGTCATAGAGTTTTAGCAAAATCTGGTGCTATGAGTGGTTACCGTTGGGGAATTGAGAGAAAGAAAATAATAATAGCTTACGAGGCTATAAAAAATAAAGTTTAGCAAGGACAATTTGAGTGGAAATATTAAAAGAAATACAAGCTGGTAACTTAAAAGGTTCAAAGTCTATTAAAATTGCATCTGGATTAAAAACTTTTCCTAAAGAGTTATATACATTAGTAGATACACTAGAAGTTTTAGACTTAACCGATAATAATTTGTCTAGCCTTCCAAATGATTTTCATAAATTTAAGAAATTAAAAAGACTTTTTTTATCTAATAATCAATTTAATCATGTTCCAAAAATATTAGCTAAACTACCAATATTATCAATGATAGGTATTCGTAATAATCAAATTAAAACATTTGAAGAAAATTCACTACCGCTTAGTACACGATGGCTAATACTTACAGATAATAATCTTAAATCACTTCCTAAATCTATAGGAGATTTAACATTACTTCAAAAATGTATGCTTTCTGGTAATGAGTTAAGTTCAATACCTGATACTTTTAATAAATGTCTTAACTTAGAATTACTACGAATTGGCGCAAATAAACTTACATCTTTTCCTATTTGTCTTTTATCTTTACCAAAGCTTTCATGGTTAGCATATAGCGCTAATCCTTTTTGTAAAAAACATCCAGATTCAAATATAAAACTACAAACAATTATCTGGGATAATCTTGAAATTAAAGAACTATTAGGAGAAGGAGCCTCAGGTAGTATTTATAAAGCAATATATCAAGAAAAAGAAGTTGCTATAAAAATATTTAAAGGTGAAATGACATCAGATGGTCTACCACAAGAAGAGATGGATATTAATATTTCTATGGGTATGCACAAAAACCTTGTAGATGTATTAGCGCAGGTATCACAACACCCGCAAGGCAAAGATGTGTTAATGTTAGAATTAATTCCTTCTACATACATAAACTTAGGATTACCACCAAGCTTTGAGAGTTGTACTAGAGATATTTATCCGCTAGATTTTTCACTAACATCAAAATCAAGTCTTAAAATATTACAAGGAATGGCATCTGCAGCTGTACATATGCACCAAAGAGGTATTATGCATGGTGATTTTTATGCACATAATATTATGTGTGATAAAGATGACAATAGTATTTTAGGTGATTTTGGTGGAGCATCATATTATGAACCAAAAGAGATAGAAATACGTAATGATTTAGAACGACTAGAAATAAGAGCATTTGGATGTTTAATTGAGGAATTATTATATGTATCAAAACATGATAATGAACATAGAAATATAAGAAACACACTTCTTCAATTACAAATATCATGTCTAAATAAAATACCAAGAAAACGACCTCTATTTAAGGAGATATCAAAACAATTAGATGAAATTATATAGCTTATTTAATAGCAAATCAAAGAATAATTGCTATAATTAACATAATAAAGGTATATAAATGTTAAGAGTTAAATCTAATAAATTTTTTTATCAATATAGAATCCTTATAATAATAACCATACTACTTTTTACAGGCTTCTTTGCTACATCATTTTTTTCTTATAAAATTGCTACTGATTTAGCAAAAAATGAATTAAAATATAAATCATTACCATTAAGTAGTGATAATATATATTCAGAAATACAACGTGATCTTCTTAAACCAAATCTTGTCTCATCACTTATGGCACAAGATACATTTATGATAAACTGGATGTTAGATGGAGAAAAAGACCTAAGTCAAATTACTACATATCTTTCAACAATTAAAGATAAATTTAATACATCTAGTAGCTTTTTAGTATCAGAAAAAACAAAAAATTATTACTATCCAAAAGGTATTTTAAAAAAGATATCTACAAATGAAGAAAGAGATATTTGGTTTTATAGAGTTCAAAATATTGTAGATGACTATGAGAGTAATATTGATATAGATTTAGCAGCAAATGATTCTATTACTATTTTTACAAACTATAAAGTGAAAGATTTTGATGGAAAATTTTTAGGTGTTGCGGGAGTTGGATTAAAAACATCTCAGGTAAGTACATTATTAAAGACTTATAAAGAAAAATATAATCATGAGATTTACTTAGTAAATAAAGATAATAAAATACTAATTAGTTCAAAAAATACAAAAGAAGTTAAAAGTAGCAATGTTTTTATAAATAAAATAATTAATGATTTCAATAAAAAAGAGATATCAACATACGAATACTATAAAGATAACAATAAGTATATATTAAATATTAGATTTATTGATAAATTAAATTTATACTTATGTATCGAAGCTAAAGAAGGTTATTTTATAGAAGAATTAAAAAAAACTTTTTATATAAATATAGTGATTTTTTCTATACTAATTTTAATTATAATGATTTTTATAATTATTTATATAAAACATGAACATCAATTATTAAAAGATATTGCAAAAACTGATAAATTAACATCTCTATACAATAGAAATAACTTTGATCTAATATTTGAAGAGCTTTTTAATTCACAAAGAAAAGGTGAAAAAAATTTAACTATTTTATTATTTGATGTAGATAATTTCAAAAAAATAAATGATGAATTTGGTCATTTAGTAGGAGATAAAGTTTTAATCGAGATTGCTAATATTTTCAAAAGTACATTTAGGAATTCAGATACTCTTGTAAGATGGGGAGGAGATGAATTTGTTGCATTATTACCAAAAATAAAAAAAGAAAAGGCTTATCAACTAACAAATAAATTAAGTGAAAATATTAACAAAAGTAAAATTCTTCATTCTTTAACTAATCAAGTAATTACAATAAGTGCAGGCTTACGTTCAAAAGAAGAAGAAAAGTCTAAAGAAGAACTATTTTCAAAAGTAGATAATAATCTATACAAAGCAAAACAAAAAGGTAAAAATACAATTACTTTTTAAAAACTATTACCTCATCATTTGTAAAAAAATCAAAATCTAAGGTAATATTCTTTATAGTTATTTATACTTTTTTTCTAATCAAAGGCAGTTTATTTAGTAAATTTTCACAATATTCCCATTGAGTTAAAGTATCTTTCCACTCTTGTGGAATTGCATCAACTCCTCTATATGCTCCTAATACCATTCCAATTGCAATTGATCTTGAAGCATTGTCTCCTCCAACCATTGTATTTGCTTGTAATGCTTTTTTAAGCCCATCTTTATCATCTGAATATTTAAGTATAAAGTAAACACTTCCAGGAAGAGTTCCTTGAGTTGGACTAGCTTTTCCTACTTTAATAGGTTCACTTCTACCTACATCCCATAATCTTGCCATTGAAGTAATCGCTAAATCATCACAAAACTGCTCTTTTGATAAATCTGAATTTTCATCAATTGATTCTTCATATTTAGCAATTGCTTGTTTTACTTTTGTCTCAATAAAACCACCCATTAAAATAGCAACATCTTCTATAGCTGAGCGTGGTTTTTCACCTCTTAAAACTCTATGTGTAACTCTCGCAAAAAACTCACCACCATCAAGAGCATCAACATCTCTATGAGTAAACATAGCCTTTCTTGCAACATCAACTATCTCTTCTTCAGTTTCATAATATGAGTGAGCACTCACGTGTCTAATAGCCGTTGCATTTGAAATTCCACCAAGATATTCTACGGCTGTTCCATTTTTAACTTGAGAGTAAGTTTCTTTTGTCATTGTACAAATCCAAGAACCCCAAGAGTGCTCTAATCTATTCATCCAATGAGGAAGTAGGGGTGCAACTTCAAAAGCTCTAGGCGGATTTGAAATACTTGCAAGATGTTCGAGTATCAAAATATTATAATCTCCATAATCAGTAGTCCCACCAGCACTTTTACCTGGATGATAGTTTCTCTGACCCCAACCAATTCCATGAGTCTCTCCACCCATCATTTCTCCTGGACTCATAAACTTCTCTATTGATTTATTTCCATATGCTTTATATATCTTTTGTGCATCATATTCGTAATGTGAACCTAGACATAATGCATCACCAACAATTGCTGCAAAAAATGCACCTTTTAAATTTTTTTCATCAACTCTTTTTTCAACTTGTTTATTTAATTCATCATTCATAATTTATACCTATTTTTTTAAAATTTTTATTTAATAAAACATTATAACTTATTTTCTTTATGATAAAATTCTTTCATGAGAGAATATAAATCACAGTCAAAAGAGATAATACTAACAACTACTATTGATACCCCACTAGGTCAAATGTTTACAGCTGCTTCAAAAAAAGGGATAGTAATGCTTTGTTTCTTTACTCCTTTTAATATTGAAGCTAGAATTGATATTTTAAAAAAGAGTTTTGATACAGATATCATTCCATCAGAGTGCGAATACTTTGAGACACTAAGAACTCAATTAGAAGAATACTTTAATAAACAAAGAACTTCTTTTGAACTTCCCATGCAACTTGTAGGTTCAACTTTTCAAATACAAGTCTGGAAAGAGCTTTTAAATATTCCCTATGGAAAAACAGAAAATTTCACAAGCCTTTCTCAAAAGATCCAAGGTCTTAAATCAAAAAAAGCCTTAGAGAGTCCACTTGCACAAAATATGTTAAATATAATAGTACCTTGTCATAGAATAAAAAAAGATGATGGTACTTCCAATATTTATGCAGGTGGAGACAGTAAGAAAGAGTTTTTATTAGACCTTGAAAGAGATATAAGTGATAAGTAAAGCTATATTTAGACAATACGATATTAGAGGTATTATAAACAAAGAATTACATGAAGATAATACAAAACTTATTGGTTACTATTTAGGACTTGCCATACAAGAGAAAATAAAAGTACTAAACCCTTATGTTGTAATAGCTTATGATATTAGAAAACACTCGTACATGCTTTTTGAGTCTTTAATCTCAGGTCTTAATCTATCAGGCTGTAAAATATTAAATATGGGTCTTGCTGCAACTGGAGTTAATTACTTTGCCTCTTATCAAGAATTTGAAATAGATACTGATAAAATAAAACCACAAGCTTCTATTATGATAACAGGGAGTCATAATGCAAAGAAATATAATGGTTTTAAAATAACAATAGAAAATCAACCATATTTTGCAGATGACTTAATCAAATTATATGAAGCAATAAAAGAGAATGAAAATATTAATATTCCTAATAATCATGACTTTATTCAAGTTGATGTAAAAACTTTATATATAAACTACATGGTAGATCAATTTAAAGAGCTTGAAGGCTTAAAAGAAAGATTTGTAATAGATTGTGGCAATGGAATGGCAGATACTGTTATAACGCAAATATTTGATAAATTAAAACTAAACTACAAAGCATTATATACTACACCAAATGGGAATTTTCCAAATCATCATCCAGACCCAAGTAATGAAAAAAATTTAATAGATTTAAAAAGCTATTTAAAAGATGCTTGTAATTATGGTTTTGCTTATGATGGTGACGCAGATAGAATTGCAGTTTTAACACAAAAACATAATATCAAAGGTGATACTCTAGCTTTACTGTTTTCTAAAACTATGAAAAATCCAGTGATTATTGGAGAAGTTACATACTCTCAAAATATTTTTGATGAGATTAATACTCATGGCACAACTATTATGGATAAAACCGGGTACTCCAATCTTAGATTAAAACTTAAAGAATTAAATGCTGATTTAGCAGCTGAGGTGTCTGGACATATTTTTTTTAATGATAGATACTATGGATATGATGATGCTATTTATGCAACATTTAGAGTTTTAGAACTAATAAAATCTGGAATGAAAATAGATGAAGAAATAGAAAAGCTTCCAAAAATATATACAAGTTCAAATATTGAAATTAAAATTCAAGAAGAGAAAAAGTTTTTATTAATGAAAAAAATAGAAGAATCTCTTAAGAGATTAAATAGAGACTTTCCTCTAATTAAAGATATTAATAAAGTTGATGGATTAAGAATTAACTTTGAATATGGATGGGCACTTGTTCGCGCTTCAAATACAAACCCTATCTTAGTTACAAAATATGAAGCAAGTACATATGCAACAGCTAAAACATATCAAAATGCACTAGAAAGAATAATACAAAAGGAAATAGATGAACTTAATAGCACTACAAGTTAAAACAGACCAAGACTTTTCAAAAAACCTAGAACACTTAAAAAAGTTAATTATAAATTCACCTGAAAACTCTATTATACTGGCTCCAGAGATTGCTCTAAGTGGTTTTTGCTATGACAGAATGCAAGAAGCATCGAACTTTTCTATTATTGCTATTAAAGAACTTCAAGAATTAGCCGTAAACAAAACTATTGCATTAACACTAATAACAAAAAAAAATGAAAAGTTTTTTAATACTCTTTATATATTTGATAAACAAGAAATTATTCATACTCAATCAAAAATAAAACTTTTTCCACTAGGAAATGAACTTGAATATTTTGAAGCAGGAAACAAAGAAGATATACAAATTATTGAGATAAATGGATTGAAAATTGCAACACTAATTTGTTTTGAATTAAGATTCCCAGAACTTTGGCAAAAAGTTGCAGGTGCAGATGTTATTTTAAATCCAGCAATGTGGGGATTAAAAAGAAAAGATCATTATGAAACAATTTCAAAATCACTGGCACTTGTAAATCAATGTTTTGTAATAGCTGCAAATAGTGCAGATTCTAATATGGCAAAAAGTAGTGCAATTATCTCTCCTTTTGGAAATGTAAATAAGGATGATAAAAAAGAAATTATCATTGAAAAAATAGATTTAGATGAGATAAAAAAGGTACGAAAATATATCGATATTGGATTAAAAATATAAAAAAGTGATAAAAACACTCTTTTTCTTGTAAAAAATACTTTTTATTTTTTTATTTTTTTTTGCTATATATGTTTATATATAATTTGATTATTTTTAAAGTTAATTTTTCTAATTTTAATTTTTAATATAAAAATACATTTTATTTTAAAAAGTAAGGGGAATTTTTATTTTATAATAGATTAGGAATTCTAATCTATTTTCATAGCAGTTTTTATATCTTCTAGAGCAACACCGCTTTGTTTAGCTAATAAAGCCATGTTGATGATTCTTACTATATGATTTGGAATAAATTTATATGTTGTAAAAGTTGTTGCTTTTACACCTATTTCTTCAGCAAAACTTCTTTGTGAAGTAAAGCCAATCTCTCTAATTAGTTTTTTAAATTCTTGTTTTTTCACTATTAATATATCTCGTTAAATGTTTTCGGAATTATAATCAGGACTAACTAAATAGTAAATTAAATGAGCTCTAAAACTAGTAAAAAATAGGTAAAATTTGACAAATTCACATATTTAATATATAATTCGCGCTTTAATTTAAGATAAAATAAAGGAAAACTGTATGAATTTAAAGATTACATTATTAGTAATGTTATTTATTACAAACATTTTTGCATCAAATTTTAACGCAACAAAATTAACATCTAAAGAAATAAAGACACTAAAACTAATAAAAAAACAGGGTAAAAGACATGGTCTTAGTTATTCGTTAATGGCAATTGCTGTTAAAGAATCATCAATTGGTAAATACCTTGTAAATGTTGATAGTAAAGATTATGGTTTATACCAAGCTAATATAAAAACTGTTTTAAGTAGACAAAAAGCAAAAAATACTTCTTGGAATAGAAATAGATATGCTATGAGATTAATATCTGATTTTCAATTCGCTACAAAAAATGCAATTGCTGAATTAACTTATTGGAAAAAAGTCCACAAAAATGATTGGAAAAAGGTTTGGAGTAGTTATAATGGTGGATGGAAATATAATAGTAAAAGAGCTAGAAACTATTCAAGAGATATAGCTAGTATTATTAGAAAACTTAAAAGAGTAAACGTTTAGTTTTAACTAACGTCTACTTCTTCGTTCTCAACTTTTTGACTGTAAACCGTCTCTTTCCCTGATTCTAAAATTTTAGCTTGTTCAATCCATTGATTTTTCTTTGCACAACCAGGTAATAATAAAAACTCTTCAATCCAATCACAATTTTTATTAGACCACGCTGCTATTTGATTAAAATGAAAGATACCTAACTTATTTAAGTCTTTTTCAACTTTCTCATCAATACCCTTAATCTTTACAAGTTTATCTTTTCCTGACGGCCTTGGAGAGCTTAAAATCAATGGTTTATTATCAACACTAGAATTCTTTCTAAAAATTGGGTTAACACTAGTTTTTGATTTAACATCTACTTTATCATCTGTATTATTATCATCTTTTGAAGGTTTATAATTACTACCACTATTTTTACCAAGTAAATATCCAATAATCATCCCAATAAATGATGCAATTAATAAATTTACAACTATTAATGAAGCTGTTTCAATCATTTCTTTTCTCCCACTATAAACTCTACTCTTCTATTGACTTCAGATAATCCATCAGCATCATCTTTTGCAATAGGGAAGTCTTCCCCATAACCAACTGCTTTAATACTCTTAGGATTAACTCCTAGAGACATTAAAGCAGTTTTAACACTATTAGCCCTATCTTGAGATATCTTCTTGTTAAGAGAAGCTCTACCTCTTGAATCAGTATGTCCTTCAATTTTTACAATTAGTTTACTATTATCTAGCAAAATACTTGCAATCGATTTTACTGTTTCTTTTGATTCTTCAGTTATATTTGTACTTCTTCTTTTAAAAGTTATTTTTTTATTAGAAGTTAAATTATTAATACTTTTTTGTGCTTCTTGAACTAATTTAGACATAACTTCAAAATCTTCTTTTTTAGGAGTTATATTTTCTAACATATTTAATTTATCTTCAGATTCACTACTTACTTCTTTTTCAATTCTTACTGTTGCTTTTTTAATATTATCAATAATTTTTTCTGTTCTAGACTTAAGAGGTTCTTTTATATTAGTAACAATATCAATATTGCTTTTTACAATTATTGAAGCTAGTAATGGCTTAAAATTAGAATCTTTTAATTCACCATTTAATAAAACTTTTCCATTTTCTATAGATAATTTTGATCCGTCAGTAAAAAACTCTTTAAATGAGTCCATTAATAAAGATAATTTATTTAATAACACAAGATCTTTTACTCTATTGTCTTCAAATTTATATTCACCATTTCTATTTATATTTAATAAATCAACAATACTTCTTGCTTGTTCTGCATCTTTAAATGTTCCATTCATTAAAACTACACCATTATCTTTAAGTAATTCTAAGTCAATTAGCTCTTTATTTTTACCAAGTAAATCACCTTCTGAGAAGCCAACTTCTTTTAGGAAAGTAGCCTTTAATTCATTTATTTTTAACATTGCTGTATCTGCATATTCACCAAACATTGAATCTTCATTACTAAAACTTGTAAATTGAGTTTTTCCATCATTTAGTATAGTTTTATAGTTAAATGTAAAGACAGTATAAGCTATTAAAATTACTAAAGCTATTAATAAAAAGAAAATTTTTTTCCCTAATGACATCTTAATTCCTATCCATTTTATAATTTTTCGAATTATATCTTATAATTAAAAAATTATTGATTAAATTAAAACAATAATTAAGAACTATGTAATATATCAGCTTATTTTATCTTCTTTACATAAATTAAACAAGTTAATATGAGAAACATATATAAAATGTATCTTAAAGATCTTCAATTAGTTCAGGTTCGGCAAAAAAGAAGCCTTGGGAGTAATCTATTCCTAATTCTCTAACTAGGATAGATAGCTCTTCATTTGACACAAACTCAGCAATAGTTTTAAAATTATTGTCTTTTGCAAAAGTTACTATCGTTTTTACAAGATTTATATTCCCTTGACTTGTAAGTAAATTTTGAATTAAGCTACCATCAATTTTAATATAATCTGGTTGTAAATTTAAAATATCAACCCAATTTGAATAACCTGAGCCAAAGTCATCAATGGCAAGTGAGCATCCATACTCTCTAATTTTATTTCTAAAGATTACTAATTCACTATAACTACCAATATTTTCTGTCTCTAGAATCTCTATTGTAAGCTTCTTTGCTGTTTCTTTATTCTCTTCTAATTTTTTATAAAAGAAGTCTAATATCTCTTCATTATGTATATCAATGTATGAAAAATTAATTGAGAATCCATAGTTTAAATCTTCAAAATCATTAAATGCTTTTTCAATTATATTTTTTGTAATATGTGGATAAAGTTTAAACTTCTTAGATAATTCTATAAAAAAGAAAGGTGAGAGTAATTTATCATTTATTTGAATTATTCTTGCAAGTGTTTCATATTTAGAAATTTTATGAGTTTTATTATCGATAATTGCATGATAAACAGGAACTATTTTATCTTTTAAAATTGCATTTTTTAAGACCTTTAACATATCAAGAGTTTTTTCTTTTTCATCACTATCATATTTAGAATGATCATAAGAAATTATATTTTTATCTAAGCTTTTTTTACATTCTTGTAAAGCTAAAGTTGCTGTAAAGAATTTTGGTTCAATATTAGAATATGCAATATTTAAACCTAAATGAAAATGATTCTTATTAAAATATATAGTAGTATTCTCAAAATCATTTTTAATATCTTCACATACTATATCAATGTCATCATTATTATAAAAAAATGCAAACTCATCTCCATATAATCTATATAATTTTGAATTTGTATTCTGATTAACTGTTTTTACTAATTTATTTGATATTTCACATAGAAGTAAATCTGCATTATCAAAACCTAAAGTTTTGTTAATTGTTTTGAAATCAATTATATTTAATAAAATTACATGTAAACTAGTATCAATTCTTCTATCAATCAAAAAAGATTCTCTATTTTCTAAACCTGTTAATTTATCTATTTTATGAATTTCTGATAACTCTTTTGTATTCTTCTTTAAATCTATATTTTTTTTAAATGCATAAAGGATAGCAACAAAAGAAAAAGGGATAAATAAGACTATAAACTCATCAAGATTGTATTCTGCATAAACTCTTGAATATTTATAAATTGTTTCAAATAAGTTTGAATTTAATATTATCAAAGATAATATTAAAAATATACTAATAGCAAAAATTTCATCAATATACTTATTCTTCATATATATCCTAATTTAAAAAATTTCTTACTATTATAATTAAATTATTTTAATTTAAACTTTATTATAAAAAAGTTGGACACTTTATATGTAATGACCATATATAGGTAACAAAAGTACCTACAATTAACATATTAAAATATTATTTCTCACTTAATAGGAATCTTTAAAGTAACTTTTGTACATTTGTTATATTCATGGAAGCTACAATTTTCAATATTTATTGAGCCTTTTATACTATCTGTTACAATATTATGAGTCATATAAAGACCAAGTCCTGTACCTTGAGATTTATGTTTAGTAGTGAAGTATGGATCAAAAACTCTATTAATTATATCTTTTTCAATTCCTCCACCATTATCAATAATTTCAATAACCGCATACTCTTCTATCATATGCGATGATATATAAATATATTTTGTTTTTTCATCTATACTATCTAATGCATCTTTTGCATTAGATAGTATATTTAATAATACTTGATTTAATTCATTTTCATAACTATATACAAGGCAATCGTTCAAGTCTTTTTTTATAGTAATAATACTATTTACAAAAGAACCTTTTATAAGACTTATTACTTTCTCAATACTATTTAAGACATTAAACTCTTTTTTCAATTTATCTTTTTTTAGATAGTTTTGAAAATCATCAATAGTTTCTGATAAAAATTTAGTTGTTTCAGTTATATAATCTAAAGAATCATTAAGTTTTTTATCTGTTAGCTGATTAAACTCTTTTTGTAATTTAAGACCTGAAGAAGTTGTTGAAATACTACTCAAAGGCTGTCTCCATTGATGTGCAATATTTTCTATCATTTCACCTAAACTTGCCATTTTTGTTTGATGAAGCATAACTTCTTCTTTATTTTTTATATCTGTTAAATCAACCAATGAAATAATATAAGAAGGTAAATTATCAAATTCAATTGCTTGACCTTTTAATAAAATAGGAATAGCTGTCTTTGTTTTAGAAATTGCACTTATTTCATAAGAGTCTGAATAAGCTAAAATATTGTGTAAATTACTAAGATTTTCTTTATTAAATATCGTAGATATATCTTTATTTATTAATTCATCTTTTAAACTATAACCAAGAATATTAACAGATTCATCATTTAAATATTTTATTTTTTTATCTCTTATAATTAATATACCTGCTACATTCAGTTCAATAAGTGTTTTAAAGTTCTTTAATGACTTTTCCGTCTCACTTTTTGCAAGTTCTAATTTTTTCTGATATTGTAATAATTGTCTATTTTTATAAACTACAAAAAGAAGTATTATTATAAAAACGAAAATAGTTTTCCATAAAAGTGAATAATCAGATTTTTCTTCAAATTTAGTTTTTATCCATATGTTATAAATTTCTTCTTTTTCTACATATGTCATATGATCTAAAACTTTGTTAATAATTGATTTTAAATGTGGATAATCATCTCTCATCATAAATTTTAAATTCAATTCAATTCCAGTTTGACCAGTAATCTTTATGTTTGTAAATCCTAAATTCTTAATATTGTATGTTAAAACAGGCATGATATCAATATATGCATAAGCTTTATTATCTGATAGAAATTCTAATCCTTCTTTAGGATTATCGACAAAAACAAAATTCATTTTAGGATATTTTTCTTCTAATAATCTATGTGCAGAATAATTTTTACCTACAGCAATTTTTTTATTTAATAACTCAGATGCGTCTTTAATATAGTTTTTATCTTGTAATGTAGCAATACCTAGAGGTGATTTTAAGTAAGTGTCAGAAAAAATAGAATATCTATAACGTTTTTTAGTTTTAGATGTTCCAATTATAATATCACTATCTTTATTTTTTATCGAAGCAATTGATTCCGTAAAATTATCTTTAGGTGAAAATTCTGTTTTTAAGTTTGCTTTATCTACTATATATTTCCAAAAGTCTACAGATAGTCCAGTCATATTATCATTGTCATCAAGAAAATTAAAAGGAGCCCAATCTTTATCAGAAGTTACTTTTATCTTAGTATTTCTAATAAATTCCTTTTCATCTTCTGTAAAATTTATCTCTTTAGAAATATTAATCCATTTTATATCAAGTTTTTCTAATTCTTCTTTTGAAATACTATTAATTGCTTTATTAAATAAGCTATATAAGGTTTTTGAGTCTTTTTGTATTCCCATATATAATTTATCTTTAAATCCTTTAACTGAAGTATGAGTAGCTACTTTTAGAACATTTAGATAACTTTTATTTATATAATAATTAACTAACAAATCATTTTGTATAGTTGCATCTACCACATTATCCCTAATCGCGTCAAAAATATCTTTTAATGATCCAAACTCTATTACATTTATATTTGGATGATTTTCTTTCATAACATTTGTTAGATTCCATCCTTTTACCATTCCAACTTTCTTGTTATTTAAATCATCAATATTAATAATATCTGTTCGTGAATATCGTGTTACAATTGATAAAACTTGTGACATATAAGAGTTTGTAAACTTTAAGAATTTCTCTCTTTTAGGATTATAGGAAATAACAGGGAGAACATCAATCTCACCATTTTTAAATTTTGATTCTAAGATAGGCCATTTATCAGTAATAAATATAGGATTAAGAGATAATTTTTGGGATATGAGTTTTACATAATCTATAATATAACCTTTCGGTTTTTTATTTTCATTGTAATCAAAAGGAATCCATGCTAATTCATTAGCAATGATAATCTCTTTTTTCTTTTTTATATATTCTAATTCTTTTATAGATAAGTTTAATATATTCCTTTGAATATCCCTTGATTCCCCGTTTCCAATCCATTTAGAGCTTATTACATTTTCTTCTTCTCTTGTAATACTATCAAGACTTTTTTGAATTATATTTCGTAAAATACCATAGTCAGTTCTTGTTGCCATATGTAATCTATTCCAATTAAATCCAAAATGGAATCTTGGTTTTAATCCTGAAATACTATGTTCTTTTGTATAATAATTTATTAATGCAATATTTGAAACAATAAAATCTGCTTTATTTGTTAGAACCGCATCCATTGCATCTAAAAGATTATCTGCATAATATAGTTTTATCGTAGGATAATCTTTTTTAAATTTTTCTATTTGTTCATAATCTTTTACAACAGCAATTCTTTTCCCTTTTACATCATCAATAGTTTTTATTGTGTCATTGTGTTTATTTGTGAATAAATAATCTCTTGTAGTAATATAAGATTCTGTAAATAGTAAGAATTCTTCTCTTTGTATAGTTTTTGATAAGCAAGGAAGCATATCAATTTCTTTATTTTTTACTTTTGAAAGTAAATTTGTCCATGTATCAGTAATATAATTAAATTTTAAACCACTTTTTTTCTCAATTAAATCTAAAGAATCTTTTGCATAACCAGTATAATTTCCATCTTTTACAAAGTCAAAAGGTGGCCGATTAGTTTCAGCTCCAACATTAATAATAGGATTATTTTTTATAAAGCTTTTTTCTTCCGGTGTAAGATAAATATATTCAGAATTTTGATCAGCTAATATGCAAGAAGATAGTAATAAAAAAAGTAGCAGTTTTTTTAACATAGTAATTCCCAACCTTGAAGTAGATATTATAACAAAAAAATAATAATAAAAAAGATTAATTTAAAATAATCTATTAACTATTCAGATAATAAATCAATCCAAAAATATTTTATATTTGTTCTTCTTTCAAGAACTTTCCAACCATATGATAAAGAATGATATTGTAGTTTGTTATCAATAATCTTAAATGCCATTTCTTTTTTAGAATCCTTTCCCATAATTTCTGTGAAGTTAATATATACATAGTTATCTTCAATATCTAAATCGTAAGTAAATTCTTCCAAATCTTCAAACTGATTTTTTATAAAATCTTTAATTTTTTCTTCTAGCAAAAGTATATCCTTTTAATTTACACGATATTGTACTATATTTGTATTATATTAAAACCAACTCTTTTAATATAGATTTATTTTTGATAGAATTAATAAAAGGAAATATTATGAAATTTATACTTATAGCTAGCGTATTACTTAGTTCTATATTTGCGTCACCTCCTGAAGAGTTTGAAAAAGATAAATATCTCGCAGGAGAACAAATCTTTGATAATAAATGTAGCTCTTGTCATGTTAAATCGATGGATATTCAAAAATTAATGAGTAACTTTATTGAACATGATAATAAGGTCTTAAAACTAAAAGCCCCAACAGGAAATGAAATATCATTTAGGCTAAAAAGCCAAATAGGTAGTAAGGACGATATAGAGTTTCAAATAGATGAAGTTACTGACTTTGTAAAGGATTATCTAGTTAATCCTGATAAAGCTAAAACAGTATGCTTAGAGGGTGTTATCAAACACTTTGATACTATGCCCTCAATGAAAGGAAAAGTTTTAGAAGGAGAGATGGAAGATGTTACTTATTTCTTATATTTCTTAGAAGGTTGGAATGGAATAAACAAGTATTATGAGAAAGATGAGTTTTAAAAATAAAAGATTAAAAAGGATTTTAAATTAGAGAAGAACTAATAAAAAAAGGAATTTTAGTAGGCTTGTTATTATTAATCCTACTTATATATATTTTACTTAGATAAATGAAGATTTTATAAAGGGGAGACAAGAACTCTCCTTCATATACTCCTATTTTTTTAAAAATCGTCGAAGTCTATTGAGCCTTTTGAATAATTAACTACATTTGATTCGAAGAAGTTGGCTCTTTGATCATTAAATGAAGCATATCCATCAACCCATGGAATAGGGTGTTTTACATTATATTCAGGTGCATATCCAACTGCTTCAAGTCTTCTATCTGCAAGGTATTGAATATATTGTTTGATAATTGTATCTGTAAATCCTAAGATTTGACCTTGTGTGATATATGAACCCCATGAAGCTTCAAGTTCAACTGCTTTTCTAAACATAGTTCGAACTTTAGTTTCTAATTCAGGAGTAAATAAATCTGCTCTTTCTTTTCTTACAGAGTTAATCATGTTTTGGAATAATAGTAAGTGTGTTACTTCATCTCTTTGAATGAATCTAATCATTTGTGAAGAACCTAACATCTTTCCAGATTTACCAAGTGCATACATTGCAGCAAAACCAGCATAGAAGAATAAACCTTCTAAAATCTGGTTTGCAAAAAGAGCAAGTACAATTTTTTCATCTGTAATATCACCTGCAAGATTTTTATATACATCTGCAATATAGTTGTTTTTTTCTCTTAGCTGCGCATCATTTTTCCACATATCATAAATCTCATCTGTATTATCAGAAATAGATTCAACCATAACTGCGTATGATTTAGAATGATTTGCTTCTTCGTATGATTGTCTTGAAAGACAAGCATTTACTTCAGGTGCAGTAATATATGGATTTATATTATCCATTAAGTTGTTTGTTTGTAAAGAATCCATAAATATTAATTGAGATAAAACAAGGTCATACATCCTTTTTTCAGGTGCAGTTAAAAACTTATAGTCTTTAGCATCTCCTGTCATTTGTACTTCTTTAGGGAACCAAGTATTACCTTCCATTGTATCCCAAAGATTAAGAGCCCATTGGTACTTCATTTTTGTGAAGTTTATCATTCCATCACTATTTCCACCAAAAATTCTTCTGTCGTTTAAACTCTCATCTGAATCTGGGTTATATATTACTTTTCTTTCCATGGGTCCCTCTATATTTTATTCAATTTTTTTATTAAGTTTAGAAGTAGCTTGTTTTATTGACAACCTGAACATTCCATACTTCTATCTTCTACATCATTACTTGCTTCTGGCGATTGAGATCGAAGATAGTATGTAGATTTTAATCCTAATTTCCATGCTAATGTATAAATCTCATGTAAATACTTACCACTTGCTTTATCTAAGCTCATGAAAATATTTGTACTTTGACCTTGATCTATCCATTTTTGTCTAATTGCAGCAGCTCTAATTACTTGTAACTGATCAATTTCAAAAGCAGGAGTATAATAAGACCAAGTTTCTGGACTTAATTTTGGAACAACTACAGGAATTAAACCTGATAAGTTTTCTTCAAACCATTTTCTTTTATAAACAGGTTCAATAGCTTGTGTAGTACCAACTAAAATAGAAATAGATGATGTGGGAGCTACTGCCATTAGGTAACCATTTCTCATACCATTTGCTTTAACTTCTTCTCTTAAAACATCCCAATCATAAGCAGCATCAAATAAATCTTTTTTTACAAGTGCATTTACAGCTTGAGGAGCGTGATCATGAGGCATAATACCTTGTGACCATTTAGAACCTTCAAATGTTGGATAAACACCTTTTTCAACACCTAATTTAGATGAAGAAGAAATTGCATTATAAGAAATTGCTTCCATAATAGAATCAATTTTTTTAAAGTGCTCAGCAGAACCCCATGCTAATTTATGCGCAGCTAACATTTCTGCTTCACCCATAACACCAAGTCCAATAGATCTTGATTTTAAGTTAGTTGCTTTTACTTTTCTTAATGGATAGAAGTTTAAATCAATAACATTATCAAGCATTCTAATAGCAATTGGAACTACTCTTTCAATATCTTCTTGTGTATTAATTCTAGAAAGATTTACAGATGCTAGGTTACAAACAGCAGTATCTCCATCTATTTTTTGTTTTTCAACAATAAATACTTTCTTTCCATTAATAGAATCAAGAGCAGTTACTTTGTTTGCTTTCTTTTCAATTCCACCATCAACTAATACTAAATCATCTTCTTCAAAAGTAGAAATTGAACCATCGTTGAATTCTAACTTGATTTTATAATGATTTGGATTTGTATTTTGGAAAATTTCAGTACAAAGATTTGAAGATCTAATATGTCCAACATGGCTATTTGGATTAGCTCTATTTGCATTATCTTTGAAACAAAGGAATGGTGAACCAGATTCAAAATAAGATGTTAAAATCTTTTTCCATAAATCTTTTGCTTTAATTCTATCTTTTGTAACACTTTCGTCTTTCTCATAAGCTTCATATCTAGCTCTAAATGCATCACCATGAAGTTCAGATAAATCTTTTACCTCATAAGGATCAAATAAAGTCCAATAAGAATCTTCTAAAATTCTTTCCATAAAAAGATCTGTAATCCATAAAGAAGGGAATAAATCATGAGCTCTTCGTCTTTCTTCTCCAGAGTTTTTCTTTAAATCAATAAAATCAACTATATCCATATGCCAAGGCTCAAGATAAACTGCAATTGCACCTTTTCTAGTCCCAAGTTGATCAACAGCTAAAGCTACATCATTTGTGATTTTAAGAAAAGGTACTGTTCCCCCAGCTGCACTTTTATGGTCATCGATAACACCACCTAAAGCTCTAACTTGGTTCCAATCCCATCCAATTCCACCACCATATTTAGACAATAGTGCCATTTCATGATAAGAATCAAAAATACCTTCAATATTATCAGGTGTCGAACCGATATAACAAGATGAAAGTTGATGTCTATTTGTTCTTGCATTTGATAATGTAGGAGTTGCTAACATAACTTCAAATTTAGAAACTACATCGTAGAACTCTTTTGCTCTTTGCATTTTATTTTCTTCATCTTGAGCAAGGAATATAGCAATTGCCATAAACATTTGCTGTGGTAACTCAATAGGATTACCATCTTTATTTTTAATTAAATATCTATCATATAAAGTTTTAACACCCAGATAATTAAATAAGTAATCTCGAGAAGGATCCATATAATTATTTAATTCATCTAAATCAAAATCTTCACCTAAATTAGGAAGTATTCTTCCTGCATCTTTACCGTATTGCAGGTAATCTTTTAAGTGACAGTACGGCTCACCTTTAATACCATGAGTTGCTTTTCCAACTCTATGATATAAATCAAAGATAAAAAGTCTAGCTGCTGTAAATGTCCAGTTTGGAACATCTATATCAATTTTTTCAACTGCAGTTTTAATAAGTGCATCTTGAATATCAGAACTACTCATACCATCAATAAATTTGATTTGAGAGTCAAGTTCTAATTCACTTTGAGATACACCATCTAAGCCTTCAGTAGCTTCAATAGTCATTTTCTGAATTTTAGTAATATCTAAAACTTCTTTACGACCATTTCTTTTTTGAATCATAATTGCCATATTTAAGTACCTTTTCTTCTATTTCTTTTTACTTGAATACTCTTTTGAAAATTGCACTAACGTTTTTAGTGTAATATTCAAAATTAAAACATTCTCTTATTTCTTCTTCAGATAATGAATTACCTAACTCTTCATCAGCTAATAAATATTGTAAGTATAAAGACTCACCTTTTTCATTAGTTGAAGGTTTCCCTTGTTGAATTTCTTGCCAAACTTTCATAGCGTTTCTTTGAACAATTCTATATGCATCTTCTCTTGAAACACCTTTAAGTGGTAATTCTAATAATACTCTTTGAGAAAATACTAGTCCACCTGTTAAGTTTAAGTTTTTCATCATATTTTCAGGCATTACTGTTAAGTTGGCAATTACATTGTTCATTCTATGAAGCATAAAATCAGATGTAATAAATGCATCTGGTAACCAGAATCTTTCATTTGATGAATGAGAAATATCTCTTTCATGCCATAATGCAATATTTTCCATAGCAGGTGCTGCAAATGATCTAATAGTTCTTGCAAGTCCTGTAATATTTTCAGTTAAAATCGGATTTCTTTTATGTGGCATTGCAGAAGAACCTTTTTGACCTTTTGCAAAAAATTCTTCACATTCGTAAACTTCAGTTCTTTGTAAATGTCTTACTTGAACTGCAAATTTTTCAATTGTTGAAGCCATTAAAGCTAAAGCTGTTGCTAATCTTCCATATCTATCTCTATGAACTACTTGGTTTGAACAAGGTTCTGGTTTTAATCCAAGTTCTTTCATCGCATATTCTTCTAATTTTAAAGGAGCATGAGCAAAATTACCCATAGCACCTGAAATTTGACCAACAGAGATAACTTTTCTAGTTTCTTTTAAGTTTTTAAGGTGTCTAGCCATTTCATCATACCAAACTGCAAGTGTTAAACCAAAAGTAATAGGTTCACCATGAATACCATGGGATCTTCCTACCATTAGAGTATATTTATGCTCTTTAGCTCTTTTTTTAATAGATTTCATAAGAATCTTAACATCTTTAATAATTAGGTTTAAAGAATCTCTCATTTGAAGTGCAACACCAGTATCAACTGCATCTGATGAAGTCATACCATAATGGAACCATCTTGATTCTTCACCAAGTGATTCTGAAACACTTGTATTAAATGCGATTAAATCATGTTTTGTAACAGCTTCAATTTCTTCAATTCTTTCAACTGAAAAAGTTGCATTTTTTACAATTTTTTTACAATCTTCATCGGGAATTAAACCAATTTTATTCCAAGCTTTTACAGCCGCTTTTTCTACTTCTAGCCATGCTGCATATCTTGCTTGTTGTGTCCATTTTGAACTCATTTCTTCTCTAGCATATCTTTCAATCATCTATAGGTCCCTTGTTATCATGTTTCTTATATATATTAAATATTTATTTTATCTATTTTAGTTAATAATAGTATCTAAAATAGATAAAATAAAAGATAAAAAAGAAGACAAAATCTAACCTATTTAAAAAATAATTTTTTAGCTCCCATTAATCAATATTTTTCAATAATTTAAGTATCATAGAAAAAATAAAACTATATAAATTTATCACTAATAGGAAAATACTTGCCATTCGTTTTAAAAAAAATAAAAGCCGTAAAAGGTAAAAAGTTAAGCCTTTTTTTACTTCAAGATTTAAAGATACAGCATAGAAATGCACAAAGATATGCAGCCAAAGGTAGAATCTTTGATGAACGTATGAAAACAATTAAACCATCTGATAAGATACCAGATGACTATGTACATATGGCCGTATTTGAAGGTATTTCAAGAGGCTTAAAACCTTTAATAGAATTTGAAGAATTTGCAATATTTGATAAACCTACACATCTAATGGTTCACCCCATATCTAAAAATACAGAATATTCACTTCTTGATGAAATCAGATTCCATTTTGGAGAAAATGCAAATTTAATTCATAGAATAGATGCTGAAACTTCAGGACTTGTAATAGTTGGAAAAAATAAAAAAAGTGAAAAAACTTTAAAAGATATGTTTGAAGAAAAAAAATATCATAAATCATATAGAGCAATTGTAGAAGGTAAAATTGAGGAAGAAATTACTATTAATTCAAGCTTAGAAAAAGAAGGCTTAAATATAGGAGTAAGAATGAAAGCAGGGGTAATAGGGAAAAAATCTAGTACAATTATTAAACCTATTAAATACAAACCAGAAAAAAACATTACTTTAATAGAAGCAATTCCCCTAACTGGAAGACAACATCAAATAAGAGTGCATTTATATTCAATAGGACATAGAATTGTTGGAGATCCGATATATGGAGTAAGTGATGAAATTGCTGAAGATTATTTAAATAAAACATTAGAAAAAGAATTAAGAATAAAAGAAACAGGAAGTCATAGATTATGGCTTCATGCAAACTATTTAGAGTTTACATTTAAAAATATTACATACAAAATAAAATCAAAAAATTCAGATATTTTTAACTTTTTTAATAAATAATCAAAGCAATAAATAAATACCTAGAAAACTTAGCGATTACAACTAATAAAATAAAAAGTTTTAAATTAAATTTTAAAACTCCAGCTATAAAAGTAAGTGGGTCTCCAATAATTGGAAGCCATGAAAATAAAATACACACCCAACCATATTTATCAAAATACTTTTTACTTTTTAATATATTTTTTTCTTTTAATAAATTTTTTCTAATTAAAAACTCTTCACCTTTTAATCCTAAAAAATAGTTAACAATCGAACCCAAAGAATTCCCAATAGTTGCTATTAATAGTAAATATATGATATTGAAACCCTCTTTAATATCATAAATAAGTAAAGCTTCACTTCCCAAAGGAATTAATGTTGCAGAGATAAAAGCGGAAAAAAATAATATTAAATATGTCATTTAATTCTGAAATTTTAAAGATATGAAAGAACTAGCCCAAATAAACATAGCAAATATTAGAAAAGGTATCCCTATAAAATTAAAATATTTTTTCAAATTTTGATTTCCATTCTTTTAAATAATCGTGTATTATACATAAAATTTACAATAAGTAAATAAATTTATAATAAATTTAAGACTTTTTAGATATAATTTCTCCTCAAAAGAGAAGCACTGAAAATATATTAGTATTTTGAGTGCTCTTCTTTAGACCCTTACAATCATTATTAAAGATAACGCCCCAGGATGGGAACATAGCAAGGCACCTTTCTTATTGGTGTGTTTGGGTATCTGGAGAAGAGTACTTTTTAAGTACTCTTTTTTTTTGCACTATTTTTCATGTGAACTATCACAAAAAATTCTATCTTTACTTTTACCACAAGGACAATATAAATAGAGTTTATCTTTTAGTAGTGAAATGAATACGCTCATACATAAATCCTTTTAAATTAAAATATTAAAGTAAATCTTTAAAGTTTGAATTTAAAATAAGTAATTTTTTATTAGTTTTATCATAAATAAATCTTTTATCAGAATCTTTTATTGCTTTTAGAATAAGTAATTTTATTTCATTTTGAGATTTATTATATCTTTTCATTAAAATTGTAAATTCTTGAAGAGTTATAAATTTATTTGAAGAATTATTTTCATAATTGTTTTCTAGCTGTGGTTTATAGATAGAACGCATTTCATTAAAAGCATTTTGCAAAAGGTTTATTTCTGATTTAAAAACATCTGTAAGATTTTTTTGATTTTTTTCAAGTCTTTTAATTTCAGAATCATACTGTTTTTTTGTCCATTTTAAGGATTTCTTCAATAAAACAATTTGCTCATTTTTTACTTCTATAATTGTTTCTGTTTTTTCATCATTAGAGTTTATTATTTTTTTATTTTTTGTATATTTTAAGACAGAATCTTTTTCCATTTTCTCACTTATATATACAAAAATTTTACCTGATTGTTTAATTGATTTTAATTGATTATTTTTTATTCTATAGTGTATACCTTGTAAAGAAAGTCCAAGAATTTGGGCTGCTTGAGTTGTAGTAACTAATCTTTCCAAGGTTTAAGCCTAAATCTTTGCCGAGTCTATTTCAATTATAGTATGAACATTACCTCTTGGTTTAAAATCAGCAACAACTTTTAACCATCTAGGACTAAGTTTTTCATTTAATGTATCAAATATTTCATTTGCTGAGTTTTCATGTGAAACTTCTCTATACATAAACGTATTAATATAAATTTTTAATGCTTTTAATTCTATAACTTTTTCATCTGGAGTATATTGTATTTTAATTGTTGCAAAATCAGGGTATCCACTTCTTGGACACATAGCCATAAATTCCGGTAACTCAATATCTATAATATAGTTTTTTTTATTTGTATTTGGCCAAAAATTTTCATCTTTATTAATATCAAACTCTCTTATTTCTTTCTCGCCATATTTCATTTCCATAGTTTTTATAACCTTTATTAGTATTAATTTAAGCAATTTTATCTAAATATTACTTCAAATATTACTAATTGAAAAATAACTTAAATTTATGTATAATAGATAAATATTAATAAATTTTCAAATAAGAGAGAATTATGACTAATAAAATATATGACATTGTAATAATTGGTGGTGGGCCCGGTGGAATAGGCTGTGCAATTGAAGCATCTTCACATAAGATAGGTGAGATTTTACTAATTGAAAAAACTGATAACCATTCTAATACTATTAGAAAATTTTATAAAGATAACAAAAGAGTTGATAAAGATTATAAAGGTCAAGTAGCAACATTACAAGGAAATGTAGAATTCTTTGATGGAACAAAAGAAACTACTCTTGATTATTTTGATGACTTACTTGATAGTGATAAAATTGATTCTTCTTTTAATACAGAAGTAGAAAAAATAGTAAGAGTTGGTGAATTATTAGAAGTTCATACTTCAAATGGTGTAGTAAAAACAAGAAATGCAGCTATTACTATTGGTAAAATGGGAAAGCCAAATAAACCTTCTTATAAAATTCCTCCTTCAATTAGAGCAGAAGTTAATTTTAACCTTGATAAATGTTCATCAAATGAAAAAGTATTAGTAGTTGGTGGAGGAAATTCTGCAGCTGAGTATGCTTATGATTTAGCTGATCAAAATAATAATGTAACTATGGTATATAGAAAAGCAGAATTTTCAAGATTAAATGAAATAAATGAAGAAATATTAAGAAAATATGATGGTGAAGAGAAACTTAGACTTAGAATGAGTACAGATATTGATTCATTGGAAAATGAAGCCGGAAGAGTAAAAGTTAACTACAATGATGGTTTTAGCGTATTATATGATAGAGTAATCTATGCAATTGGTGGAACTACTCCTGTTGATTTCTTAAAAGCTTGTGGTGTTGATGTTGATGAAAATTCAAAACCAATTTTTGATGAACATCATGAAACTACAGCAAAATGTATTTATGTTGCTGGAGATATTGCACTTAAGTCTGGTGGTTCAATTGCAATTGCTTTAAATCATGGATATAATATTGTAAATAATATTATTAGAAAAAGAGGGCAAATTTTCTCTCACACTGAAATAGTTGCAAAACTAGAAGAATCAAAATAAAAACATAGCTTTTAGCTATGTTTATTCTATAGAATATGGTAATTCAATTTTAAATATTGCTCCTAGATTACCATTCTTAACACTAATTTTTCCATTTAATTGATTAACAACTATATCATATGACAAATACAAACCAACTCCAACACCTTTAGAATTAAATTTAGTAGTAAAGTATGGTTCAAAGATATTGTTAATAATATCTTTTCCAATACCACCTGCATTATCTTCTATTTCTATCACTATTGTATTATTAACTTTTTTTACTCTAATATTTATAATCTTATCTATTATCTCATTCTTCTTTATCAAAGCATAATTAGCATTAATCAAAATATTATATAATACATGAGATAAAAGATTTGGTATAGTTTTAATTTTGATATTTTCATCTATAATATCAAAATTTATTTTGATAAAGTTTTTTTTAAAAGTATCTGAATGTATTATAATTAGATCAGAAATAACATCTTTTAAATTCATAAGTTCTATATCATAATTATCATCTGTATACTTACTAAAAGTATCAATAGTTTTTGTAAGGTATTTTATATTTTTCATAACTACAAAATAGCCATTATTAAACTCATCCTTTTCCAAAATATCTAACTCTTTTTTTAGCTTTATTCCTGAAATTACAGTTGAAATTACAGATAATGGCTGTCTCCATTGATGTGCAATATTATTAAGCATTTCTCCCATTTGTGCCATTTTTGATTGTTCCTGCATATACTTTTCTTGACTTTGTCTTTTTTCAACTTCTTCTTGAACTTTTAAATCTAAACCTTCATTTAATTCTTTTAGTTCTTTTGTTCTAATTTTTACTTTATCTTCTAAAATAGAATATGATTTAAATATTTCATCATCTTTTTTCTTTAAATATTTAAGCATAATATTAAAATTATCTGTTAATTCATATATCTCATCATGAGAATCTTTATTTGGTATTTCCTCATAATTACCATCAACAATTTCTTTTGTAGTTTTATTAAGTATTAAAATAGGTTTTATCAGCCATTTTGTTAAGAAATAAGTAAAAAAAGCTAAAATAAAAAAAGATATAAGAGTTATTATTATAAAGTTTTTATAAATTATATTTTGATTTTTATAATATTCATCAAGTGAAAAACCTATATGAATACAGCCCCAATTGAAAGATATAATTTGAAAAGGGTAGACATAATGAAATACTTCTTCTTTTTCAAATTTAGAATTTAAAATAGTATATTCTTTTTTATTTGTTTCTAATGCTTTAATATCTTTATCATTTTTTGCTAATAATGACCAATTATTCTTATTAATATAAATAGCTTCTTCATTTTTTTTATTAAATATAAAATATTTTATTAAATGGTTTTCTTTTAATATTGACAAAGAGTTTTCAATAATTAAACCTCTTTGATTTGTAAGTATAGATTCAGTATTACTGATAATAATTGTTTTTGCAATTAATTTAGCTTGATTTTCCATTATTTTTAGATTAGATTTCTTCTGGTCTTCAATATTAATTATTCCATAACTAATAAGTATAAAAGTAATTACAACTAATATTGAAATATAGGATTTTATAAAAAGATTTAATTTCATTATTTTTTAAATTTACTTTTTAGTTTTAAATAGTTTTGATAATATTCATTTAAATTATCAAAATCTTCTTTTTTGTTGATAGTAAATTTTTTTATTTTTAAAGCATCGAAAAGTTCTTCTTTATTTCCAGTTCTTAAAAATTTATATAATGTATCTTTAAATAATTCAATATGTTGTGTGGTATTATTTTTATGAAAAAGCATTATTACATGAGGGAAAATTTCAGGGCTAGATTTTAGTATTTTAATTTTTTTCTTTATAGCAGGATTTAACTCAAGCATTACTTCATATTCAAAGGAAGAGACTACTGCTGCATCATATTTAGAAAAGTATGTTTTTAATAATAAAGAACTTGATTCATTGTAATTAATACTAGATATTATCTCATCTGCATTTTTTTTACTACTATTTAGATAAGTATTTTCCAAAAATATTTTTCCAAAAATATTTTTCCTATCAATTCCAATTTTTTTATTTTTTAAATCTAAAATAGTATTAATATTACTATCTCTATTAACAATTAAATACATTTTTTGATAAGGCTTTACTTCACTTCTATTTAATTGCCAATAATTGACAGTATTATTATCAAGTTTTTGTTTATTAAGTAAATAAGTATGAGCACTAATAGCAATAATATTTATTTTAAAGTTGATGTAATCATTGATTGCATCTTTTCTATTATTATATATCTTCATATTAATATTTTTAGTAAAGCCATCAATCCACATAATTAAAGCA